>Ga0315902_10000151_pt1 | contig 116115 bp, 81 predicted proteins | sample LakEriMetagenome_9_FD_203523 | JGI IMG/M metagenome (GOLD analysis project Ga0315902, IMG submission 203523) | Freshwater fungal communities from buoy surface, Lake Erie, Ohio, United States - Buoy 12 MA117 | ecosystem: Environmental > Aquatic > Freshwater > Lake > Lake biofilm | place: USA...
AGCCGACGACAAGGGGGCGAAAGTGGCCGACGTCTTCAAGTTCAAGATGAAGAAGCTCGATGGCAAGGAGGTCGATCTGGCCGCCTACCAGGGGAAGGTGGTGCTGTTCGTCAACGTCGCCAGCCAGTGCGGTCTGACCCCGCAGTACAAGGAACTGGAAGCGCTGCATGAGAAGTATGCCGAGAAGGGGCTGGCGATCGTCGGCGTTCCGGCGAATGACTTCGGCAAGCAGGAGCCCGGCAGCGACCTCGAAATCGCCAAGTTCTGCAAGGACAACTACAACGTCAAGTTCGACATGCTGTCGAAGGTGTCGGTCAAGGGGGATACCAAGTGCGATCTGTACAAGTATCTGACCACCCAGAAGATCGCTGGCGGTCCCGAGGGGGAAGTGAGCTGGAACTTCGAGAAGTTCCTCGTGGGGCGTGATGGCAAGGTGGTGGGACGGTTCTCGCCCCGCACCAAGCCCGACGCCAAGGAAGTGATCGCGGCGATCGAAGCCGAGCTGGCGAAGAAGTAATCCGGAAACAGACCCTGCGCTCGTCGTGTTCGAGAGCGGGATGTTTGCAAACGCAAACCGCGGATTGGCAAGGGCCGATCCGCGGTTTGCTGTTTTCCGGGAGGGGAGAAATCCTCTCTGGAATGACCGGGCCGGTGTTCTGCAGCGAAATACTTCGGTAACGAGAGACCTGCCGGCGATCCAATCCCGGGTGCGGCCCTTCCCGTGCGACGACACGCCTGCGGAGCGGAGTCTGAAAAAATCCGGGGGAATCCGGGTCATGGAGGCTGGGGATGGTGTAGATTGAAGTCACTTCCCCCGTTCGCCTCGGGGATTGCGTGTTCCCCTCTGTCGGCCTGGTGGACATCCCGAGGCGAGTGGTGGTGCGGGCCCGGAATGAATCTCCCGAAGGATGAGGATCAACATGATGCAGATTTGGCTGGTGCGGCATGCCGTGGCGGTGGAGCCCGAGGAGTTTCCGGGGACCGATGCCGAGCGTCCGCTGACCGAGAAGGGGATCCGCAAGTTCAAGGAGTTCGCGGAGTGGCTGGCCGAGGAAGCGACCGGTCCGGAGATCATCCTCACGAGTCCTCTGGTGCGGGCGGTGCAGACGGCTGAGTTGTTGGCCAAGGCGTTTGGACAGAAGAAAAAAGCGGTGGTGCAGGAGTCGACGCTGGGGCCAGGCTGCACCCCGCATGCGATTCTGGAGGCCGCCGCCAGCCACGAGGTGAGTCGGGTGGCGATCGTGGGGCACCAGCCCGATCTGGCGATCAACACCGCCGCCCTGCTGGGGGGGGGTGAGGTGGTCTTCGACAAGGGGTGCGTGGCGGCGATCGAACTTCCCCGTCTGGCGGTCGGTTCGGGACGGCTGCTCTGGTTCGTGGGTCCGAAGCTGCACGGCGGCTGAACGGTTGGCCGTGGACCCCCGGGCCAATCAGACCTGGGCCGAAGCTGGCTTCCGGGCGGGCTGGTTGCCGCGGAGCCTCCGAATGGTGGTGGCGGACGTTCTCCGACCAGCGTCCCCGGGGTGTCAGTCACGCCCGCTCGGGCATCGCTGTGCCGCGAATGGCGGATCATCCTCCCGAACTCCCTGCCAGTCTCTGGGCTGCTGCCACTTTGGCAGGTCCGACTCTGGCAGGCGGTGTCGGCTCACCTGCCTTGGCAGCAGTTCCTGCCTGGTCGATCGCTGTAAAGCGTTTTCTGATAATCGGTTACGGATTTCATTCCGTCTGGCATGCCGTTCGCACATAGAGACGACCACGCAGAGATTGTTGTCGCGTGGCGGTGTCTGCCCAAGGGTGGTTTGGGCGGGCTGGAGCAATCTGCGGTGAGCGACTGTGCAGAACAGTGTTGGCCCACGCCAGGGATTGCCCACAACAGCGAGCAACTGCAAAGAGTCCACCTTCACCAATTCACTGAGTCGAACTGGAAGCTTGAGGAGCTACTCGATGGCCAAGAAGGAAACCAAGAGCTCTGGCGAGAGCAAGCTGGTTCCGCTGCACGACCGTGTTGTGCTGAAGCGGGACGAAGCCGAGGGAAAGACCGCGGGGGGCATCGTGCTGCCCGACACCGCGAAGGACAAGCCCCAGAAGGGGACTGTGGTCTCGGTCGGCGAGGGATCGATCACCCGCGACGGCAAGCGTCATCCTCTGACTCTCAAGCCGGGCGACCGGGTGATCTTCAGCTCCTACGCGGGTGATGAGATCAATGTCGGCGACGAAAAGTACCTGTTGCTGCGCGAAAGCGACGTGCTGGCGACGTTCTAAGTTCGCCGGCTGGCCCAGACAGTGATCTGGGCGTGAGTTCTGGGCCAGACAGCAATTGGGACAGCGGTCCTGGCTTGAGTCAGGGCGAGCTGCCTGTCGGGGCGGGTCCAAGGATCGGTGGCGACCTCTGTTTCCCCGATCTCTCCTTCCGATTTTCCATTTTCGAAGAACGGCCATCTCCGGCCGCAGGAGTTTGTGTTCATGGCGAAGATGATTGCGTTCGATCAGGAAGCGCAGGAAAAGATCCGCGCTGGTGTCAGCAAGCTGGCCAAGGCGGTCCGCGTGACCCTCGGCCCCCGCGGGCGGAATGTGATTCTGCAGAAGAGCTTCGGCTCTCCCACCGTCACCAAGGACGGTGTGACCGTGGCCCGCGAAATCGAACTGTCGGACAAGTTCGAGGACATGGGAGCGAAGATGGTGAAGGAAGTCGCCAGCAAGACTTCCGACGTCGCCGGCGACGGCACCACCACCGCCACCATCATGGCCGAGGCGGTCTACAACGAAGGTCTGCGGGCGGTGGTCTCGGGGGTCAATCCCGTCGAGATGAAGCGCGGAATGGACGCTGCCGTCGAGGCGGTGGTCGAGAAGCTCAAGGGGATGTCGATCGAGTGCCGCAACAAGAAGTCGATCGCCCAGGTGGCCACCGTGGCGGCCAATGGCGACACCGAGATCGGTGACATTCTCGCCGACGCGATGGAAAAGGTCGGCAAGGACGGCGTCATCACCGTCGAGGAAGGCAAGAGCCTGAAGACCGACTACACCGTCGTCGAGGGGATGCAGTTCGACCGCGGGTTCCTCTCTCCCTACTTCGTCACCGATCCCCAGACGATGGAGGCGGTGCTGGAAGACTGCTACGTCCTGGTGCATGAGAAGAAGATCTCGAACATCAAGGACCTGATCCCGATCCTCGAGAAGGTGGTCAACGCGGGCAAGCCCCTGCTGATCATCGCCGAGGAAGTCGAAGGGGAAGCCCTCTCGACCCTCGTGATCAACAAGCTGCGCGGCACCTTCCGCTGCGTCGCCGTGAAGGCTCCTGGCTATGGCGATCGCCGCAAGGCGATGCTGCAGGACATCGCCATCATGGTGGGCGGCACGGCGATCTTCGAAGATCTGGGCATTCAGCTCGACGGCATCGAGCTGTCGGACCTGGGCCGGGTGAAGAAGGTGGTGGTCGACAAGGACAACACCACCCTCATCGAAGGGCATGGCAAGAGCGCCGACATCAAGGCCCGCATTGACCAGATCCGCAAGGAGCGGGAGAACTCGACCAGCGACTACGACCGCGAGAAGCTCGACGAGCGGATCGCCAAGTTGTCGGGTGGTGTCGCCCAGGTCAACGTGGGTGCCGCGACCGAGTCGGAAATGAAGGAGAAGAAGGCCCGCGTCGAAGACGCCCTGCACGCGACCCGCGCCGCGGTGGCCGAGGGAATTCTTCCCGGCGGTGGTGTGGCCCTGTTGCGGGCTTCGAACTCCGTCAAGCCCGGTGGCCTGTCGGACGACGCCATCACCGGCTTCAACATCATCCTGCGGGCCTGCAAGGCTCCCGTGACCCAGATCGCGAACAACGCCGGCGTAGACGGCGGCGTGATCTGTGAGAAGGTGGGTGAGTTGAGCGGCAACATGGGTTACAACGCCGCCACCGGCAAGTTCGAAGACCTGGTCAAGACCGGGATCATCGACCCGACCAAGGTGACCCGTTCGGCCCTGCAGAACGCCGCCTCGGTGGCGACCCTGCTGCTGACCAGCGACGCCCTGATCGCCGAGAAGCCCAAGGACGAGAAGAAGAAGGGTCACGCTGACCACGACATGTACTAGGCGACTCGGGAACGTCGGTTCCCGACCCCGCTGAAGATCAAGCCCCCCGCCTGTCACTCGACCGGCGGGGGGTTTTTTATTGGCACTGTGGCAGCGGGATGACGCCGTATTGACCCCATCCAACCCCGCTCAGGCCGCCCTTGTGGGAACGCATTCACGAGATCGGCTGAGGGAGCAATCAACCTGGTATCCCGCCATGTGGCGGGTTGAAATCGGATGTTCGGAAGGTCCTTTCAACCAGGATCGGCCTGTGTCAGCAGCTCGTGCTTCCAGGTTCCATTTTCGAGATGGCGGGCATAGTGCGGCGGCAGCAGGATTTGCAGTGTCTGGTCATCGACACGCTCCAGCCGGTGTTCGCAGATGAGACCGCCCCGTTCATCGAGGATTCTCAGGCGGCAGTGCACCGACTTCGCCAGCGGCTGTTCCAGGGACACGCGGATTTGATGGGTCGCGTAGGCCGCCCCCATGAAGGTGTTCCGCAGGCCGGAGGCGGTGGGGATTTCCCCAGGCACGCTGCGCACATCGGTTCCATAGCCGTAGATCCGGTCGTGGGTCACTGTGTGCTCGCGGACCAGCGGCCAGATGCATTGCCGCAGGAACAACTGGTCTGAATAGCGCCCCGCCCCGCGATCTCCCGCGGCGTTGATAAACCGCGCGAGGTGTTCCTCAATGCGCCCCAAAACACCCGCCCTCGCGGCGAACAGACCGGCGAGGATCAGTTCGGTATGGCAGCAGTCATCCCGGATGATGTGGAACGGCTTCCCCGAAGCGATCCACTCCTGCACACACCAGGCCTCCCGTGCGTCGAGCAGGGAATCGACGTCGCGCACCAGCACGATGTCCGCGGTCTGGTCGTCCAGGGGGAGGAAGCGCCAGGCGGTCGGAAACAGTTCCGCCCGTCGGGCGCTCAGGGACACGATCTCGGCTCCCTGCGCCTCCAGTCTCCGCAGGATCGCGACCGGCACGGTGTCATCAACATGAAACCGGCAGACAAACCCCGGAAAGTGCTGCTGTGCCGCGAGACAGTTCAAGACGGCGGTCTCGCAGTACTTCGCATTGTCGCCATAAAGACTGAAGGAGATCAGCCGCCGGGTCCCCCCGTGCGGCGGCTGCAATTCTCCCGGCCCCCCCTGCATCGCCGCCTGGTCTTTCAGACGCAGCGCCTGTTGGCCATATCGCACCGCAACCGATGTGTCTTCCAGTTCATGCACCGCATGAGCGAGATTCGCGAGGATGTAGAAGTTGTCGGGCTGGAGCTGCAGGGCGTGTTCATAAAAGACGCGCGCCATCCGGTGTTCCGCCAGTCGCAGATGGGCAAAGCCGAGTTTTTCGCAGGTGTATGCGACCTGGTCGGAGTTGGTGCAGTGCTGCAACAACCGACGCAAGGGCGTCAGCACCGACTCGGGCCGGGCGTAATGATCGCGTTCGATGGTCTGAATCAGTCCCGCCAGCTCGGGCGGAAAGGATACGCTCATGGTGTTTGGCACCCCACTCCGGATCCGGCACTGCACATTCCGTTCAGATCGCCAACCGCGACCACCGGCCACGACTCTACCTCCCACTCCGGCGGAGCCGCAAACAACGCGATGCGGCGAGCGTTTCGTATCACTGGTCCGGCCTGGCGGTTTGCTATGCTCAGGGAGGAGGGGGTGATGATCCTTCGGGAGATCAACCCGCGGTCCTCGGGAGATGATGAGATCGGGCAGTTGACGGATGGCTTCCTGCGAGGCGACGGCTGTCTGGTTGGTTGGTTTGCAGTCAGGAACAGGATTGGATCATGAATCCCCAGTTTCTTCGGGAAGCGATTCGGCTCTCGCACGACAACCTGCGGACCAATGCCGGGGGGCCCTTTGGAGCGGTGGTGGTCCGGGAGGGGGAGATCGTGGGCCGGGGTTCGAACCGGGTCACATCGACCAACGATCCCACCGCGCATGCCGAGATCGTGGCGATCCGGGACGCCTGCCGGCATCTGGAGACCTTCTCGTTGGCCGGGTGCGAGCTTTACAGCAGTTGCGAGCCGTGCCCCATGTGCCTGGCGGCGATTCTGTGGTCACGGTTGGACGGGGTGGTTTATGCGGCGACGTGCGATGACGCGGCGGCCGCGGGGTTTGACGACCGGGTCTTCCACGAAGAACTCCGCCGGCCAGCCAGTGAGCGAACTCTCCCCATCGTGCAGGCCCTTCGCGAGGAAGCCCTCGGTCCCCTGCACGAGTGGCGCGAGAAAGCGGACCGCGTGCCGTACTGATCACACTCGGGTTGCTCTGCCCGTACAATACCATGGGGCCACATGTCAGACCCATGCGAGTGACGATTCGCGACACGTTCCGGGAGCGCGCCATGGGTTTGGAAATCGTCGAGCTGACTCTGGAAGTGGAACGGACCTTCGGGATTGAAATTCCCGAGCGCGAACTGGAACACCTCCGCACGGTGGGGGATTGGTCTGCGTGTCTGCGTGCCGTGCTGCCGGGCGATTTGGACGGGACAGCCGCAACCACGCCGGGTGCGCCAGTAGCGATCTCCGACGCCGAGCTCTGGCAGCGTCTGAGGTCGATTGTGGCCGAAGCCAGCGGGGTATCGCCTGAATGCGTCGTGCCGTCCGCCCGGTTGATCGAGGATCTGGGGATGGGATGACTCGGGTGAATGACGATCAGCCGGTGCCGCGGTCATACAAGAATCAAGACCGCTCCCAAGTGACCGAAATCAGACGGCGAAGGCTGTCTCACCTTCAGCCGGAACCCAGGCAGAACGCTGCCTCCCGTCAGGAATTGGGTCTCCTTCAGAGACGTTCTGCTGTCGGAAGCGGTGAAGACTTCCACGGTTCGCTGGCGGGGTTCCACCATCCACACCAAGTCGACACTCGCCTCGAAATCGTCCCTCAGTTTGTGTTGCATTTCCTCGGCGTTATTGGCGCGGCTCAGGACCTCGACCACCAGGTTGGGAACCCGTCGGGGGAGGGCCTCGGAGGGCATCGCGCCCCAGGGAAGCCGTTGCACCGAAACGAAGGCGGCATCGGGAATCCGCACAGTGTGTGGATTGATTTTCAGCATCCCGGCTTCGCCCATGACCAAACCCAGCCGACGGGGAATGACAAAGTGATTCAGAAACGTCAGCAGCCGCCCGGCAATCACCGATTCCTCAGATCCCAGATCCTTCTCGACGAGGATTCCGTCGCTGAGCTCACAGAACCGGTGTTCCTCACGCTGGAAGCGAAAGACGTCAGCGGCAATGGCCAAACCAGGGGGGGATTGGTGCGAATCCGCCAGGCCGGCATGGGGCCTAGACGATGATAAGTCTGCCAGGTTGTAGGGCCTGGAGGGTTTGGGTTATCGACCGACATCAGTGACCATGCCAGCGCTCGTCCGGGAGCAGGGGAATGACCTTCCGGAATCCTCACACCTTGTGTGACGCGTGGGGCAATCCATTCTGATCGTCGAATTCAGCATGTTCCCGAACACAGAGAACACTGCCACAGGTGTCTGGGGTCTCAGGCTTGAGAAGCCACAACACTTGGGCAGATGACCGGATGCCGGTCGTAAACCTGCCCGTCCAGTCTTTGTAATCGCTATTGGCGGAATTCCGGGAATTCGACTGGATTCGAAAGGGGGCTTTTCGAGGAGGTTCCCGCCGCGCTTTGGCTGGCAGAGTCCAAAGTAGAGGTGTGGTCTGGCAGTACCGCTGGACTGCGGCGACGGGACGTCGACCATGTCCCGACGAGAGCGGAGAGGAACCTGAGCATGCACCCTGATGTAAAAACGGGACTGGCGGTCGGTTTGGCCCTGGTGGGGCTGGTGGGAATGATGTTTTTCCGCCGCGATCCCCCCTTACGGGAGGAACCCCTCGCCGAGATTGAAAACGTCGCCGAGATGGATCAGGAGATCGCGTCCACCACGCGATCGCCCTATCCCAATCTGATTGACGATGTCTCGGATCAGGCCCCGGCCAAGACGTCTGGAGGACCGATTGCGCACCGCGTGCAGAAGGGGCCGTTCGACGCGGAGGCGGCCCTGGATCAGGCAGCCGAGCAGGTGACCAATTCCGAGCGTGCGGCACCCGCCCTCGAGGCGGAGCGAGGTCGAACCAGTCCCCAGGCCGATTCGGAGACCGATCCTCTGCGGCCGGCCCTCGTCAAAGCCAATCCGGCCGAGCCGGCCCCCAGCCACAATCGCGACTGGCAGCCGATTCCCCGCAAGCCTTCCCAGGCGGGAGCGACCACAGCGGCCAATCCCACGGGGGAAAAGAGCAGCCGGAGTGGTTCCCGCACCCATACCATCCAGGCGGGAGAGACCCTGTCGAGTATTGCCGAGCAACACTACGGGGCGTCGAAATACTACCGGCAAATCTACGAAGCGAACCGTGACCGGCTGCGGAGCATCAATGATGTTCCCGAGGGTGTAACCCTCGTGTTGCCCGAAATCGCCGGGGGCGAATCGCGGGCGAATCTCGCCCCGCGTGATCTTCCCCCGGGATTCGAGCCCCCCCGGACCCGCACCTCGCTGAGCGAGGAGGACTCGGCGGACGATCCGCTCCGGCCGACGCGGGGGCGGGCTTCAGAGACCTCCCAGCCGTTCAAACTGTCGTTCGAACCGGTCCGACCCCGGTCCCGTTCGGGGGAACCGTCAACGGCCGCCCCGGGCAAAAACCGGGGACCCAAGGTGGAACCCGCGCTGCAAATCGAAGAGCTCGAATTCGAGCCCGAGGAAGAGGAAGAGGAAGAGCCCCCCCTCAGTGGCCGGGGGCGAAAGCGGTAGCGCTTGGTCCCTCGGCAGGCCGTTGTTCCGGAAGTGACCGGCAGTGCGGCATGGCTCCCGGGACATTCCCCGATTCGCTGCGCCGATCGAGCCCACACCCCACGGCAAAATGCCTGCCCAGGCTGTCGCCGTGGGGTGATATTGTTGGAATGGTCTGTTGGTATTCAGCTCGCCCGTTCGGGCCGCGGACTCGCGATCTGAGTGGGGGCCCCGCACGCCAGTCCCCCTCGCGGGTCTGGCTCGGTCGGTCCCTCAGTCCAGTGCCTGGCCCCCTCTCGGCGTCCCCGAGCGCTGGTGCTCCGTCCACAACCCGGGTTCGCTCGTCACGGAACATTTCCCCAAATCAGGCGGCAGGGGTTACGGTTTTTCTGGGTTCCGCTTGCTTGCATAGACGATCACTGATATATCAGCGAGACAACAGCAGGGTTGACGAGACAGCCGGGGAGATCCTCGGCAGCCATCCGCTTTCTCCCCTCCACTTGAGGAACCGGTCATGTTGAATCTCCTGGGACGTGAGTTCTCCCGGACTTGCGACGGTGTGAATCGCCGGAATTTTCTGAAAGTCGGTTCCCTGGGGCTGGGGGGCCTGGGATTGGCGGACCTGTTGCGGTTGCGGGCGCAGGGGGCTCCGCACGGTGGTGCCTCGGACACCTCTGTGGTCTGGCTCTGGCTGGGGGGTGGTGCCACCCATGTGGAGACCTTTGACCCCAAGATGAGCGCTCCGGCCGAGTATCGGTCGGCGGTGGGGGAAGTGGCGACCCGCATTCCCGGTGTGACCATTGGCGGACTGTTCCCCAAGATCGCCGATCTGGCGGAACACTTCAGCTTCGTCCGTTCGTTCGCCCACACCAACAGCGGGCATGGGGGCGGGACGCACTACGTGATGACCGGCTACGACTATCCCCCCGCCGACCAGAACATGCCTCCCATCAAGCCCAGCCTGGGCTCGATTGTGGCGCGGGAGCGGGGAGCCAGCCATCCCCAGACGGGCATTCCCACCTATGTGCGAATGAACGGCATTTATGGCGACGGCGCGGCGTGGTTGGGGACCGCCTATGGCCCCTTCGATTCGGGAGGAGAGGCACAGCGGAATATGAACATGCAGATCACCCTCGACCGGCTGGGAGACCGGCGGGGGCTGCTGTCGGGACTGGACCGCATCAATCGTCAGGCCGACCGCACCGGACTGATGCAGGGCCTCGATTCGTTCGAAACCCAGGCGTTCGACCTCGTGCTGGGACGGGCGAAGGAGGCGTTCGATCTGAATCGGGAAGATCCCCGGGTGCGGGCGAAGTACGGGACCGGGGTGGGGGAGCAGATGCTGCTGGCGCGCCGGCTGTGCGAGGCCGGGTGCGGGTTTGTCACGCTGCACCACGGTGGGTGGGACATGCATGGCCAGATTGTGCAGGGGCTGCAGTCGCTCTGTCCGCAGATTGATCAGGCGGTGTCGAGCTTCGTTGACGACTGCGTGCAGCGTGGTCTCGACAAGAAGATCCTGCTGGTGATCTCGGGTGAGTTTGGCCGGACTCCGCGCATCAATGGATCGGCCGGCCGCGATCACTGGGCCCCTCTGTCGACCCTGGCCTTCGCCATGGGAGGATTGAAGAACGGTCAGGTGATTGGCGAGTCGAGTCCGAAGGTGGAAGTCCCTGCGTCGACCCCCATCACCCCGCAGGACATGATGGCGACGTTGTTCCAGGTGCTGGGACTCGATCGCGAGTTGACCTACCAGGATCCCGCCGGGCGGCCGACCCCCATGATCACCAACGGACGCCCCATTCGCGAGCTGGTCGGCTGAGACATCGTCGGGAGCAGCCGCCACCACGATTCATCACGTGCCCTGTCATTGATCTGGCGGGGCACCCGTCGGGTCGCAATTGGACTGGCGAAATCTTGCGGTCTGCGGGGTCTGTGGCGGCATCAGCGGATGTGTGGTCGCCGGGCGATTCCCGAGTCCGTGGTGAGTCGCTCCCGATTGGTCAACTGGCGAGGCATGAGATAGAGTTCAACGGGGTCAAACCCCGAGACATTGCGCTCGGGGTGCTCTCCATTGAACTGCTCACTGCCCTGCTGGGGACGTTTTCCCGTGCCGATTGCCGCCGCGACCTCTTCCCGACCCCTGGCCGTGGTGACAGGTGCCTCGACTGGAATTGGCGCCGAGTTCGCCCGCCGGCTTGCCGCGGATGGTCACGATGTGGTGCTGGTCGCCCGGAGTTACTCGCGGCTGGAACGGTTGGCTGCCGAATTGCGGCAGGCGCACGGGGTTCGGGCCGAGGTGTTGGCGGTCGACCTGACCCTGACCACGGCGGTGCAGCGGATCGCCGATGCGCTGGGACCCCGGCTGGATGACGTGGCGGTGCTGATCAACAACGCCGGGTTTGGTCTCTCGGGAGCGTTTATCACCCAGTCCGAGCGGGAACTGGTCGAGTTGATGCAGCTCAACATGACCACCCTGGTGCAGCTGTGCCGGCGGGTCTTGCCCGGGATGCAGTCGCGCCGTGCCGGGAAGATTCTCAACGTCAGCTCGACGGCGGCCTTTCAGCCGGGGCCTGGCTTCGCCGTCTACTGCGCGACGAAATCGTTTGTGCTGTCGTTCTCGGAGGCCCTGGCCCATGAAGTGCGCGGCCTGGGAATCACGGTGACCTGTCTGGCCCCCGGTCCGGTGGAGACCGAGTTCGCCAGCCGGGCCACGATGCACGAGAGCCCGCTGTTTCGCTGGGGGAAGATGTCGGTCCGGCAATGCGTGAATGCCGGCTACCGGGCGATGCAGAGTGGCCGGCGGCTGAAGATTCCCGGACTGTTCAATCACATGCTGGCCTTCGGCACCCGGCTGTCTCCCCGGCGTTTGACGACCGTACTGGCCAGTTGGATGCTGGGCGGCCGGTGGCGCACCACCGGGACCGGTGTGGGCTGATACGCCAGGCGGGGCACGGCCTGACGAGTGATGACGTGCGGGATCTTGCCTGGGCGCCTTTGCGCCGCGATTGGTCCCGGTGGCGATCGCACCCCCGCTGGTTTGCTCCGCGAGGGCCCTGTGCGAAAGACCTTGTCTGTTATTCCCGTTTCAAGACCAAAAAGTAGCCTCCCGTCTGATCGGGAAGCAGCCGCCAGGGGGTGGGAGACTGGCGCAATTCCGGCACGTCTTGCGGGCCGCGAATCTGGCTGCCGGGAGCCCGGACATCGATCACGATGTACTCGCAATCGTCGGGGACGATGGGTCGGTACGAGCTGTAATCGTAAGACCGCTCATGGTGTGTGAAGCGGGGATGAACCAGATCGGTGGAGGCGACACGGGCGGTGGGGGGAATCTGCGCGAGAACCTGCGCGAACTGCCGGCTGCGCTCGCCGGGAAGATAGAGCTCCCGCCAGTATCCGGAACTGTGCGGATCCCAAAACGCCAGGCTCTGGGGGGAGACTCCGATCCAGACACCCGACGCCCAGGCCGAGAGCAGAGCCCAGGCGGCCGTGGGGACGAGGCAGAACTGCGCAGCCTGTTGAGGATGCGAACTGGCCGTCAGCCAAGGCCGGGCGAAGAGCGCGGTCACCCGTCCGGCATTCGCGAGGCCGTGGGCGGCGCTCCAGAACAGGATGGGAATCAGCGGGGCGTGGAAGTGGTGCAGGGGGGAGTCGGTGATGTCGCTCAGGCAGAGCACGCCAAACAGGGGGGCAGCGACCAGCAACCGGCCGGGGGAAAGCAGCGGCAGACCTCCCAGGGGGGCCAGCAGACCGAGCGCGAGCAGCGCCGACTCGGGCCGCCACCACCGCTGCCAGACCGCCCCGGGATGTTTCAGCACTGTGGTGACGATCGAGTCGGTGCTGTCTCCGAGGTCGGAGAAGTATTGGGCGAAATGCACATCGGCCCCGCCTCGGAACCACGGCAGAATCACCTTCACCACCAGCACGAGCCAGGCGGTGGCCCCCAGCATCAGGCCAAGGCCCCCCAGGCGGACTCGGGAATCGGCGGTGGTCGGGGGGGCAACGGCTCCCGCGGGCCACCGCAGGGCGATCCACAACCCCAGCGGCGCGAGCACCGGCGCCGCATCTTCCTGACACAGCAAGGTCAGCAGCAGCCAGAGACCACAGACCCGGAACCGGCGTGTTTCCAGCGCATCGAGTGCGCACAGCAGGAACGGGATCTCGAACGCATTGGGCCGGAAGGTCTTGAAGTCGATCGCGATGTCGAGGAACTGCACCGGGAAGGCCAGCAGGTACGCCAGGGCCAGCAGCGTGGCCGCGGTCGAGTGCCCGGTCGCCCGGCGGGTGATGCGAAACACCGGAATCGCCCCCGCCGCCAGCGCGGCCGACTGCACCAGCTCGAGCAGCAGGTGCGACGGCCACAGCACATACAGCGGAACCAGCAGCACGTGGATGATCTGGACGTGCTCTCCCAAAAACAGCCGGCCGTTGTCGAGATAGCTGCGGAAGCCCTTGCCGTGCAGCAGGTTCCAGAGGTGCTCTTCGTACATGGCCGAGTCGCCATGCGGCAGCCGCAGGGCGTGATACAACTGCCAGTTCAACCCGGTGAAGACCACCGTGTAAATGAGCATTCCCAGCCACACGGCCCCAGGAATGCCCGCCGGCCCGGGCTGGCCCTGTTGGGCGGCTGGTCCTGCCGCCGACAGTGCCAGCCAGGTGGCCCCCCAGCCCGCCACCGATGCGCTCAGCCAGAAGGGGAGTGTGCCATACAGCAGCGGTGCCCCCTCTCCCGCGGGCCAGATCATTTCCAGCGCGACGTTCAACAGGGCGAAGAGCCCCGGCAACAACCACCAGACAGTTCCCCAGCGGCCGAATTCTCCCAGCGTCTGTCCGAGACCACGCCGGTTGCGCCAGGCGAGCGCGAGGCTCCCCAGCAGCCATGTCCCCACCACCCAGCCCGCCGCCGCCACCAGCAGCGGGCCGACCGGAACCTCTCCCAGACTGAGATTGCCGCGGTGACGAACCTGTCCGCCACACCGGGAGACGAGTTCATTCCAGAGTCCGGGGCTGACCAGCGTCTGGGCGAGTGCGCTGCGGCTGAGAATCTCTCCCAGGACCCAGGCCAGAACGAGGGTGGCCAGGCCGGCCAGCACCAGCGCGGGCGCCAGCGAGGAGGCGCGGGGCGCACCCCCCGTCGGCCGCGAGACAGAACCAGCGGAAATGACAGCACTCCTCCACTCAAGGACTGGGGCATGGACAGTTCTGCCGGGATTCTACTATGAAGCGGAATGGGGGGGGACCATCACGGCCCGGTCGCCCCCCCAACGTCGCGTCGATGGGCGCGAATTCCACCTCCCTCAGCCTTTCGCGATTGTTTGGATGACCGCGCTCTCGACCCGTGCCACCGTCTGCAAGCTGGGGGGGAGCCTGCTCGATTGGGAAGGACTGCCCGCGGCCCTGGCCGCGATGGAACAGCGGTGGCAGGGACAACCCCTCGTGCTGGTCGTGGGGGGTGGGGAGACAGCCGACCTGGTGCGCCGCTGGGATCGGCTCTTTCACCTGGGAGAGGAGCGGGCCCACTGGCTGGCGCTCGACTCTCTGGCGCTGAATGAAGGCCTGGTGACCGAACTCTGGCCCCGGCTGCGTCCCGTCAGAAACCGCGCCCAGGTCGAGGCGGCCCAGCGCGATGGGGTTCCTGCCCTGATCTGTGCCAGTTGCTTTGTGCGCTGGGGAGAGCGGCAACCGGCACCCCCGCTGCCGCACAGCTGGCAGGTGACCACCGATTCGATTGCCGCCTGGGTGGCACAGCTGGTGGCCGCCCGGGAACTGGTCCTCGCCAAATCGGTCGATCTGCCGGCCGGATGCTCCGTGACCGAGGCGGCCGCACAGGGGCTGGTCGACGAATACTTCCCCCAGTTGGCCGGTGGTGTTCCTCAGATCTCGTGGGTCAACCTGCGCAGCGCTCCATGGACCCCCGTGCTCTGGCAGACCGCTGGTGGACACCCTCCGCAGACCTGAAGTCTCTTGCCGGGCAGCGGCGAGCCAGGCCGTGGAGAATCGTCGGGACGCATCAGGCCTCGACGATGTCGCCCCGGGTGCTCTCGATGAATTGCAGCACATCCTGCTGCTCGGCGGCGGGAACCTGCAGATCGTTCAGGGTGTCGCGCAGATGGCCGAGGAAGATGTTCCAGTCCGATGCCGAGATCCGCATGCCGCGATGGCTGGTGACCATGTCGCGGCCGCGGTAATACAGCGGTCCCCCGGCACTCTGGCAGAGGAAGTCGATCAGCAGTTGCTGTTCGCGCAGGATGCCGTCGGTGCCGCGATGGGCCCAGAAGCGGCCCAGTTGGGGATCGGCCTGCAGACGGGGCAGCAGGTTGCGGGCGGTGGCGGCGATGGCGTCGTAACCTCCCAGCCGTTCGTACAGCGAGGCGCGTTGCGGGGGAAGTGCCTGGGGCTTGACCATGATTTCCGATTCCTGGTGGGACGGTTGGGGAACTCTCGGCGGCGAACCTGTCAGCGATTCGGTTGGAAGTTGCGACCCAGCAGATCGATGTCGGCCGGTTGGGGGACGTCGGGGGTCACGATCTTCCACGTGTCTCCCATCTCGCGCATCGCCCGGAAGTCGAGGGGAGCGTAGGCGATTTCGAGGTCGGGCGTTGCCAGCCGCTTTCCATCCCGACGGGCCCGCAGCACCGCTTCGAGAATTCCGGTCGACAACAGGGTGCGCTCGACGGGATAGGGGGCCCTGGCCGAACGGCAGAACTCCTGGATCGCGTGCGACAGTGCCTTGAAGAGGTTGCGGTTCTGCCAGGGACCCACGTAGTACGCCGTCGCCCGGGGTTGATTCTCTCCCGCCAGCTGCACCGCGACATTCCAGCGGGTCGCGCTGCGTCCCACCCGCACCACCAGTCCCTGCAGGCCATCTTTGTAGTGCAGCCGCAAGGCATGGGGCGGATCGGAATTCTCTTCCCCCACCGCGCTCAGCGTGTCGGGAATCTTCCCCAGCTCGGCGATCAGGGCGGCATCGACCAGCGGCCGCCAGCCTTCCTCGGTCAGCAGCTTGTCGAGCGCTTCACCCGTGAAGAACTCGACGGCCGAGACGCCGGTCTCACCCCCCGCACGAGCCTCCACAATCGACTGCAGCAGCTCGATGCCGTGGAAGTCGTAAGACTCCAGCGGGCCCCCATGCACGGCGACCGCCTTGGTGAGCTTCGCGTTGGCTGGCAGCTCAAACGGCGGCCGACGGGTCGCCAGCGGGACCGAACTGCCCGCCATGAAGGGCATCTTCAGTTCGCGGGCGGTCTCGTACATCTCGCGGGCCCAGTCCCAACGGTACGAAAGGTGCTTGTCATTGAAGAACGGCACCACCCGCCCCGACTGCTTCATCACCGCGACCGATTCATCGAAAAACCGTTTGCGGGGATACTCCTGCTGACCCAGTTCGTTGATCGGGTAACGCCCCTGCTCGGCGATTGACAGCACGGCATCCACCGCCAGCTTCTGTCCCCCCCGGCAGAGTGCCTGGGCAATGGTGTCGTAGAGGGGAATGCGGTAGCGGGCCGAGATCTCCCGGCCCATTTCCTTCTCGGGGAACTGGTCCCCATACAGGGCCACCACATCACAGCCCGGGTCGGTCTTCTTGCCGTTGAACAGGTAGGGTTCCAGAAAGTTCTCGAGAATCACATGGGCGTGCGAACGATAGGTGAATTCCGTGAACAGCACCGCCACCTGCGGGCGGCGGTTTTCGGCGGCCAGCAGGGGCCAGGGGGTGGCGGCGAGAGTGGCCGCGGTTTGCAGAAAGTGCCGGCGAGTGGTGAATGGGTGGACCATGGCAGGACTCTCACGGGAGGTGGGGGGCGAACGAGGAAGGGACCCGTCGTGGAACTGGTGTGGGGAAGTCGCGGTGGGAGGTCGCGTTGGGCGGCAAACCAGCGGGGGCGGTGTCAGCTTCCCGCGGGAGACCAGCCCGGTTGAGGGGTGGCCGAGATCACAACGGTGCCGGGTTGGAGTCGGGCGATCTGCTGTTGGGCCGCCTGCACCCCGGCGGCGGTCGCATGGATCTCGAACTCGAGGTGGAACACGCGCGATTCGCCGGGGGCCAGCCGCACCACGCGTGCCTGGGTCCGTTCAAACGCCTTGGGATTGGGAAAATTCGTGGCCGGTTCCAGCCCGGTGCAGTAGCCGTCGGCCGCCGCTTGCGTGTTTTTCCACAGCGCGAAGCAGGGGAGTTCGCGGGGGCGATACTTCAGGCTGACGCCGCACGACCCGGCGGCATTCCGCAGCAGGGCGTGGGTTTGTCCCTGTGCGTCGGCCTCCGGCTGAAAGTAGTAGACCTGCTCGGCATATCCGGCGGTGGGGCCGAGGAAGCGGTTCCAGCCCGAGACCCCGTCCGCAGCGCGGGGGTCGCGAGGAACCACCTGGCGGGCGGGCAATTCGACCTGCGAGCCCGCTTCCAGAAACGGGGGGCCGAATTGGGTGTGGTAGAGCAACTGCAGGTCGGCCTCGTGACCGGCGAGGTTGGTGACCTCGTCACGGATCGAGAAGGTGGCCGAGCCGAGCGTGGTGGTGAGGGTGCTGGTCAGCCGCAGGCGGGGACCGAACAGGATCGCCTCATCCACCACCCCCTGCACCTCGATCGTGCCAGGTCCGCTGGTGTCGACCGAAACCCGGACCTGATGGGCGGGAAGGTTGGCGACGCGGCCGTGGAGGGTCACGCCGTCGCCGGGAGGGCCGTTGGCCTCCAGTCCGCACCGGCAGAGCCATTCGTTGAACCCGCTCAGCCAGCCGATCCCGCCGCGGTCGTGCACATCGACGAACGCCGGATGGACGGGGTGTTCGACGGGCGAGTTCCAACCCAGTGCGAGTCCCTCGCACGACCCCTTCCAGAGCCCCATGCCGCGTGTGGGCAGCAGGGCCAGGCTGAGGCGGCCATTGTGGATCTCGACCACATCCACCCCTTCAGAGACTCCTCCCCGCAGGGTGTATTTCCGGATTTGCCCGGCGGCGGGACCCGCTCCGCTGACGGCCACAGAGAACTCATCGAGCCAGGTGCGGGAGGCGACGTCTGTGAGGGTCCAGGAGTGCTTGGTCATGGATCAGCAGTGGGAGGGGAGTCAGTGAAGGGAAACTCGGGTGGGCCGCCGTCGGGAAAACCGAGTATAAGACCCGGTGCCGGATTTCGAAAATCCGTCACCCTCCGGCTCGGCCGCCTCCGTATGGCGAAGCCGGAGGGGGCTCAACCGGGGACTGGCAATGGTCCCTGGTTTGAACAACTGCCTGGAATGGCCGACATGACCTGGACCGCAACTTACTTTCGCTGGAAATTCGCCGCCTTGCTGGCGGCGATGATCTCGGTGTTCACCCTGCGGATGCTGCACCGTTGGTACGACCTGCCGGAATTGGTGGTGGAATCGACCGCCGTGCTGGTGCTGTTGCCAGCGCTGCTGTCACTGCTCGACGACCGGCGGCTGCGGCTGGTGGCCCTGGTGGCCGGGATCCCGGTGATGCTGTTGGTGGTGGTTTCGAACCTCTTTCCCGCGGCGGGTTTGCATCTTCCCCGGCTGGTGGCCCGGTCGGGGACAGCGGCATACATGCTGCTGGTGGTGTTCGCCATTCTGCGGTTGCTGGTGACGACCATCGAGGTGACGCTCGACGAGGTGGTGGGGGCGTTCGTCGGCTACCTGATGGTGGGGGTGTTGTTTTCGGAACTGTATTGCGTCGCCTTGATGCTCGACCCCCGGGCGATCTCGGGGGATGCCGATGACGCTTCGCAGGCGGTCGCCGCTATCTCCGAATCGAAGATCTCGAATCCAGACCTGCGGATCGGCATGGAGCGCTGGAATCGGGCGCAATATTTCAGTTTCGTCACCCTGACGACGGTGGGTTATGGAGATCTGCATCCGCGCACCCCGCTGGCCCGGATGCTGGCGGTGGTCGAGGCGATCACCGGGCAGTTTTACCTGGCGGTGATGGTGGCTGGGTTGGTCGGTATCGGGGCCAGCCAGCATCATTCCCGCCGTCAGGAGGAGGCCAACCGCAGAATCCCGGCGGAGGGTCATCACCCTCTGGGGGTCCGCCCCACGGTCGACCGTCCCGTTGGCGCGCCGCCCGACGGTCTGTCCTAGGAAAGGCCGCGGATCGTCCCGTCCGCCTCCACACGGATCCGTTGGGCGGCGGGGTGGGCTGGCAACCCCGGAAGGGTGCTGATGTCTCCCGCCAGGGCGTAGACGAAACCCGCCCCCGCCGCCAGCCGCAGTTCGCGGATGGGAACGACAAATCCCCTCGGCCTCCCCAGCAGTTGGGGATCATGCGACAGGGAGTACTGTGTCTTGGCGATGCAGACCGCCAACCCGCCGTGCCCCATCTGGGTCAGTTGTTCCAAGTGCTTTTGGGCCCGAGGTTCCAGCCGCACCCCCTCGGCACCATAGACCCGGGTCGCGACGCGGTGCAGTTTTTCGTCGAGTGAATCGGACGGCACGTACAGCGGCGCAAACCGGCTGGGTCTCGCCGAGAGTTCCACCACCTGCCGGGCGAGGTCCAGGGCGCCGGCTCCCCCCTGGGCGAAGACATCGACCGCCGCCGCTCCCTCGGCTCCCGCGTCCCGGGCCAGTTGCAGCAGCAGGTCGAGTTCCTCGGGGGTGTCTTCGGGAAACCGGTTGACCGCCACAATCACCGGCAACTGAAAGGCGTGCAAAAGGTCGATGTGGGCTTGCAGGTTCGCCAGACCGGCACGCAGTGCGGCTTCGTTGGGTTGCAGCAGTGCGGGCGGAAGCGGTTGTCCGGGACGCACATCGAACTCTCCGCTGTGCAGCTTCAGGGCTCGCAGGGTGCAGACCAGCACCTCGACCCGTGGGACCAGTCCACTGATCGGGCACTTGATGTGCAGCAGTTTCTCGGCTCCGCAGTCGGCCCCGAAGCCGCTTTCAGTGACTACGAACCGGGCGAGGCGACTGGCCGCGAGATCGGCCATCACCGACGAATTGCCCTGGGCGATGTTGGCGAACGGCCCGGCATGGACCAGTGCCGGGGTTCCCTCGCAGGTCTGCACGAGATTCGGCCGCAGGGCGTCGCGCAGCAGAGCCAGCAGGGCGTCGGTGATTCCCAGATCGGCGGGGGTGACGGGTTGCTGGTCGGGAGTGTGACCGACCACGATGCGGGCCAGGCGTTCGCGGCAGTCGGCCAGGTCGCGCGTGAGGGCCACGATGGCCATCACCTCGGACGCGGCGGTCAGATCGAACCCGGTTTCACGCACCGGGGCCTGGGGGTGGTGTCCCAGGCCGGTGACAATCTGGGTGAGCCCCTTGTCGCTGCTGTCGATGACCCGCCGCCAGGTGATCGACTCGGGACGCAACCGGGGTGTGTGTCCCCTTCGGGAGTGATTGTCGACCAGGGCGGCCAGCAGATTGTGAGCCGCCGCGACGGCGTGGAGGTCGCCCGTGAAATGCAGGTTGATGTCGCTGGCGGGTTCGAGGGTGGCGCGGCCCCCACCGGCACCTCCTCCCTTGATGCCAAAGACGGGGGCCAGAGAGGGTTGCCGCAACGTCGCCATGGCGGACTGGCCAAGGCGACAGAGGGCCATCGCCAGGCCAATGGTGACCACGGTCTTCCCCTCACCCAGCGGGGTCGGATTGATCGCAGTGACCCCAATCAGTTGTCCCTCGGGGCGGTGCTGCCAACGGGTGGCACAATCGAGGGCCAGCTTCGCCTGATGCCATCCCCGGGGTTCCCAGTCATCGGAGGAGAGCCCCCATTGATTCGCCAGATGATCGATCTTCAAGAGCGCAGTCATGGCGATTCAGCGAGCGGAAACGTGGAGCTGGGGCGGATTGCCGGGAGGACCATCCCCGGTGCCGGGCGATCCCACCGATCTCCACGATACCAGACCGGATCGGGAGATGATGATGACGATTGGGGAGGTTGCACCGCGCCAAGCCCTTGGTCACGACTTCCAGAGAGGGCTCCGGGTTCGGCCAAATCCGCCTGTCTCACGGGACTTTCCCTCCCCGGACCGATACAATCTGGAGTGGATCAAGTTGGGCTCAAGTCGTGGCAGGTGTGGTGTTTGGGTTGGGATGACTGGCATGTCGAGTGAACTTCCGGAACCGCTGCACGTGCTGGCCGTGGGTGCCCACCCCGACGACGTGGAGATTGCGATCGGAGGGACCCTCGCCCGGTTGGTGCAGCAGGGATATCGGGTCGGCATTGTCGACCTGACCGATGGAGAGCCAACGCCGGGCAGTCCCGGTCCTGAAGCCCGGCTGCGGGAAGCGGCCGAGGCGGCGCGGATTCTGGGGGTCCCGGTACGGGAAACTCTCGACCTGCCGAACCGTCGCCTGTTCGACTCGCATGAAGGTCGCCTGGCTCTGGGGAAGGTGATTCGACGCCTGCGTCCGCAGATCGTGATTGGACTGGCGGCCAAAACTCCGCTGGCATCTCCCGACCACCAGCAGGCGGTGCAACTGACCGACGCGGCGGTGTTCTACGCCCGGCTCAGCAAATGGGATGAGCAGTTTGACGGGCTTCCCGTGCATGCCGTGCGGAAGCAGCTCTGGTACCAGCTCGGATTTGCCTCGCTCGAGTTGCCTCCCAGCGGCGGCCACTTCGTGGTGGATATCGGCGAGACGTTCGAGATCAAGCTGCGGGCGATCCGGGCGTATGCCTCGCAGTTTCCCCCGTCGAAAGCCCGCCTGTTCCAGACGCTCGAGGCGCAGAACCGGTTTTATGGCGGCAGCGCGGGTTTCGAAGTCGGTGAACTGTTCCACTCGACCCACACCCTCGGGACACGGGATCTTGTCGCCCAGGTGTGTCCATGAGTCCTCCCCCGGCGGCCCTGGGTTGGGGCGGTTTTTTTGATCGTCGACCGGCGTCGAAAAACAAGCCCCCGATTGAGCTCTCCTGGGGTGCGCTGAGCGTGGTGGGGAATTTCCGCCCGAACAACGAGGATCGCTTCTACGTCGATCCGCTGGGGCGGTTTTTTCTGGTGGCCGATGGCATGGGGGGGCAATCGGCGGGTGAGCGGGCGAGTGCCCTCGCTGTTGAGGTGATTCCCCGGGTCCTCGAGAAAGAGCTCGATTTCGAAAAGGGCGATCTCTCGCAGATCACGGCCGCCCTGCAGGCCGCGGTTTCCCAGGCGAACACCGAGATCATCTCCCAAAGCACGCTCGATCCCGGCTGCCACAACATGGGAACGACGCTGGCCCTGCTGGTCCGCGTGGGGAACCATTTTTACGGGGTGGGACTTGGCGACAGCCCGATCTACCTCCTGCGCGGTGGGCAACTTCAGAAACTGACGACCGACCACTCGCTCACGCAGGCCCTGGTCGATGCCGGCACCATCTCGGCATCCGAGGCGGCCACCCATCGGTACCGGAATGTGCTCTACCGCTATCTGGGAACCAAGGAAGGATACCTGGGTATCAAGGACGGAGATCCCAGCGACGATGTCCGCCCGGTCGATATGCATCCCGGCGACCGCTTCCTGATCTGCTCCGATGGCGCGCTCGATGGGCTGAGCGAAACTGGAGTCCGGGAAATGCTGACACGCATCAACAATCCCCAGCAGGCGGCTGAGAATATCGTCTCGGCCTCCCTGGCCGGTGGTTCGCGTGACAACATCACGGCGATTGTTGTGTTTGTTGGTCCGTGAGCCCCGACCAACGGCCGCCCGGGTGCTTCTCCCCCGCTTCCGATGGCCGTTCCCACGGACCTGTTCCCCAGGCGGGACTGGTCTTCCCGTTTCCCTCCGACGCCGGCCCTTGCGGGGCCAGAAGGAAGCCTGAGATGCCTCTGAGTCGTCGTGACCTGCTTGCCTCCACCGCCTTGCTGGGAATGGCCGCGGGCCGCACCCTCAACGCGGCCGATGAGCCCGCCTCGACCCCCCTCGACCCAAAGACTCCCGGCCGGACGCCCCACACGAAGTTCGCCGTAAATGTCGAAATGTGGTTCCGCAAGCTGCCGTTCCTCGACCGGATACGGGCGGCTGCCGACCTGGGGTTCCCCGCGGTCGAATTCTGGCCCCATGAGGGGAAGGACATTCCGGCCATTGCCCGGCTGTGTGCCGAGCGGAAGATCGACATCGCCCAGTTCACCGCCTGGGGTTTCAAACCGGGGCTGAATGAACCGAAGAACCACGCGGCATTCGTGCAGGCGATCGAGAAGGGCTGTCAGGTCGCCAAAGATCTGAACTGTTCCCTGATGACGGTTGTGGCTGGCGATGACGTGCCTGGGTTGACCCAGGAGCAAATGCACCAGAACACGATCGAGGGATTGAAGCGCGGAGCGCCGATCGCCGAGAAGCATGGCATCACGCTGATCCTCGAGCCGATGAATATCCGGGTCGACCACAAGGGGCATTGCCTCTATGGCAGCGCTCCCACCATGAAGATCATCGCCGCCGTCAATTCGCCGGCGGTGAAGATCAACTGGGACCTGTATCACATGCACATCACCGAAGGGGATCTGTGTGGTCACCTGCGGGAGGGGTTTCAGGCCGGTCACATCGGCTACCTGCAGCTGGCCGATCACCCGGGGCGGAATGAACCGGGAACCGGAGAGATCCATTACAACCGGGTTCTCAAAGAGGCACACGATCTCGGCTATCGGGGTTACGTGGGGCTGGAGTTGAATCCGAAGACCACCGAATTGGCGGCGGCCCTGGGGTGCGCCCGGGCCGATCTCTGGTAGACTCGCAGCCCCCCGGGCGACCGGCCCACACCGAGGGGCGATCGGTGGGTTGGTCCGGGGTTGGGGTGCAAAAACTTCCCTCCGAGGTGCGCGATGCTGACGATACCCGGAACAGTCTGGCGGCAGTGCGACCGGGTCAACCGCCGGGCGGCGTTGATGATTGGCGGCCTGGCAGCCGGGGGGCTCTCGCTGCCGGATCTGTTGCGGGCCGAAGAGCGGGCGGGAATCGCCCGCTCGCACAAGGCGATCATCATGATCTACCTGACGGGGGGACCACCCCATCAGGACATGGTCGACCTGAAGCCCACCGCCCCCCGCGAGATTCGCGGCGAGTTCGAGCCCATTGAAACCCGTGTTCCGGGTGTTCAGATTTCGGAACTGATGCCCCGCGTGGCGGGAATGCTCGATCGGTTCGCCATTGTGCGGTCGCTGGTGGGGGCGGAAGACAGGCATTCTTCATTCCAGTGTGTGACCGGGCGGCGCTTCGCCCAGCAGCCGCTGGGAGGCTGGCCCGAAATCGGTTCGGTCTTGTCGCGGCTGGCTGGTCCCGTGGATCCGGCCGTCCCCCCCGCCGTCGATCTCTCGATGAAGATGGCCCACCTTCCCTACAACCTCCCCGGGCCGGGCTGGTTGGGAATGGCCCACACCCCCTTCAAACCCTCGGGCGAGGCCATGGACGACATGGTGCTGCGGGGGGTGAGCGTCGACCGCCTGAACGACCGCGGGGTGTTGTTGGCCCAGCTGGATGCGGCCCGCCGCCAGATCGATGGTTGGGGGGCCAACACCCGCCTCGACCGCTTCACCGAGCAGGCGCTGGGCATTCTCTCGTCGAGCCGGCTGGTCGAGGCGCTCGACCTGTCGCGGGAACCGGCGGCGACCCGCGAGCGGTACGGGCAGGACGATCCCCAGTGCCTCCCCTATTCGAACCTCGGCTACCAGGCGCACATGTCGAAGTTCCTGGCGGCCCGGAGGCTGGTCGAAGCAGGAGCCCGCTGTGTGACCATCGCCTTCGCCGACTTCGACTGGCATGGGGCCAATTTCACGAATGGCCGCAAGGTCATTCCCCTGCTCGATCAGGGGCTGGCGGCGCTGGTGGCCGACCTGCATGAACGGGGCCTCGACCAGGATGTCTCGGTCGTCGTCTGGGGAGAGTTCGGCCGTACGCCGCAAATCAACGCCGGCGCCGGCCGCGACCATTGGCCGCGGGTCAACTTCGCTCTGCTGGCGGGGGGCGGAATGCGCACCGGGCAGGTGATCGGTGCCACCAACCGCCTGGCCGAAGAGGCGGTCGCCCGGCCGGTGACCTACGGAGAAATCTTCGCCACGCTCTACCAGCGACTGGGAATCGATGTGACGGCCACGACGCTTCCCGATCTGAATGGCCGGCCTCAATACCTGGCCGAAACCCTGCAGCCGATCCGCGAGCTGATCTGAGGCCGCGCGGCTGGTGGTTCGAGGATTTGCACCTAGGCCGCCAGCGGGGGGCGTTCGGTGTCGTTCTCGCGCGGGTCGCGGATGAACTTGCAGATGCCCCGCTTGGAAGAGCGGATGAAGTCGTGCAGTTCGCGCACACCATCGCTCATCGGGCCATCGCTGATGATCTCCAGTGCCCGGGAAATCCCCAGCCCCCGGCGATAGATCAGATCAAACGCGTTCTTGATCGCCTGGCGTTCTTCAGTGCCAATACCCGCCCGTCGCAAGCCGATGACGTTCAGCCCGATCACCGTGTTGACCGTGAGGCTGCGGGTGATGCAGAAGGGGGGGACATCCATCTGGGCGGCGGAACCTCCCGCCATCATCGCCAGCCGGCCGACCCGCGTGAACTGGTGGATCAGACAATTGCCGCTGACGAACGCCCGATCGCCGACTTCCGAATAACCGGCCAGCAGCGCTCCATTGGCCAGAATCACCCCATTCCCCAGGCGGGCATTGTGCCCCACATGGCTGTGGGCCATCAGCAGGCACTCGGAACCGATCGCCGTGGTCGTTCCCGGAGCCGTCCCCCGGTGGACTGTCACCCCCTCGCGGAGAATGCAGTCCGAACCAATTCTCACCCAGCTCTCCCCACCCCGGAAATTCAGGTCCTGCGGCAGGTCCCCCAGCACGACGTTGGAGTGCAGCCGGCACCGGGGACCGATTTCCGTTCCCGGGAACAGGGTCACCCGGGGACCGATCTCACAGCCGTCGGCAATCGTGACCCCATCCTCAATGAGAGCAAACGGCCCGACCACCACGCCCCGGCCCAGGCGAGCCCCCGGGGCGACAATCGCGGTGGGATGGATCCGCGGTTCCAGCGAATGAACGTCCATTGTGCCGCGTGGGTCGCGTTGCGTTGGGTAGCGGCCCTTCGGAAAACCAGGCCGGCAGTCTGACAGGAGACCATCTTCCGACAGTCTCTCCGCAGAGTTTTCGGCCACCAGCCGAGACCCGGTGGAGTTTTCCCCCGATTGCCTGCCAGTTATTCTCGGTCCGTTCACGCGTCTCTTGCCGAGCCCTCCCAGCCCGCAAGGTCGCAGATTGTGGCAGGATGGGGTTTTGGCGATTTTGTGGACTGCAGGGGTTGTGTCGAGGGTGACGGCAAGGGTCGGCCAGACCCGTGTTGTGTCCACAGGCCCTTCCAGGACCAGACCCCAGGGAACCGGGAGACTGCGATGGGGAACCGCGTGTGGATTGTGGCGCTGTTGCTGTGGGCGGGGTGGCTGCGGGCACCACTCTGTGCCGAGGTCAGTCGCGTGCAGATCGATCGCCGGGAACCGTTTGCCGAGGGGCAGGCGTTTGGCACGGTGGGGCCCTATGAAGTGCTTTCAGGACGGATCTATCTGACGGCTGATCCCCAGGCGGCACTCAATTCGGAAATCACCGATCTCGCCCTGGCTCCGCGCAACCGTGAGGGGCTGGTGGAGTATTGGACCGATTTCGTCCTGCTGAAGCCGGTGGATCTCAGCCGGGGCAACCGGCGGTTGCTGTACGATGTGAACAATCGCGGAAATCCGCTCGCCCTGGGGTCATTCAACCAGGGAGGCGGCAGCAATCGCATCGCGCAGGCCAAGCCGGGAAATGGCTTCCTGATGCGGCAGGGATACAGCGTGCTCTGGAGTGGCTGGAATGGAGATGTTATTCCCGGAGGTCACCGCCTGCAGATTGGCATCCCCATTGCGATGGCGAAAGGAGGACCGATCACCGGGCGAACGCACTGTGAAATCTGCGTCGAGACGCGGGTCGACAGCCAGCCGTTGAACTGGGGGAACTCGCGTTCCGCCCCCCCGGCCCAACGCGGTGCCCCCGACGGCGTGCTGACTGTCCGCGATCAGCGGGGCAGTGCTCCCCGCGAGGTGCCCCGCACCGCGTGGCGGTTGGGGCGCCGGGTGGGTGATCGATTTGTCGAGGATGACCGCTCCCTCTCGGTCGACGGCGGGTTCGAGCCAGGCAAGATCTATGAGCTGGTCTACGAAGCCCGCGATCCCCGGGTCACCGGACTGGGGCTGGCGGGAGTTCGTGACCTGGTGTCGTTCCTCCGGCACAATCGGGGTGAGCATTTCGCCCGTCCCAACCCGCTGTCGGGACAGATTGACCGCGCGTATGGATTTGGCGTTTCGCAGTCGGGGCGGTTTCTGAATCACTTCGTCTGGCAGGGGTTCAATCTCGATCCCGCCGGCGGTCCGGTTTTCGATGGACTGATCCTGCACGTCTCGGGGGCAGGGCGGGGCTGGTTCAACCAGCGGTTCGCCCAGACCACACGTCACGCCAGTCCCCACGAAGATCTGCTGAGCCCCTCCGAAGAATTTCCCTTCACCACCACCCCCAGCCGTGATCCAGTGACCGGTGCCGAGGGTGATCTGCTGGCCCGGGCGCGCCAGGCGGGGGTTGTTCCCCGGATGTTCTATGTGCTGACCTCGACCGAGTACTGGTGCCGGGCCGCCTCGCTGCTGCACACCGATGTCGCTGGCGAGCGCGATGCGCCGGTGGACCTCAGTGCCCGGGTTTACTTTGTGTGTGGCGCACAGCACGGCGTTCCCGGGAATCTCGACCGGGGCAATCTGGCCCATCCTCCCAGCCCGCTCGATCCGCGGGGCATCTTGCGGGCGCTGCTGGTCAACCTCGATGCGTGGGTGACACGGAACGAACCTCCCCCCGACAGCCGCATTCCCCGCCTCGCCGACGGAACACTTTGCACCATGGCCGAATGGCAGCGGCGGTTTCCGGCGGGGACGGGTCTGCGGCTGCCCGCTGCTCCCCTCACTCCGCTGCGGCTCGACTGGGGTCCGCGTTGGTCGACCGAACGGATTGCCGATGTGGTCCCTCCCCGGGTCTTGGGGACGTTCCCCACCCTTGTTCCTGCCGTCGATGGCGATGGCAATGAAGTGGGGGGAATTCGCCTGCCGGAGGTGGCGGTTCCGCTGGGGATCTACACCGGCTGGAACCTGCGGCGGGCCGAGACGGGGGGCGAACAGGTGCTGTCGCGCCTGACAGGCTCTTCGGCTTCCCTGGCGTGGAGCCCGGAGACGCGTGATCGGAACGATCACCGACCGGCCGTGCGGGAGCGGTACGGTTCGCGCGACGACTTTGTGAACCGACGGGTTGCAGCCGCAGGCGAATTGGTCGACCAGCGACTCTGGTTACCCGAAGAAATCGACCGGGTGCGGGCTGCCGCAGAAGTGGCGTGGGACGGGGCCGCCCCCCGCTGAAGGCCAGTGACAGCCGAAATCAACCCCCCGGGGGGGACTGCAGGCAAACTGCCGAGGGGCGAGACGCAGAACGAATGCCCCGGGTAAAAGAGTCGGGACAAAAAAACAGCGCTCCGCAGCCAAGGGGGCGGAGCGCTGTGTGAAACTCAAACAATTGCGGGCGGCCGAAGGGATCGGCTCACCACATTCGCTTCCGGATCAGATCTTGATGGACCCAATCCCTCAGGACCAAGTGCCGTCAACAGCTCACGAAACACTGGTTCGCAGCCATCCCTGAGAGGCAGCCCATCGACGATCAGTAATCGTCGTCTTCGTCCTCGTCTTCATCGCTGTCGTCTTCGTCCTCGTCGTCGTCATCGAGGTCGTCTTCGTCGTCGAAATCTTCATCGTCTTCGAAGTCTTCGTCGTCCTCGAAATCTTCATCGTCGTCAAATTCGTCTTCGTCGTCGAACTCGTCGTCGAGGTCTTCGAGATCTTCCACTTCCTCATCGAGGTCTTCGAGGTCTTCGTCATCCTCGTCCTCATCTTCGTCTTCTTCGTCCTCGTCGCCGTCCTCTTCGAGATCTTCCTCGTCGTCATCGGCGCGGCGGCGGGCACCACGCGGGGCGTCGATCAAATCACAGGATCCGGCGACCCCGAAGGTCGCTCCCGGCAGACCCGCCAAGACGGGTTTCAGCAGGTCGGTCAGGCTGGCAGTGGTCATCGTTGTCATCCTCTGGAACGTTCCCGTTCCGAATCATGGCCAGCCCAGTGCCGGCGTCGAGTCTTTCTAGAATCCCGGTCAACCCCTTGCAGGAGGCCGCCCGGGAATGGCAGAAGGAATATTACACAGTTGCGGCGATTGTCAAGCGGGGTGTTTGGCGCAAATCCGAACGGCGCGGGGGTTTTCGGTCGGGGGCCCTCCCGGGGCCCGGCTACCGCGCCCGGGTCGGCATCCAGACCAGTTCCACCTTCTTGACGGCCACGTCGGTCTTCTTCGGTTTCACCTCGGTCGGTTCCAGCTCGATGGTGTCGGCCGAAACCCGCTCCTGAATCCTGGCCTTTTCTTCTTCGAAATCCTGCACCAGCTGGTCCATTTCGGCCTGGATTGACTCCAGCGACTCCTTCGACTGCTCCACCGCCTGTTGCTGCGTCCCCAGCTTGCTCCAGTTTTTGGCGGTGGTCGCCGCCTTCCCGATGTTGGTGGCACTTCCCAGCTTGCGCCCGAAAAACGCCCCAAAAATCGTCGCCCCGGCCGACAAGACCGAGTTGAGCTTCTGGTTCTTGGCCGCGGTTTCCTGCCGTTCCAGCTTCTGCCGGGCCCGCTCCTCCCGATCTTTGAGAGTCTTGAACTTGGGAGCCAGCTTCGCCCGCAGCTTTTCGACCTGCAGGTCTCGCTGCTCGTTCAGGGTCTGCTGCAGCCGGGCCCGGAAATCCCCCTCCGATTCCCCCACCTGGGAGTTCATCTTTACGGCGGGGGCCCGGTACAGGGTGATCGCATAGGTCCGGAAGAGGTACTCCTTGGCGTCGTTCACCAGACCGGCAAACTGCTTCGCCCGCATCACGTCGGCCGGCAGGGGGGCGAAACCGGCGTCCCCCTCGGCGGGGGTCTTCTCGACCTCCGGTTCGTCTCCCCGGTGATACAACTCCGCCTTCTCCCAGGTGACCGCCTCCGTGGCCGAAATCGGCTTCACCAGGGTCAATTCATCCCACTCATCCACCCCCAGGCGGGAATTCGTGATGTGCACCCGCGCCTGAGCCATCAGGGCGGGCTCGTACACCAGCTTCCCTTCGCGGGACAGGCCCCGTTCCACCGCGAAGACCTCGCCAATCTCGGGAGGCAACACCGGCCGGGCCCCGGCACTGCTCCCCAGCGAATGCCGGCTGGCAAGGGAACCCCCTCCCCTGGTCCCCACCACCCCCGCAATCTTCCGCGGCGCCATCAGCGTGGCGATCTGCCTGGTGGTCAACGGACCCCGCAGGTACGAGAGCACATACCGCGACTGGAACACTTCGGGATGGTCATCATGCACGTTGTTCATCAGGAACACGCGGTTCCCCAGCCCCGAGATGGTCTTTTCCAGACTGCTGCGGTCGAAGACCGCACCGGCGGCGGCCGAAGCCCCCTCCAGCCCATCCAGCACCCGCTGCTTGTCGCGATCGGTCTGCAGGCGGCCAATAAACCACGTTCCCGCGTTCGACAACCCCTTGTAGTCGAGATCGACCGGGTTCTGCGTCGCCAGCACCACCCCCAGGCCAAACGCCCGCGCCTGCTTCAAGAGCGTCAGCATCGGGGTCTTCGAGGGAGGGTTGGCCGTCGGCGGGAAGTACCCGAACACCTCATCCATATAGAGGATGGCCCGCAGGCTCGAGGTCCCCGCCTGCGACCGCATCCACGAAATCACCTCGTTCAGCAGGATGGTCACGAAGAACATCCGCTCGGCATCGTTCAGATGGGCGATCGACAGAATCGAGATCCGCGGCTTGCCCGTTTCGGTATGCAGCAGCCGGGCAATATCCAGCGGCTCCCCTTCCAGCCACGCCGAGAACCCAGGCGACGCCAGCAGATTGTTCAGGCTCATCGACAGGCCGAACCGGTCCGCCGCCGGGAAGATGCTCTCGAGGTCCATGACCCCAATGGTGGTGAACGACGGTTTCTGGATCTCGCGGATCAACTGCGGCAGGTCGAGGCTCTTCCCCGACTTCCACGCCCGCTCGAGAATCGTCGACAGCAGAATGTGCTCGCGGCTGCGCAGCGGATCCCCCTGCACCCCCAACAGCGCCAGCAAGCCCGAGACCGCCCCGGAAATCCGCTCGCGCAGGGCGTCGCTGTCTTCCAGAATGGCGTCGTCGGGAATCGAGAACGAGCGGACCACCGTCAACGGCAGACCAGCGTTGCTGCCCGGGGTGTAGATGGCAATGTCGGCCGAATCGCGGAACTTGGCGATCCGATCGGGGGTTTGGTCCCAATCCGCCAACCCCTTCCGCCAGTCGTGGGCGTTCTTCTTCGCCAGTTCCTCGACCGTCATTCCCTTGCGGGTCGCCTCGGCGGGGTCGACCCACGGGGCGAAGTCGTCGGGATCCAGATCCGGAAAGGTCAGCAGCAGATTTCCCAGGTCCCCCTTGGGGTCGATCACAATCGCCGGGATGTGATCGATCGCCGCCTCTTCCAGCAGCGTCAGGCACAACCCCGTCTTCCCCGAACCGGTCATCCCCACGCAGACTGCATGCGTGGTCAGATCTTTGGAGTCGTAGAGCAGTTCCTTCGTGTCCGCCCGCTTCTCTTCCAGGTTGTACTTGCGCCCCAGATAGAAACTGCCCAGCTTTTCGTAGTCGCCCATGGTCAACGGGAAGGAAATGAGGTGTGAAAGTTGAACCCGGGCCCCAGACCGGTGGCCGGCCGAGCCAGCCCCGGCCGCCCGTCGCGAACGGTCGGGCACCGGTCCCCTAGTGTAGCGATGTCCCCCCTGTGGGTCAGTCGGAAGAGATTCCCGACTGGGCCCACCCACAGGTGAAGTCACCTCCCAACCCCACCGTGGTCCGGGATTTCCCCCCGTCCTCCCCCCGTGAAGCGGGTCTCGCGACGACGGTCATTCTACGATATGTCGTCCTCCCCCGGTCCCTCCGAACTGTCCGATTGTTGAGCTCCATGGCGTCCCTGCGAACGATTGTTGACGACCTCGCCAATGCCGGGCACCTGGTCCGCCTGCCCGACCCGGTCGACCCCTGCCTGGAGGCGGCCGAGATCCAACGCCGGGTCTATCTCTCCGGGGGCCCGGCGGTGCTGTTCAGCAACGTCACCGGCTGTCGGTTCCCGATGGTTTCCAACCTGTTCGGCACCATCGAGCGGGCCCGGTACATCTTCCGCCACACGTACGAACCGGTCCGCCGGGCCATCGAGCTGAAGGTCGACCCCCAGCGGGGCCTGAAACAGCCTTTCCGCTACCTCTCGGCCCCCCTCACTGCCTGGCGGATGCGACCCAAACGGGTCCGCTCGGGACCAGCGCTCGACCATTCGATTCGCCTGACCGAACTCCCCCAGCTCAAGTCGTGGCCCGACGACGGCGGCCCCTTCGTGACTCTCCCCCAGGTCTACTCCGAAGATCCGTGCGCCCCCGGGTTGGGATCGTCCAACCTCGGGATGTACCGCGTGCAGTTGGCGGGAAACCAGTACGACCCCCTTCGCGAAGTGGGGCTGCATTACCAGCTTCACCGCGGCATCGGCGTGCATCACACCGCCGCCCTCCGCTCGGGCAAGCCGTTGAAGGTCAGCATCTTCGTCGGCGGGCACCCCGCGATGTCGGTCGCCGCCGTCATGCCCCTGCCCGAAGGGATGAGCGAGTTGACGTTTGCCGGGGCGTTGGCAGGGGAACGGATCCGCATGATCCCCCGCGCCGGCGGCGGAGCGATCTACGCCGATGCCGACTTCTGCATCGCCGGTACGATCGACCTCGAACGCCGGTTGCCCGAGGGGCCGTTCGGCGACCACCTCGGCTACTACAGCCTCCAGCACGAATTCCCCGTGCTGAACGTCGAACAGGTGACCTGCCGGGAGGGGGCGATCTGGCCCTTCACCGTGGTGGGGCGGCCGCCGCAGGAAGACACCACCTTCGGCCAGTTGATCCACGAACTGACCGGGCCGGTCATTCCCACCGTGCTGCCCGGGGTGCGCGAGGTGCATGCCGTCGATGCGGCGGGGGTGCATCCGCTGCTCCTGGCCATCGGCAGCGAACGCTACATGCCGTTCCACCGCGACGACCGGCCGCGCGAGATTCTCACGCAGGCGAACGCCATTCTCGGCCAGGGGCAGATGTCGCTGGCGAAGTACCTGGTGATCGCCAACGCCTTCGATGAGGAGTCGCTCGATCTGCACGATCCCGCCCGGTTCTTCACGCACATTCTCGAACGGGTCGACTGGCGGCGGGATTTGCATTTCCAGACCTGCACGACGATCGACACGCTCGATTACAGCGGCGAGGGGTTCAACTCCGGCTCGAAGGTGGTGATGGCCGCGACGGGAAAACCGATCCGCACGCTCGCCCGCGAACTCCCCGCCGACCTGCGGCTGCCTGCTGGCTGGAAAGAACCCCGGCTCGCTTTGCCCGGTGTCGTCACCGTGCAGGCGAGTCCCGAACTCAACGGCCGCCCGGCCCGCGAGTTGGCCGCGGCGCTCGAAGCGGTTGGCGCGGGCCCGTGGGAGAATGTGCCGCTGGTGGTGGTGGTCGACGACAGTCCCTTCGCGGCCAAGACGCTCAACAACTGGCTGTGGGTCACCTTCACCCGCAGCAATCCGTCGATCGATCTCGATGGGGTAGGGGCCTTCACGGTGAACAAGCACTGGGGCTGCACGGGGCCGGTGGTGATCGACGCGCGGGTCAAGCCGCATCACGCCCCGCCGCTGCGTGAAGACCCCGAGATCACCCGCCGGGTCGACGCTTTGGCCGCGCGGGGAGGAGTGCTGTCGAAATGGCTGTGAGGCGCGACCCCCGTCGCAGAACTCCCCGGGCCCACCCTCCGGTCCCGGTTGGTCTGCCCGCGTTGCGCCCCAGTTCGTCGGGGCGCGACAACCCGGCAGAGCCGTCTGGGGTGGAACTGCGGATGACCGCCTATCACGAGGCGGGACATGCCGTGCTGGCGCTGCTGCATGGCCGGCCGGTCGAGCAGGTGACCATTCGCGGCACGCGGTTCTTCCTCGGCAAGTGCGAGATGGACCGCGGCCGGTTTGGTCCCCGGCAGGATGAACTCGAAGCGGCGATGCTGATTCTGCTGGGGGGGATGGCGGCCGAAGCGCGGCTGCGGGGCGTCTACGAGCTGAACGGGGCCGCCCAGGATCTGCGCGAACTGCGCAAGCTCTCGCTACGCCGGGCGGCGAACGAACGGCAGGCCGAACGGCTCGAACGCCGGTTGCTCAACAAGGTCGAAGCGCTGCTTGATGAAGTGGCCGTCTGGCAGGCGGTCGAAAAGATCGCCGCCGAACTGCTCGCCCGCGAAACCATCAGCGGCCGCGCCGCCCGGCACTTGTTTGATGAATGCCAGCGGGATGCGGAGTGAGGGACAGGGATTGGCTGCGCCGGGTGGCAGCAGCGTGGACCTGCATGTGCGCTCCGCGCGGCATGCAACCGAAAACCCCCGCCCCAATTTGCAGAGAACTCGCGTAGGCCGATAATCCAATCTGCTTCCAACCAGACATCGCGCGAAAAGAGACCCGAACCAACCTGCGCCCGCCTGCTATACTGCCGCTTCATCCCAACCGGCTGTCGAGTCCCTCCATGAGCCAGCGTAAGATCTTTCTCAGTTGCGTCAATCGCGAGCTGAAATCGTACCGCCTCAAGGCCGAGGTGATCATTCAGCGCCGCGGCTACCAGCCGGTCTTCGAAGAGAACTTCGAACTCGACGATCAAACGGCGCTCAACACCCTCCAAACCCGCATTGCCGAGTGCGATGCCGTCGTCTGCCTTGTCGGCCACGCCTATGGCGGTGAACTACGAAATCGCCCGGTCGACCAACCCCGCCGGTCGTTCACCCAGTGGGAGTATTTCTTCGCCCAGGAACTCACCAAGCCGATCTACCGCCTGGCCACCCACCCCGACACCCCCACCGACGACCAGACCGCCCAACCTCCTCCCGACCCCGAAGCAGCCGAACTGCGCGCACTCCAGGCAAAGTTCCGCCGGCAGGTTCTCGACGATCAGAACTTCCGCGAGTTCCGCAACGTCGATCAATTGGAGAAGGAACTCGCCCTGCTGCGGTTCGCCTGGGAGCCGGGGACCGGCTGGCACAAGCCATTCATCGTCCCCTTTCCCTCGCTGGGTTCTCTCTTCAAGGGACGCGAAGAGGTGCTGACCGAACTGCACCACCAACTGCAATCGACCGCCTCGCGCACGGCGGCGGTGACGCAGGTGGTGCATGGGTTGGGGGGCGTGGGGAAGACCCGGCTGGCGATCGAGTACGCCTACCGGTACGCGAACGACTACTGTGCGGTGCTGTTCGCCTCGGCCGACACCCCGACCCGTCTCGAATCGAGCCTGGCCACGCTCGTGGCGAAAGAGGCCCTCGATCTGCCGGAGCAGGCACCCGAAACCAAACCGGCCGAACAGGCGGCGGCCGTGATGCGGTGGCTGAAGAACCACACCGGCTGGCTGCTGATTCTCGACAACATCGACACCGATGAGGCGAGCGCCGCGGTCCGGGCCAGGTTTCACGGCCTGGCGGGGGGCGCGCTGTTGCTGACCGGGCGGATCGGGCACTACCCGGCCGACGTTCACCCCGTGCCGCTCGATGTGCTCACCACGCCGGCCGCGGCCGAGTATCTGCTACAGGCGACCGAAGGGCAGCGGCGCCCCCACGCCGAGGATCCCGGCGACGCGATGGAACTGGCCGATGAGATGGGGGGGCTGGCGCTGGCCGTGGAACAGGCGGCCGCCTTCATCCGCACCCGGCACATCCGGTTCCGCGACTATCGGGACCGCTGGCGCGCGGGGGAACGGCGGGTGCAGGGCTGGCACAATCCCCAGCTCATGAACTATCCCCGCAGTGTCTTGGTCGCCTGGGACACCACCTTCGACCAGCTCGACCCCGCCCCCCGCGCACTACTCGAGGTTCTGGCCTGGTTCGCCCCCGAGCCAATCCCGCGCGAGATCGTCGCCACCGAGACCGCACAACAGATCTTCACCACGTTGGTCTCCTCCGACCCGGCCCCCGACCTCGAAGAGGCCCTGGCCACGCTGGAGAAGTACTCGCTGGTGAAGTGGGATGAGACCCACGACCACTTCTCGCTGCATCGGTTGGTGCAGGATGTGACCCGGCAGAAGCAGTCGGATGAGCAGCAAGAGGTTCTGGTGCTGGCCGCCGCGAAGCTGTGGAATGCGTTCTTGGTGAGCGACCCGCCACCGCAGGATGTGCGGTCCTGGAACAGATGGAAGCCGGCTGCGCCGCATGTGGATTTCGTCCTTTGGTCAGCGGACCAAAGACAGATTGCCGACCCGATCAGCCGGTTGATGAATAAACTGGGATTGTTTGAAGAGGCAGTCGGACGATTCCAAAACGCGGAACGTCTTTATCGTCGTTCGCTCGCGATCGACGAGCAGAGCTTCGGACCGGACCATCCTCAGGTCGCAATCTGCCTCAACAACCTGGCCCAGTTGCTGCAGACCACGAACCGCCTGTCCGAGGCCGAGCCGCTGCTGCGCCGGGCGCTTGAGATCGATGAACAGAGCTTCGGACCGGACCATCCCGAAGTCGCGACAGACCTCAACAATCTGGCCCAGTTGCTGCAGGCCACGAACCGCCTGTCCGAGGTCGAGCCGCTGATGCGCCGGGCACTCACGATCTTCGAACAGAGCTTTGGGCCGAATCACCCCGATGTGGCGACGAGTGTCAATAACTTGGCCCAGTTGCTGGAGGACACGAACCGCCTGTCCGAGGCCGAGCCGCTGATGCGTCGAGCGCTGGCGATCGATGAACAGAGCTTCGGACCGGACCATCCCCAGGTCGCAATCTGCCTCAACAACCTGGCCCAGTTGCTGAAGGCCACGAACCGCCTGTCCGAAGCCGAGCCGCTGCTGCGTCGAGCGCTGGCGATCGACGAGCAGAGCTTCGGATCGGACCATCCCGAAGTCGCAACAGACCTCAATAACCTGGCCCAGTTGCTGAAGGCCACGAACCGCCTGTCCGAGGCCGAGCCGCTGATGCGCCGGGCGCTCGTGATTGATGAACAGAGCTTCGGATCGGACCATCCCGCTGTCGCGAGAGATCTCAACAACCTGGCCCTGTTGCTGCAGGACACGAACCGCCTGTCCGAGGCCGAGCCACTGCTGCGCCGGGCGCTGGCGATCGACGAACAGAGCTTCGGATCGGACCATCCCAACGTCGCAGTCTACCTCAACAACCTGGTCACCTTGTTGTTTGACACGAACCGCCTGTCGGAGGCCGAGCCGCTGATGCGCCGGGCGCTGGCGATCTTCGAACACAGCTTCGGTCCGAATCATCCGACTGTGGCGACGAATCTCAACAACCTCGCTTCGTTGCTGAAGGCCACGAACCGCCTGTCCGAGGCCGAGCCGCTGATGCGCAGGGCACTGGCGATCGACGAACAGAGCTTCGGACCGGACCATCCCAATGTCGCAATCCGTCTCAACAACCTGGTCACCTTGTTGTTTGCCACGAACCGCCTGTCCGAGGCCAAGCCGCTGATTCGCCGAAATGTAGAGATTCTGCTGCGTTTCACCGCGACAACCCAGCATCCGCATCCGCATCTTCGGACAGCGATTAAAAACTTCATTGCTATCTCAACGAAAATGGGGGAATCGCGAGGTTATATTCAAGAGAATTTGCTAGCGATAGCGAGTCAGGTGGGTTTGCCGGGGGCCACTTTGCGGAAGCTTATTCCAGACATAATCGAATGATAATGTGCGCGGTTCACCAACAATTCATCAAGCGACTATGTTGCTGAATACGGCGCCATAACATGCAACCGCCCCCGTATCGACGTCGCACCCGACCCACCGCGTTACCAATTCTGAACGCCGACGCTTGAGGGGTGACCGGAAACAGAACCTTTGTCGGACAAGCGATGTGCGTCGCTGCGCGACACAGCCGTCGCAGGGCCTGCGTCATCGCCATCCATCACCCCTCTTGCCCCCCGTGCATCCCGCCGGTTTCCAGGTCCCGTTTCCGGGTCTGGAAAGCGCGAAATGCCGTTACAAACGACTCGCCTGCCCAGCGGTTCGGTGTTCGAACAGCCCACGCCCAGCGGAGCGGCTCGGACGGAGCCTCGCCCTCCCGGAACGGTGAATTCAGGAACGGACGCGGTGGGGGGATTGCCTTGGATCCCCACCCCTCACGCCAGCACACCCTCAATCGGCCGGCCTTCGTCGAGGATCGGGATCGGGCGGCCCGAGTGGTCGGGGAAGGCGAGGGATTGGTCGATCTCGAGGAAGCGGTAGACCGTCGCCAGGATGTCGGCTGGCTTCAGGGGCAGGTCGACCGGGTGCTCGGCCCGGGCATTGGTCGCGCCAATCACCTGGCCACCCCGCACCGCCCCCGCCAGCAACACCGAAATCGCGTTCCCCCAGTGGTCGCGCCCCGGAATCGGAATGCCCGGCTGGCCGGTGTTGATCTTCGGCGTCCGTCCGAATTCCCCCATCACAATCACCAGCACGTCGTTGATCATTCCGCGCAGCGACAGATCCTCCAGCAGCGCCGCCACTGCCATGTCGACCGGCGGCAGCTTGTAGCCGTGCCCCTCTTTGATGTTCGAGTGGTCGTCCCAGTGCGGCATGTCGACCGTCACAAAGCTGACCCCCGCCTCGACCAGCCGGCGGGCCATCAGCGTGTAGTGGCCCCACGGGCCCCGGCCGTACCGGTCGGCCAGACGCGGGTCTTCCTTGCTCATGTCGAACGCCTCGCGCGCCCGGCCCCCCAGAATCATCGAGACCGCCTCTTGCTGGTAGCGGTCAATCGCGTCGAGCCGGCCGGTCTGGTCGACCTTGCGGTCGAGCTGGTCAAGCTGCGTCAACAGGCTCACCCGCGAGGTGGTCTGCGCGGGAGAGCTGTTCGCGAAGTTCTCGAGGCACTTGGGAGGGGTGATGGGGGCCGTGTAGCTCGCCGGCAGGTACGCCTGCTCGCGGTTCACATCAAACGGGTTGTACGCCCCGCCCAGGTACGCGGCCCCCTGGTAGCCGGGGTAGAGGTAGACGCTTTGGGCGGCGGGCAGACCGACGTATGCCGGGATCCCCGGCTGGTTCGCCCCCCGCACCTTCGCGACATACGAGCCGACCGAAGGATACTTCTGCGGCAGGTTCACCGAGGTCGAGCCGAATTTGCCGGTGAGCATCCAGTGCGCCCCGGCGAAGTGATCGCCATTGTCGTGGTGCACCGACCGCACGAAGACCATCTTGTCGGCGTGCCGGGCGTGCAGGGGGAGGATTTCCGAAACAAACATCCCCGGCACATTCGTCGCAATGGCATCCCACGGGCCGCGGTAGTCGGAGGGGGCCTCGGGCTTGGGATCGTACGTCTCGAGCTGGCTCGGCCCGCCATCCAGCCACAGCAAGATGACCGAGCGGTTGCTCTTGGGGGCGGCCCCCTGGGCCCGCAGCCGCATCAGGTCGGACAGCCCCAGCCCCGACAGTCCCAGGAAGCCCGCCTTGAGTGCCGTGCGACGGCTGTACCCCTGGCAATTCACCCCACCCGGCCCGTGTTGGATCGTCAGCATGTCCGCGACTCCACTTCCGTCGACACGACCAAAAAAACCACCGGCAACGCTTCCCACAACCCCCCGACTCGACCGGAACGAATTCCGCATGGGCTGCGACGGGTGGGAATGAGCACCTGCGGACTCTCTTATATATCAGACACATCGACCAAACAGCATGAGATCCTGGCGAATCGGGCGGACCGTTGGATTTGTGCCACTCTCGGGCGGTGTGTGTATGATCAGGTTTTGCAGGCGTGGTCGGGGGATCGCGGGCGATGTTTTTCCAGGATTCGACCCTCAGGGCTCGTGTTGGGGACTCGGCGAGGGGGGGATTCGAACTGGGGATGTGGTCGGGAAAGCAGGCTCGCGATGGACGTGACGGGGAGGGGCGCAGAACCCGATCTGGTTGTTCCGCCGATGGCAACCCGCTATGACCTCGGCGTTGCGGAGAGCTCCCGTGGCCGTGGTTCCTGGAGGCAGTCATGTCGAATCGTGCGCACCGAGTCTGGCAGGATCACCTGCAGTGGAGCCGGCGGTTTTTCCTCGGGCTGGGAGCGGCGGGAGTGGCCGCGCTGCGGAATGGGTCGGCCTCGCTGGCCGCCGACGACGCCAATTCGCCGGTGCGGGATGCCCGTTTGAACGAGGCGGTCGAGAAACTCGAGCGGTGGCTGACCCCGGCCGCCGAGTTTCGCGATGTTTCCCGCGGGTCACCCATTCCCCACACGCTGGATGCCGGGCAACTGGCCGAGGCGGGGCTGACGCGCGAGACGTGGAAGCTGCAGGTGCTGCCCGACCCCGAGCATCCCGCGAAGCTGCGCCGGCCCATGAGTCTCGAGACGGGAACGGCCCTCGACTTCGCCGGTCTGCTGGAGCTGGGCCAGACGCAGGCCGTGCGCATTCCCAAAGTGATGACCTGCCTCAACATCGGCTGCCCACTGGGCATGGGGGTCTGGGAGGGGGTGCCGCTGCGGTCGGTGATCTGGCGAACCGAGCCGCGAGAGAACCTGCGGCGGGTAATTTATTGGGGCTTCCACAACAACAAGCCCGAGCAGAAGTTCCAGAGTTCACTGCCGGTCGACCGGGTGCTGGAGGACCTGTATGGTCTGCCGCCGGTCATTCTGGCGTACAAGCTGAATGGCGACTGGCTGTCGCCCCAGCGCGGGGGGCCGGTGCGGATGGTGGTGCCCGAGGCGTACGGCTTCAAATCGATCAAGTGGCTGAACACGATTCTGCTGTCGAACCTGTTCCATGCGAACGACACCTACGCCCAGGGGAACAACGACGTCGACAGCACACTGAAGACCTTTGCCGCGACGCTGAATGCCCCGACCGACGTGGCCGCCGGGACTCCGCTGGCGATCACCGGGTATGCCCAGGTGGGAACCTCGGGGCTGTCGCAGGTGCAGGTCTGGCTGCAACCGGCCAACGAAGAGTGGTCTGCAGAGGATCGTTATTTCCAGCAGGCTCCCTGGCGCGACGCGGCGATCTTGCCGCTGGTGGACACCCTGGCCCCCGAGACGCGGGATTTGCTGAAATCGGCCGCCGGGTTCACCACCGACGGGGAACCGCAAGCATGGCCCCAGCCGCTGACCAAGGTGCACTGGGCGATCCTCTGGGACGGTCTCCCCCCCGGCAAGTACACTCTGCGCTGCCGCACGGTCGACCCCCAGGGTCACGCCCAGCCGATGCCCCGTCCGTTCCAGAAATCGGGGCATGCTGCCATCGAGGAAGTGACGCTCACCGTCCGGGAATGATCTCAACGAACCCCCCGCCCTGACCGTGTTTCTGGTTCCGTTGTCCTGCCACCCTGTTGCCCGGGGAATGTGATGTTTGCCAAGTTCAGTCCGCTCCAGCGAGTCCCCAACTTGTTCCTGTCCGCTCGCATGTGGGCCGTGGCGCACCGCGGTCTGCCCGGGTGGGTCGCCCGGTCGCTGCTGCTGGTGGGGTCGCTGCTGGGGGGAGCGGTGCAGGCCGCCGAGCCGGGGCTGGTGTTTCCCGGCGGCGAGGGATTGGGCAAAGGGCAGCACATCGTCTTCGTGACCGGCGAGGAGTATTACCGGTCGGAAGAGGGGATGAGCCAGTTCGCGAAGATTCTCTCGCACCGGTACGGCTACCGCTGCACGGTGCTGTTCGCGATCGATCCCGAGACCGGCTACATCAATCCCAACCGCAACCGCAGCCTGCCCGGGCTGGAGGCGCTGAAGACGGCTGATCTGATGGTGGTCTTCCTCCGGCTGCGGGAACTGCCCGATGCCGACATGCAGCACATTGTCGATTACGTCAACGCTGGCAAGCCGGTGCTGGGGATCCGCAACGCGACCCACGCCTTCCGGTATTCACCCGACAGCACCAGCCGGTTCAAGAGCTGGGACTGGCACAGCACCGAGTGGCCCGGCGGGTTTGGTCAGCAGATTCTGGGAGACACCTGGATCGCCCATTATGGAAAGTTCCAGCAAGAGGCGACGCGGGCGCATGTGAACCCGGCCGAGCGCGCGCATCCGGTGCTGCGCGGGGTGGGGGAGACCATTTTCTGTCCCACCGATGTGAACTCGGTCGAACGGCTGACGAAGGAAGACCGGGTGCTGTTCCACGGCGAGGTGCTGTCGGGACTCAAGCCGACCGATCCCCCCGTGACCGACGAACGCAAGGGGGTCCGCATGCCGTTCGCCTGGTTCCGCACCTACACCGCCCCCTCGGGAAAACAGGGGCGGTCATTCACCACGACGGCAGGAGCCAGCCTCGACTGGCAGAGCGAAGACCTGCGGCGGCTGATGGTGAATGCGATGCTGTCGTTGACGGGGCACGAAGCCGAGATCCCGGCGAAGACCAACGTCGACTACGTGGGTGAGTATCAACCCCATCCGACGGGAGCCCTGACTGACGAGGCGTGGAACGCCCGGAAGTTGACCCCCGCCAGTTTTGCCTCTTCTCCGAATGCGAAGTGACCCATGCACGCGAATGGCTGGTGGCGGGGAGTGACCTTGGTTGGGTCGTTGGTGTTGGTCCTGGCGATGACTGCCCCGACACGGGCCGAGCCTCCGCGGAAGGTGCGGGTGTTTGTGTTGGCCGGCCAGTCGAACATGGAGGGGACGGGGTTCGTTCCGGCGGACCCCAAACGGAATGGCGGGCAGGGATCGCTGGAGTTTCTGGTGAAGGACCCCGCGACAGCCCCACGATTTCGGCCGTTGGTCGATGAAGAGGGACGCTGGCGCACCCGCGACGATGTGTGGATTTCGTATCTCGACCGGCGGGGGGCGTTGACGGTGGGATATGGAGCCCAGCCGGACCGGATTGGTCCCGAGCTGGGGTTTGGCTGGGTGGTGGGGGACACCCTGAACGAGCCGGTGTTACTGGTGAAGTGCGCCTGGGGCGGAAAGAGTCTGGCGGTTGATTTCCGGCCGCCGAGTGCGGGGAAGATTCCGTATTCGCTGGGGGAGAAAGGGGATGCCGACCTGGCGGCCCGTCCCGAGCAGGTGGGGAAGTACTACCGCGAGACGGTGTCGCGGGTGAAAGAGGCCCTGGCCCAGATGGCCGAGCTGGTCCCCGGGAGCGAGGGGCCGGCCGAGTTGGCGGGGTTTGGCTGGCACCAGGGGTGGAACGACCGGATCAGTGACCGGTTCAACGCCGAGTATGAAGAGAACCTGTCGCACTTCATCCGCGACATGCGGCGTGACCTGGGGGCCCCTGGTCTGCCGTTTGTGATTGCCGAGACTGGGATGACCGGCGAGACCGAAAAGCACCCGCGGGCCCTCAGCCTGATGAAAGCGCAGGCGGCGGTGGCCGAGCGGGATGAGTTCCGCGGGAATGTCGCCTTCGTGGGGACGAAGCGCTTCTGGCGCGACGCGAGTGTCTCACCGAGCGGGCAGGGGTACCACTGGAACACGAATGCCGAGACGTACTACCTCATTGGCGAGGCGATGGGGCAGGCGATGGTGAAGCTGTTGGAGCCGGGGGCGGCCAAGTAAGGGGGCTCGCCCAAACAACTCACATGATTTCCAGGACATTGACCGAGGTTGCGCTTCGGATCACGAAACCGATCGCTCCGGTGATTCCGCCGCGAGTTCGTACAGTCTGCACCAGCAACCACCTCGCCCACCCAAACACTTCCCCGTAGGGGATACTTCCCTCAGCCTGGGGTTGTCGCGCAGGCGACTACCCCAGGTCGCCATCCCCACCAAGACCCCTATCCTGTAAGGATTGCTTTCGACACCCGTTCTGATGATTGCGGATCGCTCATTGAGCGAGACCACGGTGAAAGGAACCACTTTCAGGGTTCAGTTTCTGTGGGGATTGCGTTCCCCGGGTAGCCGCTGAAGCGGCAACCCGGGGCTGAGAAAAGTAACCTCTGCGAGGTAGGCGATGGGTTGGCAAGAGGTCTGTACCGGAGGCCGAGGGGCGTTGTGCGATTGGTTCCGACCCGATCACCATGGCTCCCACATCGGCTGGGGCCGCTCGCCGGAATCATTCCCATTTTTTTCAGGACGTTGATCGCGATTGTTCATCGGATCAGCGAAACGATCGATCAAGTGATTCAGACGCGAGTCCTAAGGGAATCCAAAGCAGGCGTTGGGCGGCGCAGTCACCTCTGTGCGAGTTCCGTCAAACGGGCGACCCATTCCAGGCAGCAATGGTGTGCCCAATTGCACCGCGCCTCCGGCTGTGCGATAACGGCGCCATCTCCCCGAGGAAGCCGCCAGGCGAGAACGGTCCCGATTCCACCTCACAGCGGCTTCCCGTGATTTTCGCTTTGGCTCTCTGCGCCCCAAGCGGGCTGGTGTTCCTGTGATGCAGTTGGGTTTCGTCAGTGCAATTCTTCCGGAACTCTCTCTGGCCGAGGTGGCGCGGTTCGCTGCCGCCACGGGGTACGACTGCGTCGAACTGATGTGCTGGCCGGTGTCGAAGGCCGAACGCCGGTATGCCGGGGTGACCCATGTCGACGTCGTGCACCTCACCCCGGCCAAGGCTTCCGAGATTCTCGACACGGTCCGCGAGGCGGGGGTCGAGATCAGCGGCCTGGGGTACTATCCCAACCCGCTCGATCCGAATCCCGAAGTCTCCCGCCCGGCCATCGAGCACCTCCACCGGCTGATTGATGCCGCCCCGCTGCTGGGGGTGACCCGTGTGAACTCGTTTGTGGGCCGCGACTGGACCCGCTCGGTGGACGACAACTGGCCCCGCTTCCTGGAGGTGTGGAAGCCCCTGGTCGCGCAAGCCGAGGAACGGGGCGTGCGCATCGGCATCGAGAACTGCCCGATGCTCTTCACCCGCGATGAATGGCCCGGGGGGAAGAACCTCGCCACCACCCCCGCCATCTGGCGGCGGATGTATGCCGACATCCCCAGCCTGTCGTTTGGACTCAACTTCGACCCCTCGCACTTCATCTGGCAGCAGATGGACTACCTGCCGGCGATGCGCGAGTTCCGCGACCGGCTGGTGCATGTGCATGCCAAAGACGTGCGGCTCGACCGCGACCGGCTCAACCAGGTCGGCATCATGGCCCACCCCAACGAGTACCACACTCCCAAGCTGCCCGGCATGGGAGATGTCGACTGGGGGAAATTCTTCTCGGTCCTCACCGACGTGGGCTATCGCGGCCCGGTCTGTGTCGAGGTGGAAGATCGCGCATATGAGCACTCACTCGAAGCCCGCCAGGCGTCGCTGCGGCAAAGTGCCACCTACCTGCGGAACTTCCTGCCCCGGTCCACCGCCACCCGCTGAACCCGTCTCTGACGATTCGCGGGAGCCCCCGCTTCAAAGGCCCCTCCCCCTTGTTCCGCGCTCACCCTTCGAGAATCTCTGTGATGATTTCGCGACGCCGTCTCTGCTGGTTGCCGGTCTGTCTCTGTGTGCTGGCCTGTCTCGAGGCTGCAGTGGTCCGGGCGCAAGACGCTCCGCCGAAGGGGGAAGTCCTAAAGCGATCGTTCAGCAACAGCCAGATCTTCCCCGGGACTTACCGCGATTATTGGATTTACGTTCCCCGGCAGTACGACCCGGCGAAGCCCGCCTGCGTCTACGTCAACCAGGATGGCATCCAGTACAACGCGCCGCAGGTGTTCGACCAACTGATCGCCAGCGGCGACATGCCGGTGACAATCGGGGTGTTCATCATGCACGGCCGGGTGAAGGCTGACAATCCCGAGCAGGCGCTCGACCGGTTCAACCGCAGCTTCGAATACGACGGGCTGGGAGATGACTACGTGCGGTTCCTGCTCGAAGAGATGCTGCCCGAGGTCGAACAGCAGAAGACCGAAGATGGCCGGGCGATCAAGCTGTCGCAGCGCGGCACCGACCGGGCCATTGGCGGGGCGAGCAGCGGCGCGATCTGCGCCTTTACAGCCGCCTGGGAGCGGCCCGACGCCTTCCAGCGGGTCTTCAGCAGCATTGGCACCTATGTGGGGCTGCGCGGGGGGAATGTCTATCCCACTTTGATCCGCAAGTACGAGCCCCGGCCCATCCGGGTCTTCCTCGAAGATGGCAGCAACGACCAGAACATCTACGGCGGCGACTGGTGGATGGCCAACCTCGAGATGGAGCGGGCGCTCAAGTTCGCCGGCTATGAGGTCGAGCACTCGTGGAGCGAGGGGGGGCATGACATCAAGCACGCCACCGAGATTTTCCCCGACGCGATGAAGTGGCTCTGGAAAGGATGGCCCGAATCGCCGAAAGCGGGGAAGGGAGCCCCGCAGTTGCAGGACATTGTGGTCGCCGATCAGGGTTGGACACAGGTCGCCGAGAAGCGGCGCAATCTGCGCAGTCCGGTCACCGATCTCGCCGGGAAAGTCTACGTCCTGGAAGATGAATTGATCGTCCAGTCGCCAATGCCGGAGCTGCTTCCCGCCAACGTTCGCCAGTGGACCCCCGGTGGGGAACTCACCTCCATTCGCACGAACATGCGTGCCTTCTGCCTGGCGGCGGGGCCGGAAGGACAGCTCTATTCGGGGGGCGATGGTAACGGTGGTTTGGCCCTGATCGGCTGGGCCCCAGCCGGGAAGGAAGACCGCGTGGTGGCCAGGCTGCTCGCTCAGCGTGCGGTGGTGCGCCACGATGGCGGTACCTATGTCGTCGGGTTCGACAACTCGGCCGATTCGAAACGCCCCGCGCTGTTCTTCATTCCTGCCGGCGGGAAGCCCGTGCCGGTGGAGCCCTGTCAGAACTTCTCACCCGGCGCTCTGTGTCTCTCCCCCGACCAGACGCTGCTGTATGTTGCCGACCGCTTCAGCCAGTGGGTCTACAGCTTCCAGGTGCAGGGGGATGGCAGATTGAAGCATGGACAGCGCTACTACCATCTGCACCTTCCAGACCGCAGTGCTTCGGGTGACGAGATCCAGGATCTCAAGGTCGACATCGACGGCCGGTTGTATTGCGCGACCAGTCTCGGCGTGCAGATCTGCGACCAGGCCGGGCGGGTCAACTGCATCGTGCCTGTTCCTGGCGGTGCGGTGACCGGCGTCGGCTTCGCCGGGCCCGAGGCGCAGACCCTCGTCGCCTTCACGAAAGACAAGATCTTCACCCGCCCGGTGAAGACGAAGGGGGCCCATCCGCTGGCGAAGCCCAACAAGCCCGGCGCACCCCGGCTGTAGCGCCGCCGAACGGGTTACCAGCAGATCGCACCCGCCGCGATGCCTGATCCTCGACTCCCACCCCGAGACGGCCCAGGCAGCCGACTGGGGCGTGGGGGAAGGACAGCAATTCAGGGTGGTCGGTTCCGTGACAGCGAAGTGCGGCGGTAAACTCCCGGAGTGGAGCCCGCACGCAGACGACACTCGAACCGCCAAGACGCCGGTCGTGGTTGAATCCCCTTCCTCTCCTTCCAATCCCGAGGCGCGTCCCGCCGCCGATGAGACTCCGCTCGCGGGGCGCTGCTGGCGGGAATGGCTGCGTCGCTGGGGTCAACACGGGCTGGAGTTTCTGTATCCCCCCGCGTGCCGGTTGTGCGGAGAGGAGTTGCCCCCCCAGTTGGATCTGGATCCCGACAGGTCGTTTTGCCCGTCCTGTCGCGACGAGCTTTGCACAGACGCTGCGGCGGGGTGTGAGAGATGCGGTGCTCCGGTCGGTCCCTTTCTCGTCTCGACCAACGGCTGCCGCCATTGCCACGGGCACCAGTTTGCCTTCGCAACGGTTCTGCGGCTGGGGGGATACAAGGGGGCGATCAAGTCGGCCGTGCTGCACTCGAAACAGCGGGGAGCCGAGGGGCTGTTGGTCGGGCTCGCTGATCTGGTCTGGCGACGGAACGCAGCCGAGTTGCAGCAGTTGGCTCCCGACCTGGTCATCCCCATCCCCCACAATGCCCGGCAGGCGATCTTTCGGCCCCACAATCCCGCCGCCATTCTGGGCGAGGCGTGGGCCGAGCGGTTGCGTTGCCGTTGGCAGCCCCGGGCGCTGGTCAAGACCCGCTGGACCGAAGCGCAGGCCAGGCTGCGCCCGATCGAACGAAGGGAAAATCAGAAGGGAGTCTTCACGGTCCGCCCGCGAACGGTTCCTCCCGGAGCGACCGTGCTGTTGGCCGATGATGTGCTGACCACCGGCAGCACCGCCCACGAGGCGGCCCTGGCCTTGCGTGCGGCCGGGGCGGCCCGCGTGGTGGTGGCTGTGATCGCCCGCGGATTGGGACGTGATTAGCAGCCGGGCCGCGTTGTCCATCCACAGACTCTCACAACCGACCGGCGATCCATCAGCGGGGACTTGCGCGAATTCCCCCTCGCGTGCGAACGTGACGACGGCGTATCATTCGCAGCACCGGCCGATTGTTCGCGCCGTTCGTTCACCCTGGTTGTCCTGCCCGCAGCGAGCCCCCGGATGTCACGCCCCCAGGGGCCCGCGAAGCCGTTCCATTTCTTCATCCGCGGGTTGGCCGTTTTGCTGCCCCCGGTGTTGACGCTGCTGATTCTCATCTGGATCGGCAGTGCGCTGCACAACTACGTCATCCGGCCGATCAACTTTGGCTTGCGGTATGGCATCGCCCAGTTGAAGTACGCGCACGAAATCCGTCCGCGCGAGGCGCTGCAGGTTCCCCCCCCGGGGCTCCCCTCCCTTCCCGAGTGGGGGCGCGGGTACCGCCTGCGGCCCGAGCTGACGGAAGAGCTGAGGATAGCGTTTGGAGATGCGGCCCTGCAGACCCCCGGGGGAATTCCCGGCGAACAGCTGCTCGACGCGACCCGGCAACACCTGGTGTATGTGCCGATCGGCCGCGAGCCCGTCCCCAGCAATTATGTTCCGCTCGACGATTACACCTTGGTCTTCCAGCATCTGCGTCCCACCCCGCCTCCCACGACCGCGTTGGGGGTCTACATGGAGATTGCCGAGGCGCGGGAATTCCGCACCCAATGGCATCTCTCGCTGCTGGCGCTGGCGTTGTCTCTGTTGGCCCTGTACTTCGTGGGGCGGTTTCTTTCGGTCCGTCTGGGGCGCTGGTTCTGGGGCCGGTTCGAGTGGATGCTCACGCGGGTTCCGGTGGTCAGCAACGTCTACGCGACGGTCAAGCAGTTGACCGACTTCGTCTTCACCGAGCGCGATGTCGAATTCAACCGGGTGGTGGCGGTCGAGTATCCGCGGGCCGGGGCGTGGAGTCTCGGCTTCCTGACGGGGGATGGACTGGGGCCCTGTGTCGACCTGGTGGGAGAGCCGCTGGTCTCGGTGCTGGTTCCCGCCTCGCCGGTCCCGATGAGCGGCTTTACGGTGATGGTTCCCCGGGGGAGCGTGATTGAGCTCGACCTCACCGTCGACCAGGCATTGCAATATATTGTTTCGTGTGGGGTGCTGCTGCCGCCGTCGATGGTGCCGGCGGAAAGCGGCCTGGCACCACGCCGCCTCCCCGCGGAGCCGGCGGTTCCCGTAACGGCCCCGTTGCCCCGCTGATTCCCTTTGACATTTCCGGGTTCGATTCGCATCGTGACAGACACTTCGGCACCCCGCCCGCTTCGCATCGCCACCCGAGCCAGCCGTCTGGCGCTCTGGCAGGCCGAGCATGTCGCCAATCTGTTGTCTTCCTGCCGACCCGACTGCGGGGTGGAACTGGTGCACGTCACCACGACGGGAGACAGCAACCAGACCAGCGAACTGCGGTCGTTTGGCGGGCAGGGGGTGTTCACCCGCGAGGTGCAGCGGGCGGTGCTGGATGGGCGGGCCGACCTGGCGGTGCACAGCCTGAAGGACCTGCCGACGCTGCCGACCCCGGGGTTGACGTTGGCCGGGGTTCCCGCCCGGGCCGAGACCGCCGACGCACTGGTATTGCCGCGCGAGTCGGAAGGAATCGCCGACCTGTTCGCGTTGCCCGAGAACGCCCGGATTGGCACGGGCAGCCTGCGGCGGCAGGCGCAACTGCGGCACCATCGCCCCGATCTGCAATGCAGCGAAGTGCGGGGGAATGTTGAAACACGGCTGCGCAAGCTCGACGAGGGGGAATACGACGCGCTCGTGCTGGCGGCGGCCGGGTTGGGCCGGCTCGAGCTGGCCCCGCGCATCAGTGCCCGCCTGGTCCCCCCGCTGATGTTTCCGGCGGTCGGGCAGGGGGCCCTGGGAATCGAGTGCCGGGAGGACGATTCGTTCGTCCGCGAACTGCTGGGACGAATCAGTGAGGCCGACGTGTTCGCCAGTGTGCGGGCCGAGCGGGCGCTGCTGGCCCACCTGCGGGCGGGCTGCCATGCCCCGGTGGGGGCGCACACCTGGTTCGACCAGGGGGACCTGCAGATTGCGGGGGTGGTGTTGAGCGCGGACGGGACCCAGCGGCTGCATGCCGTGCTGGGGGGCCCCAACTCGGCGGCCGAGGATCTGGGACGCGAATTGGCCGAAGAACTGTTGCGCAACGGAGCCGCCGCACTGATTCGCTGAGGAAATGTGGGTCGGCGAAGAGCCATCCGGCGGGTTCCGGGGGATTTTGCCGAAACGGGATTTTGGCGAACTGTTCAGCAGTCTGCCGTGTCCGCATCCGATACCATGAAGGAGGTGGACGGCAGGCTGGCGTCTGTGTCAGGGTGTGAACATGGGAATACGTTGGACCAGTTCCCCTGACTGGACGAATGGTCTGGACCAACGGCATCTTCGGGAACCGACCAATCCTTCCTTGTGAGTCTGTGCGCGTGCGTGATTCGTTGATTCATACGTCGGGATCTTTTCCTCCCGGCGAGCTGAAGAGCACGGTGGCCTACCAGGGGCAGGTTCCCCTGTCGTTCGGCTCTGATCCCGACAAGCAGGCGCTGTTCGCCCGCTATGAAGAAGTTGCGTGGGTCGAGCAGCTGCACTGGCAACGGCACTACCAGCGGCGGAAGCTGTTGGGAGCGGGAGGCCAGGGGGCGGTCTACCTCGCGCAGCACGACGGGGCCGACGGTTTCTCGCGTCCCATTGCACTCAAGGTCTTCTCTCCCGAGCCCTATCCCTCGCGCAAGGCGTACGAGGAAGACATGGGGATGGTGGGGCGGGCCTGCGCCAAGGTGGCCCTGCTGCAGTCGGACCACATCGTCGACATCCACGACTTTGTGGTGCACCAGGGGCTGCGGCTGCTGGAGATGGAATGGATCGACGGGTTTGACCTGCGCGAGATTCTCAACCCCCAGACCATCGAGTTGACGCGCGAGCTGCATCCCCCCGAGCGGGTCGAGTACATCGAGCGGGTCATTCTGGGTCCGGGAACCAAGCAGCCCCGGCTGCAGCCGGGCGTGGCGATTTCGATTCTGCGCGACTGTCTCGCCGGTCTGGCGACCCTCAACCAGGCGGGGCTCGTGCATGGCGACATCAAGCCGGGCAACATCATGGTCACCCGCATGGGACGGGCCAAGCTGATCGACATCGGCTCGGCGGTCGACCTGCGGCAATCGACCGTGCGCCACGTCTGGTCCCCCGCCTACGCGGCCCCCGAAGTGCTCGAAGGGGGCCGCAGCACCCCCCAGTCCGACCTCGCCAGCCTCGGCTACGTGCTGATTGAAATGCTCTCGGGACAGTTCCCGTTCGAGGGGTGCACCAGCTATCCCCAGCTTGCCGAGGCCAAACGGGAACTGGAACAGCGGCTTCCCCAGCTGATTCCCGCCGAGGTGGTCGAGAGCGAGATGCTGATGACCCTGTGCCAGCGGCTGATCGCGGCGAATCCCGCCGACCGCTTCCCCAGCGCGCATGCCGCTGAACTGGGGGAAGATGGTGCCGCCGGGTTCCATCGGCAACTGGCCACCGTCAACCTCGCCAGCGAATACAACCACGACCTGCGGGTCTGGCTCGAACCGCTGCGCCGCGACGCGGCCCGCTGAGAGAAGTCTCGGGACCGGTTCCCCGGGGCGCTGGACTGAGGAGCTGGATGCGCCTCTGCCGGTATGGGGGGGACGAATCGTCTTCAGGGATGCGGGTGCGCGTGGTCATGCGAATGCACGACCCGCCCCGAGTACGACTTCCCCTCGATCTCCACCACGAGGCGGGCGTCGATTCCCTCGGCATGCAGCCGGTCGCAGAGGGTCTGGTCCTTCAGGACAAAACGGGCGGTCTTCCCCGCGGTCTCGTTCTTCTGCGGAGACGGTTTCAACTGGAACTGCTCTCCCTTGCCGGCCCGCTTGATGTTGATCCGCACGAACTTCGCGGGGATTGGCACCTCCTGCTTCGCCGTTCCATCGAGCACATACACGCTGATCGTCTGCGTCTTCTCGTCATGCAGCAGCTCGGCGTGATACTTCTCGTTGCCCAGCTCGATGAGCGCCCCTCCATGCGGTCCCTGGTCGGGATGGTCATGCTGGGGACCCGCCGCGGCGGCCTTCGCAGACTTCTCTCCCTGAGCGCAGGCCGGGGTGGTCATTCCCACTCCAACCCCCACGACCAGTCCCGTCAGACACACGATCTCGAGCAGCGCGTTCTGGAATCTCATGTTCGTTCCTTCCAACAGTCAACAGGTATTTCCCGGGAGAGGACGACATCGCCCGGGCCGGGGTTCAGTTTCCGGAGAGGGGGAGGGGGACAGCGATGTGGGCTGGGGACGGTGCCGGCCCGGGGTCCGCCAGCAGCGGGTCGGCAGCCGCTTCTTCGGGAGGCCTCTCGGCCGCCCGCCGGCCAAACAGCCAGAACAGCGCGGGATGCACGAAGAAATCGAGCAACGTCGAGCTGATCAAACCCCCCAGAATCACCGTGGCGACCGGGTGCAGAATCTCTTTGCCCGGTTCCCCCGCGGCCAGCACCAACGGCACCAGCCCAATGCCCGCAGTGAGGGCCGTCATCAGCATCGGGGCGAGCCGTTCCTTCCCCGCCCGCTCGATCATCGCCGGGGTAAACGCTTCTCCCTCTTCACGGACCAGATGCAGGTAATGGGCGATCAGCAGGATGCCGTTCCGCGAGGCGATCCCCGCGAGTGAGATGAATCCCACCAGGCTGGCGACCGTGAGCGACTGCCGCGAGAGGACCAGGGCGGCCACGGCACCAATCGCCGCCATCGGCAACGCCGCCAGCACCTGCAGCGCCAGGTTCACCGAGCGGAACAGCGTGTAGAGGGCGAGGAACATTCCCGCCAGCGAGACCAGGCTGAGCCAGGCAATCCGCCGGGTCGCCTGCTGCTGGCTTTCGAACTGGCCGCCGTATTCGACGTGATAACCCGCCGGCAGCGACCGCTCGAGAGGGGCGAGCCGCTGGCGGATGTCGGCGACCACCCCCACCAGATCGCGGCCGGCGGTGTTGCACTGCACCACAATGCGGCGGCGAACGTTTTCGCGCTGGATCGTGCTGGGGCCGCTGGCTTCGCGGATCTCGGCCAGGGCCGAAAGGGGGACACGCCCCCCACCGGGGGTGGGAATGGGCAGGCGGGAGAGAAACGCGGGGTCGCTGCGGTACGGCTCATCCAGCCGCACCACGAGATCGAACCGCCGCTCTCCCTCCAGCACCTCGGAAACCACCCGTCCATACAGCGCCGTCTCGACCAGCCCCGTCACCTCGCCCGACGTCAGGCCGTGACTGGCCAGCCGTTGCGGGTCGAGCCGCACCTGCAGTTGCGGAATCTCGGTCTGTTGTTCGACCAACAGGTCGGTCACCCCCGGCACATCGGCAATCTCGTTCTTGATCTGGTCGGCCGTCTGCCGCAACACCGCCAGGTCGTCGCCAAACAGCTTGATGCCCACCTGGGCCTTCACCCCCGAGAGCATGTGCGAGATGAGATGCTGCAGCGGCTGCTCGGCCGACATCACTACGCCGGGGACCTGCGCGACTTTCTCGCGGATCTCGGCCAGCACCTCGTCGCGCCCCCGGCGGGAGTGCGGGTCGAGCGACACGATCAACTCGCTGATATTGACCCCCTCGGCGTGTTCATCGAGTTCGGCCCGCCCCGTCCGCCGGCCAAATCCCAGCACCCCGTCGACCGTTCGCAATTGCCGTTCGACCATCTGGGCCACCTGGTTCGACATGGTCAGCGAACTGCCCGGAGGCAACAGCAGGTTGACCTGCACGCTCCCCTCGTTGAACGGAGGGAGAAAATCACGCCCCAGACCCAGGGCCACGCCTGTCGCCAGCAGCACCGCCGCCAGCACCGTCCCCAGGATGGGGGCGGGATGCCGGAGGCTGAACCGAATGCAGACTCCGGCCAGCCGTTTGAGTTGCCGCAGCAGCCAGCCGTCGGTGCCATGGTCGAGAAACCGGGCCGTCGGGAGCAGCCAGTACGAGAGAACGGGAGTGACCGTCAGCGAGACCAGCAACGACGCCAGAATCGAGACGACGTAGGCGACCCCCAGCGGGGTGAAGAGCCGGCCTTCCATCCCTTCGAGGGCGAACAACGGCACAAACACCAGCACCACCAGGATGGTTGAAAAGACAATCGATCCCCGCACTTCGAGGCTGGCGTCGTAGACCACCCGCAGCGCCGGCCGGGGCTGGGGCAGGTGGCGATTCTCGCGCAGCCGACGGTAGATGTTCTCGACATCCACAATTGCGTCGTCGACGAGTTCCCCCAGGGCGACGGCGAGGCCCCCCAGCGTCATCGTGTTGATCGACAAGCCGAAGCAGTGAAAGACCAGACCGGTGATCACCACCGAGAGGGGAATGGCGGTGAGCGTGATGAACGTCGTGCGGAAGTTCAGCAGAAAGACAAACAGCACCACCAGCACCAGCACCCCGCCATCGCGCAGTGCCTCGAGCACGTTCTGGATACTGAGGTCGATGAAGGTGCGCTGCTGGAAGACCGCCGGGTTGATTCGCACATCGGAGGGCAGGCCGGGCTGGATTTCGGCCAGCGCGCGGTCGATCTCTTCGGTGAGGCGGCGGGTGTCGGCCCCTGGCTGCTTCGACACCGTCAGCATCACGGCGGGGGTCCCATTCACGGCGGCGTCGCCGCGGGGGGTCTGCGGAGCCTCGACCACGCGGGCCACCTGCCGCAGCAGCACTGGACGATCGGGGGCGGGCTTCACCACAACGGCCCCCAGTTCGTCGGCCGAGTTCACCCGTCCCAGGGTGCGCACCAGATACTCGCGCGTGTCGAGATCGAGATAGCCCCCCGTGCCATTGGCGTTGCTGCGCAGCAGGGCCTGTTCGACGTCGGCCAGGGTCAGGTCAAACTGCTGCAGTTGGTCAGGATGGACCCGCACCTGGAATTGCCGCCGGCCTCCCCCCATCACCACCACCTGGGCGACGCCGGGGATGGTCAGCAGACGCTGCCGCACGACCCAGTCGGCCAGGGTGCGGATGGCGATGGGATCGGTCTCGCCCGTTTCACTCCAGAGCCCAATCTGTTGGATCTGTCCCATTATCGACGAGACGGGGGCCAGTTGCGGCCGGACCCCGGCGGGCAATCTCTCGGCCGCGAGGGCCAGCTTTTCATTCACGATCTGGCGGTCGACCAGCAGATCAGTTCCCCAGGCGAACTCCACCTGCACGACCGACAGGCCGACCCCGGAAGAACTGCGGACCGCCTGCACCCCCGTGGCCCCGTTGAGTACCGACTCGAGGGGAAAGGTCACCAGGGTCTCGACCTCTTCGGGAGCCAGCCCGGGGGCCTCGGTGAGGACTGTTACCCGGGGGCGGTTGAGGTCCGGAAAGACATCGATGGGGAGGCGCGACAGGACATAACCGCCATACCCCAGCGCGACCAGTGCGAGGGCGATGGTGATCAGGCGCTGCTGCAGCGCCAGCCGGATCAGGCCGTTCAACATGCGGCACCCCCGGTGGACGACCCGCAACGCGAGACCTTTCGGGGGCGGAACGAGGGCGGGTGAACTCGCGACACCGATTGATGGCGCGGAGAGTGCGAAGAGTCGATGGGGGGCATGCGGGGCCTTTCAGTGCGAATGGCCGGCATGCGGGTCGATCGCTCCCCCGGAGCGGTTACGGAGGGCCATCTGCAGTTGGGCGGCTCCCGTGAGGGCGACCACATCGCCGGGAAAGAGCGAGCCATCCTGGGCGACCACCACCTGGCTGCGGTCGCGGTATTCGACGTGCACGGGACGGCGGTCGAAGTGGTCGCCGTTTTCCACAAACACAAACCAGTCGGGCCCTTCCTGGGCGACCGCCGTGGCGGGCAGCACCAGCCGGTCGGTCCATTCCTCCACCGGAATCTGCAACTGGGTGCGCTGGCCCGGTTTGAACCGCCAGTTCACGAACCGGTGCCCTCCCACCTGCTCGTCGCGAATCGACTGATTCGGCAGTGGAAGATAGAAGTGCAGCGTGCGCTCGGTGGGGTTGATCTGGTCGGCCAGATACAGAATCGACAGCCCTTCGACCCGCGGTGCGGCGGCGGTGTGATTCTCGATGGTGGCGGTGATGGGGGCGTGCCGGGCGAGGGATTGGGCGATCAGCTCGAGATCCTGCTCGAAGGCGTTCCCTTCGATGTAGAGCCGCGAGTAGTCGGCCAGAGACAAGAGCGCGTCACCGGCGGACACCAGCCGGCCCACCTCGGTCTCGAGATCTTCCACCTGCAGCAGCGGGGTCGCCGCAGCGGGCGAAGCCGACTCGGCGGAGGCGGCACTGGGAAGCTGCGGCTCGGGAGGAATGGGGGCCACCACCGTCAGTGTCGACAACAGGGTGCGCGACTGCTCGACCTCGTCGATCTGGATCTCGGCGAGACCGTGCAGCCTCAGCGACTGCCGTTGAGCCCGCTGGGCCCCCCGCAGTTTCTGCTGATCGTACTGCCGGTCGAGCAGGGTCTTTTGAGGGATGGCCCCTTTGTCGACGATGGGTTTCAGACGGTCGATCTCGCGGTTGACGACATCGAGTTCTTCGGTGAGCCGGAGAAACTCGACTTGGGAATTGAGCAGGTCTTCGTGGGTGAGGCGGAGTTCAAACAGCGGCTGACCGGGGGGAACCGCTTCCCCCTCGATCACATGCACCCGGGTGACAATGCCGGTCAGCGGAGCGACGACGCGCACCCGGGTCTGGCCGGGGCGTTCGGCCACGAGGCCTGGCACCGAGATGGTCCGCACGAAGGTTGAGGCCTCGATCGCCCCGGTTTGCAGCCCGAGATTGCGGCGGGCCTGCTCACTCAGTTCCAGCGAGTCGGCCGCGTGGTGGTCATGATCATGGTCGTGGTCATGATCATGCTCGGCCGGCGGGCCGGGGGGGGCCTGAGCCGGCGGCGCGGAGGCCGGGCTGCGCGGGCCGGTCAGCCGGTCGCGCAGGGTGGGCCACCAGCCCGTCACGGCGGCCACGGCCAGCAGGGGAATCGCGATCCACTGGACGGGGAAGGAGCCCGCGGTGGTGGCAGGAGGGGTCGACATACACACAACTCCCGGTCGGCACGAAGACCGACGTGGGGGGAAATTCGAAAGGGATCAAGCGCTTGGTGTGCCGCAGGAGTGCGGGGGGAAAACTTCAATCGCCCCATTCGTCACGCACCGCGGACAGCGGCGACTCGCGGCACGGATCGTGTTGGCCACAGCGCCAGCCGGCGCGCCGGTTGCTTCCAAGGCACGCGGGGGGGATGGAAGTCTCGCGGCGGGCTCAGATCAGCCACACGCCGGTGCGCACCCGGTGCGCGCGCAGATCCCCGGGAGCAGCGGGTCCGCTTCGCAAGTGCTCGATCCACCCTCCCGGGACTGCGAGTTGGGGCAGACTTCCCCAACCGGGGATCCCCTCGAACCCACCCGGATAAGGGGCGGGACTGTCGGGCTGGTCGGCCGCCGTAGTTCCCCGGGAACTGGCGACAAACACGCAGTCGTCTTCAGTGCAGGGGGCACCGGGGGCGGGCTCAGCGGGATTCGCGGGGGCCGTTGAGCACGCCGGCGTCTCGTGGTCGATCGGCTCGGCCGCGTGCCGCGGGTGACGATGGTGGCAGCAGGAGTGACCGGCGGCAGGCGTCGCAGCGGCGACAACCAGCGGTGAGGCGCCCGACGCAGGTGTGTCGGCCTGCGGGTTGGCGTGGACATGCCGGTGATGCCAGCAGCATCCCAGCAGACCATGGACGATCAACAGGATCGCCACCAACCACGTGACCAACCGCTGCTGCATCTGTTTCCCTCGTCTGAAACGCGACTCGCCAATCGAGCACTGCCAAGCGCCCAAACCACACCGCACACTGGAAACCTAGGCGGGACTGGAAGTTTGGTCAATTCCAATCTGGTTTGGAGCCTGGACGAACAAAAGGTGTCAGGAACCTTTTTAGAAAAGGTTCCTGACACCTTTTTCCAACCCCTCTCCAATTTCAGAGTCCGATTTGACTTTCTTACCTTTTCTCCTTACCCTAGGGAAATGAAGGCGACACTGACCAGCAAGGGACAAATCACGATTCCCGTCGCGATTCGAGAGAAACTCGGCCTCAAGCCGGGTGATCAGATCGAGTTCGACGAAAACGCGACCATTTTGGTGGGACGTCGCGTGGTGAATCCAGCCGAATGGAATCAGGCCATGACTGCCTGGCGAAACTCGGCTCGCGAGGCGCTGGCGGGTCATCCTTGGGCTGATGTTTCGGGAGCCGAATTGATTGACGACCTGCGTGGTGGTCCCGCCGATTCTGCCGCTGCCGATTCAGGTTCAGGGCCGTGATCACTGCGGTCGACTCCTCCGTTTTGTGGTCGCTGATCAAGCAGGAGGCGGGGTGGCCAGACTGGGCATCCACGCTACAACAGGTGGCGGCTGAAGGACCATTGGTCGTCTGCCCAGTCGTATTTGCTGAACTGTCTCCATCAACCACCGATCCCGGCTCGCTGATGGGATTTCTGAATCGGTTGCAGATCGGCTATGACCATCTGTCGCCAGGCGCCGCATTTCTGGCGGGTGAAACGTTCCGCCGTTATCGAGCCGCAGGTGGCCAGAGACAGTACTTGGTACCAGACTTCTTGATTGCCGCGCACGCCATGTCACAGGCGGATCGTCTGGCAGCCGTTGATCGTGGTTACCTGCGTGTCTGGTTTCCCCAATTGAATTTGCTGCAACCGCCGGCACGGTGATCTGGCGGTGTACAGTGCGGGACACCCCTGGTTCGTGGAGCCAGTGATCTCTGTGCCAGGCTGGTTGAGAATCGGAGTGGGGTGTGGCGCGCGGTTCGACCGGCGTCGTCGCCCTCGTGTGCCGTCTGGCGTTGATCGGTACCAACACGAACAGCGTTTTGGCTCTCATCGTCCGCCAAAAGATGCTGCGGGTCCGCCGGCCCGGTCCGATGACCCGCTCACCTGCCGGGGGTCGGTTCGGCGGAAACGTTGCGAAGCCGCGACAACCGCCGCCCCCCAAATCTCAGAACCCGCCGGCGGTCCGGAAGTCTTGTCCGGGGGCGAAGCCGCCGCCGCCGCCACTGCCGCTGCCCCCGCCGCCGCCACCGCCGCTGGTGGGGAACGAGAAGCCGCCCGGCATGGGGAAAAATCCGCCGCCGCCCCCCCGGCCGCCCGACATCGGGGGGAAGGGGAAGCTCCAGACGCCCCCTCCACCCAGGCCGCCGAAGCCGCCTGATCCGAAGGTGGGGTCGGCCGAGACCCGGCGGTAGCGGTGCTGGTTGCGGAGGGTGCCCCAGAGCTCGTTGGCGGTGGTCATGCCGCGGAGGAAGTTGTCGAGCATCACCTGAATGAGCCTGCCGTCCGGGAAGAGCGAATGAATGTCGTCAAACCGGCTGCGCTTGTAGTCGCGGCGGACCTGTTCGAGCTGCTGCAGGCGATCGAGGTGGCGGGCGTGCAATTGCTTGGCCCCCTGCAGGGCCTGCGCCGCCTGGTCGTGGGATCGTTCCAGCTCGGCCAGCCGGCGGACGATGAGGTTGTCTTCCGGTGTGGGGGTCAGCTCGGCCCGCCGCATGAGGGCGGGGATCGGTTCGCGCTTCAGCTGCTGCACCAGCACTTCGATGCTTTGCTGGAAGTCGTCATCCTCACCCCCGGCGAACTTGTTCCGCTGCTCCATGATCGCCTTGTAGCGTTCTTCTTCGGCATGGATACGGTCGTCGATCTGGTCTCCCACCGCCTGGGCCTGTTCGAGCTTCTTGCGGAGGGCGGGGGCTCCCTCGGCATCCGTCGCCTGCTTTTCCATTTCTTCGAGGGCCGCGTATTCCCGCTTCGCCTTCTCGCGCGATTTGTCGGCGTGCGCCTTGAGCCGCTGCGGGATCTCGACGATGGCGGCGTAGTTGACCCGGCTTTCGTGGTACCGGCACAAATGGGCCACCCAGCTGTCGAGCCAGCTGAAGAGGGGGAACCGCTGGTACTGGGCCGTGTTGTACTTCCGGTTCCAGAGGTACATGAAGAGGCGGTCGTTCTCGTACGGCTTCGAGCGTTCGGTGAAGTCGGTGCCGACGTGGCTGGCCTTTTCTTCGGCCCGTTTCGCGACCCCATCGGCCTCGCGGGCCGCCTTGAGCTGGGCCTGGTAGGGGGGCTCTTGGGCGAGTTTCTTCTGGGCGGCCGCCTCGCAGTCGTCGAGGGCGCGGGCCGCCTCGGCGATCTTGTCCTGGGCCGCCTGCCGTTCTTTTTCGAGCAGGTTCTGCCGGTCGACCACGTCGTCAAGCTGGCGCTCGAGCACCGCCAGCTTGTCGTGCCGGCGGGCGAGCAGCTCGTCGGCCTTGCGGCGGGCCTGCTCCATCGCTTCGGAGAAGGGGACCATCTGCTGGTCGTCGAGCATGAGCCGGGCGAGATCGCGGAACTGCTGCGCCTGCTCTTGCCGGATCTCGACCTGCTGGCGGGTGGCCGCCTGGATTTCCTGATCGACTTCCTGGACTCCCCGGCGGAGCTGGTTGAGGGTTTTTTCAATCGATGAGAGAACTTCAACACCGGTGGGCATGGTGGCAACCTCGCTGGTGGTTCAGGTTCGGGGAACAGAGACGGGGCCTTGGGGAAAGGGGACAATCACCAGGCGGTGATGGCACCCCCCGTGCTGGGAACCAGGAACTCGGGTTCGAGGTAGCCCCGCTTCTTCTGGCCGAAGCGATTGTTCTGGATGATGCCGTCGTCTTTCTTGTCGTTTTCGACCTGCTGGAAGGTGAATTCATCGACCCGCAGGCCCCACTTCGAGACCCGGCTGGTGAGATTGGTCTCTTCACTCTTGATGGGCAGGGTGAGGCGGGTGTTGTCGGGAGTCACCGCCTCGACGATGATGTAGTAGTTCATTGAGCCCTGGTTGATCTTGGGCTCGCGAAAGACCCCGGTGCTTCCCTGGGCGACGATCCGCAGCTCGTACTCGGACTCGACCAGCCGCCGCAGCTCCTGCAGCTCCTGCAATTTCTGCCGCGACTCGCGCACCTGACCCGCCTGCAGCAGGCCGCGGGCCTCGTCGGCCAGTTGTTTGGCTTTCGCTCCCGGGCCGTCGACCTTGGCTTCCCGGGTGATGGCGTCGGACGCGTCGGCAATCTGCACCGGGGTGTCGCGCAGCACCTGTCGCCGGGGCCCCTCCACGAACATCCAGTACGCTCCCCACAGCAACCCGCCGATCACCGCCAGCGTCCCCAGCCGCAGCAGCCACCGGCCCCGGTCGATGTAGATTTCGGCCAGCCAGCGCTGCCAGCCCGGTGGGGCCGGTTCGTACTTGAAACGGTCGCGGCGGGCCGCCTCGAGTCCCCCCCGCAGCACGTCGTCGGTGACGTCGATCCCCTGGGCGGCGTAGATCTCCTTCATCCGCCTGATGAGCGCCTCTTCCTCACCCGCGACATTCAGTTCGCGGGCGATGATCTGCTCTTCCCGACGCAGCAGATCGACCATGTCCATGGCGATCATCACATCGTCGAGGGGGGGCTCGGTGGCCGGGGAGACTGCTCCGGCGGCAGGGGTGGTGTCGGTCGACATGGATCGCTGCGGGAAAATGTCTCGGATGCGGGTCGGTGCTGCGCCCCCTCACACCGGGCCGAAGGGGCGGAAGGCTGACTGGTTGTTCGAGGCGAAGCAGTATGGGTCGAAGTTCTCTGGTCGAATCGGTTGGGAGGAGGGGGACAGCGAAAGAACCACAGCCCAGGGGCCGGGCGCTTCCCTCCGGACCGCGTGCTCTCGGGAATTCAGCGCTCACCCAGGGGCTGACTTCCCGTCGGCAGGCGGGTCCGCAACGGTCGGGGATCACGTGTCGCCCCGGCCCGTACAAAATCGAGCCGGGTTTCCAGGCCAAACCCCTGGCCAATCGCGGTCAGTTCCGCGCGCAGTTCGGCGACGTTGACATGCGTGGGAATCGCCAGTTCCAGCAGGATCACCGGAGATTCCTCACCACTCCGCCAGCCGTACATGTCGGTGATGTCGATCTGCTCCCGCGCCAGCCGGGCCGAGAAGCGGGCCAACACCCCCGGCGGGTCATTTCCCGTGAGGGTCAGCTGGAACACCTGACAGTCGTGCGGAGGAACGGCGGGAACCTGTTCGGCGACCGGGTCGCGCAGCAGTACCGACAGGCCAAACGGCCGACCGACTCCCTCGAGATGCCCGACGATCACGCCGGGATCGCGTTGATCGGGAAAATCGGCCGAGAGAATCATCGTGAAGAAGTTTTCGACGACGGTCAGACGGATGTCGCGGATGTTGCCCGAGAGCTCGGCCAGGGCGGTCGACACCGCGGCCAGAATCCCGCAGCGGTTCGCCGCCATCAGACCCAGCACGTAGTGTTTGGCCATGGGATGCACTTCTGGAAGGAGGATCGTTAGTATCGGTACCGGTCGGTTTCCAACGCAAGCCAGACCCGGTCGGATCCATCAGCGAAGGGGTTTGCCCCCACTCACATCCCGGCGTTTCCCTCTGTCTTGCAGGCCCCCATGACGCAGGTTCCTCGCCTTGTCTCCCTGGGACTTCTGGCGGCACTGATCGTGCTGCTGGGGTTGATGTTCTTCCAGGTGCTGGCCCCGTTCCTGCTGCCGCTGTTTCTCGCCGCCGTCCTGGCGATGCTGTCGCAGCCCCTGTACCGCAAGATGACCGCCTGGACGGGGGGACGGACCAGTCTGGCGGCCGGGCTGACCACCGGCCTTGTCCTCGCCGCCCTGATGATTCCCATTTCGTTGGGGACCGTGCTGGCTGCCCGGCAGATGTATTCGCTGGCGGGCCGGGTGCTGAAAGATGCCGAATGGAACGAGATGTTCGGGGCGGTGAACGACCGGCTCAAGCTGCACGAGTGGCAGGTGTGGCTGCATGAGGTGACCGGCGATCCGGTGGAGGATGAGGAACAGCTCGAACAGGAGCTGCGGGACCGGCTGCGGACGGTCGCCACCACGGTCGCCAACAAGACCCTCAGTGTGGCCGGGGCCACCCCCTCGCTGTTGGGCAGCCTCGCCTCGATTGTGATCTCAACCCTCACCTTTGTGGTGGCGTACTTCTACTTTTTGGCGGATGGACCGGCGATGCTGGACGACGTGGTCCGGCTGATTCCCGTCCAGGCCGACTACAAGCAGCACCTGCTGCAACAGTTCGATCAGGCGGTGCGAGCGGTGGTGGTGGCGACCTTCGCGGCCGCCGTGGGGCAGGGGATCGCCACCGGGGTGGGAATGCGCCTGTGCGGGTCGGGACATTTTTTCTTCTTGACCCTGCTGGCCACCCTGACGGCACTGGTTCCCCTGCTGGGGACGTGGCTGGTCTGGGGGCCGTTCGTGCTGTGGCTCGGCTTTCACCAGGGAGACTGGGTACGGGCCGGATTGCTGGCGGTGTATGGGGGCGTGGTGGTGGGCCTGCTCGACAACGTCATCCGCTCGTACGTGCTGCACAGCAACGTCAAGTTGCATCCCCTGCTGGCGTTCGTGAGCGTGATGGGGGGGATCCAGTTGATGGGGCTCTGGGGGGTGTTCGTGGGCCCGGTGGTGGCGTCGTGCCTGCATGCCCTCTTGAAGATCTTCAATACCGAGCTGGATCATTTTTCCGACCGTTCTTCGCCGGGCAGTCCCAGTCCTGCGGATCGCGACCGCGGGCTTTCCGATCGGCCGGAAGGGGCTCCGGCGGGGTCCGCACCGGTGCTGGTTCCTGCGCCGGCGGGGGGAGTGCCCGATCTGGTCCAACACGCCTCTCCGGTCCCCGCCGCCCCGGGGGTGTCCCTGCCCGCCGCGCCTCAACCCCGGTCCACCGGTTGAGGTCGCCCCGAGTGGTCCGCACCTTCCGACAGGCGGGCCCGTCCGCGTTGTTCCGTTCTTTTCGACCCTGTCTTTCCTCTGGCCCGTGCCGAAAGGTTTGCCCCAATGCGCTCGCTGCATTTCCGGTTGCTGTGCCTGGTTCTCGCCGGGGGGCTGTTCGCCCTCTTCGCCCACACAACCCGGGCCGATGAAATCAACCACCGTCTCGACATTTACTTCATCGATGTCGAGGGAGGGGCGGCGACCCTGCTGGTGACTCCCGAGGGAGAGTCGCTGCTGATTGATTCGGGCTACCCCGACAACGGCTATCGGGACCGCGACCGCATTCTGAAAACCCTGCGCGACGCGGGACGAAAGCAGCTCGACCATGCGGTGGTCTCGCACTGGCATCTCGACCACTTCGGCAACCATGCCGCGTTGGCCTCGGAGATTCCCATCCGCAACTTCTGGGATCGGGGCATTCCAGACACGCTGATGGAAGACGCGCAGTTTCCCGAGAAGGCGGCCCGCTACCGGGCCGCCGCACAGAACCGTTCGCGCACCCTCAAGGTAGGGGACACCCTGCCGCTGAAGGCCGGGGGGACGCCATTGACGGTGAAGGTGGCGACCGCGAGCCGCGAAGTGCTGCCCAACATTGGCCCGGCCAACCCGCACGCCGCGGCGCACAAGCCCCAGGCGGATGATCCCAGCGACAATGCCGCCAGCCTCTCGCTGTGGCTGAAGTTTGGCGACTTCTCGTTCCTCTGCTGTGGCGACCTCACCTGGAACGTCGAGGCGAAGCTGGTCACTCCCAACAATCCGCTGGGGCAGATCGAGCTGTTCATGGTCACGCACCATGGGTTGAACGTCAGCAACAATCCCGCCCTGGTGTGGGCGATCGATCCGCGGGTCACCGTCATGTGCAATGGGCCGACGAAGGGGGGGGCGAAGGAAACCCAGGAGACTTTGCGCAAGGTCAAGTCGTTGCAGGCGGCGTACCAGCTGCACCGCAACGTGCAACTGGCCGACGGCGAACAGACCCCGGCCGAGTTCATCGCCAATGGCGGGCAGACCGAAGGGTGCCAAGGACGGCTGATCAAGGCGTCGGTCGCCCCCGATGGCAAGTCTTACACCGTGCAGGTGGGGCTCGACGGCAAGCCGCAGGCGTTCAACTGCCGCCCGGCGAAGTGATTCTGGACGGCCCCCCCGCCGCGCCCTCCGTGGTACGGCGGGGGCCGGTTTTTTCTGCAGCGGCTGCAACCCTTGCGAGTTCATCTCTCTCCGCATGTCTCCATCGTCCCCAGAGAATTCCGCCGCCACATCGGCCGCGCAGCAGTTGCTGCAGCGGCTGCTGGCGAATCTTGAGACTGTCATCCGGGGGAAGCGCGAGTCGCTCGAGCTGCTCTTGTGCTGTCTGGCCGCGGGGGGACATGCCCTGCTCGAAGACATTCCCGGGACCGGCAAGACAACCCTGGCGAAGGCGCTCGCGCTGTCGACCCAATGCGTCTTCAAGCGCGTGCAGTTCACCCCCGATCTGCTGCCGACCGACATCGTGGGGTCGTCAATTCTGAACCCGCGGGAGGGGACCTTCCGGTTCAATCCCGGGCCGGTTTTCTGCAACGTGCTGATCGCCGACGAAATCAACCGTGCCTCCCCCCGCACCCAGTCGGCCCTGCTCGAAGCCATGGGCGAAGGGCAGGTTACCGTCGACGGGCAGACCCACATTCTCGAGCCTCCCTTCTTCTGCATCGCAACGCAGAACCCGATTGAATTCCACGGCACCTATCCTTTGCCCGAGGCGCAGCTCGACCGCTTCTCGGTGCAGTTGCGGCTGGGGTATGTGACCGAGGACGAGGAACGCCGCATTCTGCGCGACCAGCAGGCCCGGCACCCCCTCGACACGCTCGAGCCGGTCGCCAGCCCGGCCGACCTGCTGGAACTGCAGCAGGCCACCGAGCGGGTGACGATCGAGGAAACGGTGCTGGGTTATCTGCTGCGGCTGACGGCGGCGACCCGTGAAGATGTGTCGGTCAAGCTGGGGGTCTCGACCCGCGGCTCACTGCAGTTCGCCCGGATGGCCCGCGCCCGGGCGCTCCTGCACGGGCGCGACTTCGTGCTGCCCGAAGACCTCAAGGCATTGGCTGTCCCCGTTCTGGCGCACCGCCTCGTGCTCGATACCCGGGCCCGCTATGCGGGGGTCGACAAGCGGAACGTGATTGCCGGCCTGCTCGAGAAGATTCCCGTCCCCAAGTAACACGCGCGACCGTCGGTTGTTCCTGTTCGCTGTGTCCGTTGTCTGTTCCGCAAGGCCGTTGTGATGGCCCGCCGTCGCCGCTGGTCGTTCTGGATGCCCGCTCTCGAGCATCCCCCTATTTTGTGGGCCGACGATCTGCACCGGGGGCGGTTCACCATCGGCGGGCGGGTGCTCTTCTGGGGGGTCATCGCCACCGGGACGCTGCTGCTGGGGGAGATCACCACGCTGCTGTTGGCGGCGTTCAGCTTTGGTCTGACGCTGCTGGCGCTGGCCTGGGTGGTCGGTTGGTTTTACCGGCCCCGGCTCGAATTGCGGCGCGATCTCGGTCCGTGGCCCTCGGCGGGGGAGATCTACCGCTATACGGTTCGGGTCAAAAACACGGGCCGGCGCACCGCACGAAACATCCTGGTCGAGGAGCGTTCGCTCCCTCCCGACCTGCGTCCGGTCGAGGAACCTCCGGTGATCGACGAACTCGAACCGGGTGAAACGGCCAGTGTGCGGCTGGCACTGAGGTGCGGTCGCCGGGGGGCGTATGAACTGACCCGGCTGCAGGGGGCGACGTCCCTTCCCCTGGGATTGCTGAAATTCGGCCAGCGCCGGCGGGTGAGCGATCGCCTGCTGGTCTGTCCCCGCGTCACCCCGGTGACCGGTCTCGATCTGCCCGCGGTGCGGCATTATCAGCCCGGTGGCATTCCTGTGGCGTCGCATGTGGGAGACTCGACCGAGTTCTCGGGGACGCGCGACTGGCGGCAGGGGGATCGGGTGCGCGACATCCACTGGCCGTCGTCGGCCCGCGTTGGCCGGCTGATCGCCCGCGAGTTTCAGGAAGAGTACTTTGTGCGGCTGGCGGTGGTGCTCGACATCGGGGCCAATTCGGCCCGGGCCGAACTCTGGCTCGAAGACGCCATCTCGCTGACGGCCGGGCTGGTCGAGGCGCTGGCCCGCCGCGACAACATTGTCGACCTCTTCGCGGCTGGTCCCACCGTCTACACACTGCAGGCCGGCCGGGCCCTGGCCCACTTCGAACAACTGCTCGACATTCTGGCCTGCGTCGAGCCGGGGGCCTCGCTCGATGCCCAGGCGCTCGAAGAGGTGCTGGTGCACGAGGCCCCGCGACTCTCGGCGGTGATTTTCGTAATGCTCGATTGGGAGCCCAGTCGGGCGGGAGTTGTGCAGACGCTGCGCCGCCTGGGAGTGGCCGTGCGGGTGATCTGCGTGCGCCCCGGCGTGCAGCCGACCGATCTCAGTCCGGAAGAACTCGTGTCGGAGGTCGTTGTCCCGCCCATTCCCCGCCAGGCGGAGGCACGCCGATGAGTTCCCGGACGGGGGAGTCTTCCCCCACTCGCTGGAGCTGGCTTCCCCCGGCAGGGCTGGCCCTGCTGTATCACGGCCTCTCGCACGACCGTCTGGCGGGCGCCATGCTGACGCTCGCGAGTCTGGCGTTTGTGATCTGGCGCGACCTGCGACTCCACCGCAGCGGTCGCGGTTGGATTGGGCTGCTGTTGGTGGGAATGGTGCTGGGGGCGTTGCAACTGCCCGTCAGTGTGCCTCCATCGGGCCCGATTGGTCCGTTGCCCCTCAGCCTGTTGACCGGCGCCATGCAGGGACTGCTGATCTGGTTTCTGCTATCGGACCAGCCGTTGTGGTTGGGGGTCACCCAGTGGGTGCTGCTGGCGCTGTCTTCCAATGTCGCGGTGACGGGTCCCCTGTGGGGGGTGTTGTGGGGCTTCATTCTGGCCACCCTGGCGAAAGGGGGGCTGGCAACGGGGCTGGGGCGGACGCTCACGTCGCGCGGCGGCTGGGGGACGGGTGTGGCGGCCACGGCCACACTGGTGACTGCCCTGGTGATTTCCCAGGATCTGGCCACCCGCATTCGCGCGCTGGAGGAACCGTTTCTGGCGTGGCTGCAGAACCTGATGTACGACCCCCGGCAGGTCGCCCGATCGTCGCAGACGCGCGACATTACCCTGCTGAGCCGGGGGCAGATGGAACTCTCCCCCCGCCCCGTCCTCGACCTCTCCCGCGCCCCCTCCCGCCTGCGGACCCAGGTGATGGATGAATTCGATGGCAATTCGTGGTCGACCTCGGCGCTGTTGCGGCAGTCGCGGCGGCCGTTGGAGCCGGCGGTGAAGAACCGGGGGGCCGGGACCCGGCTCGACTTCCTGGTGCTGGAAGATGCGCTCGACCACCTCCCCGCCCCGGCGGGGACTTCAGCGGGGTTTGGGTTCAACGCGACGGTTGATGCGGGGGGGGTATTGACTGGTGTCGGTCGGGTGCGCGATGGAACGCTGTGGTTCGACCCGCAGGAGCTGCTGCCGACCGAGGCACCACCGGGACCGGCACTGACCCGGCTTCCCGACCGGCTGCGCGCCGAGTTGACCCCGTTGCTGCACGAGCTGGTGCCCCAGCCGGGAGACTCGTCACAAACCGCCCGCGAACTCGAAGCCTTCTTCCAGCGCGAGTTTGAGTACTCGCTGCAGACCGATCTGCTGACCGATGGGGGTGGACAGCATCCCTTGACGGTGCTGATCCGCCAGCGGCGGCCGGCGTGGTGTGTGTACTTCGCGTCGGCCCATGCGTTGCTGCTGCGGTGCGCGGGGATACCCGCGCGGGTGGTGGGGGGTTATCTGGTCCCCGAGGGGGGACCGCTGACGGGGCATGTGGTTGTGCGCGAACAGGATGCCCACGCCTGGGTCGAGGTGTGGAACGAAACCGAGCAGCGGTGGCGGACGTACGATCCCACGCCGGCCGCTTCCCGCGTCACAGCGCTCGATCCGTACCAGTCGGCAGACTGGCTGGGGCGGCTGGGGCGCGAGTTGCAGTCACTCGCCCGGCGTCTGGCCCTCAAGCTGCGGAATCATCCTGTGAAAGCGCTGGGGCAGCTGGTGGGGCTGCCGGCGCTGCTTGTGCTGATTCCCCTCGCGGCCTGGCGCTGGCGCGTCCGGCGCCAGCAGACGCTGGGCGCGCACCGCAGTGCGCTGGTTCTGACAGCAGCCGACCCGCTGCTCAACCGGGCCCGCCAGGAATTTGTGCGCTCGCTGATGCGCTGGGGAGTGAACCCCGGCCCGCACGAAACCGATGCGGACCTGCTGGAGCGGCTGGCGCAGCGAGCCGACGCTCCACACCCCCGGGCGCGGGAATTCGTGACCCGTTACCAGCACGCCCGGTATCAGCGGCTGACGGGGGATGAGGAACTGCTGCGGCTGGCGCAGTTTTAGAGAACACACTGCCCGAGTTCCGGGCCCTCCGCGAGGTCCACTCAGTCCGAAGGAGGCCGCACGGGCGATGCCGGTTGTTCGCTCAGCCTGGCCATCGTGCCATCGTCAAAGTGCTCGTCGCAGTGCGGGCAATACAGCATCCCCCGGCGAAACCGCGCGGGCAGCGCCCGCTGGCACCCCGGACAGGCGACCCGAATGCCAAACTTCACCAGGCAGAACGGCAGCAGGAGCCACAGGTACTGGATGCCCAAGAGGGCCGGGGCCTCGTAGATCTGGGACGGTCCTAACGGTCGAATCCCGGGAACCCAGACGATCGGAGTGAGTAACCACCGTAGCCACATGGCAAGTGACAACCCCAGTTGCAGCAACGCCACCAGCCCTGTGAACCACCAGATTCGCCGCCGAGTGCGGCGGTAATCCTCAGCCTTCACGGTGAACATGGCAGGGATCCAGGGTGAGTCGGGAATCTGGTTGGGGGGGAACAGTCGTCTCAGGCGGCGCCGTCCCCGCGCGGCCGTTCATTCCGGGTATTCGCCGCTTGTCGGACCAGGCGCTGCGGGTGTACGGGCCAGACGCTCCATCGTGCCATCGTCGGTGTACTCGTCGCAGGCCGCGCAGTAGTAGACCCGGTGCGCATGGATCCAGGTCAGGGAACCGAGACACTGCGGACACACCACGCGAACAGCGAACCGCCAAATCAGCAGGCCTACGGTCACCAACACCATCGCCTGGAGCAGCCAGAGTTCCCAGGGACGCACGAAGTAGCCGAAGACAAACAGGCGATGCGGCATCCGATCAGTCAACAGTTCCCCCGCCACGATGGCCAAGAGCAGCAGCCCCTGCAGCGACCCGAGCAGCAGCAGATAACGCCGCAGGCGCCGTACCAACGCGACGTACTGCCTGGGAATGAGGGAAATCATCGCAGTGTTCCGCAAACGGCCAGAACCACATCACTTCAACCAGCGGGTCCACCAGTCGAGAATCTGACCCAGCCGGTGGCGGCGCAGGTCGGGGGGGCCGCTCCGGCTGAGGCCGTGGCTCGACTCGCGCGGGTAGCGTACAAACCTCACTGGCACCTGGTTGAGGTGCAGCACCGTGTAGACCTGTTCGGCCTGCTCGACGTTGCACCGCAGATCTCCCTCGCTGTGGATGATCAACGTCGGGGTGCGGGCTTCCCCCAGGTACTTCAAGGGGCTCATGCTCCACAGCGCCTCGGGGCGATCCCACGAGTTGCCGGGGAAGTAACTGTCGGGCTCATCGGGCAGGTCGCTCGAGCCAAACATGCTCACCAGGTTCGACACGCACCGGTCGGTAATCGCTCCGGCGAACTCCCGGGTGTGCCCGATCACCCAGTTCGTCATGTAGCCGCCGTAACTGCCCCCCATCACTCCCAGACGCTTCGGGTCGACCATCGGCTGCGACTTGAGGAACCGGGTGACCGCCTGGATATCGACCCAGTCGGCCCCGCCCCACGCCCCGCGGATGGCCGCGGTGTGGTCGCGCCCATACCCCTTGCTGCCGCGCGGATTTGAATAACAGACCACATACCCCTGGGCGGCCAACAGCTGGAACTCGTGGAAGAATCCGCTGCCGTACTGGGCGTGCGGTCCTCCGTGAATCTCCAGTACGCCGGGCATCTTTGGCCGCCGTTTCGAGGCCGGGGGCAACAGCAGCCAGGCATGCACCTGGGTGCCGTCGGGGGTGTCGATCCAGTGCTCGGTCGGGGCCGAAAGTTCCAGTTCATCGAGCAGCGGCTGGTTGAAGGCGGTCAACACAGTGACCGCCAACTGATCTCCTTCCAGTTTTCCGACCGCAATCTCCGAAGGATGAGTCGCATCGCCAAAGCACATGGCGGCCAGTCCCCCCTTGCGGGCCAGATTCCCCAAGTCGTGCTCGGCGGCAGCCGTCGTCAGAAACTGGAACTTGCCCCCCAGGGTGACCGCGGCGATTTGCGCCCGGCCATGCCGGCCGATCTTCACCAGCAGTCGGCGGCTGTCGGTCGTCCAGACGAACTTCGGGGCGAAGGCGGCCTCAACCGAGTCGGCGAGGCAGACCGCCATCAGGCATTCATCGGTCGCCCTGGTCAGGCTGCGGGGATTGCCCGTCTCGGGCTCGCAGACCCAGAGTTCGAGGTTTTCGACGCTGTAGAAGCCATCGGGGCCCAGCCGGCCCGCGTAGGCGATGTGCCGTCCGTCGGGGGACCAGACGGGTGTCCCCTTCGGACCCGGGGGGAGGTTGGGAATGGGCCGCACCTTCCCCGAGTCGAGCGCCAGCAGTAAGAGTTCGTCATGCTCGGGCTGCAGCAGGGCCTGCTTGTGGCGGTTCGCGGCAATCACCAGCCGGGTGGAATCGGGGGAAAAGTCGAACGAGAACGTCCCCAGCCGGTCTTCCCGCCAGGTGTGCTGAATCTCGCCCGTGGTACTGTCGACCACGTGCAGCACGTGCCGGGTGGCGTTGAAGTAGCCGTCGCCATCCAGGCGGTACCACGGATCGTCGATCACGCGCGGCGGATCACTGGCCCCGGAGTCGGTGCGGGACTTCTTCGCTGCTTCGGTCCAGTCGGGGTCCCGTTCGCGGAAGGCCACCGCCAACCGCCGCCCATCGGGAGACCACGCCACCGCACCGAAGGATCCTTCGGCAAACTGGGTAACGGGGCGGGCTTCGCCTCCCGCCAGGTCCAGCACATAGACCTGCGGGCGACCCTTGTCGCGTTCTCCCACGAAGGCCAGCTTCGACCCGTCGGCCGAGAACCGTGGCTGCCGGTCTTTGTTCCCCCAAGTCAATTGCCGGGGCTCGCCCCCCCCGGTCGGCACCAGCCACAGGTTGGTGACGTATTGGTTCTTGTCTCCCACATGCTTCCGCACGAAGACAATGGCCGAGCCATCGGGGGCGATGCGGGGATCGGAGACCCCAATCAAGCGGGTGAGGTCGTCGATGGTGATCAGCCGGCGGTCGGCTGGGCGGGCCCCCTTGGCCCCACGGGAGGTCGAACGGGACTTCACGCCTGTGCTCCGGAATGCTGCAGAAGAGAGGTTGGAAAAGTCTTCATCGGCCCGTGGCTCGGGGCACGGACCGAAACCCCGGCACGTGAAGGCAACAGGGGGACCGGGCGAATCTCTGGGTTGGTCCGGTCGCCTCAGGACAACAGACCATCGATCACGTGGCCATGCACGTCGGTCAGCCGGCGGTCGATGCCGTTGTGCCGGACGGTCAGCCGGGTGTGGTCGATTCCCAGCAGGTGCAGGATCGTGGCGTGGATATCGTAGACCTGCGTGGGATTGGCGCGGTCGAGGGGCTTGTAGCCCCACTGGTCGCTCTCGCCGCAGGTGGTGCCCCCCTTGATTCCCCCACCCGCCAGCCAGTTGGTGAAGCAGTACGGGTTGTGGTCGCGTCCCTTGCCCCCCTGGGACGACGGCATGCGTCCGAACTCGGTCGTCCAGAGGATGATGGTGTCGTCGAGCATGCCCCGTTGCTTGAGATCCTGGATCAGCGCGGCGGCTCCCCGCGCCATGCCGCGCGATAGCGGGCCATGGTCGCGCTCGACGTCTTCGTGAGAATCCCAGTTGCGGCGGGGGAAGCCGTTGTCATTCCCGCTCCAGATCTGCACGAACCGCACCCCCTGCTCGAGCAGCCGTCGGGCGACCAGGCACTTTCGGCCGAAGTACTCGATCTCTTCGGCCGGGTTGATCTCGCTGGGCCAACTGGTCTGCCCATGGTCGAGGCCGTAGAGCTTGAGGATGTGCTGCGGCTCGCCGGCGAGGTCGAGCGCCTCGGGGGCAGCCAGCTGCATGCGGGCCGCCAGTTCGTAGCTGCGGATGCGGGCTTCGAGACGCGAGTCGCCCGGGCGTTCCCCCGCATGGTCGCGGTTCAGCCGTCCCAGCAGTTGCTGGGCGGCCCGTTCGCTGCCGGACGTCACAAACCGGCTGCGGCGGTCGGGGTACAGATCGGCAATGGGGGTCGGCTTGCCGGGGAAGATGATGGTTCCCTGGTGCTGGGCGGGCAAAAACGCCGTATCCCAGTTCTTGGGTCCATTCGAGGCAAACCCCCGGTGATCGGGCAGCACCACAAACGTCGGCAGGTTTTCGTTGAGGCTGCCCAGGCCGTAACTGACCCAGCACCCCATTCCCGGAAAGCCCGGCAATTGGAACCCGGTCGCCTGCAGATACGTCGCCTGGCTGTGGACCCCCGTCTTGCCGACGAGGTTGTGGACGAACGCCATGTCGTCGACACAAGGGCCCAGGTCGGCCACGACTGCCGAGAGCGGTTTGCCCGATTGGCCATACGGCTGGAACTTCCAGACCGGCTTCATCCACGGTCCGAGGCCATTCTGGAACGCCTCGACAGGCTCGCCGAAGTCGGATGGTTCCCCATGGTGTTTCTCGAGGGCCGGCTTGTAGTCGAACAGGTCGACGTGGCTGGCGGCCCCTCCCATAAACAGCTGCACCACGCGCTTGGCGCGCGGGGCGAAATTCGGCATGTCGCTGCGTCCCCCCAACCCGGCGACCGGGGCCAACCCGTCGGCCCGCGTGGCGTCGGCCGCCAGCAGCCCTTCTTGCTGCAGCAGGCCACTTAAAGCCAGCCCGGCAAACCCGCCTCCCACGTCCCACAGGAAATCGCGGCGGGGGAGGGGATCGAGCGGTGTGCGGAAAGGGGCCGACGCGGGCATGGGTCAGATCCGAAAAGCGACTGTTCGCACGGAGTGAGAAACTCGCTGTGCAGCGTACCACACTCCCCCTGGGTTGGGCGAACACGGGAGCTGTCAAGCCTCCCCCCGATTGGGGCTTCGCGTGTCGAGACATCCCGCGTTGGGACCTGTCGACAGTCGCCTGGCGAGCCGCACGGCGATTGGGCCCGGACCGGGACCGAGCCGACAGTTGGATCGCGACCGGTTGGCCCAGCCGGGGAGACCGACACGGTACGCAGCGGGCCGCCCGCCTCTGCCTGCCCTCCCTACTCGCCGGGCCTGTCCCATCGGTAAACTGACACCTGTGTGAAACGCTCGCCGGTGGCCGGGGGAGGTTGTCTCCCGGTCCCCGTAGCCGATTGTCCTGCCGAGGTTTGCGCCATGACCTTCCCCTTCGCCTCTCGTTCCCGCCAGTCCCTGAAGTCGCGGTGGCACTGGCGGTTGTTGTGGCTTGTTCCCTTGGTGGGGCCGCTGGTGCAGGCCTCCGCTGTCCGGGGGGCTGATGAGGTGCAATTTGGGCGCGATATTCTGCCCATCCTCTCGGCCCATTGTTTCGCCTGCCACGGCCCGGATGCCCAGGCCCGCAAGGCCGACCTGCGGCTGGATGTTGCCGAGGGGGCCCTGGCCCAGCGCGACTCGGGGCCCGCCCTGACGGCTGGTTCTCTCGACCAGAGTGAAGTGTGGCAGCGCATCATCTCGACCGACGAGTCGCTGGTGATGCCTCCTCCCTCCACCAAGAAGCCGTTGACCGACGGACAAAAAGAGCTGCTGAAGAAGTGGATTGAACAGGGAGCCAAGTACCAGCGGCACTGGTCGTTCACCCCGCCGGTCAAGCCCGAGGTTCCCGCGGTGGAAAAGGCGGGCTGGCAGCAGAACCCGATCGACCGGTTCTTGCTGGCCCGGATGCGCGAGAAGGGGCTCGAGCCGCGTCCCGAAGCGAGCAAGCCGACGTTGATCCGCCGGGTGGCCTTCGCCCTCACCGGGCTGCCCCCCACCCCGGCCGAGGTGGAGGCGTTCGAAGCCGACACCACGCCGCAGGCGTACGAAAACATGGTGAACCGCTATCTCGCGTCGCCGCGGTATGGCGAAGAGATGGCCCGGCACTGGCTCGACGTGGCCCGCTATGCCGACACCCACGGCCTGCATCTCGACAACCTGCGTGAGATGTGGGCTTACCGCGACTGGGTGGTGGGGGCCTTCAATCGCAACCTGCCGTTCGACCAGTTCACCATCGAGCAATTGGCCGGAGACAAGCTGCCCAACCCGACGCGCGAACAGCTCATCGCCACCGGCTTTAACCGGTGCAACGTGACCACCAGCGAGGGGGGCTCGATCGATGCCGAGTTTCTCTTCCGGTATGCCGTCGACCGCACCGCCACGACCCTGCAGGCCTGGATGGGGCTGACCGGGGGCTGTGCCGTCTGTCATGACCACAAGTACGACCCGCTGACGCAGCGGGAGTTCTATTCGCTTTACTCGTTCTTCTACAGTGCGGCCGACCCGGCGATGGACCGGAACATCAACACGACCGATCCGTTCCTGCGGCTGCCGAACCCCGAGCAGGAACAGGACCTGGCCGCGTTGCGTCAGGCCGAACAGCAGGCCCGCCAGGCGTTCGACGAGTGGCTGGCGAAACAGGATCCCGCCGACCCGGCGAGCCAGCCACCCGCCGCGGTTCCCGTGGCGGTCGAGGATGTGTGGTTCGACGACGAGTTTCCGTTGAACGCCCGGTTGTCTTGTTCGTCGCGGAACGCCTCGACCTGGAGTGTGGCTCCCCGGACCCCGGTGGTCTCGGGACTGCGGGCGCTGCGGCAGGCGTTCGCCAGTTCGTATACCGACAAGGCCGAGAACTTCGGCGTTCCGGTCACCGTTCCCGCCAAGGCGCGGTTCAGCATTTTTGTGCGAATCGATCCCAAGGAACCCCCGCAGACCCTGATGCTCGAATTGAACACCACCAAGGGGGTCCGCCGGGCGCTGTGGGGGAATGCCGAGAAAATGGGTGGGGGGGCCGTCGGCTCTCCCGAACGGCTGCGGGTGGGAGACATTCCGACCGATGGTGCGTGGAACCGTCTGGAAGTGACCGGTGAGCAGTGGCAGCTGACCGGCGGTGAGGCGGTGCGGGGGATCACGCTGGGGCAGTTTGGCGGCGTGGTCGACTGGGATCGCCTCGCGGTCGCGGGGGAACTCGCTCCCGAAGCCGACCCGCGGGCGTCGTTCGTCGCGTGGTGGAAAGACCGGACGGGAGTCGACACCCCGGGCATTCCGGCCGATCTCGCGGCACCCCTGAAAGAGGGCCCCGAGAAGGAAGTGGCTCCCGAGATCAAGGCCCGGCTCAGGCAGTACTTCCTGCAGACCGCGGCCCGGCCTGCCAGTGCCGACTGGCGGCAGGCCCGCGCCCGGCTCGACCTGGCCCGCGCACAGCGGTTGGTGCTGGAAGAGAGCCTGCCGGGCACCTTCATCTTCAAAGATCTCGACCAGCCGCGGGACGCCTTCGTCATGACCCGCGGTCAGTACGACAAGCCGGGCGAGAAGGTGACCCCGGCCGTCCCGGCGATCTTCCCTCCGCTGAAACTGGATGACCCCAACCGTCGGCCCAACCGGCTCGATTTGGCCCGGTGGCTGATGGCTGAAGAAAACCCCCTGCCGGCCCGCGTGACGGTCAACCGGCTGTGGCAGCAGTTCTTCGGCACCGGCCTGGTGAAGACCAGCGACGACTTCGGCGCGCAGGGAGAACCTCCCAGCCATCCCGAGTTGCTCGACTGGCTGGCTGTGCAGTACCGCGAGCTGGGGTGGAACACGAAAGAGTTCGTCAAGCAGATGCTGCTGAGCTCGGCCTTCCGCCAGGATGCCCGGGTGGCCCCCGAGGTGCTGGCGAAGGATCCTGAGAACCGGTTGTACGCCCGGGGTCCCCGGTTCCGTCTGGATGCCGAGCAGATTCGCGACAACGCACTGTTCGTCAGTGGGCTGATCAACCTGAAAATGGGGGGGCCGGGCGTGCGCCCCTATCAACCCCCCAACATCTGGGAACCGGTCGGTTATGCCGACAGCAACACCCGGTTCTACCTGCAGGACCATGGCGAAGACCTGTACCGGCGCAGTCTGTACTGCTTCCTCAAGCGGACGGCCCCCCCGCCGTTTATGAGCAACTTCGACGGACCGAACCGCGAACAGTTGTGTGCCCGGCGCGAGCGGACGAACACCCCGCTGCAGGCGCTGCAGCTCATGAACGACACGCAGCAGTTTGAGGCGGCGCGCGTGTTTGCCGAGCGGATTCTGGAGGAAGGGGGGAGTTCGACGGAGGACCGGCTGCGGTTTGCCCTGCGGACCGTGCTCGCCCGGACCCCCGCCGCCGAAGAACTGACCCTGCTGACCCGGGCGGTGGACCATTACCGCGAGCGGTATGCGGCCGATCCGCAGGGAGCGCGGCAGGTGATTCATGTCGGGGAGGCCGCGGTGCGGTCGGAGGCGAGCCCCACTGATCTCGCCGCGTGGACACTGGTCGCCAATCTCATTCTCAATCTCGACGAAACCGTCACCAGGAACTGATCCGCCATGCATCCCTTTTTTCAGCACGATTTGTTGGCGACCCGACGGCAGTTTTTTGGGAACACGGGGGTCCGGCTGGGAACGGCCGCGCTCGCCGGCCTGGCGGCCGGGACGACGCTGCGGTCGACGGCGTCGGCCGCGGACGCCAGTGGGGCGGTGCATCCCGCTCTGCCGGGATTTCCGCACTTCCCCCCCAAGGCGAAGGCGGTGATCTATCTGCACATGAATGGCGGCCCCGCGCAGATGGATCTCTGGGACTACAAGCCCGGGCTGGGTGAGTACTTCGACAAGGATCTGCCCGACAGCGTGCGGCAGAACCAGCGGATCACCACGATGACCAGCGGCCAGAAACGGCTGCCGGTCGCTCCGTCGAAGTTCCAGTTCCAGCAGCATGGTCAATGTGGCCGGTGGGTGAGTGAACTGCTGCCGCACACCGCGAAGCATGTCGACAAGCTGGCGGTGGTGAAGTCGGTGCATACCAACGCCATCAACCACGACCCTGCCTGCACCTTTGTGATGACAGGGTCGGAGGTTCCGGGGAAGCCCAGCCTGGGCTCGTGGGTCTCGTACGGCCTGGGGGCCGAGACAAACAACCTGCCCGCCTTTGTGGTGCTGACGCCAACCTGGAGCGCCAAAGCGGCCGCGCAGGCGCTCTTCACCCGCATGTGGTCGAGCGGATTTCTGCAGACCAGCTACAGCGGCGTCGCGCTGCGCAGCGTGGGGGACCCGGTGCTCTACATCCAGAACCCGCCGGGGGTGAAGGCCGACGACCGCCGGGCGATGCTGAATGTGCTGTCGCAACTCAATGAACGGCAGTTCCGCGAACTGGGGGATCCCGAGATTCAGACCCGCATCAGCCAGTACGAGATGGCGTTCCGGATGCAGTCGAGCGTCCCCGAGCTGGTGGATCTGTCGAGCGAGACGAAGGCGACGCTCGAAGCGTACGGGCCCGATGTGACCACCCCCGGGACGTTCGCCGCGAGCGCCCTGCTGGCCCGCCGGCTGGTGGAACGCGGGGTGCGGGTGGTGCAGTTGCTGCATCGGGGGTGGGACCAGCACGGCAATCTGCCGAGCGACATCTCGCTGCAGTGCCGCGATGTGGACCAGCCCAGTGCGGCCCTGCTGAACGACCTGCAGGAACGGGGTCTGCTCGACTCGACAGTGGTGGTCTGGGGGGGCGAGTTCGGGCGCACCGTCTACTCGCAGGGGCAACTGACCCGCGAGAACTACGGGCGCGACCATCACCCGCGGAACTTCTGCATGTGGCTGGCGGGGGGTGGGATCAAGGGGGGAATCAGTTACGGCGAGACCGACGACTTCAGCTACAACGTCGTTGACAAGCCGGCGAACGTGAATGACCTCAACGCCACGATCCTGCACTGTCTGGGGATCGATCACGAACGGTTCACCTACAAGTTCCAGGGGCTCGAGCAAAAGCTGACCGGGGTTGAGAACCCCAAGATCATTCCCGACCTGCTGGCGTAGGGGTCGTGGTCTGCGGCCGAAGTGGAATCTGTTCCCGGAGAAGCGGGTGATGTTGCTGGAAATCTGCTGTGGTTCGGTCGATGACGCCCTCGCGGCGCAGGCCGGCGGGGCCGACCGGATCGAGCTGAACTCGGCGCTCTTCCTCGGGGGGCTGACCCCCTCGGTGGGGTCGGTGATCGAGGTGAAGCGGCAGGTGACCATCCCGGCGATGGTGATGATTCGCCCGCGGGTGGGGGGCTTTCACTACAGCGATGCCGAGTTCGCCACGATGCGGGCTGATGCCGAGCAATTGGTTGCGCACGGCGCCGACGGACTGGTGTTTGGCTGCCTGAACGACAGCGGCACGATCGACCGCGCCCGGACAGCCATGCTCGTCGATCTGGCCGGGGCCAGGCCGACGGTGTTTCACCGGGCCTTTGACGTCGTTCCCGATCCCTTCAAGGCGCTCGAGGAACTGATCGACCTGGGGATCACCCGGGTGCTGACCTCGGGGCAGGAGGAGTCGGCCTACAACGGTGCGGCGTTGATCCGGAAACTGATCGAGGCGGCGCGGGGCCGGATCGAGATCCTGCCCGGTGGGGGGATCGACCCGTTCAACCTGCAGGATGTGGTGCAGCGGACGGGTACCCGGCAGGTGCATCTGGCCCTGTTCAAGCCGCATGCCGACCACAGCTGCCAGCACCGCCCGCAGGTGTACTTCGGCGGCGGACTGCGCCCCAGTGAAGAGCGGATCGATGTGATCGACGCCAACGGGGTCGGCCACATTCGGAAAATGCTGTAGCCACTGGTCACGCTGGTGACACAGCAGGCCAAAAGCAAAAGGGGGACAGCCATTGTCTGACTGTCCCCGCAAGCTGATTCACGGGACCTCGTCGCTGTGATGGGTGGCCGAGGACGCGGCTGCTCGGCACCTTGTCGGGTGTGACCCCGAGGCGTCTTGCGTCGCCCGTCACTTCACGATGAGATTGACCATGCGATCGGGGACGAAGATGGTTTTGACAATCTGCTTGCCAGCCAGTTGACCCCCCAGTTTGCCGTCGGCGTGGATCGCCTGCAGCACGGTCGCCTCGTCCGCCCCGGTGGGGACAGTGACCTTGCCGCGCATTTTCCCGCCGATCTGCACCGGAATCTCCACCTCGGCCAGCACCAGCAGGCGTGGGTCGAAGGTGGGCCAGGGCTCATAGGCGAGGGTCTTGCCATGGCCGAGCAGTTGCCAGAGTTCTTCGGACAGGTGTGGCGCCAGCGGGGCCAGGAGCAGTACGAATGGTTCCACGATCTTCTGCGGCCGAACGTCACTCGAGGCGAGGGCGTTGTTGAACTCCATCAGCCGGCTGATGGCGGTGTTGAACGACAGGTTCTCGAGGTCTTGAGTGACCGCCTGGATCGTCTTGTGCAGCAGCCGGTTCTGCTCGGGGGTCGGCTCGACAGCCTGGACGGCGGGATGCAGGCGGATTTCGTCGGCCTGTTCGTCGGTGATGGAACGCCAGACGCGGGCGAGAAACCGGCTGACCCCCTCGACCCCGGTGGTGCTCCAGGGCTTGGTCGCTTCCAGCGGGCCCATGAACATCTCGTACAGCCGCAGCGAGTCGGCACCGTACTGGTCGACCACATGGTCGGGATTGACCACATTGCCGCGTGACTTCGACATCTTGAACGACCGGCTCTCGACGATGATCTCGGGTTGGTCGACGAGAACGAAATCGCCCCCCTTCTTGGTGACCTGACTGGCGGCGAGGGACACCGGCTTCACCGGCAGACCGGTGGCCCTGTCGAGGATCCCTTCATCGGTCTGGCCGGGGGCGATTTCGCGGGCCGAGATCCACGAGCCATCGGCACGCTGGAAGCCGGTCAGTTCGGCCTCTCCCAGGATCATTCCCTGATTTACCAGCCGGTGGAACGGTTCATCTCCCTGCACACAGCCCCGGTCGTAGAGCACCTTGTGCCAGAACCGCGAGTAGAGCAGGTGCAAGACGGCGTGCTCGGCCCCGCCGATGTAGAGGTCGACCGGCATCCAGGCGGCCTCCTTGGCGGGGTCGATGAACGCCTGGCTGTTCTTGGGGTCGATGAACCGCAGGTAATACCAGCACGAGCCCGCCCATTGGGGCATGGTGTTGGTCTCGCGGGCGAGGCGCACGCCGTCGGACGCGGTCTGGAACCGCCATTCATCGGGGGCCTCGGCCAGCGGGGGCTCGGGGCGGCCGTGCGGCTTGAAGTGCCGCATCTCGGGGAGCAGCACGGGGAGTTCACTCTCGGCATCGGTCCGCATGAGGCCGGTGGGGTTTCCGTCGGCATCGAGTTCGTGCCAGATGGGGAACGGTTCGCCCCAGAAGTGCTGCCGGCTGAAGAGCCAGTCGCGCAGGCGGTAGTTGACCGCTCCCCGCCCCAGTCCCCGTTCGGCGAGTTCGCCGGTGATCTGCTTCTTGAACTGCGCGGTGGGGGTGCCGTTGTACCGGTCGGAATGCATGGCGGTTCCCTCGCCGGCGAAGGGGCGCTGGACCGTGCCGTTGACGGTGCGCTCGAGGGCAAGTTCGTCGCGCGAATGTTCGTAACCTTCGGGAGGGGCGACGACCGGGATGATGGGCAGGTCGAACCGGACGGCGAATTCCCAGTCGCGCAGGTCATGGGCGGGGACCGCCATGATCGCTCCGGTGCCGTAGCTGGCGAGGACGTAGTCGGCGATCCAGATCGGCACCGGCTGCCCGTTGACCGGATTGAGCGCGTGGCTGCCGGTGAAGACGCCGGTCTTCTCTTTGGCGAGATCGGTGCGGTCGAGGTCGCTCTTCATCGAGGCCTGTTGGCGATACGCTTCGACGGCACTGCGTTGCGTGGCGGTGGTGAGGCGATCGACGAAGGGATGCTCGGGAGCGAGCACCATGTAGGTCGCACCGTAGAGCGTGTCGGGGCGCGTGGTGTAGACCCGCACGACCTCTTCGCCCGGCTGGAGCGGGAACCGCGAGGCGGCACGCGACTTCTGCCATGCGGAGAAGCCCGCCGCATGGGCCGGGCTGCCAGGGGGGCCGATGTAGAAATCGACCTCGGCTCCTTCACTGCGGCCGATCCAGTTGCGCTGCAGCAGCTTGATCGACTCGGGCCAGGCGACATGGTCGAGGTCCGAGAGCAGCCGTTCGGCATACGCGGTGATCCGCAGCATCCACTGGCGGAGCGGAATGCGCACGACCGGGTGACTGCCCCGTTCGCTCTTGCCGTCGATCACCTCTTCATTGGCGAGCACGGTGCCCAGGGCGGGGCACCAGTTGACGGGGGCCTCTTGCTGGTAGGCGAGACGATGGCGGTCTTGATACCGGCGGATGGCGTCGGTCCCCTGCGCCTGGATGTCGGCGGGGATGGGGAGTTCGGCGATGGGGCGTCCCTTGCCGACGCAGGCCTGTCCGCGGTGATCGGTCCAGGCGAACTCGGGGTCGTACCAGGTGTCAAACAGCTTGAGAAAGATCCACTGGGTCCAGCGGAAGTAATCGGGATCGGTGGTCGCCAGTTCGCGGCTCCAGTCGTAGCTGAAGCCGAGCATCTTCAACTGCCGGCGGAAGGTGGCGATATTGCGATAAGTGGTTTCGCGGGGGTGGGTGCCGGTCTTGATGGCGTGTTGTTCGGCGGGAAGGCCGAAGGCATCCCAGCCCATGGGGTGGAGCACGGTCTGGCCGCGCATGCGGGCAAACCGGCAGGTGATGTCGGTCGCAGTGTAACCTTCAGGATGACCGACATGCAGACCTTCTCCCGAAGGATAGGGGAACATGTCGAGGACATAGAGTTTCTTGCCCTGGGGGAAGTCGGGGGTGCGAAACGTCTCGTGCTGTTCCCAATAGGCTTGCCACTTGGGTTCAATCCGTTTCGGGTCGTAGCGGGGCATGGTGCGGGAGTGAGAAAAAGTGGACGCGAGGGGCGTTGATGACTGGGGAGGGGCCCCAGGGCGAGCCGGTTTTCCGCCTGAGCAAGAGATCGGCCTGCAGTTCGGCAGCATCGGCCCGATACCAGGGGAGAACTCCAGTTTAGTGGCGGGGATGGGGTTTGCAATTGCGGGAGGAAAACCGGGCGTCACCAGCCGCAACCGAAGGTTGGGAACAGCGACGCGAAACGGGAGAGACCGGTCAGGCGACCGGTTGGTCCTGGGCCTTCAACAGGGCGACGTATTCATACTGCAGATCGCGGAGCAGCCGGGCGATCTTGACGCTGTAATCCTGGATCTGCCGAAAAACGCCCGCCAATTGACGTTCGCTGAGGTCACCATTCAGACCATCGACGCTGAAGGTGCCGATCACCTCGGCCCGCCCGCCGACCCGCACTTCAATGGGGACCGCGAGGATCCAGCGGAGCTGAGGATGCACCCGGATGTTGACATATTCGTTGAGCTCCGTGTCGGCCAGGGAGCTTACGGGGATTCCTTTCTCTTCGGCAGTGCCCCGCGCGGGAGCCTGCAGATCGACATCGATCCAACGCGGAACCGGGGGGTGGCTGGTCTGCTCAGCCCGCCACTGGGGATTGGTGATCCGTCCCACCGCCTGCTGACGCGCGTAGGCCTTTCCCGTCGCCCCCTCCGAGGGACGAAAGAAGATCGCCAGTTCGCCATCGTCGTCCATGTGCACGGCGAGACGGGTGGGATGGGAGGTGCGCTGCGGGATTGAGAGGGTGCCGACCTCACCATTGGAGATCGCGTCTCCCCGGGCGAGAAAGATGTTGGACCGGATGCGGCGGGAGGTGCCGGGCGATTTGCCCGGACGGCGGTCGAGTCGATCAAGATATTGACGGACCGCTTCGACCAGGTTTTTCAGCAGCGCGAGCAGCTTGTCGAAGATTTCGTCGGGCAGGGGGCCGCGGAGCATCGGCCGCAGCCAGAGGTTCTCGCGGGAGGGTCCCTGCACGAGGGCCTCGAGGAGGATGCGGCGTTCCAGGGGCACCTGACGGTCGGGGCCCAGGCCACCCCCCAGGGTGTTGTTTTCGATCACCAGTTGAAACAGCCGGGCGAGCAGATCTTCCACCAGTCGGGGGACCTGCTTGGGGCCGGGGGTGGCCTCAATGTAAAGCCGTTCCTTGAGAAAGGCTGGCAGCGCCGCCAGCGCGGTGCGGGAATCGAGCACGACAGGGAGTATGAAGGTGCGGCCCAGTTCTTTCTCGCGTCGCAGGGCGGCCCGCAATTCCCGCTGCACCCACTTCGACTTGAGTGTCTTGCCGCGCAGGAACAGGATCAGGAAGTCGCAGTGGACGTTGATCGCCTCCAGCAGCCGCACCGCGATGTTGTCGGACCAGCGGATGCGATCTTCATCGAGCCAGGTCTGGAGAAACTCCGGGAGCGCCTGCTTGACCTCGCGGACCAGTGATTTGTCGTCACTGTGGTGCGACAGAAAAATGCGCATGCCCTGGGGCTTTCACTTCAGGGCCGTCAGGTTGCCCGGCCCGAATGCCTGTGGCAGCAGCCGTTCGAGGGTGGTGTCGATGATCCCCGGTCCGTCGCAGACCGAGACCACCCGGGCCCGGGGACCGAACTCATTGAGCACCTGTCGACAGGCCCCGCAGGGAGCGGTCGGTTCGGCAGTGGGGGTGTAGATCACCACCGTGAGGATCTGGCGGCGACCGTGCGAGACCATTTGAAAGGCGGCATTCCGTTCGGCACAGATCGTCAGTCCGAACGAGGCATTTTCGACATTGCAGCCTGCGAACAGCTCCCCCCCTTCGGCCTCGACAACCGCTCCCACGGGGAAGTGGCTGTGGGGGCAGTAGGCCAGTTGGGCGACGCGTTTGGCTTCTGTGATCAGGCGGAGCAGAGCGGGATCACGAGTGGACCCAAGACCCGGGCTCGGGGTCGACCGGGTCCCGGAGGGCTGCGTCTGGGTCTTCTTCAACTGCATCGACACGGGTGGCTCCCGAAACGGAAGAGCTGTCTATGGGACCAGTATAAGACGGCTCTGGCGCGCCTGCCAGACCGTGTTTGGCCGATCCAGACCGCAGGAGGCGCTCTCCCCGCTCCCCCGGAAGCCTGCCCGAACCTGCAGACTGCTTGCATCAACCCCGGTTTCCGGGTCTACTGGTTTCCATGACCGAGAGCGAGTCGTTGGTGTTCATGATGGGACAGTTTCCCGCCCGCATTCCGGCGGACCGGAGATACTCTTCGAGTCATCTCTGGCTGCAGCCGGTGGGGGATGTTTGGCGAGTTGGCTTCACCGCGTATTCGGTGCGGCTGCTGCAGGATGTCTACTTTCTCAACTGGAACATCGATCCCGGAACTCTGGTACGGGCCAAGCAGGAGATTGGCGAGATCGAGAGTTCGAAGGCGGTCTCGTCGCTGTATGCACCCTGCGAGGGGCGGCTGGTGCGGTTCAACGAGAAAGTTGCCTCGGACCCCACCCCGATCAACACCGACAACTACGACACGGGCTGGCTGTACGAGCTGGAGACCCAGGCCCCGCTGCTCGAGGCGCGCGAGTACCTGGCGGTTCTGGAGGCGGGCTGGGAACAGACCCAGCGGATGATCAAAGGGCAGATGAACGAGTAGGCACCCATGGCAGGCCAGAAGAAAATCACCGTGGTCATCTCGCAGGCGCCCGGGCGGAATCCCGCCAAGCGCCAGCTCGAAGAGGAACTGGCGGCCGCCCTGCTGGTCGAAAACGACGTGGATGTCTCGCTGGTTCCCCACCTCAATGACCTCACGGCCGATCACACCGGGTTGCTGTACCTGCGCCGGGTCCCCGGTGACGTGGTCATTCTGTCGTGGCTGTATCCCCGGGCCGCCCGCTGGATCCTCGACCGCAACGGGGTCAAGGGGCAGATGGGAATCTCCCTGCTGAAACCAGCCGATGCCGGGGACGACGACGGAAGCCCCGCCGAGGAAGAGGTCCGGCCCAATGCCATTGGCGCCCTCGATGTTCCCAAGCGGAAGCTGTACTGCCTCGACCTGCGCGACCAGAGCGAGCCGCGGGTCTACCTCGATGAGATCCGCCGGATTGCCCGCGAAGCGAGCGTGCAGACCGTGGGACTCGACCTGATGCAGTGGATTGGGGGTTCGCCCCAGCCGGCCCAACTGCAGCGGTATTTGAATCCATTTCTGCCCGTGAACGGCGGTCCGGCCCCCGCTGCGGCGACGCCGCCGGGGGGGGCCTCCGACGCGGGTGTCGTTCCCCCGCCCACGGTGGCCGCCACCGACGAGCCTTCCAGGCGGCGGTGGTACCCCATCATCGACTACAGCCGGTGCACCAACTGCATGGAGTGCATCGACTTTTGTCTGTTTGGGGTCTATGGAGTCGACACGCTCGACCGGATCCTGGTCGAGCAGCAGGACAACTGCAAAAAAGGGTGCCCGGCGTGCAGCCGGGTCTGTCCCGAGAACGCCATCATCTTTCCGGAGCACAAGACTCCCGCGATTGCGGGGGCCGAGGTCGAGCGCGACGCCAACTTCAAGATCGACCTGTCGAAACTGTTTGGCGCGCCGTCGGCTCTCGAAATTGCCGCCCAGGAACGGGATACCGAATTAGTGAAAGACGGTCGGGAGGCGGTGGGGTTGAGCGTGGGGGTGCCCAAGCGGCAGGAGACGAAGCCCGCGGGTCCCCGCGATGCCCTCGACGACCTGATGGACGATCTGGACAAGCTGTCGGTGTAGCGTTGCCGCTCGGGCGGGTGCCGGAGACTGGCCGGGACCGATCCCAGAGGGGGGGGCGGCCCAATCTCCTGGTGCCGATCATTTCGGACCGGTTTCTGGTGAGAACAACGCCATGCTGCGTTACAGGGATTTCAAGCCGAGCGTCAAAAAAACGAGTTCCTTCCTCGGGCTGATCGAACAATCAGACTCTTTGGACGAAGTGGTGGCCGCGGCGAACGCCTGGATTGATAAGCAACAGGTGACGGTTGTCAACATCGAGACAGTGGTCTTGCCGTGGATGGGAGCCAACTCTCGGGACGCGGGATCGACCTTTGGGACGGCGGAGGGAATGCAGTGCCTGCAAACCGTCCGGGTCTGGTACCGGGAATGACGTAGCGGAGCGTTCCGACGAGTCTCCTGCGGCGAGGTGCCTGCGAATGCAGCCCCTGTCGAATTGAGGGAGGGGCCAAAGCTGACCAGCCTTGGAATTGGCTGACCGCCCTCGCGGAATTCCTCAGTCATTCCGAAAGGGGAGACAAATGATTGATGGCGATTGCCGAATGACTGGATGTGTGGCTGGCTCCAAAGGCAAACCTGATCGGACTGTCCGACTTCACCCAGGAAAAATCCGATGCTGACCTACCGCGACTTTCGCCCGCAGCCCCTCGAGAAGAATTTCTTGGGAGCGGTTTCGAAATACGAACCGATGCCGGTGCTGATGGCCCGGATCAATGCCTGGATCGAGTCCGAATCGATACAGCCGCTGAATGTCGAAACACTGTTGGTCCCCGCGCTGGTCGAGGAATTGCAGAGCGAACTCAATCTGGACCCCTCCCTGGTGCTGCACCTGCAGACCGTGCGAGTGTGGTATCTCAACCGGTAGCTCTGGGTTGGGCGGGAGTGGCACCGGGAGCCCGGGGGACATCCAGCGCTACAGAAGTTCGCGAATTGGCTGCCCGTCACTGAGGGGCATGGGCCGTCCATCGACCATCTGGTAGGTGATCTCGCGCGCGCTGTAGCCGAGGGCGGCGAAGATGGTGGCGTGGATGTCGGCCGGTGTGACCGGTCGGTCTTTGGGGACGGCCCCGATGCTGTCGGAGGCCCCAATCACCTGACCGCCGCGCAGGCCTCCGCCCGCCATGACCACGCTGTAGCACTGCGGCCAGTGATCGCGCCCCGCCTTGGGATTGATCATGGGAGTGCGGCCAAAATCACCGATCCACAGAACGAGCGTGCTGTCGAGCAGCCCCCGTTCCTTCAGGTCCTGAATCAACGCGACCCAGGCCCGCTGCATGGGGGGGACGAGATTCTTCTGCAGGCGGTTGAAGTTGTCTTCATGGGTGTCCCAGATGATGCTGCGGCCATTGACGGTCGAGACAAAGGGGACCCCGGCCTCGACCAGCCGGCGGGCCAGCAGGTGCGACTGACCCCACGAGTGACGCCCATATCTCTCGCGCACCGAGTCGGGTTCCTGCGTAAGATCGAAAGCCCGGGCGGCGTCGCCCGAGAGAATCATCGAGGCGGCCCGGGAATGAAACACATCGTGCGAGGCGGCCAGCCCTGAAATGATGGGGCGTCCCTGGGCCGAGAGCCCCGCCTGCAGCGACTGCCGGTCCTGGAAACGCTGCGGAGTGAGCCCCTCGGCCAGCCCCAGATTGCGGACGCGGAAGTCTTTGGCGTTGGGGTCGGCATCGAGCACAAACGGGTCGTAACGCACACCCAGACAGCCGCCGTATTGCCCCGGGGTGATGTAAACCGTGCTGTCGCAATGTGGATAGGGGGTGATGACATACGGGGGCACATGTCCCGAGTAGCCATCGCGCTGCGCCAGCCACCCGACCAGCGTCCCCAGGCTGGGATGATCGGAGGGGGCAGGATTGATCAGCGTGCTGTCGACCTTGTAGGGACGGCCGACAATCGACCAGTGCATGCCCGAGTTGTGCCCACCATGGGTGTGGTGGACCGTGCGGACCACCGCCAGTTCATTGGCGATCTGGGCGACTTCCGGGATGAGTTCCGTGAACCACAACCCGGGAACCGAAGTTTCGATGGGGGCGAAGGGGCCGCGGACTGTATCGCTGGCGAGGGGTTTGGGATCGACCAGATCAAGATGACTGGGAGCGCCACAGTTGAAGATCATAATGACCGAGCGGGCTTTCCCCGGACGGTTCGACCCATTGGCCCCGGCACGGGAGGCCAGACTGCCGGCCAGCGTTCCCGCAGTCCCCTGCAGCCAACCGCGCCGTGAAATCGCGATCCGCGGTCCTGGTGTTTTATTAGTCGGATCTGGACCGGACGCGGTGACGTTCGCTGCGGAGGGGGGTCGAGGGGAGGACATTCCGGAAACCTCGCGCGGGCGGCTCAGAGATCAACAGACTCCGATGGATGGTATCGGACGCGAGGGTTGGTCGACAACAGCGACTGAGGGGTGAGTCGCCGAATCCCGGGATCGATTGGAAAAAGAAGCAGGTCGCCGCTTGTCGGGAACGGGCCGTGGAGACTCTCGGCACATGGGACGGAGAGAACTAAGAGTCCTCTGAGCGCGGTCCGGAGGAATCGCTGGCGGGCTTCGCCAGATTGTCTCCCGAATCCGACCCGGATTTTCCTCCCCGACGGCGGCTGACCTCGCGACTGGTGACCGAGCGGACGGTTCCCGAAAGCCAGCGCAACCCATCGGGATCGGGAGGGCCCGAACCCATGGGAGGTGGGCCAACGATCGGCGACCGCGACTTTCGTCCATGGGAGAACAAAAACTTCAGACCGATCAAGGTCGCCAACGAGGCCATGAGGATGGCCCCCACAATCTTCAGCAGGAAGATATCGGAAGAGGTCAACCGGTCGGGGGCAACCGCCGGCGGGAGATTTTCGAATTGGGGTGGGGGATCGGCCTGCAGGATCTCACCGGCTGGACGCGATGCCAGACTTTTCTCACGCTTGCCGCGGAGATCGAGTGGACGACCAGAATTGGTGGAAATCGTTCCTGGGGGGGACTGCCAGGCGCACGCAGGCTGGGCCACGAAGAACAGGCTGAAAAATCCGCACAAAGTCACGATCCGCATCGCTCTTCGCGCGGAACACAACACGGCAGACATGGATTCTCTTTCGGGGAAACCCCGGCGAACTTGGGCCACTGTTTCAGTTCCTGAATTCTCATCGTAAAACCAGTGAGGGGTTCGCGACAAGTGCGAGTTGTGGCGAAATAGATTTCAGTTAATGGGAAAGGATTCTGCGCTATGCTCAACGGTCTGTCGAGTTTCTTGAGGCGCGTTGAATCGCAGGAGGAGATCGGTTTAGATACAAATGAACAGATATGGAATGACGGTGCTGAGGCCAGGGAAAACAGCTCGAGCCAGCGCGTTCCGGGTCACACTTGGTTTCGGTTGGTGGCTTCTGACTAACATATTTGATCTTCTTTCCGAACTTCGCCTTCGTCCACACTGTTCGTCGAGCCGCGTGATCATGCCCCTCCTGTCGGTTTTCAATCGGGAAGGCAAGCTGCTGCCCCCCTCTGAGATTCCCCTTGTTGTCCTGCCGGATTCAGAATGGAAAGCGCGACTCTCTCCGGAGAGGTATCGCATCCTGCGTGCGCATGGGACCGAGCGGGCTGGCTGTGGAACTCTGCTCGACAACAAGCAATCGGGAGTCTACAGCTGCGGCGGCTGTCGATTGCCTCTGTTTTCCTCCCAGGCCAAGTTCCATTCGGGAACCGGTTGGCCCAGTTTCTTTCAGACGATCGCCCCGGGCAATGTTGAGGAGCGAATCGACCGCGGTTATGGCATGGTCCGAGTGGAGATTCTCTGCGGACGATGTGGTGGTCATCTGGGGCATGTCTTCAATGATGGTCCTCCGCCAACCGGCCTGAGGTACTGCCTGAATTCGGAAGCCCTCGATTTCACCCCCGCCGACCGCCTGGCCGAACTGGCCGACCCCGCCGCGGAACTTCCCTCCCCTTCCGCTCCCCCGGGAACGCAACAGATTGTGCTGGCCGGCGGCTGTTTCTGGTGTACTGAACTCGCGTTCGAACAGCTCGCCGGGGTGCTGGATGTCGAGAGCGGGTACTGTGGCGGAGATCCCCAGCGGGCCAACTACCGGGAGGTGTGTGAAGGGAACACAGGACACGCCGAAGCGATTCGCATCACCTACGATCCCTCCCGAATTTCTCTCGACCAACTGCTCGACGTCTTCTTCGACGCCCACGATCCGACGCAAAAGAACCGGCAGGGGAACGACGTGGGCACTCAGTACCGGTCGGCCGTGTTTTATGCCGACGAGAGCCAGCTCGCGACCGCGAGGCAAAAGATGCAGGACCTCGAAAAGTCCGGGCGATTTCCCCGCCCCATCGCTACAACGCTCGAACCCCTGGGACTGTTTCATTCGGCGGAGGCGTATCATCAGGATTACGGCCGCCAGAATCCCACGCAGCCCTATATCCAGCACCATGCACTGCCGAGGGCCTGTCAGATCCGTGACAAGTACCCTCAGCTTTTGCCGCGATGATGGGGGCATCACCAGCGATGCCTCAGCCAGCGGCCCGCGCAACCAGCAACGGCTGTGCGCCCACCACCCGTGTGGAATGGTTTGGCCTGTGTCTGTTGCTGGGGATGGCTGGTCTGTTGCGGTGGGGGGCGAGCCGGGGAGGCTTGTGGCTGGATGAGCTGTGGACCCTGGGGCCCGATGTGCTGGGAAAGATCACCCAGCCCGGGCAGGTCTTCACCACGATTCATCACGAGAACAACCACTACCTCAACACCCTGGTCGGTTGGGGTCTGGGGCCGGGTCAGGCCGCCTGGAAATACCGGTTTCCCTCGGTGCTGGCCGGGATGCTCACAGTGGCCTGCGGCTGGTCCATCGGTCGGCGCCGATCCTGCGAGGCGGCCTGGCTGGTGGCGATCGTGCTGGCCGTCACTTATCCCCTGGTGCATTACGGGTCCGAAGCCCGAGGGTATGCACTGGCGGTCGCTGGCGCTGTCGCAGGGGTCGATTTGAGGGAACGGTTGTGGAACCGTCCCGGGGCTCTCACCGCGTTCGCCGCAGGGTTGGTCGAGACTCTTGGATTGCTCGCCCAACCCGTGCTGATCTGCCATCTGGCGGGTCTGGCCGCCTTCGTTGGCTGGCTGGCCTGGCAAAGAGTTTCTGGCCAGGACCGCCGGGCTCTGTGGCAGTTGTCGGCACTGGCCCTTCCGGGTTCGATCTTCGCGGTGCTGTATTGGATCGATCTGAGCCGGTCGTTTAACCCCGGCGGCCCGGTGTTTCCACTGCGTGAGGTGCAGCTGCAGATTCTGTCTTTGGTCGTGGGGGGGCCCCTGGAGGGAGCGGGGGTCCTGGCCGCTGGGGTCCTGGGAGGCCTGCTGCTGATCGGTGTCGTCTGGTGGGGACTCCGGAAAGAACCAGCGGCGGTTTGGACGGCGCTGTTGGGTGGGGTGGTGGTTCCCTCGTTGGTGTTGGTGATCGAAGCCCGCCATGAGGTGTACCCCCGGTATTTTCTGGTGGGAATCACCGCGGCCCAGATCATGGTGTGTCTGGCGTTGGCGGCCGCCTGGAAACGCGGGGGCTGGAAACGAGCCGCCGTGCTGGCGGGGGTGGTGGTGTGGGGTGGGGCCACAGCGGCACACCTGGTTCGGCTCTGGTCGTGGGGGCGGGGTGATGCCGGTGAGATTGTGGAACTGATGGTCCGCGAGTCGCGCCAGACACCGATTCGATACGCCACCGACCATGATTTCCGCCTGCGGATGTTTTTGGAAGAGGGGTTTGGACGCCGGGGATGGGAACCCCCCCCGCCGCCGGTCCGCCCGGGCGACACCGGCGAACGGGAGCCCGAATGGCTGTTGACCCACGACTTCCGCATCGCCCCGGTGTTTCCCGAATCGCTGGTCCTGGGGCGGGGGACCTGGCGTTTGCAGGCTGTGTCGCGGTATTCCGGACTTTCCGGGTGGTCGACTGCCGTGTACAGTCGGAAATAATCAGGAGAAGTCGTTCCAGGCTCGGGCCTGGGCAAGGGTGGGATCCCCGTTTGTGCGTGAGGCAACCGAGAACACACGGGAGTGGAAATGTGAGTTTGGCTCGCGGCGGCGTTGAGGATGGAGTGGTGGGCGGAGTGGCGGAAGACGCCCTCGAACGCTGCGAACAGGCCCTCGGATATCAGTTCCAGCGACGGGAGTTGCTGCAGACCTGTCTGACACACGCCTCGAGCGCCAATCACCGGCTCGCTTCGAATGAACGGCTCGAGTTTCTGGGAGACTCGATTCTGGGATTGATCGTGTGCGAACTGTTGTTCCGGCAGTTCCCCGGGGAAACCGAGGGAGAACTGACACGCATCAAATCGATCGTGGTCAGCCGCAGCACCTGTGCCAAGATCAGCGAGAAGCTGGGATTGCCCGGCTGCATGCTGTTGGGCAAGGGGCTGAGTCTCACTGAGATCATCCCCCCGTCCGTCTCCGCGGCGGTCTTCGAAAGCCTGGTGGCGGGGGTCTACCTGGACGGCGGCTTTGAGGCGGCCCGGAATCTGGTCTCACGACTCGTGCAGCCCGAGGTCGATCTGGCGGTCGGTTTCGACCACGGCCGAAATTACAAAAGCCTGCTGCAACAACACACCCAGAAATATCAGGGAGCCACTCCGGCCTATCGACTGCTGGAAGAGAAGGGGCCCGATCACTCGAAATGCTTCAAGATTGCCGCCACGGTCGGGGATCAGCTCTATCCGGCGGCGTGGGGGACCAACAAGAAAGAGGCTGAGCAGCGCGCCGCCCAAAACGCACTTTATCAGATCGAAGGGCGACTTCCCCCGCATCCGTCGGAATGACAACCCCCATTCCGACGAGCCCCCTCCCGATTCACGGGCACCCGTACTCTCTGTGGGGGGCTTCAACTGCGTCTCACCGCCTTCACGCGCTCAGGCCTCTTCAGGCATGTCGACCTCGGTGGGCCGCTCGGGAGTCAGTTCGGCCACTCCCTGCGGCACACTCCCGGCGGGGGTCACGTCTGCGGTGGGGGCGTTCGTCACGGTCTCTTCGGCCCCATACCCGCGAAAATCAAACTTGCGGTTGGTGATTCCTCCCGAGGTTTCCAATGTCGTCTCGGGTTGTGGATCGGGCGGAGACTGGGGTCGCCAGTCGGCCATGGCCGGGGGAGCATGAAGCGGTTCCGCCATCACAGGAACGGGGGCAAGTTCACTGGAGGCGTCTGCCTGGCAGGTCGGGTCGGACGGGGGAGCCACCTTCTCGACCCCGGTGGATGGGACTGTGTCCAACACGACCACGACCTCTCCCCCGGCCAGAGGATTCCCGGGATTGCCCGCATCAACCGTGACGGGGGATTCGTCACAGGCTGGCGGGGGCGCGGGGGTGCTGGCTGCCTCCAGCACCGGCTGCCCCGAGGCAATCCTTTCGGGAGAATTCAACCGGATGAAATACCACCGCTGTCCGTCGATTGTAGTGACATGAAATTCCGTCTGCTGCTGCTGGTGGACCGGGAACTGACCGACCGGCAATTCCAGCCGCGCGACACGTCCCGTATCATCCACCACCCGCCAGGTCCCCGCCGACAGTCCCTGCGGCAGGGAAATCGGCGCCGAGTGCGGGGTCCATTCCTCGTGCTGGAGGGACAGGTCGATGGACGGCACCGCGGCCGTCACCTGCAGGTCGGGCTCCTCTGGACTCACGGAAGTCTCGACCACGGGCTGGGGGAGCGAAACGGCCGCCGGAGTGGGCCGCGACACCGCGACCCGATCGGACCCGGACCGGGCGCCAGTTTCGGACCAGATCCGCATGAACAGACCCGTCACGACCGCCAGCAGCAACAAACGCCCATTGATCTTCATGGTGCCAGTCCGTCTCCACAAATCCCGGATGCATGACCCGGGGTCATCTCGTTGTCCCAGTTCCACCGCCATGCCACGCATCGAAAGCGTCGGCACTTCGACAGGTCGTGGAGTTATCGGATCCTGCGGATCGGTCAAACCAGGAAAAATGCGCCGCTCCCGGGGAATGGGTCAACCCGCCGCTGTCCCCACCCGCTGTGATCGGTGTGAGCCGTGCAATCCCCCGAACCGTCAGGTCATTCCCTGTTCCCTCCCGGCTTCCCAGTGAAGGATCCCACGATGACATTCCGCAGTTGGCTTTGGTTGCTGGTTGTGACGATCGGCGGGATGACGGGCACTTGCGGCCTGGCGGCAGACAGCCCGACGGTCGGTGCCCCCAACGTCATTGTGATCATGACGGATGACCAGGGTTGGGGAGACCTGGGTTTCCACGGGAATCCGGTGATCCGCACCCCACATCTCGACCAGTTGGCCGAAGCCAGCGTCCGGCTTCCGTACTTCTATGTCAGTCCGGTCTGCGCCCCCACCCGGGCGTCGTTGATGACCGGGCGCTACAACTACCGCACACGGGCGATCGATACCTACCGGGGCCGGGCTCTGTTGGATCCGTCGGAAACAACCCTCGCACAGCGGTTGCGGACGGGGGGTTACTGCACCGGTTTGTTCGGCAAGTGGCACCTCGGAGACACCTGGCCGCTCCGTCCGATCGATCGCGGGTTCGAGACGGCCCTGGTCCACCGGGGGGGAGGGATCGGGCAACCGAGTGATCCTCCGGGCGGAGAGAACAAGTACACCGATCCCATCTTGTTTCGCGATGGTGTGGCCGAGCCCCAGCAGGGGTATTGCACCGATGTCTGTTTCCGAGAAGGAATGGCCTGGGCCAATCGGGCCATCGAAGCCCGCCAACCGTTCTTTCTCTGTCTGATGACCAACGCGCCCCACGGTCCATTCGGCGATGTTCCTCCCGCGCAGTACGAGCATCACCGTCGCAACCCCATCACCGCCGACCGCTTTCCGCCGACTCCGGGTCATCCGCTGCCTCCGCAACTGGATGCCGACCTGTTGGCCCGTGTCTACGCGATGATCGAGAACATCGATGACAACGTGGGACGATTGAGGGCGTGGCTGACGGAGCGCGGCATCGCCCAGAACACACTCGTGCTGTTTCTGACGGACAATGGGGAGGCGACGGCGGGCTACAATGCGGGGCTGCGGTCGCGGAAGGGGGATGTGTATGAAGGGGGAATCCGCTCGCCGCTGTTCGCCTGCTGGCCCGGCAAGCTCATTCCCGGAGAGGGTTCCGCTCATCCCGCCGCCCACATCGATCTGGCCCCGACAATCCTGGAGGCGTGTGGGCTACCGCATCGGGATCCCGGGTTCGACGGCCGAAGTCTGTGGCCCCTGCTGACACGCCAGTCGGTCGAGTGGCCCGAACGGACCCTCTTTCTGCAGTCCCATCGAGGTGACGTTCCTCAGGCTGAACATCACGTCGCGGCCCGTTCCTCGCGCTGGAAACTGGTGCGCAGCAGCGGGTTTGGCAATGAGCGGCCCGATCCGAAGGTTCCCTGGGAACTGTTCGACATGCTGGCGGATCCCTACGAAACAACGAATGTCGCGGATCGACATCCCGAGCTGGTGGCCGAACTGCGCCGGCAATACAGCGTCTGGTTTGCCGACGTCAGCCAAACCCGCCCCGACAACTACGCTCCGGTCCGTCTCTCGATTGGCTCACCCCACGAGAATCCCACAGTGCTGACGCGGCAGGATTGGCGGGGGGCCGACTGGCGTCCTGATGACCGGGGCTACTGGGAGATCAACGTCGTGGAGGCCGGCCGGTTTGATGTCACGGTCCGCTGGGCCTCGCGCAGTACTCCGGTCGACCTCGAGCTGGCGGTGGCTGGAGAGCAGCGACGCGAGAGGGCCGTTGCCGGTTCCTCGGAGCTGATTCTCAAGGATCTCCCGCTGCCCCAGGGCCCCGCCCGCGTCGAGGCCACGGTCTGGGTGGGCGATCGACCGGTGGGCGTGCGGTTCGTCGAATTCCTGAAGCGGTGACGCGCCTCCCAGCCGCGGCGGGACCGCTCAGAGATACCGTCGCGGCAGCTCAGCCCCTGCGACATACTTCAGGTGCCGCAACTGGCACATCTGGTAGACGTTGATCCGGAAGTCGGGGCAGGTGCTGACCAGGCAATACGCGTCGGTGGGGGTGTAGCCGTGCTCACTCACCAACCACTCGATCAGGTTCAGCGTGGCCGTTTCGACCGCCACCTCGAGGGGCTTGGCTGCGTAGACCGAGACAATCGAATCGGGCTTCTCGATGCGCAGGAAGGGGATTTTCTTGCGGGGAATGACATCGAGCCGCAGGCGGACGGTGGCCCGGGTTTCGGCGGCGGTCCCGGTGAATTCGGTGTCTCCCTGGCTGGCGTGCACATCCCCCAGGTAGAACAGCGCGCCGGGATGGTGGATGGGAAGCAGCAGTCGATGACCGACCCGCACATCGCGGATATCGAGGTTTCCTCCCCATTCCCCCTGCCCGTCGAGGCTGGTGCAGACTTCCCGGTCGGGGGCGACCCCCAGCGTGCCAATGAACGGGGTGATGGGCCACGAGACCCGTTCGTTGAACTTCACGGTGCCATCGCGGAATGTGCCGCTGGGGCCCACCTCGTGCCGCAGGATCTTCGTGGTGTATTGGGACGACAATTCCGGATACCGGGTGGACTCTCCCAGGGGACCGCGTTTCGGGCCCACCGCAATCCACGAGTATTCGTCGACCAGAATGTCTTCGATGGTCACCACCAGCACATCCCCCCGGGAGGCCCCTTCGAGGTAGACCGGTCCTCCGATGGGGTTGGCGAGTGGAGGTGTGCGGTCGAAGCCGGGGCGGTTGCCCGGGATCGCCAGGTCGGCCTCACTGCGGAAGAACCCGGTGCTGGCATCCCAGGTCTCGATTTCGAAGACCTCTCCAGCCTGGACTCGCAGCAGCGGTGTGTCGCGGGCATCGAAGGCGTACTTGCGGGCGTCGTCGCGAAGAATGCGCTGCATGGCGAAGGGGAAAGCCGGAAGAGAAGAAACGGAAAGAAAGCCGGGTCCTGATGGCGGTGGTAGCCGGGGCTGGAACAAACCCGGGACCAGACCTGCGTGCCGGGGGTCGCTCAGGAGACGTTCAGCAGCCGGGCGGCGTTGTTCCAGAAAATGTCTTCGACCTGAGAGTCGCTCAGACGTTCCGACCAACAGGCCCACTTGAGCGATCTGAGGTGTTCGAGGCCGATCAGCACGGGGTCGACCCGGGAATGTTTCTCGCCCCAGACGGGTGTTTCTTCATACAGCCAGATGAAGGAGTCGGCCGCCCCGAGGGAGCGTCCCCGCAGATGACTGATCGGCAGGTCGCTGCCATACATCAGCCGGTGGGGACCGATGTGCCGGAGGATTGCCTGATGCGCGATCGATTCGCAATTGGCACTGGTGTCGAACCAGAGATTGTCGAGCCCGGCCAGATGCGGCAGCCCTTCGAGATTGTGATTGGGCTGGAAGCCGCGCGCCGAGTGCGCGAGGATCAGCCGCATGTTGGGATAGCGCTGGCAATACCGGCGGATGCACTCGTAGTTCTCGCGATCGGCGACCGCCCGCGATTTGACCATGTGGAGCGTAATGACCCAGCCTTCTTCGTGGGCCACCCGCACCAGTGACTCGGGAAGGTACTCGGGGATCGCCGCCTGCCAGGTGGGCTTGTTCGCGGCAAAAGTGTGGTAGCACTTCAGGCCGTGCAGCCCCAACCGCCTCACTTCTTGTCGGACCCATTCGGGATCGTCGTCCGGACAGACGAAAAACTCCCCGCGGTACCGGGGATTTTTCGCCGTCTCACGGGCGATGAATTCGTTCATGCGGTCGCGTCCGGCGGGATTGGCGGGAATCGCGAAGCTGAGGAACAACGCCCCCATCTCGCGCCCGGGATGGAGTTCATCCACCAGGTGGCGATAACGGTCCGCCCCCACATCCCCCGAGATGCCCGGGATGCGAAACTGAACCTCCTGCTCCAGCCACAGGTGGCAGTGGGCATCGAAGACGCGGGGGGGGACGAATGCCGCCAGTTCCCGGTCAAAAAACTCCCGGTCGTGAGACCGGGCAACACCCTCGGCGTGCGTGGGAGCAGACATGCCGCCTCTCTTTTGAACAACAGATCAGTTTCGCTTGGGTCAGGCTGGAGGCCGCTCCCCCACCTTCCTCACCGAAGGCTTCCCCTACCGGACCAGGGCTGCCCGGGCGCGATTATGGCACCCCCGAACGTGATGGCAAGGGGAGCCGACGCAACAACTTCCATTCGCTCGATCCCCAGCTGTCTGTGTGACCGACAAAATTGCTACATCTTGCCTGGGGCTTTCAGGTGGTGCTTCTGGATCAATCGGCAGGATCGGTCGAACCCGCACGCAGTTGGTATTCGAGGGGTGTCGTGGCCGGGTTTGGCTCGACCGGTTTTTTGCTCCCTGACGATTGTAAGTGTGATTCCCGGCGGAACGATTCCACTCGCTTTTCGCAGCATGCGCTCTCCCGATCTCACCCGCAGCGTCTCATGGCCCTCCACCAACCCACTCCTGGGTTGGCTGCGGGCGGCTGGTCTGTGGTTGGTGCTGAGCGTGCCCTGGAGTTGTGCACCGTCGGGACACGCTCCCCTGGTCCTCGATGGAGTTGATCAGGCGTCTCCCGATGCCCTGTTGGTCCCAGGCAACTCCCCCTGGACCGACACCGGGGTCGAACTGCAGGCGGGGCAGCCAGTCACCATTACAGCCCAGGGTCAGATCCATGTCGGAAAATTGCGGGACACCGGCGATGGCAGCCAGCGCAGTGTCGGGCCCGAGGGGACGTTTTTGTACTCGGACGAGCTTCACGGCCGGGACTTCCCTCTGCCGGCGGCGGGGTCGGGCCCGGCCCCCTGTTTCTGCCTGATTGCCCGGATTGGTTCTGGGGCCCCGTTCTTCGTGGGCCAGGCCTGCAGCCTGCGGGCACCGGCGTCGGGCCGGCTGTACCTGGGGGTCAACGACTTTGACCCATTCGGCAACCTCGGGGGATTTCTGGCCGAGGTCTCGCTGCCCGCCGAAGTGCAGCCCTTGCAGCAACGCCTCGAGGTCCCGGCGGGACTCGAAGAGGGTGAGCCGGTTCCGGGCTGCGACGTGGTGGTTTTTTATGTGGATGGGCTGCGTCCCGACATTGTCGAGGAATTGGCCGCAATGGGGCAGATTCCCAATCTGCGGCGGCATTTTGTGGAGGGGGGAACCCACCTCTGCAATGCCTTCACCGCCTTTCCCTCGGACACCATCACCTCAAATGGAACGATGTGGACCGGATGCTTTTCCGATCGGCATGGATTGAAGGGACAAGTCCGTTTCAGCCGTCACCGCCGGAATTCCGACTCGTTCCTCGAGCCCATGGGGCCGGGGCGCAGCTCGCGGCAATTGGGTTTGCGGGGTGTCGACCGCCTGCTGCATGAAGGACAGGCGACAACTGTGCGGACGATTCAGGGCCCCGAGGCCGAGACTTATTGGCGCGGCACCCGCTGCAGCGAGACTCCGGCGGTGTACGATCACCTGCGGGCGGATGGCAGCGACTGGTCGACGGGGGTCTTGCCCATCATGACCCAGACTCCCCCCCTGTTGTGGACCCGCAGCATGGCGCGGTTTCTGCCCTACCTGCAATCGCACCAGGCGTGGCGTTACATCGACGACGCCAATACACACTACGCGTTGCGGCACCTGATCTCGCAACGTCGACGGGTGACCGTGATCTGGCTTCCAGAAACCGATTCGGTCAGTCACAAAGAGTGTCGCGGGCAGTTTGGCAGCACCCGCCGCACGATTGTGAAGGCGGATGAATTGGTGGGGGAGGTCACCGCCGCGCTCGAAGCCCAGGGACGGCTGCAGTCGACGTACCTCGTGCTGGTGAGCGATCACGGGCACCTGGGGGGTCAGACCAGCCATCTGAGCCGGTTCGATCTCGCCAACGAGGTCTTCTTTCATCCGCGCGAGGTCACACGGGATGGGCGTTGGGTGGGAGGGGGCCTGGGGCTCTCGGTCCGGCAGCACCGGTTTCGGAATTTCCATCCCACCGACGGAGATCTGCAATTTGCCTTCATCGATGGCGATTCGGATGGCGCAGCCCGGGTCTTCCTGCCACGTGGCGGTTATCAGTCCCAGAACTGGACTGGTCCCAATACGGCGGCAGAGCTGCTGTCCTATTCCGTCGCCAGCCATCTGCCTCCCGTCAATCTGCCGGAGTTTCTGGCGGGAATGACCGCCCGGCACGACGACGGCACCGTCCGTCATCCGATCGACCTGGTGTTGCTGAAGCTCTCGGCGGAGGCGATCTTGATCACCACCGCCGATCGGGGCCAGGCGGTGATCGACCGCCGACGCGACGCCGCGGGACAATGGCACTACCGCTACACGCCGGTCGAGGGAGTTCGACCCACCCCGGACGGCAGGGTGGAGTTCCACGCGGCGGCCGCCGCCAAGACCGATCCGCTGGGATTGCTGCAACGGGTGCGTCCCGCGTTTCTGCGACAGTTTCATGACGAGCAGACCTGGCTTTATGTGACCGCCACCAGCCAGTATCCCGATGCGGTGGTGACCCTCACCCGGCACATGCTGTGGCAGGAGAGCATTCTCGACCAGGAGCAGGAGTACGCTCCGGACCTGGTGGTGACGGCCCGTCACGGCTGGCTGTTCGGAACGCAGAACACTCCAGGAACCACCCACGGCTATCCGCTGGCCGAATCGGTTCGGGCGACGTGGTACATTTCCGGACCCAACATCCGGCGGGGGGCTCGGGCACAGGCCCCCTGTCGCCTGGCCGATCTGACACCCACTCTGCTGGCGCTCACCAGCACGCCCTATCCGGTGGAATCACTGGATGGCCGTCCGCTGCGGAACATCTACCAGGGGCGTTCCTGCGAGGAGTCCCTCGTCACCCCCACGTCGGCGACGGGTCCGATACCCCCGCGGGCCCGGCTGACACCGCGTTACTGGCGTGATGTGGACCTTCAGGCGTGGCAGAGCCTCGACTACCAGCCGGTCGACGTCTATTCGGGTCTGCCCCGTTCCATCAACGATGCGAATAATCCGTGGGACCTCAACAATCTCGCGTACAATGCGATGTCGATTGGGGACTGGAGCGTGTTCCGTCTGGCGGATGACGCCGCCTCGGCACTCACTCCCAAGCCAACGCAACTGACCCCCCGCCTCGAGCGGGTCGAACAGGGGTTGCCTCAAAAGACCCCCCGGCCCTGGATGGGAGAAGGAGTGCGGGCGCTCGACATTCCTGGTCTGGCACTCTCCGATTACAGCATGACCTCGGGGGGCAACATGAGCCGGGCGAACAACACCCTCGACTGGCTGCAGGGCCGGGGGGCGTCGATCGATCAGCGGCTCGCCAACCGGGTGAATGCCCCGACGGTCACCGGAATTCCGCTGTTGAACCAGGGGATTGACGGCATCCAGAACGCCTTCTGGGATGTCTACCGCTTCGGGCAGCGGGTCGCGGTGGAACTGCTTGACGAAGTGGTGCTCAATGGCATCGAGAACAACATCGACAACCTGCGCAACACGGGACGGAACATCCCGGCCGAAGTGCTGATTGAGCCCCCCGCCGAGTGAGGCGAGAGTGGCGATGGGCCCGACGGGAAGAGAGTCCGCAAATCAGCCCGCATCGATCGCCAGTGCATCGGCGAGACGAATGGTTCCTTCGTAAAGCGCCCGGCCGATGATCGCTCCCGAGAGGGAGGGGGCCCGTCGCCGGGCCGAGACCAGATTCCGCAGATCGTCGAGGGTGGTTACCCCTCCGGAGGCAATGACCGGGAAGCCGAGCTTGGCCAGCGCCACCATGTCTTCGAGCGTGGCGGGATCGATCCCCTGCATCATGCCGTCATTGGCGATGTTGGTGTAAACCAGGGCGGCCAGGGGCATGCCGACGTATTGCCGGGCCAAGTCCAGGGCGGGGGTCTGGGAGACATCGAGCCAGCCCTCGGTCGCCACCATCGAACCCCGGGCATCGAGTCCCAGGACCAGTTGTCCGGGGTAGGCTTCGCACATCGAGCGGAACCAGTGAGGCTGCTTGAGGGCCTGCGTCCCCACGATCACGCGATCGATTCCCACCTCATCGAGCATCAGGCGGATGGCCGCCTCATCCCGGATGCCTCCCCCCAACTGGCAGGGGATCTGAACCGCCTGGCGAATGGCCCGCAGCGCGTCGAGATTGAACGGACGCCCCGCCTTGGCCCCGTCGAGATCGACCAGGTGCAGCCACTGGGCCCCCTCGGCCTGCCACCGCGCGGCCATCTCGGCAGGCTGATCGCCGAACACCGTTTCCTGGGCATAGTCTCCCTGGCGCAGTCGTACGCAGCGACCGGCCCGCAGATCAATCGCGGGAAACAATGTGAGCGAGGGGGACGAATCCATGGAACACCAGCCGTCGAGGACGGCAATCGAAGGCGAAGAGAAGGGCGTTCAGAGGCTGGCGAAATTGCGGAGCAGCTGCAGCCCCACCGCCTGACTCTTCTCGGGATGAAACTGGGTCGCGAACATCCGTCCCCGCTGGATGGCGGAGGTAAATTCACCGCCGTACTGGGTCGTCGCCACAACCACCGCCGGGTCCTGTGGAACCACGTGATAGCTGTGCACGAAATAGAAGTGCGAGTCCTGGGGGATTCCGGCGAACAGCGGGCAGCCCGTCCGGTACCGCACCTGGTTCCAACCCATGTGCGGCACCTTCAACTCAGGAGAGTCGGCGAACCGCACCACTTCTCCGGGAATAACGCCCAACCCCGGCCACTCGCCGTCTTCATGGCTGATCTCCAGCAGGAGTTGCAAACCGAGGCAGATACCCAGGAAGGGACGGTCGGCCGCCAGATGATCGAGAATCGGCTCAACCCACTGTTGCCGCCGCAATTCGGCGATCGCGTCCCGGAAGGCCCCGACACCGGGCAACACCAGCTTGTCGTGAGGTTGGAGTTCGTCAGGCTGCGCGCAGACCCGGGCCACGAATCCCAGGGATTCGAACGCCTTTTGCACACTGCGGAGGTTCCCCATCCCGTAGTCGACAATCGTGATCATGGGAGGGATTTTAACGTTTGGCTGGCCGGGAGTGCAGTGTTATTCCTGGCGTGATCCCCCGTCGAATGGACGATCTGTGGCGGTTTGCGGGCCATTCTGACATCCATCCCCCGGATCAGGTGTCCTGTTTCACCTGGAATGCCAGCGATCCACTGGGGCAAACAGGGGGCGCACTTCCAGAATGCTGGTTTTCCAGGGCTCCACCTCAACCGGGCGAACCGGCCCTGGGAAATGTCCCCACGGTTTCCCCTCTTTCCGGAAAGACTGGAGACAGTCAACAGGCAGACCTCCCGGACACTGTTCGCGACGGGAAAGGAAATCGGATTGGTCCGAACCAATTCCGCAGTGGTGCGCCTCCGGAAAAAGGTACCTGCCTGAAAGTCCTGTTGTTGGGGTGGCGTTCAGCGGCAGAGACATCGATGGGGCCCCTGCTGCCCTGGAGCCTGACTGACGGCCCGACAGGGCGCGGCGATTGCAGCGGTCCATGCGATATCAACCAGAGTCTTGAATCAGGTTTCGGGCAGGATCCCCTTGGTTTGACAATCAACCCGGGCATGCGGGTTGGTCCACCGATTGGTGAGCCCCATCCCCCAACTCGATACCGCCCCTGATTCTGGCCTGTCCGCCAAGGGCGTCAGGCCTGTTGTAATCGGTCCATGTGGGCCGGGCATAATTGGAATAACCGCTTTTTTCTCCGGAATAGTATTTAAGAACCCGTCTTTTTGTTTTGTTTGGGTAAAGAGGGCGAAGCTCAACGCATAATTAAACAAGGCAGTCAGCAATGATTGCTGCAACGTTCCATACAGAGATTCCGCAGCTTGGAGAGACTGATGCAGTCCATTGTCTCTATGGGGTCGCCACCGGGACGCACGTGTGCATATGTGCGTCTGTCCGTCGATGCGGACCATCCCCTCCCCCGGGAGGGCTCGGTCCTCCTGGTGATGCTGGCTCTGTTGCTGTTGCTGTTGGTCCTGGGCTTCACGGCGTTCTCGTTCACCTCCCAGGAACACGAGTCGGCCAAGTACTACGCGGGGGCCGCGCAACGGACCGGAATCGAGGTCGACAGCAATCTGCTCTTCGATTTTGGACTGGAGCAGTTGCTGCTTGGACCGAATGAACGGAATTATCAAAGCGCTCTGTGGCCGGGTCGACACAGTCTCATTCCGAATATGCTGGGGATGTTCGGAGTTCATCCCGACGGCACGGGACGAACATTTCCACTCGACAGGCATCCCTTCAACGGTGTGGGGGTGAATCTGTCGGTTGATCCGGTCAGTCAGATTCCGGTTGTCGATAACAACCGGGATGGTCTGCCCGATTCCGACGGCGGGCTGTATCTGAACTGGAACTATTCGCCCGCCTCCCGACCCAACCCGAATCAACCTCCCCTCTCCCGGGATCAGATTCTCGCGCTGGCGGCGCCGGATGTCGACTACACCTATCCCGACATCAACAACGTCTTCCTCGCCCAGTTCGCGGAGGTGCGGCTGGTCTACAACGATCCCACCTCCATCGTTCCCGTGATCATTCCATCGTTTCATCGCCCGCAGTATCTGCGTGAGAAGTTCGACGGGGGCAATCCCTCGAAGCCCCGTCTCCGTCCCGATCTTTATCCGGGAAACGTGACGTGGGATCGGGCTCCACAAACCGTGGGGCAGGTTCTGCGCCCGCATGCCGACCACGTGGTAGTGACGCCGGATGCCTCGGGAAAGCCGGCCTATCCCAGGGATCCCCAGGCGGATTCCACTCGTCCGTATTATCGGCGGTTTCCGCTGCTGCACCAGGGACGGGACCTCAGCCCGGCCGATCCGGATGCCGATGGTATGCCGCGCGAGCAGGGCATTTGGTCCCTGTCGGGGAAAGTCACCGCTGCGGATCCGCGGGTCAAGAACTGGGAATACGACGTGGATACCCGGGGGACCGGACAGCGGGACGGGATCTGGCTGGACCTGGGGCATGCTCCGTTTTTCCTGCGCGATGGCCGGGGTGTCGTCCCGCTGTGGTCGTTTTCGGTGGTGGCGGCGGACGGACTGGTGAATTTCAACACCGCGGGCAATCTGAGCGCCCTCGCCCTGGGGATGACGACCGACAAATCCGACCTGGCCAGTCAGACCGTGTCCCGGTCAAATGCCGGGCGCTCCGTCTCGGAAATCAATCCCTTCTGGGCACTCACCGCCGATCCGCGAAACGGTCTGTTTCTCAATCCCCCACTGGCAACCGGGATGACTCCTCCCGGCAATTCCCTGTTCCAGCATATTGCCTTCCAGAAATACAACACCAGCGCCGAGAAGGCCATTTCCCGGGTCGAGCTGGCCAACCTGGAAATGTTGTTTTCGCAATGGGGACGGCCGGATTTCTCGGGTTCGACCGGCAGTGGCAGTTCGAACGTGTTCACGGCCTCGGAAATCATTCCGGGTCGGTATGGAGATGAGTCGCTGGTGTACCGCGCCTGGAATGAGGTGTCCCGATCGGACCCGCAGCGATGGCTGGCCTTTCCCCGTCCGGGTGCCCCGCTGCCCCTCGGGTCGTCTGTCGATCTGACGCGCTACCTGCAGGTGCGGGACGGCAACCTCACCGGAATCGTTGGGGACGATGATCTGAACGCGTTCGAGGGACAGGCGATGGATGACAGCGGTGCCACGACCCGGCTGGATCAGCATCCCGCCGTGGCCTCCGCCGAATTGTCCCTGGGAACAAGACTCCCCCTGGGAACCGGCCCGGAGACGCTGCTGAGTCAAGGGCATCCCACAGATTTCACCGGTGCGGGGGATGTCCTGGTGCCCGGTGCGGGGGGGTTGACCCGCCGCCTGATGGCCGACCCGCGCAATTCCCAAAGCCCGCTCCGCTGGCCCACATACAACCGGTACTCCCGCGGGAGCCAATGGGAGACGCTGCCGGTCAACGGTCTTGTCGGGAACTCCCATCCCAGCGGACTGCTGGACCACCCCGCCGAGATGATCCAGGACCATCGGTATCGGACGCCCGGATTGGATCAGCCCTTTCTCGTGGATGAACTGTTTCATCTGCATGCCAGTTCCTCCGATGTCTCCCAGGCGAATTCCCATTCGCGGCTGCGCCGCCTGCTGCCCTTCAATCTGGAGTCGAACCTGCAGGCCCAACAGATCCGCCAGCGGTTCACGACCAGCAGCTGGGATCGTTCCGAGCATTCCCAGACCTGGTCCGCCGACCCGCGGACCGCCTGGGAATTCAATGCCGATTTCGATGGGGATGGCTTGCTCGAATTTCCGCCCCTCGGAGGAACCCCCCAGTCGCCGGTCGAGATCTTTCGGTCCGCGACGCGCGCCTGGATTGGGTGTGAGGTGCCGGGCACTCAGTGGAATCCGGTGCATGAGCAGACCCGCTTGAATCCCCTGCACGCCGCCCGCAACCAACAACGGCGGCTGGACCTCAATCGGCTGGCGACCGCCGCCGACCGCCGGGTGCCGCTCCAGGTCCGCACTCCGGCCGCGCCGCAGATTCTGGAGAATCCGGTTCGGTTCCGCCGGTTGACACCGCATCCTTTCAGCAGCCAGTTCTTCAACTCCGTGCCTGATCGCTCGGCCGATCCCGGCCCCTCGTATGAGGATCCCCAGGTGCAGGAATTCTGGGCCCGTCGCGACCGGCAGGAGATGGCACGTGATATCTACACCCTGCTGTACCTCTTGTGCGGTCCGGATCCGGCTGCCGGGAGCACCTGGCCCACATATTCCGAAGACCAGTTGAGCGAGCTGGCCCAGTTCGCGGTCAATGTGGTCGATGATCTCGATCCCGACAACACCATCACCCGGTTCGAATTCGACACCAATCTCAGCAACGGCTGGAATCTCGACGACAACGTCGACACAGTCGACCCCCAGGACCGGGTTCTCCCGACGGGTGAGCCGGCGGTCGTCTACGGGGTCGAGGCACAACTGCTGACGTTTTCGGAAGTCTTGTTGGTGCACCAGTCCAAGACGCAAGACAACTCGAATCATCCCGCCACCCCTTACGACGATGGTGCCTCTGACCGCTGGTTTGCCCATGTGGAATTGCAGAATGTCAGTCCGGGACTGATTGGTCTTTCGAATGGGGGCTGGCGGCTCAGCCTGGCCAATCCCTCCACCGAGATGCGAAAAGCGGTGGAACGGACGGTCAAGCATCCCTCTGATCTGCGCACGAGCGTGATCTTCCGCCGCGATTCCCTCAACAACTCCACCCGGATCGAACCCGGGGCCCGTTACACTCTGGGAACCGCCGGACGAAACGACGGTCAGTTTGACACCATCGACGTCGGAGGCCAGTCGGTCGCACGCAGCGCCGATCTGCGGCTCGATCTCGACAACAAGAGCGACAGTCGGTTTTATCGGGTCAGCCCGATGGTGAAGGATGCGATCCCTCCCGGACCGAATACCGATGCCCTCCCAGGCACCAATCTCGACCTGGTGCATGGCCGCGATCAGGGACCGTCGCATTTCCAGCTGCTGCGGCACACCGCGGATACGACGGTCGATGTGACCAACGACCCAGGCTTTCGGGGCGGATTCGTACGGGGCAGCGATCTGGATCCAAGTCAGATGCTGGTGTTGTTTCTCGAGCGCCGGGCCGACCTGAACCGGGTGGGGCCCCCCTTGGGCCAATGGGACCCGAATTACGAGCGCGACAACCCCTGGATCACAGTCGATCATTTCGTGGTCCCGGCAGCCCAGCGGTTGCAAATCAGCAGTTCCGGGATCACCACGGCTGCCCTGACAAAACTGCTGCAGGGTCTGGGCAGCACGGAACGGCATCATCCTTTGGTTGTGATGGAGAGCCTGCTGACATCCCTGGGAGTTTCTGGGTGGGGTCTTCCCCAACTGCCCAATACCATCGGGTTGGGCAACTCCCGCGCCTCGGTGAACAACGCCGTGTGGCAGCCGCATTTCGATCGTGATTTCGACTCCGTAATGGATTTGCTGCGGGTACCGGTCCATGGACCCCAGGCACTGACCATGTACCATTCGGCCGGGAAATCACCCCTCGTCGAATACAACCTCGCTTCGGGGAATCGTTCGACGTTTGCCCGGGATTTTACGCCTGTGATGGGAGCCGCCAGATTCCTCCAGCCAACCAGCCGGTTTGGGCTTTCCAACCTCGGCAACCGGTGGTACCGCCTGCTGGATTTCTTCGAAGTCCCTCCCCTGGGACGCGAAGTCATTGCAGCCCGCTTTCCCCATATCCTCCCCGAGAACGTGTCCCGGATTCCCGGACGGCTGCAGTTGAACGCCATGACCCATCCCGAAAACCTGTTTGCCCTGCTGGATGATCCCCGCAGTTTCACGATCTCGGCCACCGAGGGAGCGCCGGAACGAATCGTCGATCCCCTGGAATCCAATCGGGATTGGTGGAACGAATTTGCACGGACACGCGATGGTCTCGATCCCATACTGCAACTGCCGCTTCCGGGTAATCCAACCGCCCGCCCGTTCCGCTCGTTCAACCACAGCCCGACCGGAACCGCCAAGCCCGAACTGCTCGAAAACACCCGCCTGCGTCGCCTCGCCCTCGACGCCGCCGCAAACAACCCCGTGGGTCCGTTTGATGCCAAATCACCCACGCAGCTCAGTTCCTCAGGGAAAGACTATCGCCGCCTCTGGGAGGCACGCTCTTTGGCCGACAAGACCACCCAGACAGTCGATCCCGTCTCCCGTAACCGACTGCTCGGCAAGGTGGTCAACAACAGCACCACGCGCAGTCACGTGTTCATGGTGTGGATGACCGTGGGATTTTTTGACGCCATCTTCCCGGAACCCCACAATCCCGCGATCGTCCAAATCGGGCAGGAGCTGGAAGATCAACCCCGCCGCCGGGGCTTCTTCGTGGTCGATCGCAGCCTGCTCGAGGAGGCCCTCGTGCCTCCTGCACAGCCTGGCCTGCCCCCCACCTTCGATTTTCGGAAGTTTATCCAGTACCGGCGTGAACTCCGCTGACGACACCTGCCCGGCGTGGGTTGTGCCGCCAGTCATCGCCGCTGGTCCCGGCCGCTGTCGGAGCGATCAACAGACTTCCGTGCTCCGGATACGCAGACCGCGCGCAGTGCCAACTTGATCGGCCGTGAGAGGACTTCTATCGTGCAATCATCTTTGTGGAGGTGATTCCCGGACTGGAATGCCGCGGGTGCGGTACCGGATTCACAACGGCCGTCGATCCAACGCGTGGATGGTTCACCTGGGTGTGTTGGGCCGCGCCAGGCAGAACCCCGGCGGACCGGATTCGCGATCGTTGGATTGAATTCACACCGAACTGGATGACGGAAGAACCTGATGCGTCGATTCGACTCTCGGCCACGAACCAGCCGTTTGGTCTGGGTGTGCTGTTGGTGTTGGCTTGCCGGGGGACTCCCCGCCGGGGCGGGAGAGCTGGCCGGGGTGACGGTCACCCCCCATCGGATTGAACCGACACTCAAGTACCGTCGTCCGCACGACACCAGCCTGGGGGCGCGGGTGCAGCTGTTTGTCCGGGGGCCGGCCCGCGATCCCCGATTCGACGGTCAACCAGCCCCCCACTGGGTGGAACAAAAACAATGGGCCTGGCATGACGTCACGGCCCAGCCGGAAGTTCCCGAGGGAGCCCTGGGAGTCTGGAATTTCAACGGGCAGGATCAACGCTGGGGAGTGGGACGCACGTTCCAACTGGAAGCGGCGGGGCTGAATGCGGTCCCCGTCTCCGTGCGTGAACCAAACCGGTGGATTTCGACGGTTACCTTTCTCGCCTCACAGGGAACCCGCCCTGACCAGATTCTGATCCACGTACGCAATGCCGCACCCCAGCCACTCACCTTGCGAAGCCTTCAGATCTGGCTCCCCCGCTCGGGCCAGGAGTGGCACACGTTGTGGCCCGGTTCAACCCACGCTCTCCAGCAGGTCATTCCCGCTGGTGAACCGGGGGTGGTGGAACTGCGGGTGGAACCACTCCCTCTGACCTGTGCCGTACTCGAACTGCAGACCGACGCCGGTGTCTTGTGGAGTCAGGTCCGGGTCCGTCCCGAGGTGTTCGACATCAGCGGAGGCTGGATCTTCGACGACAAGACCGAATGGAAGGGGGCCGTGGCGGGGCGCAGTCCCTTTCTCGACATCCTGGCCCATCTGCATGTGAACACCGCCCACTACGAACGGGCGCGGGGCTATACCGACGATCCAGCCCTGGTCAGCCGGTACCCCCTCAAGAGGTTCCATCGCCTGTGGCCGCTGGAGGAATGGGACACCGACGAATGGCTGCCGACGATCCATGCGGTCGAATTTCTGGGGGAACCGCAATATGGCGGGGGCCGCCCTGTGCCGCCGCAGGAGGTTTTCGACAAGCTGCTTCCCTATCGAACGAGCCGTCTGGCGACGACCGTGACGCACAGTGAAGAACGGATCTGGCGGTTCTATGCGGGTCTGTCGGACTATCCGCATTTCGATGCCTACCGGGTGGTGGCCCCGGCAGCAGACGCCTGGCGGCTGTACGACCGCTGGGGGGGGCGGCAGATCTCATGGGGGGCTCCGCTCGAGACGATTGGCGATCTGTGCCGGTCGTTGCGGGAACTCAATCGTCCGGCTCCCACCGCCGTCTGGTCACAGGGGCCTCATCACGACTGGGGGGGCGGGTTTTTTGGTGGCGGCCGCAAACGGAGATCCCCCACGCCCGATGAGCTGCGGGCTCAGGCACAGCACGCTTTGGCCTCGCGGGTCACATCGCTGTACTGGTTCAACCTGAGTCCCCGTTCGCTCGGGATGTTTCCCGACCTGTGGGAGCCGATGACGCTGGTGGGGCGGGAGATTCGGATGCTGGAGCCATTTTACCTCACCGGGGCGGCGAGTCATTTCGAGCGCCGCCAGGGGCCCGCCGGTGAACCCGATTGGGAGTTGTCGGTGATCTCGGGGCCCCGGGGGGGAGTCCTGTTTGCTCTCGATACGGCCTATATGGCCGATCCCCAGGAGAACGTGTTTCGGTTTGGCGAACCCCGAGCGGCCCAGTTCCGGTTCCCTCTTCCCGCGTGGCTGCGGAATCCGCAGCGGGTGGTGCGGGTCGACGCGGAGGGAATTCATCCCGTCGACTGGAAGCCGGTGGCCGAGGGGGTCCAGATCGCGGATGAGGCCAGTCGCGATCGCATCTACCTGGTGCTTCAGGACGAGCGGGAATTGCAGGGGGTGGCGGCGCGACGGGAGGCAGCCCTGGCGCGCGAAGCCGAGTATCCCCTGGATCGGGCCGCGTTCGAGGCGTTGACCTCGCCGGGGGGAGGGAAGTGACCTGAAACGCGCGACGGGTTTTCGTGGCTCCGGTGTCCGCCCTGCGGGGAGACGTGGCAATCGAGGGAGTTGACGGGAGAATTCGCGGGGGGTGGCCGGGGGCGATCTCCCGCTCGTCCCAACGCCGCGATGGTTGGGAAGGCCGAAAGTCCGGTGTTTTTTACAAGCAGTCCAGCGTGGCCACGGCGGTGCCTTGAAGTTTTTCTCAAGCCACAAGTCGTTTGTTATATGATGGTTGGGGTCGCTACCGGAAAACGGCATGTGGGGCACGGCCAAATGGGAACAGGATTTTCCCTTGCGACTGGGGAGCGTGTCGAAACCAATCCCTGGGAAGAGGAGACGAGGATGAAGAAGGGTCGCCGGGTGTGGAGCTGGGTGGTGTTGGGGTTGGCGGCCGTTGTGGGGCTGGCCTGGTGGGCCTTGAGCTGGGAACCAGCGTTTTACCCCGAGGCACGGCTGTTGGACCGGAAGGATGAGGAGGTTCGCAGTCTTTCGAAGCAGTTCACCCAGAATCTGATGCAATTCACTGATGAATTGCGGAATGAGCCGACCTTCGAGGCGGTGTTTCACGAAGACCAGATCAACGCGTGGCTGGCCGACGAGTGGGAGCGGAAGTATCGCCAGTTGCTCCCTCTGGGTTTCAGCCGGCCGCGGCTGCATTTTTCGCCGGACGGGGCCCAGGCCGCCTGCCGGGTTGACCTCGGTCCCCTGCATCTGGTGGCGAATGGAGCCGTGCGGATCTTTCCCACAGACGACCATCGCCTGGCGATTGCGGTGGACGCCCTGCGGATGGGGCGGGTTCCCCTGCCGGCGACCGACCTGCTGGAGCCGTTGGTCAGTCGTCTGCAGCGCGATCGGCGGGGGGTGGAATGGCGGGAAATGGAGGGGTCGGATGTCCTGGTGATGGACCCGTTTGACCTGGCCGATGATGACAACCGCAAACGCTCTCCGACCGAACGCCGCCTGGAGGTGGTCGAACTGGGGGACAGCGAATTGCGACTCAAGGGAGTGCAGGTGCCGCGGAAACCCAGATAACCCGCAAACCCTGCAGAAGCCTGCGGCAACCTGCCGGGGAAAAATCGGACCTGCCGGTCGGGGGTGAGAGACGGGGGTTTCTGGCACAGGGATTCGTAAAGAGGCAGGGCCGGGGCCGGTGGGGAGCGTTTCTCGCGAAGTGCGAGAGTGAAAACTATCATTCCCGCCACGGTCAGGTCGGCGGGTCAGGCAACCGGTGTGGGGGCCTGACCGCCGTGGGGTCCCCGGTGGATCAGCCAGTCCCCCTCCGTCACCCTTCGCAGGATCACGCGTTCATGCGTCAGGACATCGAAGAAGTTGGTCAAACCTACGGCATTGAAAAGTGGGGGGCCGGCTATTTCTCGATCAACACGGACGGGCACCTGATGGTGCATCCCGAGCGGGGGCGGCCCGGAGCCGACGTCTACGACCTCGTGGACAAGCTGGTCCGGGAACGGAAGCTGTCGACCCCGCTGTTGCTGAGGTTTCCGCAGATCCTCGCGACTCAGCTGAAACGCCTCTGTGCCGCGTACGAGGCGGCTTCGCGGGACGCGGGCTACCAGGGAGATCATCTGCCGGTCTTCCCGATGAAGGTCAATCCCCGGCGGGAAGTGGTCGGGGAATTTCTGCGGGAGGGAGTGGGTCAGTCGGTGGGGGTCGAGTGTGGTTCGAAGCCCGAGTTGTATGCCGCGTTGTCGCTCGAACAGCCCGCCGGCTCATTGCTGATCTGCAATGGGTTCAAAGACGAAGGGTTCGTCAATCTGGCCCTGCTGGGAACGCAGTTGGGCAAGCGCGTGGTGTTGGTGGTCGAGAAGCTGACCGAGTTGAAGATGATCCTGCGGCGGTCGCGCGATACGGGGGTCACTCCGTGGATCGGGTTGCGGGCGAAGCTCTATTCGAAGGGCTCGGGGAAGTGGTCGAGTTCGGGGGGTGAGGCTGCCAAGTTCGGGCTGACCACTTCGGAAATCCTCGAGTGCATTCGCCTGCTGCGGGCGGAGGGACGCGAAGAGACACTGCGGCTGCTGCATTTTCATATCGGTTCGCAGGTGACCGACATCCGGCGGATCAAGAACGCGATGCGCGAGGCGGCGCGGGTCTATGCCAAGGTCCGACAGATGAAGTTGCCAGTCGAGATTCTCGACATTGGCGGCGGGCTGGGGGTCGACTACGACGGGTCTCGCAGCACCTTCGAAGGGTCGATCAACTACTCCATCGAAGAATTCGCCAACAATGTCATCTACACCCTCAAAGGGGTCTGTGATGACGAGCAGGTGCCGCATCCCCACCTGGTGACTGAAAGCGGCCGGGTGATGACCGCCTACCATGCGCTGCTCGTGACGTCGATTCGGGATGAAATCGAAACCTTCGCGAACGATCGGCCCACCGTGGTGCTGGATGACGACGACCCGGAGGTGATTTTTGAGCTGAACCAGGTGTTGGGCAGCATCAACGTCAAAAATTATCGCGAACTCTATCACGACGCCCTCGACGCCAAGGATGAGCTGTATTCGCAGTTCAACCTCGGGCTTGTCTCGCTCGAGGACCGGGCGAAGGGAGAAGTGTTGTTCTGGGAAATCTGCTCGAAGGTCTCGCAGTTTGCGCAACGCGAGGGGATCAACGAGCACGAATTTGTCGATCTGCAGAAGACACTGGCCTCGAAATACCTGTGCAATTTCTCGCTGTTTCGCTCGGCTCCCGACTCGTGGGCGATCAAGCAGCTGTTTCCGATCATGCCGCTGCACCGGCTCAATGAAGCGCCCGATACCGTCGCCACCCTGGTGGATGTGACGTGCGACTCGGACGGGTGCATCGACCGGTTTGTGGATGTGAAGACGGTCAAGCAGGTCCTGGAGATCCACGAGTTCCGCGGGGAACCCTATTATCTCGGCGTGTTTCTCGTGGGGGCCTACCAGGAAGTGATGGGGAGTTATCACAACCTGTTCGGCATCCCCAATGAAGCCCAGGTGGCGATTGGACCCGATGGGCGGGCCCATGTCGCCAAGATCATCCCGGGGAGCCGGGTGGGAGACATGCTGACTTTCGCCCGTTTCGACCACCGGCAGGTGGCCGAGGGTTTTCAGAACCAAGTGGCCGCCCGCGTGTCGCAGGGGGCCCTGACCGCCGCGGCGGCAGAACAGATTGTCGCCGAGTACACGGCCGTCCTGCAGGGAACCACCTACCTCGAGTAATCATGTCGCACACTCCGGAATTCACAGCGCAGCCCTATCAGGGAATCGCCACGTTTGGACGCCGCCCGTTCGATTCGCGGGGGGCAGGTGCCGACGTTGCCATTCTGGGGGTCCCCTACGACAGTGCCACAACGTATCGCAGTGGTGCCCGGCTGGGGCCACGGGCAATTCGCGAGCAGTCGTTGCTGCTTTGGGGGTACAACAACGCGTTGCGGGTCAATCCGTTCGAGACGCTCAGGATTGTGGATGCCGGGGATGTGGATGTCGTTCCCGTGAGCATCGAGGCCACGCAGCGGGCCATTCAGTCGCGGGTGGAGGCACTGCGGGGAGAGGGGGCGAAGGTGTTGCTGTTGGGGGGGGATCACTCGGTGTCATTGCCGGCATTGCGGGGACATGCCAGCACACTGGGGGAAGTGGCGGTGGTCCATTTCGATGCCCATCCCGATACCTGGAATGAGGAGTTTCCGGGGCAGCGTTACAGCCATGGGACACCGTTCCGCAGAGCGCTGGAAGAGGGTTTGATCGCCAAAGGCTCGTATCTGCAGATTGGCCTGCGGGGACCGACCGCCGGGCCGGGGGATTATGAGCAGGCGCGTGACCTGGGGGCGCGGGTGCTGACCGCCGACGCGGTCTACGACCTGGGAATGGATGGAGTCCTGGAGGAGATTCATGAAGCGGTGCGGAAGCGGCCTGTCTATGTGACGCTGGATATTGACGTGGTGGATCCGGCGTTCGCCCCGGGAACGGGAACTCCCGAGGTGGGGGGGCTCACCAGTCGCCAGATCCTGCAGTTGGTCCGGGGGTTGAAGGGGCTCAATCTCGTGGGGTGCGACGTGGTGGAGGTCGCCCCTGCGTATGATCCGGCGGGGATCACCGCGATTCTGGCCGCCAACCTGGCGTTTGAGTTTCTGAGTCTCTGGGGCTGCGGCAAGGGGTCCAAAAAGCGTTCGTGAACCTCGCAAAAAAAATTCGAGGAACCTCATTGACTCAGCCGAACTTAGTTCTTATGATTCGTCTTCCTCGCTGACGGCAACGCCAACGCGTTCCGCAGTCGGGCAGCCGCGACACCAGATTGGCAAAATGGGTCGCAGGGAAACTTGCGGCGAGTTTGGTTGTTTGTCACAGCATTCATGTTGTGCGGACGCGAATTCGAGCCGTAATTTCTTGAGTGGGTGGCTTGAAGCAGCTTCAAGTCCAGTCTCAGTTGTTGGTTGCGTCCAACTCTTTGAGTGGCTTGGATCTGCTTCAGTCCACACGGGCTGTTGCCGCAGGATGGCCGCTGTAAGGCGGTAGGGTTCTGCGGCTTTGTTCTTTGACAATTTGGCAGCGGTAAGAGTGGCATCTAATCCGATGCGC
>Ga0315902_10000152_pt1 | contig 115963 bp, 115 predicted proteins | sample LakEriMetagenome_9_FD_203523 | JGI IMG/M metagenome (GOLD analysis project Ga0315902, IMG submission 203523) | Freshwater fungal communities from buoy surface, Lake Erie, Ohio, United States - Buoy 12 MA117 | ecosystem: Environmental > Aquatic > Freshwater > Lake > Lake biofilm | place: USA...
TGGAGCGGGAGAAGAGTCTCGAACTCTCGACCTCAACCTTGGCAAGGTTGCGCTCTACCAACTGAGCTACTCCCGCAAAAACAAGAACGGGATTATAGAGCACTGACAGGATTTGTCAAGAGCCCCTTGGATGACAGCCTAGTCGGATCCACGCTTTTCCGAGATCAGCGGCCAGGCCTTGCGCAGGTAATAGAACATCGACCACAGTGTAAGTACGGCAGCGACATCGAGCAAAAGCTGGCCAATGTAAAGCGTATCGATCACGCCGAACAGCGGATATGCATACAGCAGCATCGGTATCGCCACCATTTGTGCCGCAGTCTTCACCTTGCCCAAGGAACTGACAGCAACCGATTTTGATGCTCCAATATGCGCCATCCATTCGCGCAGCGCAGTGATCGTAATTTCCCGTCCGATGATGATGAAAGTGACCACGGCATTTGTGCGTCCCAGCTGCAGCAGCAACAGCAAAGCGCCCGCCACGATCAGCTTGTCAGCCACTGGGTCAAGGAAAGCCCCGAAGGATGTCGTCTCATTCCATTTGCGCGCAAGGTAGCCATCGAACCAGTCGGTAACGGCCGCGAGAATGAAAATGGCGGTCGCTGCGACACCTTGCTGATAGACCGTCATCCAGTGCGGCGGCAAAAAGAAGACGCCAACCATCAGCGGTATGACTGCCACACGCAGCCAAGTCAGCAGGATGGGAATATTGAAGGGCATGCTGTGGTGAGGAGTTGTTTCGGCTCGTCTGCCGGAGTGTCGCCACTGTAACGTGATTCGACCAACTGGAAAAGTGGCATCGCTGGCCGTTGACGCATTATCAGGGAAGCTGGCTTGCCACGAAACGTGGTTTTATTCAGCAGATCCCTAGTGCAGCTGCCGATAAATATCCTCGGCCAGCGCCCAGGAAATGCCCTCGACGGATGCCAGCTCTTCGACGCTGGCATCGGCCACGCCGCGCAGCCCGCCAAAGCGGGCCAAAAGCTTCTGGCGGCGCTTGGCGCCTATGCCCTCGATCTCTTCCAAACGGGACGCCTGACGAGCCTTGGCGCGCTTGGCGCGCATGCCGGTGATGGCAAAGCGGTGGGCCTCATCGCGGATCTGAGCGACCAGCATCAGCGCGGCGGATTCCTTGCCTAGCTCAAGCGGCGCGCGGCCGTCGGCGAAGATCAGGGTCTCCAGGCCGACCTTGCGCCCCTCGCCCTTGGCCACCCCCACGATCAATCCGATATCGAGCCCGACTTCGGATAACACCTGCCGGGCGATTTCCACCTGCCCTTTGCCGCCATCGATCAGGATCAGGTCGGGCAAGATTCCCTCGCCATGGGCGACTTTCTCGTAGCGGCGCGTGAGTACCTGACGCATCGCCGCGTAATCGTCACCGGGCGTGATGTCGGTAATGTTGTAGCGGCGGTACTCGCCATTCTGCATCTGGTGATGATGAAACACCACGCATGAGGCTTGCGTGGCCTCACCTTGTGTGTGACTGATATCGAAGCACTCGACACGCAGCGAATCGATATCGGCCAGATCGAGCGACAGAGTATCTACCAAAGCTCGCGTGCGCGCCTGCTGCGAGCCCTGCTCGGACAATCGCCTTGCCAGTGCGATCTCTGCCCCTTTGGTGGCCATCTCCAGCCAGTGCCGGCGCTGCTCCTGCGGCTGGAAGACCAGATGAATCCGATGCCCGCACTGCTCCATCAGTGCGATCATCAGCTCAGGCTCATCCAGCTCGAGATTGAGAATCAGGGTCGATGGAATGAATTTATCGACGTAGTGTTGCGCCAGGAAGGCTTTCAGCACTTCGGTCGCTACCGAGCCATCACCGGCGATGGCATCAAAATGTGCAGGAAAATACGCGCGGTCGCCCAGATGACGGCCACCCCGTACCATGGCGAGATTCACGCACGCATGGCCGCCCTGCACGATCACGGCAATAATATCGATATCGACATCGCCGGTGGTCTCCATGCTCTGCTGATGCAGCACGCGTGACAAGGCAGTAATCTGGTTCCTCACCAGCGCCGCCTGCTCGAACTTCAGGTCGCCGGCATAGGCATGCATTTTTTTCTCGAGCGTTTCCATCAGTTCGGTCTGACGACCGCGCAAGAACTGCGCAGCATTCTCGACATCGACTGCGTACTCTTCTTTGGAGATCAGGTTCACGCAGGGGCCGCTGCAGCGGTTGATCTGATGCAGCAGACAGGGCCGAGTACGGTTCTGGAAAACCGAGTCTTCACAGGTGCGCAGTAAAAAGATTTTTTGCAGGATCTGTATCGATTCTTTCACCGCCCACGCACTGGGGAAAGGGCCGAAGTACTGGCTCTTCTTATCGACTGCACCCCGGTAGTACGACATGCGTGGAGTATCCCCGCCCGACAGCTTCAGGTAAGGATAGGATTTATCATCGCGAAACAGAATATTGAAACGCGGCTGCTGGGTCTTGATCAGATTGTTTTCCAGCAGCAGCGCCTCGGCCTCGCTGCGCGTGACCGTGGTCTCCATTCGCATGATGCGCTCGACCATCATTGCGGTGCGGGGACTGGTCAGTGTCTTCTGAAAATAACTGGAAACGCGCTTTTTCAGCTCGCGCGCCTTGCCGACATACAGCAGCTTGTCCTGTGCATCAAAATACCGATAGACGCCGGGCAAATTGGGCAGACGCGCGACCTCTTCCAGCAGCAGGGCGCGTTGATGGTCTTTCTCGTTGCCCGCATCTGCAGCAGAAGATTTCTGCGTTCCCTTGTCTTTGGAGGCCATCGCTGACGAATCGTCTGAGGATGCTACGCGATCGATGCCACCAAGTGCCGAGCCGCCAGATACGACGCATCGTTATGCAGACTGTCCCAACCCATCGCAGCAGCGGTGGGTACCAGTGCCGCTATGCGCCGCGCTGAACGCTGGGCATCGATCGAATGCGAGGGATCCAGTCCTTCCAGGAGCTGATCCGCCTTCTCGGGTGAGTTACAGATCAGCACCATGTCACAGCCAGCAGACAGCGCTGCATGCGCGCCCTCCACCACACTGCCGGCGACACTGGCACCTTCCATCGACAAATCATCGCTGAAGATCACGCCGTCGAAACCCATCTTATCTCGCAAGACCGAGAGCCATTTTTTAGAGAAGCCCGCCGGATGGTGGTCGAACTCGGGATAGATCACATGCGCGGGCATCACACCCGATAAACTCATGCCCAGCCAGCCATACGGTGCAGCGTCTTCGGCGATGATGTCCTTGCTCTTGCGTTCATCCACAGGAATGGCCACATGCGAATCGGCCTCGGCAAAACCATGTCCGGGAAAATGCTTGCCACAATTGGCCATGCCAGCCAGCGCCAGTCCGTGATTGAGACTCTTCGCGAGCAGCGTGACCACGCGCGGGTCGCGGTGGAAAGCACGGTCGCCGATCACGTCGGACTGACCATAATCAAGATCCAGCACCGGTGTGAATGACAGATCGACGCCGCAGGCGCGCAGCTCGGCAGCGAGCACATAGCCCACTGCGGTCGCGGCCTTGCAGGATTCGAGCACATCCTTGTCCCACAGCTCGCCGAGCTTGCGCATGGCGGGCAGACGGGTGAAACCGTCGCTACGGAAGCGCTGCACGCGGCCTCCTTCGTGATCGACAGCGATCAGCACGCCGGGCCGAGCCGCATGAATGGCATCGCACAAGGCGGCCAGCTGCGCGCGGTCAGTGTAATTGCGCGCGAACAGGATCACACCACCTGTCAGCGGATGCCGTATCCGACGCAAATCATCGTCGTTCAGGGTCGTGCCGACCACGTCGAGCATCACGGGGCCGAGCGAGTTTGCCTTGACAGGCTGGTTCATATTTTCTCCACGATCACGAAAGCGACTGCGTATTCTGCCTCATCTGTGAGAGATACTTGCGCGGTAAACCCATGCTGCTGCATGAACTCGGTCAGCGCGCCACTGGTGACGACCATTGGTTTGCCGCTGGGCGCATTCAGGAACTGCACCGCGCGCCAGGTCATTGGCATCCGCATACCCAGCCCGATGGCCTTCGAAAACGCCTCTTTTGCCGCGAATCGGGTCGCCAGAAAGCGCACACCGCGCGCTTCAACTTTTTGCTTTCGGCGCAGGTATTTTTCCATTTCCTGCGGACCAAGAATCTTTTGGGCAAACCGGTCACCGTGCCGTACCAGCGCGGCTGCAATGCGGTCGATACGAATGATATCGGTACCGATGCCGGAGATCATGGCTCCGCCCTAGCCGCTCAAACCCTGCACCCGCGAGCGGACCATAATGGCCTTCATCTCGCGTATCGCATGGGTCCAGCCAACAAATACCGCGTGAGCAACGATGGCATGCCCGATGTTCAGCTCGGCGATGTCGGGTATGACCGCGATTGCTTGCACGTTTGTGTAGTGCAGCCCATGACCCGCATTGACTTTCAGGCCCTGCTGTACCCCAGTCGCGACTGCGCGGCGAATGCGTTCGAGCTCTTTTTGCTGTTCGTCGCCTTCTGTGTCGGCATAGCGTCCGGTGTGCAGCTCGATCACGGGCGCACCTGCCTCGGCCGCAGCCTTGATCTGCTCATCATCGGCATCGATAAACAAAGACACACGAACATCATGACGCGCCAGCTTGTCGACTGCGGCACGCACTTCATTGAAGTAGCGGATCACATCAAGGCCGCCCTCAGTGGTCACTTCCTCCCGACGCTCCGGTACCAGACAGACATCGTGCGGACGGATACGACAGGCGATCTCTATCATTTCTTCGGTGACCGCTGATTCCAGATTCATCCGGGTCGTGATCTTCGGGCGTATCGCCTCCAGATCGGCGTCACGAATGTGGCGACGGTCTTCGCGAAGGTGCAGCGTGATCGCATCTGCGCCCGCTTGTTCGGCCAGCACGGCCGCCTCGACCGGATCGGGGTAGGTGGTACCGCGCGCATTGCGCAGCGTGGCCACATGATCAATATTGACGCCTAGATCGATGACCTGGCCCTGAGGATTGATAAAGCTCATGTCAGTTCTTTTGTCAGGTAGGGATGGATAGGAACTACAAATGCAGCAGATCAATCAGGATCTGCCGGGTGTTCAGTGGCACACCATTCAGATGATGCGACAGCAGGTAGCGCATCAGGAATTTGCTCTGCTGCTGAGTGGTCGCATCTGCATAATCGCCCGCTTCCATGTCGATCAGCGTTTTTCCGGTGACGACTGGAACGGTATCACTGGCCATCGCCTCTCGAGGACCACGCTCGGGATCAATCACGTAAAGCAGATCGGGTTCGACCGTTTCTCCGGACGAGACGACCTTGGCCAGTGAGGCGGCGACGCCGGTTTCTTTCAGCAGCGCGAGTTCGAACTGGCGCAGCACGATGGCGGCAGGTTCATCGTGCGCGAGCTGGTTCAGCGCCGACACGTAATGATCGAACAGCCCCAGATGTGGGTCGTCACGCGCGAGCAGCTTGACCATCAGCTCATTCAGATAAAAGCCGCACAGCAGCGCGGAGCGTTCCAGCGGCAGCAGCCCGCCTATCCACTCGGCCGTTGTCAGTGTGCGAACCTCGGATTTACCTGTCCACCCGAGCTGCAAGGGCTGGAAGGTCTGCAGCACACCACGCAACTTCGAATACGGCCGCTTTGCACCTTTGGCGATCAGGGGCACGCGACCAAAATCGCGCGAAAAGACCTCAATGATCAGGCTGGTTTCTTTGTACGGATAACTGTGCAACACGAACGCGGGCTGATTGACAACGCGATGCTCGCGCTCAGCGGGCCGCGCACGATTAGCCTTGCCCGCCGGGCGGCGATCGTCGGTAGCAGGTTCGGTCTTGGCATCCAGTGTGGCAGTGGCGTTCATCGCGGCAGCCCGAGCAGATTATTCGTAACCGTAGGCGCGCAAACCGGCTTCGTTGTCAGCCCAGCCAGATTTGACCTTCACCCAGATTTCGAGATATACCGGTCCATCGAAGAGTTTTTCCATGTCGAGCCTCGACTGCGTGGAGATCTCCTTCAGTCGGTCGCCCTTATGCCCAATCAGCATGGCCTTGTGCGCATCACGCCCGACGAGTATCGCAGCGAACACGCGGCGCAACTGGCCTTCCTGCTCGAATTTTTCAATGACGACCGTACTGGTATAGGGCAGCTCATCCCCGACGAAACGAAAAACTTTTTCTCGCACGATCTCGGCGGCCAGAAAACGTTCGCTGCGGTCGGTGATGTCATCTTCGCCGAAGATGGCTTCACCTTCAGGAAGATGCCTGCGCAGTTCGTCTTCGAGCCTATCGAGCTGAAAGCTCTGACGCGCCGACACCGGAACGATCGCCGCAAAATCGCGCCGCGCGGCGACCTGCTGCGCATAGTTCATCAGCGCCGCCCTGTCTTTCAGCTTGTCTGATTTATTGATCACCAAAATGGCCGGAAGCTCTGAGGGCAAAAGCTCCATCACCTTCGCATCGGCATCGCCCCAGCTGCCGGCCTCCACCACGAACAGGACGACATCGGCGGCAGTGAGCGTATTGCTGACTGTCCGGTTCAGAGTCTTGTTCAACGCATTGTTATGGCGCGTCTGAAAACCGGGCGTGTCCACATAGATGAACTGCGCGTTCTCGCGAGTCTGTATTCCAGTGATCCGATGACGAGTCGTCTGTGCCTTGCGCGAGGTAATGCTGACCTTGGCGCCGATCAGCTTGTTCATCAGCGTCGACTTGCCCACATTCGGGCGACCGACGATGGCGATATAGCCACAACGAAAACCAGCCACTGTCGTGACCTCTGTCATGCGGATTGACCATTGTTGGAGCGCGTGTCATCCGCGTCGAGCTGCAGATCTTCCTGATCACGCGGGACCGAGAGGCGAGCGGTCTTGGCTTTCTCGGGCTTGCTCTGCCGGTCTGTGCGCGGTGGCGTTTTGGGTTCGGGTGCGTCGGGCTGAAAGGTCGCGATACCAGCCAGCTTGAGCTGTGTAGTACGCTGCCGGGTTTTCTTGGGCAGCGCTGGTGACTTGATCATCATGTCTTGCACTGCTTCGAGCGCCAGCTTGGCCGCCGCCTGCTCACCGGCGCGCCGGCTGCCGCCGGCACCGTACACCTGAATGTCCAGTTTGGGGATCAGGCATTCAATCTCGAACTCCTGATTGTGTGCCGCCCCGTGCGTCGCCACCACGTTGTACTGCGGCAGTGGGATTTTTTTGCCTTGCAGGTATTCCTGCAACAGCGTCTTGGCATCCTTGCCCAGTGTTCGCGGATCGACGATCTCGATGATAGGCTCGTACAACCTGCTGATGACCTGGTAGGCTGCATCAAATCCCGCGTCAAGATAGATGGCACCAAAAAGGGCTTCAAGCGTGTCCGCCAGTATCGAGGGTCGGCGAAAACCACCCGACTTGAGTTCGCCTTCGCCCAGCCGCAAGCATTGCGAGAGCTCTAGCCGTTGTGCGACTTCATACAAGGACTGCTGCTTGACGAGATTGGCGCGAAGGCGGGAAAGATCTCCCTCGTCGATACTCGCATAGCGATGAAACAGCAACGAGGCAACCACGCAGTTTAGTACCGAGTCGCCGAGAAATTCCAGGCGCTCATTATGCAGGCTACTGTGGCTGCGATGGGTCAGTGCCTGCTGCAGCAATCCGGGGTTGCGAAAGGTGTGGCCGAGCCGGCTTTGCAATAAGTCGATATCCATTGGCATCACCGCGGTCATTTGGGGGGCTGGTCGGCGACGTCGCTGTCTGTGGGCCCGCGATAGGCAATGACCAGACTCGCGGGACCACTCAGCGGTATTCGCTTCTCGTAGGCAAAGCGGACTTTCATCGCATCGCCTGACCCTTCGATCAACAGATCCTTGCCCTGCACGGCATCGATGTACGCGACGGAGGCCAGCTTGTCATAAGCGGCGCGCATTTCCGATGGCGTGGCAGACACCGCCGAAGCCGCTTTGACAGCCTTCTCGATCGCCCAGTATTCGATCACGCTGGGGCCAACCCTGATTACCAGCAAGCCGGCGGCACCATACAAGGTCAGCGCGGACAACAAACCGATCAGCGAAAAACCCTGAATGCTGAGATCCGCGTGCCGGTCCGGTAAATCGCTCCAGACCGCGGTCCTCATTGGAAGCTTCCAATACGCTTGAGGTTACCGAGGTTCATCCAGACAAAAAATGCTTTTCCGACAATATGTTGGTCCGGCACGAAACCCCAGTAGCGGGAATCCAGACTGTTATCTCGATTATCGCCCATCATCAGATAATGTCCAGGCGGCACCTTACACTCGAAACCTTCGAGGTTGTAGCGGCACAGCTCATGCTGAGGAAAGGCATCCGGGCTGGCCACATAGCCGGGCACCCTGTCGTCATTCAGAATTTCATGGCCGACGCCGGTCAGGTTTTCGCGATAGTGGCTGAAGTAGCTGAGACGCTCTTCATCCAAATAGTCAGGTAACTTGTCGTAGGATACTTCCTGCCCATTGACGATCAAACGTTTGTTTCTGTACACGATGTTATCTCCCGGGATACCAACCACTCGCTTGATGTAGTCGAGTGAAGGATCTTTCGGGAATTTAAACACCATCACGTCGCCGCGCTTAGGATTGTTAATGGAAACGATTTTTTTATTAACAATTGGCAGCCGGATGCCATAGGTGAACTTATTGACTAGTATCAGATCACCGATCTGCAGGGTCGGAACCATTGAACTGGATGGAATTTTGAATGGTTCGAACAGAAAAGATCTGAAAAGAAACACTGCAGCAATAACCGGAAAGAAACTTCCCGTATAGGCGATCCATGCCGGCTGGCGCTCCAGTTCGGCGACGAGCTGCGCACGCGCGACCGGGTCGGGCTTCACGCCCGTTTCCTGCAGACGTGCGCTGCGCGCATCAAATTCTTCGAGTGCGCTGGTGGCATCACGACGGCGTGTCGGGGCAAGGTAGAAGCGATCCAGTGTCCAGACGATACCTGTGGCCAGCGTCAGCAAGAACAAGATCAGCGCGAAGTTACCAAGTATGGATTGCAAAGTCATGATGGCATCTGTTGTGTTTATCGGGGCTGAGGGCGCTTATTTTTCATCGACTTGCAGAATGGCGAGGAAAGCCTCCTGCGGTATCTCGACCGAACCCACCTGCTTCATCCGCTTCTTGCCAGCCTTTTGCTTCTCCAGCAGCTTGCGCTTGCGGGTGATGTCGCCGCCGTAGCATTTGGCGAGTACGTTCTTTCGCAAAGCTTTCACATTCTCGCGCGATATGATGTTCGAACCGATCGCCGCCTGAATGGCTACATCGAACATCTGGCGCGGTATGAGTTCGCGCATCTTCGCGGCGACCGCGCGTCCGCGGAAAGGCGCATTCGAGCGATGCACGATAATAGCCAGTGCGTCGACCTTGTCGCCGTTGATCAGCATGTCAACTTTCACCACATCCGATGAGCGGTACTCCTTGAACTCGTAATCCATCGATGCATAACCCCGAGAGATGGATTTGAGGCGATCAAAGAAATCAAGTACAACTTCGCCCATCGGTATCTCGTAGGTCAGCTGCACCTGCTTACCGTGGTAGGACATATTGATCTGCATGCCGCGCTTCTGCGTGCACAGTGTAATCACCGATCCCACATATTCCTGTGGCATGTACAAATTGACTGTGACGATGGGCTCGCGAATGTCGTCGATCTTGGAGGGCTCGGGCATCTTGGATGGATTGTCAACCATGAGGGTTGTCCCATCGCGCAACTGCACTTCATAGATAACCGTTGGCGCCGTGGTGATCAAGTCCATGCCGAATTCGCGCTCCAGCCGCTCCTGCACGATCTCCATGTGCAAGAGGCCAAGGAAGCCGCAACGAAAACCAAAGCCCAGCGCCTGTGAGACTTCTGGCTCGTACATGAGTGCAGCATCATTGAGTTTGAGCTTCTCGAGCGAATCGCGCAGCGCATCGTACTGATTCGCTTCGACCGGGAACAGTCCGGCAAACACCTGCGGCTGCACTTCCTTGAAACCCGGCAGCGGTTTGGCAGCGGGTTTGGTAGCCAGGGTGATGGTGTCGCCAACCTTGGCGGCTTTGAGTTCCTTGATGCCGGCGATGATGAAACCCACCTGCCCCGCCGACAATGATTCACGAGCTACTGATTTGGGTGTGAACACGCCGACGCTTTCGACCAGATGCTGCGCGCCTGTGGCCATCAGCAGAATTTTTTCTTTGGGACGCAAGCTACCATTCATCACACGCACCAGCATCACCACGCCGACGTAGTTATCGAACCAGGAATCGACGATCAGCGCCTGCAAAGGCGCATCAGGATCCCCCTTGGGCGGCGGCACCTTGGCGATCAGAGATTCGAGCACATCCTCCACGCCCAGACCGGTCTTGGCAGAGCAGTGCACGGCGTCGCTTGCTTCGATACCGATCACATCCTCGATCTCGGCAATCGCATTATCGGGATCGGCAGACGGCAGATCGATCTTGTTCAGCACCGGCACCACTTCAACGCCGAGATCGAGTGCGGTGTAGCAGTTGGCCACCGTCTGCGCCTCCACACCCTGTGATGCATCGACCACCAGCAGCGCGCCCTCGCACGCGGAGAGCGAGCGGCTGACTTCATAGCTGAAGTCCACATGGCCGGGTGTATCAATCAGGTTGAGGTTGTAAACCCGTCCATCACGCGCCTTGTACTGCAGGGCTGCGGTCTGCGCCTTGATGGTAATGCCACGCTCACGCTCAAGATCCATGGAATCGAGTACCTGCGCCTCCATCTCGCGATCGGACAGGCCACCGCACAGCTGGATGATGCGATCCGCCAGCGTGGATTTGCCGTGATCAATATGGGCGATGATCGAAAAATTTCTGATATTTTGCATTCTTGCGACGGGTACAAAAAAAGCGCTCTGAGCGGGGCGAGTCCCCAAGCGAGCGCCTTGTTTCGAAAGCTGTTCAGAGCCGGCATTCTACCGGATTTGGAGGGGCTTCAGCCGCGACCGGCTGGCCCTGGGGACTTCCGGCCGACATCAGGCTTTGGACAGAAAATCCCGCACCGTGTTTTCATTCAGGAAATAATGACACAACTGCTGATCGGGCTGATCAGCGGGTTGACCAACGCGCCGCCCGACTAGTACGGGCACCAGCTCGTCATAACGGGCGAGCAGCGTTTCGTTGCCCTCGGCATCGATGTCGATCACGGTGACAGGCACCGACTCACCCGCCAAGTTTTTCAGCGCCGACAGCATGTCATCGCACAGATGGCAGTAGCTGCGCGAGTACAGAGTGAAATGAATCATGGGTTCGTGCGAGAGGACGCCGCAATCCCGATCAGGTCGAGATTGCGGCGGTACTGTTGCAAGGGGGGCGCAGGCGCTATTGCTGTGTTGGCCTCAAGGGCACAAACTGTGAAGACTCCCCACGACGCACCAACAGCAGCGCATTCTTCTTGGGGTCGAGCTTGGCCACCAGCGCATTGAATTGCTTGGCGTCCTTGATATCGGTATTGTTCAGACGGACGATCACATCACCCTGCTGCAAACCGGCACGTCCTGCGGGGCCATCGGCCAGATCAACCACCGCGCCGCCTTCGAGCTTGAGTTCGCGCTTTTGTGCCTCGCTCAGATCAGAGACAGCCAGACCCAGCGCATTGACCGTCTGCTCCTGCTTGGGCTTCTTGTCTTCTTTCTTGGCGGTCTGCTCGGCTTCCATTTCAGCGACGGTCACTTGCAGATCGCGCTTGGTACCTTTACGCAATATGGTCAGCGTGGATTTCGAGCCAGGCTTGGTATTGCCAACCAGTCGCGGCAAATCGCCCGATTTCTCAATGATGGTGCCGTTGAAATGAGTGATGATGTCACCTGCTTCGACACCCGCCTTCTCGGCCGGGCTGCCCGATTCGACACGCGCGACCAGTGCGCCCTGCGCACGCGGCAGACCGAGCGATTCGGCCACTTCCTTGGTGACTTCACCGATCTGCACACCAATGCGGCCGCGGACGACACGACCTATGGTCTTGAGCTGCTCGGAGACACGGATCGCTTCGGCAATGGGCACTGCGAAGGAAATGCCCATATAGCCGCCAGATCGGCTGTAGATTTGTGAATTGATGCCGACGACTTCGCCGCGCATGTTGATCAGCGGCCCCCCGGAGTTACCTGGGTTGACCGCCACATCTGTCTGGATCAGTGGCAGATAGTCACCGGTATCACGCGAATTAGCCGATACGATACCGGCGGTCACGGTGTTCTCCAGACCGAAGGGCGAGCCGATCGCGATCACCCACTCACCAACGCGCAGCTTGCTTGAGTCGCCCATGGTCAGACGGGGCAGGTTGCTGCCATCGATCTTCACCAGAGCGACATCGGTGCGGCGGTCCGTACCGATGATCTTGGCCTTGAACTCGCGCTTGTCGGTCAGCGTAACGAAGACTTCATCGGCGCCTTCGACCACATGCGCATTGGTCAGCACATAGCCATCAGCCGAAATAATAAAGCCGGACCCAACGCCGCGCGGCACTTGTGGTTGATCGTCCCCGCTACCATTCGGTCCGCGGCGACCCCGCGGCGACGGCTGCGGACGCTGTCCGGGTGGCTGACCGAAGAAACGACGGAAAAACTCCTGCATCTCTTCATCTTCGCCACCCTGCCCCGGCCCCTGCTGCATCACTTTTGAACGCTCGGTTGTGCGAATGTTCACGACGGCAGGCCCGACCTTGTCGACGAGATCGGTAAAGTCCGGAAGGACAGCAGCATCGGCTGTCGGTGTCGTCAGGGCGAGGCCAAGCCCCAATCCGGCGGGCACAAACAGGAAGGCGGTCGCCGAGAAAAAAACGGCAGACAGACGGCGGGAGAGTGCAGGCATGGTCTTCATGGGCTGTTATTTATTTGGAGGGGCGGTAAATTCAAGGCTGTCGGCCACCTGGCGGAGCGCCGCCATCGGGGTTTCCCCGACAATGGTAAGCCAAAAGCCTCCTAGCCGCTTGCCGAGCATATTGACCGCACCACGCTGTACAGGCTGGGCACTGCGCGCCTCCGACCAGGGCTCGATGAAGATGGACATGCCGGCCAGACCGTCGGAGCAGACAATCTGCACAAGCTCGCGCGATCCTTCCTCAGCGCTCTGCGAAGTGCCCATGTTTCGGCGCAACGCTGCGACTCGCGAAAATCCCTCGGGTAGCCGAAATGACCAGCCCGAGAGATCAGCCTTGCCTTTCACCGCATACTCGATCTTCCAGCCACGTACATCGGGCTCGCGCCTGCGAAATTTTCCGCCGCCTGCAGGCCAGACCGACAAGTGACTGAAGCTTGTCTGCGCAACCACCTGCCCTGTCTCGCTGATACTTTGCACCCTGAGCAGCAGACCGGTCGCAGCATCCAACCACAGCCGATAGCCATAGCGCAGACCATCGACAGGCTGCAGCTGTAATACCTCGGCCCGACGTCCAGCGACTCTGTCGGGAGCAAGGCTTTGCGGCCTGTAGTGCGCGAGCAGCTCGCGCGCGCTGCTGAACGACAGCGCAGGAAAACCACGCGCTCCCGTCGGCTCATCATGAACCACGATACGCTCTTGGGTTAAGTACCAGGTAAGCTGCCTGCCCCGTTGCAGCATGTGTCGCGGCGGCCCTTCGAGTGGCTCCATGCGAACCATGCCCTCGTTCGCATCGCCCTGATGTGTGATTCGATAGTTGTCTGATTGCGGGCCTTGCTGGTGCATCACAATGCCCGTGTAATCCAGCCGACGCGCAGCATCCCGCGCGCGCTCAAGCTGTCGCTGCGCATGCGGCGCAAAAGTCGGGGTACTGGCAGCATGAACGCTGGTAACAACAAACAACGCGAGGACGGCGATCCATCGCCCTCGCTGCAGCCAGGTCTGCGCGCTCAGCGAACGGAGAGACATAGGTTATTTTTCGGGGTCGCTGCTGAATGCAGCCTGCCTTGCCGGCACGGGAGCGCCGTAAAGCGAGGGATTGGCGCTAAGGTGCAGCAGTATGTAATCTACTTCCCTTCGGCGTGCGGTGGCGCCACCGGCGTCGGCAAGCAGGGCTGGCGCAACTACCGTTACCCCGCCATCGCGCCCGGAAACAAGTGCTGGCGCCGATGGCGCCAGCGATGGATGAAACAGGGAAGGCGACAATGCAAAACCGACGGCCACCGCTGCCACCGCCGTTAGAGCCGCGCCCCACCCGCGCAGCCGCTGCGAGAAATCTTTTTGTCTGGGAGCCAACACGACGGGCTCGACATCGAGTCGCTCTCGCAGACGACGTGCAAAACCAGCGCTGAGATCGCCCGCCATCGGTTCATTGCGCAAACAGTCTCCGATACGATGGTAGAGGTCCCAATCCTCTTTAAGCGTGCCTGGCGAGGCTCCATGAAGTGCTGCAAGCACCCCTTGCAACTGCTGAGCCTCAAGCTCTCCGTCTGCCAGTTCGGATACTTGCTGGCGTATCTGCTGTTCTCTGTCCATGGTACTCCCTGACCTTCACTTCTTTATTCAGTTCGGTTCAAACTTGCAGACAACCCGTGTAGTGTGCATCACCAGCGCTTGTCGGTCGCTGTATCGAGCAAAGGTCTGAGTTTTTCTGCGATGGCTTCTCGCGCACGAAAAATCCGGCTGCGCACAGTCCCTATCGGACAACCCATGACTACGGCAATTTCGTCATAACTCAATCCCTCGATTTCTCGCAAGGTGATGGCCATTCTCAGCTCATCCGGCAAGGCTTCCATTGCCAGATTCACCGTCTCGGCAATTTGCTTGGTCGCCAGCATGGACTCAGGAGTGTTGATATCTCTAAGATGCTCTCCGTCATCAAAAGTTTCTGCCTCCTCAGCATCTGCCTCAGTCGAGGTGGGCGCCCGCCGACCTTGTGTGACCAGATAATTCTTGGCCGTATTGATGCCTATGCGATAAAGCCAGGTGTAGAACGCAGAATCGCCACGGAATTGCGGCAGCGCGCGATACGCCTTGATAAAAGCCTCCTGAACGACGTCTTCTGCTTCAGCCTGATCTCGCACCAGTCGCGACACCAGCCGCATGAGTTTGCGCTGATACTTCGATACCAGCAACTCGAACGCCTTTTTGTCACCATGCTGGACGCGATCAACCAAGAGTTGATCAATATCGCGTTCTGTCGTCACTCCCCTGTTCCTCGCACATACACAACCCCGGGATAGTCACTGAGCGAATTGTGGTCCGATGCTTGTGTGGCGATGTCTACGCATACTGCGTTTTCGTCCGCGCAAATAACGCGATGCGAAGAGCGTGAATGATCATCAATAGCGGCCATACTCCCGAGTTCGGACTACAGATTCAGTGCCCCCTTTGTCGTTGACTTGATAAAAGTTAAAAAGTTCAACCGACAAACGGAAGCGATGCTGGCTCGCCGTAAAACGAGGATTGGTTCAGCGTATCCCTATGGGGTGAGGAGACGTGTCCTGTCGGATGATCCAGCGACAGGCAATCGAGAGATGGCGAAATGAGTCCGCGCTCATGGCATCGGACAGCACAGGTATCACAACTACCTGACCATTCACCAAGCGCAATCGGAGTAACATCATTGATGACCACAGCGTCGAATCCTTAAGCAGTTGAACTACCTCGCTGCCTTGTTGGTCATTCGAGACGGAATGCCCCGTATCAGCAGCGACCTGCCGAGTGTGATTCAAGCGGATCACGCCAGTGCCGGATATATCAATGACAAAGGATTTTGTCAGGGTCAGTGCTCTGTATAACAGGCCCAGCGCTGCAGCAACGCAAACCATTGCAAGTAGCTGATGCATCACAAGGCGTGCCTCTGTGGCCGGCGTCTCCCAGAGCAGGAGCGCCGCACTCAACAATAGGGCTGACATCGCCAGCAACAAGCATCGGAGCAGACGCGACGGATGAATCACCACCGACGTGGCGATGCCATTCATGGGATCACGGGTACCAAGGCGTCATCCGGTCGTGATCGACGAACGACTTCAGGAGGAATCAAACGTTGGCGAAGATGAGCGTACCGTTGGTACCGCCGAAACCGAAGGAATTCTTGACTGCGATATCAATCTTCATATCGCGCGCGGTGTTAGCGCAGTAATCGAGATCGCAGGCGGGATCCTGGTTGAAGATGTTGATAGTGGGCGGTGATTTCTGGTGATGCACCGCGAGCACGGTGAACACCGACTCCAACCCGCCAGCACCACCCAGCAGGTGACCAGTCATGGACTTGGTGGAGTTGACGACGATCTTCTTCGCGTGATCACCCAACGCGCGCTTGATGGCGACGGTCTCGGCGACATCGCCCAGCGGAGTCGAAGTGCCATGCGCATTCACGTAATCGACCTGATCGGCATTGATGCCCGCATTGCGCATCGCGGCCACCATGCAGCGCCGCGCGCCATCGCCATCTTCAAGTGGCGCGGTCATGTGGTGCGCATCAGCACTCATGCCAAAGCCCAGTAATTCTGCATAGATCTTCGCACCACGCGCCTTGGCGTGTTCGTACTCTTCGAGCACCATCACGCCGGCGCCTTCGCCGAGCACAAAACCGTCACGGTCTTTGTCCCACGGACGAGACGCGGCAGCAGGATCATCATTGCGGGAGGACAGCGCGCGCGCTGCTGCAAAACCGCCAAGGCCCAGCGGAGAGATCGTGGATTCGGCGCCGCCGGCAATGATGACATCGGCATCGCCATATTCGATCATGCGGCCTGCTTCGCCGATGCAGTGGAGTCCGGTGGTGCAGGCAGTCACGATAGCGATATTGGGGCCCTTGAAGCCGTACCTGATCGACAGATGACCGGAGATCATGTTGATGATCGACGCCGGCACAAAAAAAGGACTGATACGGCGCGGGCCGCGATTAGTGTACTCGGAGTGGGTTTCTTCGATCATCGGCAGTCCACCGATACCGGAGCCGACAATGACGCCGATGCGCTCGGCGTTTTCTTCAGACACCACCAGGCCGCTGTCCTGAATGGCTTGCATGCCGGCCGCCATGCCATAGTGGATGAAGGTATCCATATGACGTGCTTCCTTGCCGGGAATGTAGTCCTCGACATTGAAGCCCTTGACCTCACCAGCAAAGTGCGTCGAGAAGGCGCTGGCATCAAAGCGAGTGATCGTCGCAATGCCTGAACGACCGGCTAGCAGGGTTTCCCAAGCAGCTGCGACGGTGTTGCCGACAGGTGAAACACATCCCAATCCAGTGACGACGACACGACGTTGCTTTGACCGGCTCAAACCTTACTCCTGAATAAAGTCAGACGTGAACTGCTTCAACGATCTCAGGCCTTGACGTTGGCCTTTGCGTAATCGATTGCTTGCTGAACAGTAGTAATCTTTTCTGCTTGTTCGTCGGGAATTTCCATTTCGAACTCGTCTTCGAGTGCCATTACCAGCTCGACCGTGTCCAGCGAATCGGCACCGAGATCATCAACGAACGAAGACTCGTTCTTGATATCAGCTTCTGCGACGCCGAGCTGCTCAGCGACGATCTTCTTCACGCGGGCTTCGATGTCAGACATCATCTTCCTCCAATGGATGGGTTACTTAAAGTGCGCGCATTTTATCAGGTTTGCGCGGCGAAACTCGGTTTTCAGCTTTTGCTTTTATTAACAGTATCGTGAGGGCAAAATCCCTGAAAACCTTTGATTTACGGGGTTTAGCCACCGTTCATATACATGCCACCGTTGACATGCAATGTGGTGCCCGTGATGTAGCCAGCTTCCGCCGATGCCAGGAACGCAACAGCGGCGGCAACATCCTCAGGCATGCCGAAACGCCCTGCCGGGATCTGCTGCAGTAACGCAGCGACCTGTTGCTCGTTGAGTGCCTTGGTCATGTCGGTATCGATGAAGCCTGGCGCGACACAATTGACGGTGATGTTACGGCTGCCAATCTCGCGCGCTAGCGCACGGCTCATGCCGGCAACGCCGGCTTTGGCTGCCGCATAATTCATTTGTCCCGGATTACCCGCCGAACCCACCACCGAGGTAATGCTGATGATGCGTCCATACTTGGCTTTCATCATGCCGCGCAGTACGGCACGGGACAATCTTGCAACAGCGGTCAGATTCGTCGCAATCACTGCATCCCAGTCTTCGTCTTTCATACGCATGGCGAGTTGGTCCTGGGTGATGCCCGCATTGTTCACCAGAACCGATAATCCACCGTGCTCCTTGCTGATGCTGTCGATCAATTGGTTCGATGCATCCGCATCGTTCACGTTCAACACTTCGCCATGCCCGGCATCGGCGCGTACTGCTTTCAGGTACTCAGTAATCGCTGCCGCACCCGATTCGGACGTTGCCGTACCGATGACCTTTGCACCGCGTTTTGCGAGCTCAATCGCAATCGCACGACCAATACCACGCGAGGCACCGGTAACAAGTGCTACCTGATTGTCCAGTCCAGATTGCTTGTTCATGAATTCCATGTCTCCAGAATCGAATCCAGCGATGCCTGATCGCTGATGCAGTCAGCGATCAGTTCGCCATGAATGCGCTTGACCAGTCCTGTCAGCACCTTGCCAGGGCCACACTCGATCACGCGCGTCACACCATCGGCCTGCATCTTCTGCACTGTCTCGACCCAGCGTACCGGGCTGGCTGCTTGTCTTACCAGGGCATCCTTGATCGTTGCGGGGTCCTGCACGACAGCGACATCGACGTTATTGATCAGTGGGATAGACGGCAGGTTGAACGTGATGCTGGCCAGGTAGTCACGCAATCGATCAGAGGCAGGCTTGAGCAATGACGAATGGAAAGGTGCAGATACCGGCAAAGCCAACGCGCGCTTCGCTCCCTTCGCTTTTGCTGCTTCGCATGCACGTTCGACTGCTGCCTTGTGCCCAGCGATTACGACTTGCGCTGGCGCATTGAAGTTGACGGGCTCGACCACCTCGCCTTGCGCGGCGTCCGAGCAGGCTGCGCGAACATCCTCGTCCGACAAACCCAATATCGCGGCCATGCCGCCCAGACCCACCGGTACTGCTTCCTGCATCGCTTGCGCACGGAAACGCACCAGCGGCACGGCGTCCTTGAAATCGATCACTCCTGCAGCTACCAGGGCCGAGTACTCGCCCAGACTGTGTCCGGCGACCACCGTGGGCGCCACGCCGCCCGCCGCAATCCATGCGCGATAAAAAGCGACCGCCGAGGCAAGCATCACCGGTTGGGTATTGGTAGTCAAGTCAAGGTCTTCTTTCGGACCCTCGGCAATCATTTTTCCCAGGTCGATCTTCAATGCGTCGGATGCTTCAGCCAAAGTATCGGCAACGACGTGGTTACCGGCGAAGCCATTGAGCATGCCGACTGCCTGAGATCCTTGTCCGGGGAAGACAAATGCAATCTGGTTCATGGTGAGAGGTAGTGGGTGAGAAACAGTAGTTGAGGGATCAATAGTGAAGAGCGCAAGTGGAAGCAAGAGAGAGCTGCACTCAGAAGCGTACGAGCGCAGCGCCCCAGGTGAAGCCACCGCCCACGCCCTCCATCATCAGATGCTGTCCGCGCTTTATGCGACCATCGCGAACCGCCGTGTCAAGCGCCAGCGGGATGGAGGCCGCGGAGGTGTTGCCGTGCTGATCAACAGTCACCACCATTTTTTCAAGAGGAAGTCCGAGTTTTTTCGCTGTGCCCTGCATGATGCGGATGTTGGCCTGATGCGGTATCAGCCAGTCGATCTGAGCGGCTTGCATGTCTGCAGCAGCGAGTGTCTCGTGCGCGACTTCTTCCAGAACGGACACCGCCAATTTAAATACGGCCTGTCCATCCATGTGCAGGAACGGGCTACCCGCCACCACGCCCGCGCTCACGACACCGGGCACACACAATATGTCAGCGTGACGGCCATCGGCATGCATGCGCGTAGACAGTACACCAGGTGCATCCGACGCTTCGAGCACGACCGCGCCGGCACCATCACCGAATAGCACGCAGGTGGTGCGGTCGCTGAAATCAAGGATGCGCGAGAAAACTTCCGCACCAATCACCAGCGCGCGCTTGTGCATCCCGGTCCTGATGAAGCTGTCAGCCACCGACACCGCATACACAAATCCGCTACACACCGCCTGCACATCCAGCGCCGCTGATTGATTGGTGATGCCAAGCTTACGCTGCACGACACAGGCAGTGCTGGGGAAGCCTCCCAGATAATCCGGTGTGGAGGTCGCGAGAATGATGAGGTCGATATCATTCGGCTGCAACCCGGCCATCTCGAGCGCACGTTGCGCTGCCGCGCAACCGAGATCGCTGGCCATCACACCGTCATCAGCGAAATGGCGAGCGGAGATGCCACTGCGGGAAACTATCCATTCGTCGGAAGTCTCCAGTCCTCTCTCGGCCAGTGTTTTTGCCAGCTGCTCATTACTCACTCGACGCGGAGGCAAACAGCTGCCTGTGCCAGAGATTCTTGTATAAATGCTCATGCGTTTATTTTTCAGTGACGCCTGTGTGCGCTTCAACCGGCATCAGTTCCGCGATCGAGGTTTCGATCCGCGCCAGCACATCACGACGTGCCGCTTCGAATGCACGCCGTATCGCCCACTCGAAACCATAGGCATTCTCGCCGCCATGACTCTTGAATACCAGACCACGCAAGCCCAGCAGGCTGGCGCCATTGTAGCGGGAGGGATTCAGCCGTTGTGAAATACGTTTCAACGCCCGTCTCGCCAACAAAGCACCCAGCATGTCCAGCCAACCATGCTTCAACTCGCTGACCAGCACACCTTTGATCAGCCGACCCAGCCCTTCCGCTGCCTTGAGCGTGACATTGCCCACAAAGCCATCGCAAACCACGATATCGGTCGTGCCCTCGAAAATGTCATTTCCTTCGACATTACCGTGGAAATTGATCAGACCTTTCTGATGATCGGCGCGCAGCAACTCTGCAGTCTGCTTGACCAGCTCATTACCCTTGATGTCTTCTTCGCCCACATTCAGCAGACCGACCGTCGGACGCGCGCGGCCCTCGACCGCCGACACCAGCGCCGAACCCATCAGCGCGAACTGATGCAGATGATGCGGCTCGCAATCGACGTTCGCTCCCAGATCAAGCACATACGTCGGGCCATCTTTCTGATTGGGGAGGATAGTGCAGATGGCTGGGCGATCAACGCCGGCGATAGTCTTGAGTAAGTAGCGCGACAAAGCCATCAGTGCGCCGGTATTACCCGCAGACACGCACGCCTGCGCGTGCCCGTCCTTGACCTGTGTGATCGCGACTCGCATCGACGAGTCTTTCTTGCGGCGCAGAGCGGTCTCGAGCGGGTCGTCCATCTCGACGACCTCGGTCGTATGGACCACCGAGATGCGCGGATGGTTCGATGCGCCCAGCTTGTCCAGCTCGGCGCGCACGGCAGACTCGCGGCCGACCAGAATCAGCTCGACGGAGGCTTCGCTGTGAAGGAAGGCAACGGATGCCGGAACGGTCACGGACGGGCCGTGGTCGCCGCCCATGCAGTCGATGGAGAGTTTTATTGCCATGTTCGTGGCAGCGTGTGCCGCTGCGTTGCGGGAATCGCGATCAGCGACATGGCTCATTCATGCGGGGGCATGACGACGGGGAGGACGTGGATACAAAAACGGCGCCAAGCAGTCGGTGACTGTTCACGCCGTGATGCGAACCAGCAGATTAGTCGTCGTTCTTGGTCTGCATGACCTTGCGACCGCGATAAAAGCCGTTCGGGCTGATGTGGTGACGCAGATGAACCTCACCCGTGGTTGGCTCGACCGCTGTAGGCGGATTCTTCAGAGCATCGTGCGAACGATGCATGCCACGCTTGGACGGGGTTTTCTTGTTCTGTTGTACAGCCATGACTTGCTCCTAAACCAGTGTTTCTTGCGAATTTAAAATTTTAACATAGGGTGATCCACCGTCACACCCTGGCCAGATTAGCAACTTTCAGAGCCATTCTCGGGAATGAAAGCCGCCTGACAAAGCTCAGGACTTGAGATTCTTGAGCACCGCAAACGGGGAATCGGCCTTCTCTCTCTGCACTTTCTGAATTTCCTGTACCGGACCGGGGCAGACCTCATGCCGCGGCGACAGGGGCAGCGACAGCAGCGCCTCGTCTTCCACCAGCATCAGAAGGTCCATTGCCTTGCTGCCGACGATCACGTCAATACGGTCATCATCGAGCCGTGCTTCAGCCTCATCAGCCCGCTCTTCGTCAGCCGCCAGCACCAGAGTGGCATGCGCATGCAGCGAGTGATCGAGCAGCGTCATGCACCGCTGGCAGATCAGCTTCACGTTTCCCGACACATGCATCACCAACTGCGGATCACCCTCGGGGTGAAGGCCGCCCTGAAACGACCAGTGCAACTCTCCGCCAGGATCAGCAAGATCGGCGCACAATCTTTTGAACTCGGCAACTGGCGTTGATCCGGAAGCCTGTCCGGCGGACCGGCAAAACTCAAAGCTGTCGACTACGTGAGCGCTCATGCGGATCGAGTGCCTCAGAAAACCGGCTATGATAGCAGGGTTTAAGTAATATCCCAAATAAATCAGGCATTTGGCGAAAGAGGAGGCTGGTTTTCATGCCGAATTCAAGTCGAATTCACTCGCTACGGTAGCTGGATATTTCAATTCATGCAACGAACTTACCCGCCACGTCTGATTCTCGCTTCCAGCTCTGCCTACCGAAAAGCGTTGCTGTCCCGCCTGCAATTGCCCTTCGAGGTCGACTCTCCCAGTATCGATGAGGCCGCATTACCGGACGAAGCGCCCGAGCACACCGCGCTCAGGCTGGCCGAGGCCAAGGCGGAAGCGGTTGCCGCCCGCAATCCCAATGCGTTGGTGATCGGCTCTGATCAAGTCGCCACGCTCGACGACGAACACATCGGTAAGCCGGGCGATCATTTGCGGGCGCTCGCCCAGCTCAAAAAAATGCGCGGCAGGGAAGTGGTGTTCCATACCGCGCTATGTTTGCTAGATACGCGCAATGGCAGTTCACCTCGCATCCAAAAGCAGAACGTACAAACCCTGGTGCGTTTCCGTAATCTTCCAGATGCCGAGCTGGATGCCTACCTGCGGATAGAGCAGCCATATGATTGCGCGGGCAGCGCCAAAAACGAAGCGCTAGGCATTGCGCTTCTTGAACAGATACGCAGCGATGACCCGAGTGCCTTGACCGGTCTGCCACTGATTGCATTGACCAGCATGCTGCGCCGGGCCGGCGTGGCACTCTTCTTGTCAGGCGAGCAGCAATGAATGGCACGCTCTACCTGATACCCAACTCTCTGGGCCCCGGCGCACTGGAAAATGTGATCCCCGCGCCGGTGCGCGAAGTCACTTCCACTATCGATTATTTCATCGCCGAGAATGCGAAGACAGCGCGAGCATTCCTGAAACTCGTCGCTGAGACGCACCCACTGTGCACACCCCTGCAGGAAATCGACATCCGCGAGCTGAATGAAAAGACGGCGCCAGCCGAGATCCCGGCGCTGCTGACGCCACTGCTGTCCGGGCGACACGCTGGTCTGCTGTCTGAGGCTGGCGTGCCAGCGGTCGCCGATCCTGGAGCAGATCTGGTGCGATTCGCGCATGACAAGCAGATCATCGTCAAACCGCTGGTAGGGCCGTCATCGCTGCTGCTCGCGCTGATGGCCAGCGGTTTGAACGGGCAGAACTTTGCTTTTCATGGCTACTTGCCAACCGATGCCGCTCAGCGCGCTCAGCGCCTGAAACAACTCGAGCAGCGCTCTCGTCAGGAAAAGCAGACCCAGATCTTCATCGAGACACCCTACCGCAATGAGGCACTGCTCGAGGCCATGGTCACGCACTGCGCCGCCAGTACGCTAGTGTGCATTGCGACCGATCTGACGCTGGAGAGTGAGTCAGTGCGCACGCAGGCGGCCTCGCTCTGGAAGCGAGATATCGATGCCGGGAAGACGCCAGATGTCAGGAAGAAACCGACCGTGTTCTTGCTTCTTGCTTGAGTGAGCAGGACACGGCAGAAAATGGTAGCTCGTGAAGCGTTATCCCGGCGCAAGCTGGGATCGATGGTCTGACACGTATCACTGAGGCTCCACTCAACAGCCGGCGCTATTAGCGCGGCCTCATCCATTCAATGGCCATTGCGCGCACAGCGCCCTCACCCATTGCCGCACCGAATTTTTTCAGCACCCGATCAGACAGACCTTCTCGCACGGTGTAGTCGATCACGTCCTCAGCTTTGAGCACATCGCGCGCGACGCTGTCGACCGTTCCCAAGGCGTCGGCCAAACCAAGCTTTATGGCGGCGTTACCGGTCCAGAATAGCCCGGAAAATATCTCGGGTGATTCTTTGAGCCGCTTGCCACGCCCATGCCGGACGGCGGTAATAAATTGCTCATGGATCTCTTTCAGCATCGCCTGGGTGAACTCCTTGTGCCGAGTGCTCGTCGGAGAAAAAGGATCCATCAGCGCCTTGTTCTCGCCAGCGGTCATCAAACGCCTTTCGATGCCCAGCTTGTCCATCAGACCGGCAAAGCCGAAACTGCTCATCAGCACACCAATAGAACCCACGATGCTGGCCTGGCTCACATAAATCTTGTCTGCTGCGGCGGCAATGTAATAGCAGCCAGAAGCGCACATGTCTTCGACCACCACATACACAGGCTTGTTCGGGTGCAGATTGCGCAGCCGAGTGATTTCATCATTGACGATGGCCGACTGCACCGGGCTGCCGCCGGGACTGTTCATTTTCAGGATGACGCCCACCGAGCCCACATCGCTGAACGCGTCGTTGAGAGCGGGCAGAATAGAACTGACCGAGGCTGCGCTGCTGTCGCTATCGATCTCGCCGTCGATTTCAACGAGTGCGGTATGACGGGCGCTGACGGGCTTCGAAGGTCCCTTCAGATCGAATGCCACCCAGATGGCGAACAGCGCGACAAACAGCGTCGCAAAACGGAAAAACACTCGCCAGCGCCGGTTCGCTTGCTGCTCCTCAAGCAGCGCCTTCGCCAGCTGCTCGAGCACCGCGTATGGGGATGCTGATGCGGTTGCAGATGACGCATCCAACGGCGACGTTTGCCGCGCCTCGGGATGCAGATCGGCAGCGTGTTCAGAAGACGAAGCAGAGCCTGCGTCAATCGGTGTGTCCGGCTTAGTGCCAGCGGAACCGGTGGTGTCGTCGTTCATCAGAGATCCTCAAGAATCAGATAGGTTTTTCATGCGTTGTTCATGCGTTGTTCATGTGTTATCTAGGCTCTTGCCGGACGGATGAACTCGTCGGCTTCCCAGAAAATTTTGTCATCACGCTCCATCACCGTCACCGGGTGCAAGCGCCCTCCGCGACAAGGGCCTCCGGCGCAGCGGCCGGTATCTGGCTCGTACAATGCACCGTGGGTTGCGCACATCAGATACAGTCCGCTGGATTCAAAGAATTCGCCCTCGTTCCAGTCCAGCTCCATGGGCACATGGGCGCATCGGTTCAGATAGGCGTGCGGCTGACCGCCGTAGCGCACCACAAACGCCGAGCAATCTTCGCCGCCTGCTGTAACCGGAAAGCGGATGCCCTTGCCTCCCTCGACAAGCGTATTGGAATCGCAAACATAAATAGACATGGACATGGACATCGCAGCTTTAATCGACGCGGTATGTTGGCAGATCACGCATGTTCATTCAGCCATGCATGTAAATCGCCGATAGAGTCGGCACCGAACATTGGGGACATGGCCTGCAATTCTTCGCGTGGATGGGCTCCGAAATGCACGCCGATCGCTGCCGCGCCAGCATTGCCGGCCATTTGCAAGTCATGCGTGGTGTCTCCGATCATGACGGTGCGACGCAAGTCCTGCCCCAGCTCGCGTGTGATTTCGTGCAGCATGGCAGGATGGGGCTTGGAGAAGGTCTCGTCCGCACAGCGTGTGGCATCGAATACCGACATCAGTCCCGCTGTATTGAGCGCGCGGTTCAGACCGACACGACTCTTGCCCGTGGCCACCGCCAGAAAGTAGCCCTGCCCTGCCAGATCGGTCAGCATCTCGCGCACCCCACCGAAGAGCGTCAGGCTGTGATCCTGCGAAAGATAATGATGTCGATAGCGCTCAACCATGCGCGGGTAAGACTTGGGATCAAGATCGGGCATTGCACGCTGCATCGCATCCTGCAGTCCCAGCCCGATCACATGCGACGCTGCACGTGTATCGGGCACAGGCAGACCGAGGTCGCGCGCCGCTGCCTGCATGCTGGCCACGATGGTGGCGGTGCTGTCCATCAGCGTGCCATCCCAGTCGAAGACAATCAGGTCAAATTGTTTTCTTGGCATGAACCTGTCTCTTCCATGTTGGCGCTGAGCCGTTAAATTATCGCGTTTGCTGGATGTTGAGCTAAGCCTGAAGGCTGCCAAGAAAGCGTTCGCAAGCCTCGGGCAGCGGTGATTCGACACTGACGTCTTGACCACTCGCCGGGTGCTCGAAACGCAGTCGCCATGCATGCAAAAACATACGCTTGAGCGCGCCGCGTCCGAACTCGCTTTTCTGCAACTGCCGGTTGAACGCAAAGTCGCCGTACTTCTCGTCACCTGCAATCGGAAAACCGGAAGCGGCAAGGTGCACGCGAATCTGGTGCGTCCGGCCCGTTTTCAGCTCGGCCTCAAGTAATGCAAACTCGCCGTATTTTCGCAATAAATTGAAGATCGTGTGAGAAGGCTGTCCATCCGACTGAACTCGGACGCGTCGTTCGCCTTCCGGCGTGGTGTATTTGAATAGCGGCAGCTTCACGTGCTGCCGGCGATGCTGCCACTGCCCATGCACCAGTGCCAGATAACGCTTGTCCACACTGCCAAGGCGGATTTGCTCATGAAGGGCAACCAGGGCGCTGCGCTTTTTTGCGAGCATCAGGATGCCCGAGGTCTCCCGATCCAGCCGGTGCACTAGCTCGAGAAACTTGGCCTGCGGCCGCGACGCCCTTAGTTGCTCGATCACGCCATGGCTGACGCCAGAGCCGCCATGCACCGCGACACCCGCCGGTTTATCGACGATCAGCAAATGCTCGTCTTCGAGCAAGATCTCGAATTCCACTGCCGGAACATGGCTTTCGACGCGCTCAGCAATTCGGATCGGCGGCACACGCACCGTATCCCCCTCAGCTAGCCGGTAGGTCTGCGCGATTCGCCCTTTGTTGACCCGCACCTGACCGGAACGAAGTACCTGATAAATATGGCTTTTCGGTACACCCTTGCACAGTTTTATCAAAAAGTTATCGATGCGCTGCCCAGCCTCGTCCGGTCCAATGACCAACCATCTCACTGCTGGATGCCCGGCCTCTCGCGCGGGCTCGCCGCGAGATCTCTCACCAGCTTCAGAAAGTCTCGCTAAGTCCTTCATTTTGAATATATAATCGTGCCGGCGGAGAAATTCCGCAGAATGTGTCAGAAGAAAAAACAGATTCTACACAGGGGCGTCTCCATTGGCCCCGCCTATTCGAAAACCTGAGCGAGATTGGCACTGCCATCGCAGCCCGATGCGACCCGAGAGGTCCGCACGCAAGGCGAACGATTTCCCGTAACGGTGTTCAGGCAGCTTCAATGGTAAAGCTGTGCATGCAGGCAGTCTTGCGCGGTCGGGGTCGCACCGAAGTTGCGACCGGACAGGCGCCGGAGTGCCGGAAGCGAAAGCCAGGAAAAGTAAGGATTAGTCTGGCAAGCCGTTCACCACTGAAGGCTTGTCGGCAGATGCAACTGAGATTGCTTGCAACATTTGCGAACCACAGGAACCCCAACGACCATGGTCGATCCACGCCACCGCCCAGATCACGAGCAGCCAAGCACGGCGCGCTCGGTGTCAGCGCCCGCGTGATCCTGCTGCGCAAATAGCAAAGCCCGCAGTTTCATCCGCGCCCTGTGCGGCGAGCGTGATGCGCTCTGTCCCACGTTACGGCAATGCTCTCCTCCTGGCTCCGCCCTTCCGCATGCATCCCATGACTTTGCCGTGCTGACGGCTCGCGCCCGCACGGCAGACACAGGCCCTTTCCGGGTCCCGGAGCCACACAATATGAAACGCATGCTGTTCAATGCCACGCAACAAGAAGAACTGCGCGTGGCGATCGTCGATGGGCAAAAACTCATCGACATCGATATCGAGACCGCCGGTCGCGAACAACGCAAATCCAACATTTACAAAGGCGTCATCACCCGTATCGAGCCCTCGCTCGAAGCCTGCTTCGTCAATTATGGCGAAGAGCGCCACGGGTTCCTGCCATTCAAAGAAGTCGCCCGCAGCTATTTCCGCGACGGTGTCGATGTGCGCAATGCCAGCATCCGCGAAGCGCTGCGCGAAGGCCAGGAAATCATGGTGCAGGTCGAGAAAGAAGAACGCGGTAACAAGGGCGCTGCCCTGACCTCGTTCGTCTCGCTGGCCGGCCGCTATCTGGTGCTGATGCCCAACAACCCGCGCGGCGGCGGTGTGTCGCGCCGCGTCGAGGGCGAAGATCGTCAGGAGCTGCGCGAGACCATGGACAAACTGGATCTGCCGCAAGGCATGTCCGTCATTGCCCGCACCGCCGGCATTGGCCGCAACGTCGACGAGCTGCAGTGGGATCTGAACTACCTGATGCAGCTGTGGAACGCGATCGATGGCGCCAGCAAGGCCGCTCCCGGCGCCTTCCTGATCTATCAGGAATCTTCACTCGTGATCCGCGCGATCCGCGACTACTTCCAGCCCGATATCGGCGAAATCCTCATCGACACCGACGACATCTTCGAACAGGCGCAGCAGTTCATGAGCCACGTGATGCCGGACATGGCGCACCGGGTCAAGCGCTACCGCGATGACGTACCGCTGTTTTCTCGCTTCCAGATCGAGCATCAGATCGAGAGCGCCTACTCGCGCACCGTGCCCCTACCCTCAGGCGGCGCCATCGTGATCGACCATACCGAGGCACTGGTCTCCGTGGACGTGAACTCTGCTCGCGCAACTCGTGGCAGTGATATCGAAACCACCGCGTTCAACACCAATCTGGAAGCAGCCGATGAAGTCGCGCGGCAGCTGCGTCTGCGCGATCTTGGCGGCCTGATCGTGATCGACTTCATCGACATGGAGAATGCCAAGAACCAGCGCGAGATCGAAAACCGCCTCAAAGATGCGCTGCACTACGATCGCGCCCGCGTTCAGATGGGCAAGATCTCCCGCTTTGGTCTGATGGAGCTCTCCCGTCAGCGCCTGCGTCCATCGCTGTCCGAGGGTAGTCATGTGACCTGCCCGCGCTGCAACGGCACGGGTCATATCCGCGACACGGATTCCTCCGCGCTGCAAGTGCTGCGAATCATTCAAGAAGAGGCGATGAAAGAAAACTCCGCCGCCATCCACGTGCAGGTACCTGTCGATGTGGCCGCCTTCCTGCTGAATGAAAAGCGTGGCGAGATCCTGAAGATCGAGAACCGCCACCGCGTGTCCGTAGTTCTGATTCCCAACAAGCACCTTGAGACGCCGCACTACAAACTCGAGCGTATCAAGCACGACGACCCGCGCCTCGATGATCTGCAGGCAAGCTACAGGATGGCCGAGGAAGTCGATACCGACGTTGGCTACAGCAAGCGCAAGGAAGAAGAGCGAAAGCCCCGCCAAGAGGCGGTCGTCAAGTCGATCACGCCCGATCGGCCGGCCCCCGTCGTGGAGCGCCAGGCGGTCCAGACCAGCGCCACAACCGAGCAAGCGGCCGAAGGCTTCCTGTCACGCCTGTTAGGCTTGTTCCGTACAAAGCCAGCGGCGGAAGTCCCCGCTGCAGCCACTGTGCCCAAAACCAAAGAGCGTGACCGCAATGATCGCGGTGGTCGCCGTAGCCGTGGTGGACGCGGGCGTGGCCGCGACAAAGAGGAACGTGCCGAGGTACGTGAGCCTAAATTGGCGAAAGAACCGAAAGAACCAAAAGAACTGAAAGGAAGCCTCGACCCGCACAAACAGGGCCGTCAAGCCAAGGCTAATCGTGAGCCGCGCGAGGTGCAAGACATCGGAGAGCCACGTGAGCCCCGTCGCGAGCGCAATCGCCACAGCCGCGAGGACAAGCGTAACCCGCAGAGCGAAGAAAAAATCCTGCCTGAGCTTTCTGTGCCGGTGCCAGTGGCGGCGCCTGTCCCGACGAGCTCTGCCTCGGAAACGCCGATGCAAGCCGATCTGCTCAACACCATTGATGAAGACAGCGCCACCGAATCAAACGGTGACCAGCCTCGCCGTCGTCGACGTCGGGGCGGACGTAACCGCAACCGTCGCGAGCGCGAACCTTCAGATACCCTGCTCGGTTCAGATCTCGAAGAGACTGATTTGCCCGATGACCGTCATGTCTCTACTGATGGCCACACCACGGAAGTCATTCAACAGTTCATCGAACAGGGGCATGAGACTGAGCCGCTGCACGATGCTCCGGCTCAGCCATCGGCATCCACCGGCGTTGCAACCGCTGCGCCGCACGATGCTGATCATCACGAACCCGCGCCTGCCGTCGAGGTAAACGCTGCAGTAGCGTTAAACGGTAGCTCACGGCCAGCAGAGTACAGCGAGCACGGTGTGAGCACTGCACCGGTTGAATTGCCCGCGCCAGAAGAAATTGCCGGCGCAAAGGCCCACGATGAACCCACGGCCATCGTTCACGCGATAGCGAGCACACCGACAGAGCACGGTGTAGGCGCTGCGGCCGCAGCCAATCTATCACTCGAACAGACGCTCGCCGCTGCGGGCTTGATGATGGCGACCACCGATCCGGAGAAACTTCGTCGCGCGCAAGAAGCTACTGCAAGCATCGGGCAAGTGGCACGCACACCCCGTGAGCGCCGGCCGGTAGCTCCTGCGTCGGAGGAACCTCTGGTACAGATAGAAACGCGCAACTGACCGCAATATCGCCGGCAACCCTGCGCCAAGAGAACGCTGGCCAACAAATCCCGCCTCGCGTGAGCGACGGCGGGATTTTTTTATACCTACCCAACCAACCGACGAGAGCTCTGCGTCAACGCGAAGATCAAAAGGCCCCTGTTTTAGCTCACGAACACAAGAGGCGATCTCATTGTCAGCCGAAGTTCGATACCAAAATTGATCTTTCTAGCCATTAGCGCGATGTAACCGATAGTCATTGCACACTACCATTAGTTACTTATAATCTAAGTTAATTAAGGAATGCCGGGCTGTCGGGCTGTCGGGCTGTCGGGCTGTCGGGCTGTCGGGCTTCGGTTATTCAGCATGCAAATAACAATTAGAACAGCACTGCATACGCTTCAGCTAATCTGCCTCATCCCGTCATTGCTCTTTGTTTTTTTGTTTTGGCAACGCACGGCGGATACCCAGCTTCAGTTAATTCATTCGGAATTTCTTTTCCGAGCCAGCAAAGTCGGCGATGAGGTGGAGCGCCAGATTGCTGCTGCCACGCATGAATTGGAGGTGCTGAAGAACTCTCAACATGCGAAACAGGAAAACTGGAAAAATCTCTACCAAGAGGCCACCCGAATCGTTGCGAATCACCCAAATTTTGCAGCGATCAGTTTGGCAGGGCAAACGGGTGACTTGATTTTTGTCACGAAAATTCCATTCGGCCAAGCCACTTTCCAAACTCGCGACAGCGAGACCGTGCAGAGAGCCATCATTACAGGAGAACCTAATCTCTCAGGCCCCTTCACTATCCCCGACGCCGAAGGATATCGCGTGGCAGTGAGCATGCCAATCCGATCGCATCGTTCGCGCAACTATGTCCTGCGGGTTATTTTCAACGCCGATTATTTTTCCAATTTGATCATGCGGGAAGCTTGGCCCGATCACTGGACTTGTACTTTATTCGATAGAAATGGAATCATCATCAGCCGATCGGATAAAAACGACAAGTTTGTTGGGCAAAACATTGGCATCCCTGCCAAAAGTTTTGCAAACGTATCTGGCTACAAAGCGGTCACCTATCAGAACAGCGACCGTGGAACGGCACATGCTTTCTTGTATCAGATTCATCACAGGGACTGGTTTGTTGCTGTGGAAGCGAATGAAGCTAGCTTCCATGAAAAATATTATGCTGAATTGAAAAGATTTCTACCTGCCAGTCTAGCTTTAATAATTGTTATCGCTGCTTTTGCTTTTAGCGGTTCAACACACATTGCCAGACATCTCCAAACACTAGAAGTTTTTTTCGGAAAAAAGGAAAAGCTACTATCAAAAAACTTTTTTATTATCTATGAGATCGAATCTCTGAAAAAATCCCTGACCAGACTGATCAAAGATTTTGACAATACCAGCAAAGAACTCGCCGTCACAAACATCGAAAAACAATCGATTTACGATCTTTATGATCATGCTCCGTGCGGCTATCATTCACTCTCACCCGAGGGAGATATCCTGTACATCAACAAGACAGAAGCTGATTGGCTTGGCTACCCAAAAAGTGAATTGATTGGGAAACGCTATGAACATTTTATTTCCGATAAAAGCAAAAACAAGTTTTTACGTGAATCGTTATCATTCTTTAAGAATGGTTATGCAAAAGATCTGGAATTTGAACTGGTAAGAAAAGATCGATCCATTATTCCGGTGGCCATCAGTGCAAGCCTGCTACGCGATGAATTCGGCAACGCAATAATGAGTCGAAGTATTGTTTTCGATATTCGCGAAAGAAAAGCATTTGAACAACAGCTACTCGAGCTATCGACCAAAGATGTGCTGACAGGACTAAGCAACCGTCGGCATTTTTATGAGCTGGCCAGTCAATCCCTTAACTTATGTGAACGCGAAAACACCACCCTGGCACTGGCTCTCGTGGACATCGATCATTTCAAGTCAATAAATGACAGATACGGCCATTATGTCGGCGATATTGCACTGAAGGCGGTCAGTGAAAAAATGACGAGTTTTCTACGCTGCGGGGATATTGTGGCGCGTATCGGTGGCGAAGAATTCGCAATCATTTTACAAAAATTGAACATTCACAGTGCACACTCGGTGCTCAACCGGCTGAGAGAATCGATAAGTACTCTGACAATCCAAACCCCGGACGATGAAATTATTCATGTTTCCATCTCCATTGGCGTCACTGAAAAGCAAAGGCTTGAGATGGATATTGATTCAATAGTCTCTCGGGCTGATATCGCGCTTTACCGCTCAAAGAGCGCCGGAAGAAACAGAGTGAGCACCGGTTGAGATCAACAGCCTGCCTTGCCGAGTTGGATCGCAAGGGCAATCTCAGAAATTCGCACAAACTGCGGTACGCTGACGAAACGGTCATTGGCTGGCTGCCAATGGGTGTCTTGCCGGGGGCACCCGTAGCTATCGTCATCCGACAAAACAGACAACGGCGACCAGAGTGCGCCCTTGTCTGAGCCCACATACTACCAAGCACTCAATACCAAGCACTCAACGCGAAGAAGGCGTCCATTCGCCACCGCGTATCTTGTCAAACCAGAAGGCGCCAATGATGGTTTTCACGTCGGTCACTCTGCCCTGTCGTATCCAGTCGAGCATCTCGTCGAACGACAATGTGAACACGTCGAGAAATTCACCCGCGTCGAGATCGCGCTCACCCTCTGTCAGACAGCGGGCGAGATAAATATCAAGATGCTCATCCGAGTAGGCAATCGCATTGTGTATGGTGCATAGGAATTGCCATTCGGTGGCCGAGTAGCCGGTTTCTTCACGCAGTTCGCGCTGCGCGCAGAGCAAGGGGTCTTCGCCCGGCTCGAGTTTCCCTGCGGGGAATTCGATGAATACCTGATTATTCGGATAACGAAACTGTCGCTCCAGCAGAACGCGGCCATCCTCGAACACCGGCACAATCACGACCGCGCCGGGATGACGAAAATATTCTCGCGTGGCTTCGCTGCCATCCGGCAGCAACACCCGATCATTGCGCAGCTTGATGAATTGACCGTCGTAGACCAACTCGGAGCTGATCTCGGTTTCGGTCAGATGCTTATCCATGCGGGCGAGTGAGCATCAGTCGTTGGCGGAACGGCGGCGCAAGTGACGCCAGACAAATCCCGGAAAGGCCAGCACCAACATCAGACATAGCGTGACGGTGTAGAACTGCCAGCCCTGCGGGAACGCATTGCCTGCCATCGTTTCCAAGCCGCGCGCAATACCGATCACCAGCAGATACAACAGCAGCACCTCCAACAGACGAACTGCAAAAGGCTTGTTCGCCGATTTCAGTCGGAATACGCCAAATAGCGATTCAGTGAAGAAGGGTAAATTCGCTGCCAGAGCCATCAGGAAAATAATCAGCCAGGCGGCGGTTGAAGTATTCATCAGATAAGCGCCATCAGGAGGCGAGTGCCTGAGAAATCGAGTACACGCAAGCCGTCATCAACGGCCCCGGCAGCAATCCGAGCAAGAGCACGGCAATACCGTTGATCGACAGGGTCAGGCGCATACCGGAGGGTGCGACGATCGGTGAGGAATCTGCAGGCTCATCGAAATACATCAGCTTGATCACGCGCAGGTAATAGAACGCGCCAATCAGCGAGGCCATTACTGCGAATACCACCAGCCACAAATAACCGGCGGCAAGCGCCGACTGCAGTACCGCGAATTTGGCGTTGAATCCGACCAGCGGCGGCACACCCGCGAGCGACAGCATCAGCATCATCATGACCGCGGCAAACCAGGGGCTGCGCTGATTAAGCCCTTTGAAGTCGTCAAGTTCCTCAGCCTCAAAACCGCTGCGTGCCAGCAGCAGGATGACCGCAAAGCTGCCCAGCGTGGTCAGCACATACACGATGCCGCAAAACATGGCGGCGCTGTAGGCATTGACGGCGGCTTCCTGGGTGCTGCCTTCAAAGACACCCGACTGCAACCCCACGAGCATGAAGCCCATGTGAGAAATCGTCGAGTACGCCAGCATGCGCTTGATATTGGTCTGGGCGATTGCAACGATGTTGCCGACGGCCAGTGAGAGCACCGCCATCACCAGCATCATCTGCTGCCAGTCAGCCGCCATGGCGCCCATCCCCTCTACCAGCAAGCGTATCGCGATTGCGAAAGCCGCTAATTTTGGGGCGGCTCCGATCAGCAAGGTCACCGAGGTCGGAGAGCCATGATAGACATCGGGCACCCACATATGGAATGGCGCCGCCGAGAATTTGAACGCCAGGCCAGACACCATGAACACCAGGCCCAGCACCAGCACCATCTTGTGCGAGGGATCTGCCGCAATTGCTTGGGAGATCTTGCCCAGTTCCAGCGAACCCGTGGCGCCGTAGATCATCGACATACCGTACAACATGAAACCTGAGGAGAGCGCACCAAGGACGAAATACTTCATCGCCGCTTCCGTCGAGATGGCGTGGTCGCGACGCATCGCCACCAGCGCATAGAGCGACAGCGACATCAGCTCCAGCCCGAGATAAATGACGAGAAAATTGTTACCAGAGATCATGATCATCTGACCCAGCAGCGACAGCAGGGCCAGCACATAGAACTCTCCGGACAGATTACCGCCCAGCATGCCGCGCTCATTCGAATACAGCCGCGAGTAGACTAGCGTTGCAAATGTGGTGCCCGCTGCGAGACACTTGAGCAGGCTGGCCATCGGGTCCAGCACATAGCTGTTATGAAAGGCATACACCGTACCGGGTATCGCGTAATCGCCGATCGCGATGATTCCAGTCACGGCAACGACGAGCAATGACAAGCGGTGGCTGAGCGGATTTTTTTCTTCGTCAGCGAACAGCCCGGCCACCATCACCACCATGGTGGCGATCGCCAGAAAGATTTCGGCACTGGCTGCTGCGTAGTTCATTTCTGTCATGGTCAGTTTCCTGCGTTATTGCGGGATCTTGCTGATGGCCACATGGCGCAGCAGATCGGTCACCGAGGTCTGGGTCAGATCAGTGAACGGTGCCGGGTAAATACCCATCCACAGCGTGGCAATCGCCAGTACGCCCAGCAGCATGAACTCGCGCGGGCTGAGATCGGACAGGGTGGCCACATTCTCATTGCCGATCTCGCCGAACACCACGCGCTTGACCAGCCACAGCGAATAGGCCGCCCCAAGAATCAGCGCTGTTGCCGCTAGAACGCCGATCCAGAAATTGAATTTCACCGCGCCGAGTATCACCATGAATTCGCCGATGAAGCCCGAGGTACCCGGCAGACCCGCATTGGCCAGCGAGAAGAGTACGAACAATGCCGCAAAGCGCGGCATGGTGTTGATCACGCCACCATAATCGGCGATCTCGCGCGAGTGAAGACGATCATAGAGCACACCGATGCAGAGGAACATCGCGCCGGACACAAAGCCATGCGAGATCATCTGCATCAGGCCGCCCTGCACCGCCATGTCACCGAAGACGAAGAAACCCAGCGTTACAAATCCCATGTGCGCAATCGACGAATACGCGACCAGCTTCTTCATGTCCGCCTGCACCAGCGCCACCAGACCGATGTAGATCACCGCGATCAGCGACAGCGTGATCATCAGCCCGGCCAGTGCGTGACTGGCATCGGGAGTGATCGGCAAGGAAAACCGCAGGAAGCCATAGCCGCCGAGTTTCAGCATGATGGCGGCCAGCACCACGGAGCCCCCCGTCGGCGCTTCCACGTGGGCGTCCGGCAGCCAGGTATGCACGGGCCACATCGGCACCTTGACGGCAAACGCCATCAGGAAGGCAAGGAAGATCGGAATCTGCGCAGACATCGGCAGTGGCAACTGGTGCCAGTCGAGAATATCGAAACTGCCTGATTCGATGTGCAGCCAGATCAACGCGACCAGCATCAACAGCGAGCCGAGAAAGGTATACAGAAAGAATTTGATCGCTGCATAGACGCGGCGCGGACCGCCCCAGACACCGACGATGATAAACATCGGTATCAGCGTCGCTTCGAAGAACACATAAAACAACAAGCCGTCGATCGCGCAGAACACGCCAATCATGATCCCGGACAGGATCAGGAACGCACCCATGTACTGGGCAACGCGTGTCTGTATCACTTCCCAACCGGCGATGACGACGATCACCGTGATGAAGGCGGTGAGCGGAACAAACCAAAGGGACAGACCGTCAATACCGAGGTGGTAGTAGACGTTGAAGCGTGCGATCCAGAGTTCTCTCTCGACGAACTGCAGCCCGTGGGCCGCGGCATCAAAGCCGGTGATCAGCGGTAGCGTGATCAGGAAGCTGATGATCGCTCCAATAAGCGACAGAATGCGAACCTGATTCGCCCGGCTGTCGCTGCCCATCGCCAGCACCAGTGCGCCGAAAGCGATCGGCAAACCGATCGCAAGGCTGAGAAGAGGAATAGATGACTGCATAGTGTTGTTTGTTCTCTGGCTGCGGGGCTGTCGTCAGGTTCGTGGTCTTGAGGATCTGGTTGTTTTGGTGTTGTTGGTATCCGGTCTTTTTGAATCAGGGTCTAATTAGCAGATATCCAAGATAAATTGCGATGGCCAGGATCATCGTAAACGCGTAGTGGTAGATGTAACCTGTCTGGAAACCGCGTGACAACACCGCAAACCAGCCGATCACGCGAGCAGTACCATTCACCACCAGACCGTCGATCAGTGCGCGATCGCCGACGGTCGACAATCCGCTGCCCAGACCGCGAGCACCCCCCGCAAAGACGATGTCGTTTATCTTGTCCATGTAGTACTTGTTATCCAACAGCGTATGCAGGCTATGGAATTTGTCATGGAACCAGGCTGGCACGCGCGGATTGACCATATAGCAGTAGTAGGCACTGCCGACGCCCCCAGCTGCCAGCCAGAAAGGCAGCGTGCCGAGTGCGTGCAGACTCATCGCCGTCGCACCGTGGAATGCTTCCGCGAGCTCCGCCATCGCAGGATGCTGATCGCCAACGAAGATCACGCCCTTGAAGACATCACCGTAAAGCATCGGTTCGACGGTGAGGTAACCAATGACGACCGAGGGAATCGCCAGCAGTACCAGCGGCAGGGTCACCACCCATGGCGCTTCGTGGGGCTTCTCGCCCGGTGCGAGTCCGTGATGTTCATCATCCTGGTGTGCATCATGCCCGTGATGCGACTGGCCGAACCGCTCCTCGCCATGAAAGACCAGAAAATACATTCGGAACGAATAGAACGCCGTGACGAACACACCTGCGAGTACGGCAAACTGGGCAAAACCTGCGCCGGCAATGTGGGTCGCACTCACAGCTTCAATGATCGAATCTTTTGAATAGAAGCCCGAGAAAAACGGTGTGCCAATCAGCGCCAGCGATCCGAGCAGGCTGGTGATCCAGGTAATGGGCATGTATTTGCGCAGGCCACCCATGTTACGGATGTCCTGATCATGATGCATGCCGATGATGACTGCGCCAGCACCCAGGAAAAGCAGCGCCTTGAAGAACGCGTGCGTCATCAGATGAAAAACTGCCACCGAGTACGCGGAGGCGCCGAGTGCCACGGTCATGTAGCCCAGCTGGGACAAGGTGGAGTAAGCAACCACGCGCTTGATGTCATTCTGGATGATGCCCAGAAAGCCCATGAACAGCGCCGTGATCGCGCCAATCACCAGCACGAAGGACAGTGCAGTGTCCGACAATTCGAACAGGGGCGACATGCGGCTGACCATGAAAATACCCGCTGTGACCATCGTCGCCGCATGGATCAGCGCCGAGATTGGCGTCGGGCCCTCCATCGAATCCGGCAGCCACACATGTAAAGGAAACTGCGCCGATTTGCCCATCGCACCGATGAACAGGCAGATGCAGGCCACGGTGAGCAGCATCCAATCTGTGCCCGGCAGGGTGAGCGCTGCCAGCTGTTCGCGCTTGGCGAACACGTCGGCATAGTTCATCGACCCGGCATAGGCGAGCAGCAGCCCAATACCAAGAATGAAGCCGAAGTCCCCGACACGATTGACCAGAAACGCCTTCATGTTCGCGAAAATCGCCGTCGGGCGCTTGAACCAGAACCCAATCAGCAGGTAGGACACCAGACCCACCGCTTCCCAACCGAAAAACAGCTGCAGGAAGTTGTTGCTCATGACGAGCATCAGCATCGAAAACGTGAACAGCGAGATGTAGGAGAAGAAGCGGTTGTAGCCCTCGTCATCCTGCATGTAACCGATGGTATAAATGTGCACCATCAGCGAGACAAAGGTCACCACGCACATCATGATGGCGGTCAGGCTGTCGATCAGAAAACCGACCTCCAGCTTCAGCTCGCCCAGCGTCATCCAGGTGTAGACCGTGCCATGGTAGGTCGCGCCATCCAGCACGAGCATTAAGGTCTGAGCAGAGATCAGGAAGGCGATCAATACGCCCAGAATAGTTGCGCTGTGCGATGCAGTGCGACCGACCAGATTACCAAAGAAACGGGTACCGAGAAGACCTGCAATCATGGAGCCCGCCAGCGGTGCCAGCGGGACGATCAGCAGGAGATCAGGATTCAGTTGCACTGTCATGGAAACCTAGCATTATTTTTTCGGGTCAACCCTTCAGACGATCGAGATCTTCGACATTGATCGTGTTCAGGTTACGGAACAGCACCACCAGAATCGCCAGGCCAATGGCAGACTCTGCTGCGGCGACGGTCAGAATGAAGAAAACAAAGACCTGTCCGGCCGCATCGCCCAGGTAATGGGAGAACGCGACGAAATTCGTGTTCACTGCCAGCAGCATCAGCTCGATCGACATCAGGATGATGATCACGTTCTTGCGGTTAAGGAAGATACCGACGACCGCGATCGCGAACAGGATGGCGCCGAGCGTCAGGTAATGGGCGAGTGTGATGTCCATGGCTGGCCTCAGGAGTTGTCGGCAGCAGACTGGTTGGCAGCGCGCGAGCTTTCTGGTGCCATGCTGACGATGCGAATGCGATCTTCACGGCGGGTCTTGACCGCGAGACCAGGATCAAAATACTTGGTGTCCTTGCGGCGACGCAGTGTAAGCGCCACCGCGGCGACCAGAGCTGCCAGCAGGATCAGCGCCGCTACCTCGAACGCGTATAGATAATTCGTGTAGATCAGCTTGCCCAGCTCTTTCGTGTCACCGATATTTCCGGCGGCGATCTCCGGCTGGTTGATAAAACCACTGACAAGCACTGCCACCATCTCGGCCGCGATCACGACTCCTATCGTTACCGCGAAAGGCAAATGTCCCCAGATACCCGCACGCAGCTTGGCCATGTCGATATCCAGCATCATCACTACAAACAGAAAAAGCACCATCACCGCGCCAACGTACACGAGCACCAGCACAATCGCCAGGAACTCCGCCTTGAGCAGCATCCAGATCGCTGAAGCCGAGAAGAAGGACAGAATCAGGTACAAGGCGGCGTGCACCGGATTGGGATCGGTGACCACGCGCAGCGCGGCAAACACCAGCAAGGCAGCAAACACGTAGAACAGGACGGCGGTGAATTCCATGTGAGGCCTTAGCGGTAGCGCGCATCAGCAGCGCGGTTGGCGGCGATCTCAGCCTCGTACTTGTCACCGATGGCCAGCAGCATGTCCTTCGTGTAGTACAGGTCACCGCGCTTTTCGCCGTGATATTCCAGGATGTGGGTCTCGACGATCGAGTCCACCGGGCAGGACTCTTCGCAGAAACCGCAGAAGATGCATTTGGTCAGGTCGATGTCATAGCGCGTGGTCCGGCGCGAGCCATCCTCGCGCTGGTCGGATTCAATGCTGATCGCCAAAGCCGGGCATACAGCCTCGCACAACTTGCAGGCGATGCAGCGCTCTTCACCGTTCGGGTACCGGCGCAACGCATGCAAGCCGCGGAAGCGCGGCGACTGCGGCGTCTTCTCCTCCGGGAATTGCACCGTGATCTTGCGAGCGAACATGTAGCGACCGGTCAGCGCCAGCCCTTTGAAGAGCTCGCGCAGCATCAGGCTGCCGAAGAAATCTTTGATGGCTTCCATAATGTCTCAGCCTCGTTTCATTTCCAGATGTTCCAAGGGGTCTGCATCCAGACCGCGACTATCACGAGATAGATCACGGTCAGTGGAATGAAGACTTTCCAACCCAGGCGCATGATCTGATCGTAGCGATAGCGAGGGAATGATGCGCGCACCCAGATGAAGATGGACACGACCAGGAAAGTCTTGATGCCCAGCCAAATCCATCCCGGTATGAAGCCCAGCACGGCCAGCGGTGCGCTCCAGCCGCCGAGGAACATCAGCGTGGCCATGATCGATATGAGGATCATGTTGGCGTACTCGGCGAGAAAGAACATCGCAAATGACATGCCAGAGTATTCGACCATGTGACCAGCGACAATCTCGGACTCGCCCTCGACCACGTCAAACGGGTGCCGCGCAGTCTCGGCGATGCCGGAAATGATGTAGACACCGAACATCGGCAGCAGCGGCAGCCAGTTCCAGGATAGGAAGTTCAGTCCCATGTCGGCGAACACACCCTTGGTCTGCCCCGCCACGATGGCCGACAGGTTCAGGCTACCCGATACCATCAGCACGATCACCAGCACGAAGCCCATCGCGATCTCGTACGAGACCATCTGCGCCGACGCGCGCATCGCGCCGAGGAAAGCGTATTTGGAATTCGATGCCCAGCCAGCGATGATCACCCCGTACACTTCCAGCGAGGTGATCGCCATCACGAACAGCAGGCCGGCGTTCACATTCGCCAGTGCCTTTTCCGGACCAAACGGCACCACTGACCAAGCGGCAAGCGCCGGCATGATGGTCATCACCGGTGCAATCACGAACAAGGCCTTGTTGGCCTTGGCGGGAACGACGATTTCTTTCATCAGCAGCTTCAGCGCATCGGCAATCGGCTGCAGCAAGCCCGCGGGACCGACCCGATTGGGGCCCAGACGCACGTGCATCCAACCGATCATCTTGCGCTCCCACAGCGTGAGGTAGGCAACGCAGCCCATCAGTGGCAGCGTCACAGCGACAATCTTGATCAGTATCCAGGCGATCGGCCAAGCCGGCCCCAGCGCTTCACCACCGGTGCTGGTCAGCAGGTTGATGATCTGATCCATCAGGCTTTCTCCACCGAGATGGCACCGAACATCTCACCCAGCGCCAGCGTCGCCGAATGCGCAGCGGCCACTCGAACAACATGGGCCGGCAAGCTGCCGTCAATCGCGCAAGCCAGCATGACCGTCGCCTTGCCCTGGGTAACGCGCACCGTCGCGCCCTCGCTGACACCGAGCTTCTCGGCGAGCGCGGCAGACAAGATAGCCTTTGGAGTACGGGCGTCAGTCGTCTGTTGCAGCGCCTCGGCACGGCGAACGATCGCATCGCTGAAGTAGACGGGCACATCCGCCACACGCTGCAAGCCTCGCAACGCATCCGCCACCTGCGGCGGTTCCAGCCTGAGCGCGGCACGGTTATTGAGGCGCGCTGACAAATCCAGGCCTTCGAGCGTCTTCGCGCCGAGGACTTCATTGCGTATTTCTTCGGAGCTGTCGTAGTTGAAGCCCTCCAGCGACAGCAGATTGCCGAGTACGCGCAGCACTTTCCAGCCCGGACGAGTGTCACCGAGCGGCTTGACCGTGCCGTTGAAGCCTTGCGCACGACCTTCGGCATTGACGAAGGTCCCGGAGGTTTCGGAGAACGGCGCTGTCGGCAACAGCACGTCGGCGTATTCAAGGCTTTGTTTGAACGGCGACATGACGACGACCATGTCTGCCTGATCCAGCGCGGCGCGCGCCATCTGCGGATTGGCGCAATCATGCTCGGGTTCGACATTTAGCAGCAGATATGCCTTGCGCGGCTGCTCGATCAAACGCTTTGCATTGACACCATTCGACGGGAAAGCATTCGCCAGATAGCCACCGACGGTATTCGCCGCTTCAGTCAGATAACCCAAGGATGCCGACGTATTCTCTGCGATCCACTGCGCAATCGCATGCAGCTGTGATGCCTGAGGATGCTGCACAGCCGCGTTACCGAGCATGATCGCGCGCGGCTCGCCAGAGAGCAAGCCTGCGGCGATCTGCTTTGCCGTGGATGAGGGCTGCAGCGCGGCCAGCTCGGCCGGCACCGGCATGTTTTTGTGCTGAGCGACGGCGACAGCAACCTCGCCGAGCAGCGCGGTCCAGTCGGCTGGTGCGGCGATCAGCTTGTTCGCCAGCGGCATGAGCAGATCATCGTCAGTGGCGTGCAGCACCGACACCTGCGCGCCACGGCGCACCGCCTGTCGCAGCCTCGCAGCGAGCAAGGGATGATCTTTACGCAGGAAAGAACCGACGATGAACACACGTTTCAACTGGCTGAATGTCTCGATGCTCATCCCCATCCAGGGCATCATCTTGCGATCGTCAATGAAATCCGACTGACGCAGGCGGAAATCGACATTTTCCGAGCCCATGCCGCGAACAATTTTCTGCAGCAGCGACAGTTCTTCCAGCGTCGAGTACGGTGTAGCAAGCGCGGCGAGTGAATCAGGGCCATGTTCATGACGAATATTGCGTAGCCCGTGCGCGACGTACTCCAGCGCGGTCTGCCAGTCTGTCGTCTGCCACTGCCCGCCCTGCTTGATCATTGGTGCGGTCAGGCGGTCTTCGCTGTTCAGGCCCTCGTAGGCGAAGCGGTCACGATCGGACAGCCAGCATTCGTTGATGGCCTCGTTCTCCATCGGCAGCGTACGCATCACTTTGCCGCCCTTGACCTGGACGATCAGGTTGGAGCCCAGGCTATCGTGCGGACTGACAGACTTGCGACGTGACAGCTCCCATGTGCGGGCGCTGTAGCGGAAAGGCTTGGAGGTCAGCGCACCAACAGGACACAGATCGATCATATTGCCCGAGAGCTCGGAATCAACCGTCTTGTTCACGAAGGTGGTGATCTCGGAATGCTCACCACGATTGAGCATGCCGAATTCCATCTGGCCTGCGATCTCTTGTCCAAAACGGACGCACCGGGTGCAATGGATGCAACGGCTCATTTCTTTCATCGAGATCAGCGGGCCGGCATCCTTGGAGTGCACGACGCGCTTTTCTTCCTGATAGCGCGACGCGGAAGGACCGTAGCCGACCGCGAGATCCTGCAACTGGCACTCGCCGCCCTGATCGCAGATCGGGCAATCCAGCGGGTGGTTAATCAACAGGAATTGCATCACGTCTTTCTGAGCCTTCACGGCCTTGTCACTGTGAGTGCGCACGACCATGCCCGGCGTGACCGGTGTGGCGCATGCAGGCAGCGGCTTCGGCGCCTTCTCAATCTCGACCAGACACATACGGCAGTTCGCCGCAATCGACAGCTTCTTGTGGTAGCAGAAGTGCGGAATGTAAGTGCCGAGGCGATTCGCGGCCTCCATCACCATGGAGCCTTCTTGCACTTCGACTTTTTTACCGTCTATCTCGATCTCAACCATGATTGTTCCGGTCAGATGTAGATCGGCACGAGGCAGCGCTTGTGCTCGATGTGATACGCAAATTCATCGGTGAAGTTCTTGATCATCGCGCGCACCGGCATGGCGGCAGCGTCGCCAAGTGCGCAGATGGTTCTTCCCTGAATACCGTCGCAGACGGAATTGAGCACATCAAGGTCTTCTGTCCTGCCCTCGCCATGCTCGATGCGATGCACCATCCGGTACAGCCAGCCGGTACCTTCTCGGCAGGGCGTGCACTGACCACAGGATTCTTCGTAATAAAAGTACGATAGTCGCAGCAGTGACTTCACCATACAGCGGGTTTCATTCATCACGATCACTGCGCCGGAGCCCAGCATCGAGCCGGCCTTCGCGATGGAGTCGTAATCCATGTCGGTTTCCATCATCACGTCACCGCGCAGCACGGGCATCGATGAACCGCCGGGGATCACTGCCTTGATCTTCTTGCCATCGCGCATACCGCCAGCCAGCTCCAGCAGTGTCGCGAACGGCGTACCTAGCGGGACTTCGTAATTGCCAGGTCGGGCCACATCGCCCGACACCGAGAAAATCTTGGTGCCGCCATTGTTTGGCTTACCCAGTGCTGCATAAGCATCGCCACCGAGGTTGATCGCGAATGGCACGGCGGCGAAGGTCTCAGTGTTGTTGATCGTGGTTGGTTTGCCGTACAGGCCAAAACTTGCGGGGAAAGGGGGTTTGAAACGCGGCTGGCCTTTCTTGCCCTCGAGCGATTCAAGCAGCGCGGTCTCTTCGCCGCAGATGTAGGCGCCGTAGCCGTGGAATGCGTGCAGCTGGAACGAGAAATCCGAGCCCATGACGCGGTCACCCAGGAAACCTGCAGCGCGCGCTTCTTCCAGCGCCTCTTCGAAACGTTCGTAGACATCCCAGATCTCGCCGTGAATGTAGTTGTAACCGACGCTGATACCCATCGCATACGCGCCGATGGCCATGCCTTCGATCACAGTGTGCGGGTTGTAGCGAAGGATGTCACGGTCCTTGAACGTGCCCGGCTCACCTTCGTCGGAATTGCATACAAGGTATTTTTGCCCCGGGAACTGACGCGGCATGAAGCTCCATTTCAGGCCGGTCGGGAAACCTGCACCGCCGCGGCCGCGAAGCGATGAGGCTTTCAGATCGGCGATCACCTGCTCGGGTGCTATTTTTTCAGTCAGGATTCGGCGCAGCGCCGAATAACCGCCGCGCTTGACGTAATCCTCCAGCCGCCAGTTGCTGCCATCCAGCCCCGCGAGAATCAGCGGCTTGATGTGACGATCGTGAAGGCTGCTCATTTCCTGAGCTCCGTCAACAAGGCATCAATTTTTTCGTTGTTCATGTGGCTGCACATCCGCTTGTTATTGACCAGCAGCACGGGTGCATCGCCACAGGCGCCCATGCACTCGCCTTCGATCAGCGTGAACTCGCCATCGGACGTGGTCTCGCGGTAGTCGATGTCGAGCTTGGATTTCAGGTAATGGGCCGCCCTCTCGCCGCCGGACAATGCACACGGCAGATTGGTACAGACGGTGATCTTGTGCTTGCCAACCGGCTTCAAATCAAACATGTTGTAGAAGGTTGCGACTTCTTGCACCGCGATCGCGGGCATGCCGATATAGTTGGCGACGTCCTGCATCACTTCAGGCGACACCCAGCCTTTTTCATCTTGCGCGATCGCTAGCGCAGCCATCACCGCCGACTGTCGCTGGTCGGTCGGGAACTTTGCGAGTTCACGATCAATTTTTTTGTACGCTTGCTCTGATAACAGCATCGTTCTGCCTTTGTGGAGGTATCCGCGATCAGCGATCAATCTCGCCAAACACGATGTCCTGTGTGCCGATGATCGTCACCGCATCGGCAATCATGTGTCCCGTGGCCATTTCATTCAACCCTTCAAGGTGCGCAAAACCCGGCGCACGGATCTTCAGGCGATATGGCTTGTTTGCGCCATCGGATACGATATAAATGCCGAACTCGCCTTTAGGATGCTCAACCGCCGCATACGCTTCCCCCTCAGGCACGTGAAAGCCTTCGGTGAATAGCTTGAAGTGATGGATCAGTTCTTCCATGTTGGATTTCATGTCCACGCGCGACGGGGGCGCGACCTTGTGGTTTTCACTGATAACTGGGCCGGGGTGATTGCGCAGCCATTCGATGCACTGCTTGATGATGCGGTTGGACTGACGCATTTCTTCGATACGAACCAGGTAGCGGTCATAGCAATCACCATTCACGCCGACCGGGATATCGAAATCCATCAGATCGTAGACTTCATAGGGCTGCTTCTTGCGCAAATCCCAGGCGATACCGGAGCCTCGCAGCATCGCACCCGTGAAACCCATCTGCAATGCACGCTCCGGGGATACCACACCGATACCCACCAGTCGTTGTTTCCAGATACGGTTATCCGTCAGCAGCGTCTCGTACTCGTCCACATGGGAAGGAAAACGGTTGGTGAAATCTTCAATGAAGTCGAGCAGCGAACCCTGACGGGTTTCGTTGAGCCGAGCGATCGCTTTGTCGTTGCGAATCAGTGAGGCTTTGTACTTCGGCATACTGTCGGGAAGGTCGCGATACACACCTCCCGGACGGTAATACGCTGCATGCAAGCGCGCGCCAGACACTGCCTCATAGCAGTCCATCAAATCTTCACGCTCACGGAATGCATAGAGGAACACGCCCATCGCACCGACATCCAGCGCGTGCGCACCGAGCCACAGCAGGTGATTCAGCAGGCGCGTGATCTCATCGAACATCACGCGGATATACTGCGCGCGCAACGGCACCTCGATACCCAGCAGCTTCTCGATGGCCATCACATACGCATGCTCATTGCACATCATCGACACATAGTCGAGACGGTCCATATAGGGTACTGATTGTAAATAAGTACGCGTTTCAGCCAACTTTTCAGTCGCCCGGTGCAGCAGACCGATATGCGGATCAGCACGCTGGATAACTTCACCATCCAGTTCCAGCACCAGACGCAGCACACCGTGCGCAGCGGGATGCTGAGGGCCAAAATTGAGCGTGTAATTCTTGATTTCAGCCACGACGCATCTCCCGCAGCGAAACTTGATTCCAGAGCACATTGCCTCGCTCAATTTCGGTGAAGGCTAACTTCGCGCCAGCGAAGTTAAGCGCGCAGCGCGCGCGGCCGGAGCCAAAATTGAGCGTGTAATTCTTGATTTCAGCCACGACGCATCTCCCGCAGCGAAACTTGATTCCAGAGCACATTGCCTCGCTCAATTTCGGTGAAGGCTAACTTCGCGCCAGCGAAGTTAAGCACGCAGCGCGCGCGGCCGGAGCCAAAATTGAGCGTGTAATTCTTGATTTCAGCCATGATTACTTCACCCCGTAATTCTCTTCGCGGATCACACGCGGCACATTCTCGCGAGGTTCGATGGTGACCGGCTGGTAGATCACGCGCTTCTGTTCGGGGTCGTAACGCATTTCTACATAACCACTGACCGGAAAATCCTTGCGGAACGGATGGCCGATGAAACCGTAGTCAGTGAGAATGCGACGAAGATCGTCATGACCTTCAAACAGAATACCGAACAAGTCGAAAGCCTCGCGCTCGTACCAGTTGGCCGATGACCACAGGCTGCATACGGAAGAAACGATGGGCATCTCGTCATCCGGCGCAAAGGTACGAATGCGTACTCTCCAGTTTTGGCTGACGGACAACAAATGAGCAACGACGGCAAAGCGCGGACCCTCCCATGCGCCATCGCCATATTGCGAGTAGTCGACGCCACACAGATCGATCAGCTGCTCGAAACGCGTCGTGGCATGATCGCGCAGCATCTGCATCACCAACAGATAATCAGACGCGCCGACGACGATACTGACCTCGCCCAGATCGGTATTGAGGCTCTTGATCCGTTCGCCCAACACCTGCTGCAAGGCGGTCACAAGGTTTTCGAGTTTGGTGCTCATGTCGGGCATTGTCAATGTCAGCGGGCGATGGTGTTGGTTCGCCGTATTTTGTTCTGCAACTGCATGATCCCGTACAAGAGCGCTTCCGCTGTCGGCGGGCACCCCGGTACATAAATGTCGACGGGCACGATGCGGTCACAGCCACGCACGACCGAGTAGGAATAGTGGTAATAGCCACCACCGTTCGCGCAGGAACCCATGGAGATGACCCAGCGCGGCTCGGCCATCTGGTCGTAGACCTTGCGCAGTGCGGGTGCCATCTTGTTACACAGCGTACCGGCCACGATCATCACATCGGATTGACGTGGCGAGGGACGGAAGACCACGCCGAACCGGTCGAGGTCGTAACGGGAAGCACCTGCATGCATCATCTCGACAGCGCAGCAAGCCAGACCAAAAGTCATCGGCCACATCGATCCGGTGCGGGTCCAGTTGATCAGTTTGTCGGCCGTCGTGGTGACAAAGCCTTCGTTCATCAATCCATCAATAGCCATTGCTTATTCCCAGTCCAGAGCGCCTTTTTTCCATTCGAAAATCAGGCCAACGACAAGTACACCCAGGAAGATCATCATCGCCCAGAAACCGAGCCGCCCGACATCGCCCATCGCGACAGCCCAAGGCACCAGAAAGGCGACTTCGAGATCAAAAAGAATGAACAGAATGGCGACCAGGTAGTAACGCACATCGAATTTCATGCGTGCGTCTTCGAAAGCTTCGAAGCCGCACTCATAAGCGGAATTTTTTTCCGTATCCGGCTTGTGCGGACCCAGCAGCCGCCCGAGAATCTGAGGCGCGACACCGACAGCGATACCGACGCAGATGAACAGCAGTATCGGCAGATAGTTTTCGAGGTTCACGATATTCGCAGTTCAAAACTCTGGTTGTTAACGCCAGGAAAACCAGACATGAAGCCAAAAAGACAACTCTGTCTGTTCGGCAAAAAGCCAGCAAAAGGCAACCTCTCGCTGGCTCGCTTGAATTACGTTTTGACTGGTGCCGACGGCGAGACTCGAACTCGCACAGCTTGCGCCACTACCCCCTCAAGATAGCGTGTCTACCAATTTCACCACGTCGGCAAAAGCGCGCTATTTTAACCTGCTTTGAGACCCCAATTCAATGAAGGTTTTGCAGGAAAAAGAAGAGGCCTTTATTTGGGAATTTCTCCTGACTGCCCCTGCGCAGGAGTGGCGGGTTGTGACTGACTGGTCGGGTTCTGCGGTGGTGCCGGCGCAGCGGGAGTAGTGGGAATCTGATCCATTACACCGGCACCACCCGAAGCAATCGGACGGCTGCTGATGAAACTCAGCGCCAGAGTCGCAACGAAAAATACGGCTGCGGCAATTCCCGTAGAACGTGAAAGGAAATTCGACGAGCCGCTGGCGCCAAACAGGCTGCCCGACGCACCCGATCCAAATGCCGCGCCCATATCGGCGCCCTTGCCGTGCTGGAGCAGTACCAGACCAATGATGATCAGGGCACTCACCACCTGAACCACGATGACGATGGCTAACAAAGTATTCATAAGTTATTCCGAATTTCTGTAAAAACGTTACTAGGATTACGTATTAATGCAGGTCAGTTTCAGAGTTTTTCATACCGCCATAGGCATCACATCAAGCGGCAGAGGCAATTGCCAGAAAATCCGGCGCTTTCAGTGACGCACCGCCGATCAGGCCGCCATCAATGTCTGGCATCGCCAGCAACTCTTTTGCGTTATCCGGTTTCATGCTGCCGCCATACAAAATCTGTAGTCTTTCCGCCGCCGCCGAGTTGGCTTTGGCCAAGGTGGAACGGACCGCCTCATGGACTTGCTGGGCCATCGCTGGTGTGGCGGTTTTTCCAGTACCAATGGCCCATATCGGTTCGTAAGCAATCACGATATCGACCAGCTGCGGGCCCACGGCCTTGATCACGGGCTCGAGCTGTCTCATCACAACAGCATTCGTCCTGTCTTCCTCGCGCTCTTGCAAGGTCTCGCCGACGCAAACAATCGGTATCAATCCAGCCTCGAGCGCGCGCACCGCTTTACGCGCTACCAGTTCATCATTTTCGCCGTGGTAGCTGCGCCGCTCGGAATGTCCGACGATGACATAGGTGCAGCCAAAATCCTTCAGCATCTGCGCCGAGACTTCCCCAGTATAGGCGCCAACGTCATGCTCGGACAGGTCTTGTGCACCCCACCGCACCGCAGAGGCGCTCAGCGCCGTTTGTGCCTGGGCCAGATACGGCGCTGGAACACACACGGCCAGGTCGCAGGTTGCGCTTGCACCGGCGAGAATACCCTCCAGCAGCATCGCATTCGCTCCGAGGCTGCCATTCATTTTCCAGTTACCGGCAATCAGTGTGCGTCGCATGGTCTCGCCCGTAAAAAGCTCGCGATTCTATCTCAAAGCACTTGCAGCATGATCTTGCCGACATGGGTACTGCTCTCCATCAGTGCATGCGCCTGGGCGGCCTGCTCGAGCGGGAAGGTCTTGAAGATCACGGGCTTGATCTTGCCGGATTCCAGCAAAGGCCAAACACGCTGGCGCAGCTTTTGTGCGATGTCCTGCTTGAATGCGACCGGCCTTGGACGAAGGGTGGAGCCGGTGATGGTCAGACGACGGCGCATGATCTCGCCAAAATTCACTTCGCCTTTCGAGCCGCCCAAAAGCGCAATCACGACCAGACGTCCATCGTCCGCCAGACAATTGATCTCGCGATTGACATAGTCGCCTGCAACCATATCGATGATGACGTTCACACCTTTGCCGCCGGTGAGTGATTTGACGATCTCGACAAAATCTTCAGTGCGGTAGTTGATACCACGGTCCGCACCCAGGCTCTCGCAGGCCCTACATTTCTCATCCGTGCCTGCGGTCGCAAATACACGATGACCCAGCGCCGTTGCCATCTGAATGGCGGTGACACCAATGCCAGAACTGCCGCCCTGCACCAGCAAGGTCTCTCCATCGCCAAGACGCGCGCGCTCGAAAACATTGCTGTACACCGTAAAAAAAGTCTCGGGCAGCGAGGCCGCCTCGGTCGCAGACCAGCCCTTGGGCATGGGCAGGCATTGCGCGATGGGCGCGGCGCAATACTCTGCATAGCCGCCGCCCTGCACCAGCGCGCAGACCATGTCGCCTTTGGCGAAACCACCGACACCCAGATCGCCGTCGACGATCTCGCCCGCGACTTCAAGGCCGGGAATATCCGACGCGCCCGGCGGCACAGGATAGTTACCGGTACGCTGCAGCACATCCGGACGGTTCACGCCTGCCGCATGCACCTTGATCAGCACCTCTCCCGCCTTGGCAGCAGGTATCGGCCTGTCACAGGGTGTGAGTACCTCTGGTGCACCCGGCTTGATGATTTCTATTGCACGCATTCTGTGTCTCCCAGTTCTGCTTTTCTTGGCGGCTTCTCTTGGCGGATCTTCCCGGGGAATGTCTTGCCTGAGGCGTCAAATCGCTGGTTGCCTGATCTGTCGCTGCCACTGAAGAAGCCAGCCCCGCGGTTCGCGGGGCTGGTGACGGTTGCTGCGGTCACGACCGCGCAGCGCGCACGAACACAGACAGCTTACTGCTGAGCTGCTGCCTCACCAGAGTCTTCTGCCGCGGCAGCCTTCATCGATAGCTTCAGTCGGCCACGATCGTCCGTCTCGAGTACTTTCACGCGAACCTGCTGACCTTCTTTGAGGTAATCAGCCACCGCATTCACGCGCTCGTTGGCGATCTGACTGATATGGAGCAGACCATCCTTGCCCGGCATGACCTGAACGATCGCGCCGAAGTCGAGCAACTTGAGCACAGTGCCTTCGTAGATCTTGCCGACTTCGACCGAAGCCGTCAGCTCTTCTATGCGGCGCTTGGCTTCCTGACCGGCGGCTGCATCGACCGATGCGATGGTCACGATGCCTTCATCAGTGATATCGATCTGGGTACCCGTCTCTTCGGTCAGCGCACGGATCACTGCTCCGCCCTTGCCGATCACGTCGCGGATCTTTTCCGGGTTGATGCGGATGGTGATCAGGCGTGGCGCAAAGTCGGACAGCTCAGTGCGGCCCTGTGGCATGGCTTCCTGCATCTTGCCGAGGATATGCATGCGGCCTTCCTTGGCCTGCGCCAGCGCCGCCTGCATGATCTCTTTGGTGATGCCCTGGATCTTGATGTCCATCTGCAGCGCAGTGATGCCGGTGGCAGTCCCCGCCACCTTGAAATCCATGTCGCCAAGATGATCTTCGTCACCGAGAATGTCGGACAGCACGGCAAACTTGTTGCCCTCCTTGATCAGGCCCATCGCGATACCCGCCACGTGCGCCTTTATCGGCACGCCGGCATCCATCAGCGCAAGGCTGCCGCCGCAGACCGAGGCCATCGATGAGGAACCATTCGATTCGGTAATCTCGGACACCAGACGCAGTGAGTAACTGAACTCGTCTGCTGCCGGCAGTGCCGCGACCAGCGCGCGCTTGGCCAAGCGGCCATGACCGATCTCGCGACGCTTGGGCGAGCCGACACGACCGGTTTCACCGGTTGCAAACGGAGGCATGTTGTAGTGGAGCATGAAACGATCGCTGTACTCGCCGGTGAGCGCATCGATCTTCTGCTCGTCACGCGCGGTGCCCAGCGTGGCCACGACCAGTGCCTGTGTTTCGCCCCGGGTGAACAGCGCAGAACCATGAGTGCGCGGCAGCACGCTGGTACGGATGGTAATAGGACGCACGGTGCGCGTGTCGCGGCCATCGATACGCGGCTCGCCGTCGAGGATCTGCGAACGCACAATCTTCGACTCAAGGTTGAATAGAATATCGCCGAGCTCGGCAGAATCCGGCGCCGGCGTACCGGCCGCCGCCGCTTCGGCCTCTAGCGCCGCTGCGACTTCGGAGGATACTGAGCGCAGCTTGTCGGTACGCGCCTGCTTTTCCTTGGTGGCGAAGGCTTCGCGCAGCTTGCCTTCAGCCAGCTGAGTCACGCGCGCAATCAACGCTTCGTTCTTTGCGGCAGCTGTCCAATGGACCTCAGGCTTGCCGCCATCGCGCACGAGATCGTGGATGGCATCGATCACCACTCTCATCTGCTCATGCCCGTAGACCACCGCGCCCAGCATCACATCTTCTGGCAGCTCCAGTGCCTCGGATTCAACCATCAGCACAGCGGATTCGGTACCGGCAACCACCAGGTCCATTGCCGAACCCTTCATCTGAGACACGTTCGGGTTCAGTACATACTGGCCGTTGATATAGCCAACACGCGCTGCGCCGATCGGGCCATTAAACGGAATACCCGCCACGCAGAGCGCAGCCGATGCGCCGATCATCGAGGGAATGTCGGGGTCGATGTCGGGATTAACCGATAGCACATGAATGATCACCTGCACTTCATTCAGATAGCCATCGGGGAACAGCGGGCGAATCGGGCGATCGATCAGGCGAGAGGTCAGCGTCTCTTTTTCAGAGGGACGGCCTTCTCGCTTGAAGAAACCGCCGGGAATACGGCCAGCAGCATAAGTTTTTTCTACGTAATCAACAGTCAGCGGAAAAAAATCCTGGCCCGGTTTGGCTTCCTTGCGGGCGACAACAGTAGCGAGAATGACGGTATCCTCGACAGAGACCACCACAGCGCCAGACGCCTGACGTGCGATTTCTCCGGTTTCCAGCGTGACCTTGTGCTGGCCATACTGAAAGGTCTTGGTAACTTTATTAAACATCGGGTATTTCCTTTCTGTTTTTGCCGACAGATTTTCAGGCGCTGTCGTTCACCTCACCACAGGCGGAGCCACATTGCCGCCTTTTCGGGACGCATTGCGACGTCCCCACAACTTAACCATGCGACGGGATACGACACATTCGCATTACTTCAAAAAGACGAAATGCCCGCATCAGGTTTCTGATACAGGCATCCGAATTAAAAGCCGGGTAGCAATATTTATTTGCGCAGACCCAGTTTCTCGATCAGTGCACGATAACGGTCAGCGTCCTTGCGCTTCAGATATGCCAGAAGACTCTTGCGACGGTTGACCATCATGATCAGGCCACGACGGGAATGATGATCCTTTGCGTGGGCCTTGAAATGACCATTGAGTTCGTTGATACGCGCGGTCAGCAGCGCTACCTGCACTTCAGGAGAGCCGGTGTCGTTCTGAGCACGTGCGTTTGCCGCAATGACCGCGGCCTTGCCATCTTTCGTGACTGCCATGATTACTTACCTTTCACATGCGGCAGCCAGAGTCGCAACCCCGAATGCCGTGACAACTATTAAAAAATTGGCCACAAAAAGCCAATAGGCGATTATAGCTGAAACCGCCCGCTCGCCCAAGTCCGAGCACATTGGGGGGTCAGGTAGCGCCCCGAGCGAGCCCCAAAGACTCGAAGAATTGCAATAAATATAATTTTCTCGTCCCGCGCAGCGGATATCGGACGACTCTTGAAATCCTCATTGACCACCCTATCTGAAGGGCGTCGGGCGGCCGACTGAGGCGGCCCAGTCAACCACCCCAGGAGGACATCATGAATCTGATTCTGCGTAATCGTGCTGGCTATCCCTTGCCCGGTAGCTTACGGACCACTGTTTTTGGCAATCTGCTCGACACCATGCTCGATGATTTTCTGGCTCCCGCCACGGAGGGCGGACGCGACACGAGCGTTTTCAGCCCTCGGCTCGACCTCACCGAGACTGACAAAGTCTATCTGATCGAAGCTGACCTGCCCGGCGTCGCCAAGAGTGATCTAAAGGTCAGCGTCGACGGCCAGCGTGTCACCATCGAGGCCGAAGTGAAGCGCGAAACTGATCGCAAAGAGGGTGAGGCGGTCGTGCACGCTGAGCGCATTGTGCGCAAATACGCGCGCAGCCTCGAATTACCCGGTGAAGTCGACGATGCCAACGCCGTGGCGAAGCTAGAAAATGGCGTGCTCAGCCTGGTGCTGCCGAAAAAGCAGGCGGTGCAGAGCCGGCTGCTGACGATTCAATAACAGGCCGATACGGCTGACGAGCCCAACTTGAAAGACATGGGATCCCGGCCTGCGCCGGGATGACAAACTACGAGTGCGCTCTCAGTTCCATACCGTTGATACACCACGATGGATCCCGGCCTGCGCCGGGATGCCAACGCCAAAGTGTGCTTTCTCTAGAGCGCTTGTAATGCACCACGCAGTATTACAGCTGCGGATTCAATTTCTCCGTCTTCGAATACAGCTTGTTCAGCGCTGACAAATAAGCCTTGGCGGATGCCACCACAATATCCAGATCCGCTCCCACACCATTGACGATGCGTCCGTTGCGCGAAAGGCGCATCGTGACCTCGCCCTGCGACTGGGTACCCGTGGTAATCGCATTCACCGAAAACAGCAATAACTCAGCACCACTTTTCACATCAGTCTCGATGGCATTCACGATCGCGTCAACCGGGCCATTGCCCTGCCCTTCGCAAGTCACTTCCTTTCCCTCGACCGAGAAGGTGATTTTTGCCGCAGGTTTCTCGCCCGTTTCGGATTGCTGTGACAGTGAGACGAAACTGTAATGCTCTCGCTCGTGCGACTGCTGCTCATCCGACACCAGTGCCATGATGTCCTCATCGAAAATCTCAGACTTTCGATCTGCCAACTCCTTGAAACGTGCAAATGCGGCATTCACCTCGGCCTCGGAATCAAGCGCGATACCTAACTCCTCAAGTCGCTGCTTGAATGCGTTGCGGCCTGAGAGCTTGCCCAGCACAATCTTGTTGGCTGTCCAGCCCACGTCTTCTGCACGCATGATCTCGTAGGTGTCGCGCGCCTTGAGGATGCCATCCTGATGAATGCCCGATGCATGCGCGAACGCATTGGCGCCCACCACAGCCTTGTTCGGTTGCACCGCAAAACCCGTAATCTGCGACACCAGCTTCGAGGTCGGGACGATCTGCGCAGTGTCGATGCCCACCTCCAGCTTGAAATGATCCTTGCGCGTTCGCAAGGCCATCACGATTTCTTCCAGCGCTGTGTTGCCTGCGCGCTCGCCCAGACCGTTGATCGTGCACTCGATCTGTCGCGCGCCGCCGATCATCACGCCGGCCAACGAGTTGGCGACCGCCATCCCCAAGTCGTTGTGGCAGTGCACCGACCAGATCGCCTTGTCGGAATTGGGGATGCGCTCACGCAGTGTCCGCAGCAGATGGCCGTACAACTCAGGCACGCCATACCCGACGGTATCGGCGAGGTTGATGGTGGTCGCGCCCTCTTTGATCACCGCCTCCAGTACGCGGCACAGGAAATCCACGTCCGAGCGGCTGCCATCCTCAGGGCTGAATTCGACATCATCGGTGAACTGCCGCGCATAGCGCACCGCCAGCTTGGCCTGCTCGAACACCTGATCTGGGGACATACGGAGCTTTTTCTCCATGTGGAGCGGCGAAGTCGCGATGAACGTGTGAATCCGCTTGCGCGGTGCCACCGCCAACGCCTCGGCCGCCCGGGCAATGTCCTTGTCGTTGGCGCGCGAGAGCGAACAAACGACGGAATCTTTCACGATACCAGCGATGGCCTTGATCGCCTCGAAATCTCCCGGCGACGACGCCGCGAAGCCGGCCTCGATCACATCGACCTTGAGCCGCTCCAGCTGACGCGCGATGCGGATTTTTTCATCCTTGGTCATCGACGCGCCGGGCGACTGCTCGCCATCGCGCAATGTGGTGTCGAAAATAATCAGCTTGTTTGAGTCGGCCATCTGGGGCTCCTGAGGTTAATGCCTGATAAGGATATATTTTCACCTGCCCGGGCCATTCTTGCCTGAGAGGGGAAAAACACAAATTGTGGGGAATGGGATGTCTGCGCGGTCAGCGCAGTAGGTACAGCAGCAGACCGGTCGGGCTGCTGGCGTGGAGGTAAGCGGTATTGTTGTGTGCGCTTGACATGAGGCAAAGAATAAGGGGATTTGGCGAAAAGCGCAACTCGGCGGAATCTATCGGGCTCATAGGCGTCGTCCGGACGACTCGAGCGCGCGCTCAGCTCGTCTAGTATCTGTTTCGAGAGTGAGAGCACCAGCCCGAGCGGCAGCAGTGATTATTTCTCCAGCGGCTCGTCGCTGGTCTGAACGATGGACACCGGCCGCCCCTTGAACCACTGCCAGAAGAACACCCCGTAGCCGGACAGCCCATAAATCACGAACAAGCCGAACAGAACCTTGGGCGGGTCGCTGGAGACCGCGACAAAAATCAGCACGATCACGAAGATCGCGATAAAAGGTACCGACTTCTTGAAGTTGACATCCTTGAAGCTGTAGAACGGCACATTGGTGACCATGGTCAACCCGGCGTAGACAGTAATTGTCCACGACAGCCAATTGAAGTCTGCTCCGGCAATGCGCAGATCATCCACGAGCCAGATGAAGCCCGCCACCAGTGCCGCAGCCGCCGGGCTGGGCAGTCCCTGAAAGAAGCGCTTGTCGACCACCGCAATATTGGTATTGAATCGCGCCAGCCGAAGCGCCGCACCGGCGCAGTAAACAAACGCCGCCAGCCAGCCAAGCTTGCCCATGCCGCGCAGTGACCATTCGTAGACAATCAGTGAGGGCGCTGCGCCAAACGACACCATGTCCGACAAGCTGTCATATTGCGCACCGAACTCGCTCTGCGTATTCGTCAGTCGCGCGACCCGACCATCGGTGGCGTCGAGCACCATGGCCGCAAAGATGGCCACCGCCGCATTCGAGAACTGGCCATTCATGGCCATCACGATCGCGTAAAAGCCGCAGAACAAAGCCGCAGTCGTAAACGCGTTCGGCAGTAAATAGATTCCGCGGCTGCGCGGTGCCACCCCTTCGGCAGCATCGTCGCTAGCGTCTACTGATCGTCGGAACGCAAACTTGTTCGAGCGCAGTCCCTTGGCTTGCGAGGCCTTGGCCTTGTTTTTACGATGATTGAAAAGTGCCATGACGCCTATGGTAACCGACCCGACCCGTGGCCAGAATCAGAACTCGGCAAGAATAGTCTCGGTGGCTGATACTTTCTCGCCCACCGTCACCCTTGGCCGTGCCGTCAGCGGCAAATAAACATCGACGCGGGAACCGAAGCGTATGAAGCCGTAGCGCTGACCGCGCGCAAGAGCGTCTCCCGCATTCACATAGCAAAGTATCCGGCGAGCGATGAGGCCCGCCACCTGAACAAAGGTGATGGTCTGACCGTTCGCCGCTGTCATCACGACCGCATTGCGCTCGTTTTCGGTCGAGGCTTTGTCCAGATCGGCGTTCACGAATTTGCCGGGAAAGTACTCGACCTTCTCGATCCTGCCATCTACTGGTGAACGGTTCGAGTGCACGTTGAACACGTTCATGAACACGCTGATCTTCAGCGCTTCGCGGTTCGCGTACGGGTCATGCGCCTTCTCCACAACAACGATCCGGCCATCGGCCGGCGATAGAACCGCATTCGGATCCTGAGGAATGGTCCGGGGCGGGTCGCGGAAGAATTGCAGCACGAAAACAGCGATCACCCAGAACGGCCAGGACCAGCCACCCAGCAGCTGGGTGGCGATCAGGGCCGCCGCAACGGCGATGCCGAGGAAGGGCCAGCCCTCGCGGGCGATGAGGGGGTGGGGATAGTGGTTCAAGACAGCTCCAGATTCCGAAAACGGGAGGATTGTACTCGCGCAAGACAAGGTGCGGCTGTTTGGCATCGAGGAGGATGGTGCAGGCCCTACGCAAAGTCACTGCGCCTCCGCAGGAACAGAGTCAAGCGCAGATAGACCAAATCGTTAATAAATTGAAACTCGGATGAGTTCGGGAGAAGGCATGGGCGTCTGCAACAAAACCTAGGCTGCCAACCGGCCAGCAGTAACCGGCCTCATCATCCCGCGAGCCCTGCGCTGGCACGCCATGCCAATCGAGCACGTGGAAATACTAATAGGGAGGGATAGTTCATGAGTGCGAATAACATTACTTATTCGGCCATGAGATCGCTAGAGGTCTACCTGTCGGCGCAAAACAACCCTGACTCAATCCGCGTCACCGATACGGACGATATCATTGTCGCAAGTGAAGCCACGATGCTGTTCGAGCGGATCGGTCGTTCATTCAGCGATAGGCCAGGCAACTCTCAGGTCAAGACCGATTGGAGCCAAATGGCTCATGATGCATTGGTAAAAAAATTTGAAAACGAAATAAGCCACATCACTGGAAAAACACTGAGTTCTCAAGATAAAAATGATTTGGGACGGCTGTTAACCGACATAAAGAAATCAAAAACGACACAGACCTTCACCTCAGCCCACAGTGCGCTTGCAAGGGGATTAGATGCTCTCAAACTCAAAAACGAGCAACTGGCTAAATCAATAGAAAGCATCGCTTTCCTTGAGAATCCGGAAAACAGCAAAATCCTCCCGTATCTACGGCCGCACAGTAGCGGCAGCCAACCTTTTGACGCCCTGTTAGAAAAGGGCTTGACTGATTATTTGCACAAAGAAATGGGTATAGATAAAAATGATTCGAAAGGCCTGGCAGGAAACCTGCGTCATCTGATGATCAGCTACGGAACCACTATTGATGAATCACTGAAAATCCTGAAACTTGCGGGCCAGATGAAGAATACAAAACAATTCCCTGAAAAAGACCTGCTTCCCCTGGCGTTTCTGAGAGTTCATCACAATTTGACACTATCAAAAGCGAAAGAGATAAAAACAAGCGTTGAACGCCACACCATCAACGACAAACCCATACAAATCAAGGATGCACGAACTGAGGTCGCGCTGATGCTGACGTATCAGGTGAGCTTCAGAACTGCATATGCGATCGTAAAGCAGGCAGCCAAGCTAAAAAATAGCGATGGAATGAAATCATTCTCTGGCGCTCAGTGGACGGAAATAGCAAAGCTGATGGTAGAAAATAAAAAATCATTTAAAGATGCCAAAGCAATCTCACAGCAAGCAGGAGAAATACAAGGCGAGCTTCCTGCAAATCGAGATGAAGCGTTACAGCAAATTACATTGTCAATGGATAGCAATAAATACGAAAGGCTGGCGCGACTCTTGCCCGCCGGCTGGAACGATGAGCACACATGGAAAACCATGCCCGATGGCTCACGCGAATTGCAGGCGACCGAAAAATTCGGGAACGATCTCATGAATTTTCTAAATGATAGCTTTGCGAAACATACTGTTGATGAAACTACCGGACTATCGGACTTGTTTCTCCGTGATGTAGGACGTGAAAAATTTAATTTTGGCGGAGGTGAGGAAGGTACCATCGTAGTCACCGATTCGGCGCGAGCCCGGTCTGAGTTAGAGAAGTTTGCTCCTGATACAGAGGTAAGGAAAACACTGAGCCACGTATTGTTCCAAGCCGGTGGCAACGGCATCGTCAGTGCGATGACCACTGCGCTTGGGAGTGGTCGGGATTTTTTTTCTATCGTGAGCACCGACGGAGAGGATAAAATTCCCAGCGCCGGCTCAGACTTCTGGATAGATCTGCAGCATACTGATGACGGAAAGATTCGCGTGACGTACACCAATTACATGAAACATATTGGCATCATGGATAGCGACAGCAATCAGGGATTTGTAAGTATTAATCCGCAGTTATCGAGAAACACACCCGCAAGTGCTACGGATCACTCGGCAAAGGGCGTAGTGACGATAGAACTCGATCCTGAACAGCTCAAGCGAGGCATCATCGATCCCCAGATGGTCGGATCGCCCACCCTCTCTCTCAAGATCGATCTTTGGTAACAGGGATTTTTTACCAAAGGAATGCTGGCTGGATACGCGTTTTCTGGCGAGCGCGGTGCGCGCATTGTCGCGCGCGCCGCATGATGCCGGTTGAACTTTGCAGTGGCTTAGTTCTTCGACTGATCCACCAGTTTGTTTTTGGCGATCCACGGCATCATCGCACGCAGCTTGGCACCCACGATTTCGATTGAATGCTCGGCATTCAATCGACGACGCGACATCAGGGTCGGTGCATTCGCCTTGTTCTCGAGAATAAAGCTCTTGGCATATTCTCCAGTCTGAATGTCTTTCAGGCACTCACGCATTGCCTTCTTGGATTCTTCAGTGATGATACGCGGGCCGGTAACATATTCGCCATATTCGGCGTTGTTCGAGATCGAATAGTTCATGTTGGCGATGCCGCCTTCGTAGATCAGGTCGACGATCAGCTTGAGTTCGTGCAAGCACTCGAAGTAAGCCATCTCGGGCGCGTAACCTGCCTCGACCAGCGTCTCGTAGCCTGCCTTGATCAGCTCGACAGTACCGCCGCACAGCACGACCTGCTCGCCAAACAGATCGGTCTCGGTCTCTTCCCGGAAGTTGGTTTCGATGATGCCGGCGCGGCCGCCGCCGTTGGCCATGGCATACGACAGCGCGATATCACGGGCATGACCGGATTTGTCCTGATACACAGCCACCAGGTGAGGCACGCCGCCACCCTGGGTGTAGGTCGAACGCACGGTATGGCCGGGCGCTTTCGGCGCGACCATGATCACGTCGAGGTCGGCGCGCGGCACGACCTGGCCGTAGTGCACGTTGAAACCGTGCGCGAATGCGAGTACTGCACCCTGTTTTGCGTGCGGCTCGACATTCTCTTTGTACACCTGCGCGATGTTCTCGTCGGGTAGCAGGATCATGATGACGTCAGCGCCCTTCACGGCATCATTTACCTCAGCGACCTTCAGGCCGGCTTTCTCTACCTTGGCCCAGGAAGTACCGCCTTTGCGCAGGCCGACGGTCACATTGCAGCCGGACTCGGACAGATTCTGTGCATGTGCATGACCTTGGGATCCGTAACCAATGATGGCGATAGTCTTACCCTTGATCAGGGAGAGGTCGCAGTCTTTGTCGTAGAAAACTTTCATGATTATCCTGTTATGTAGATTATGTAGAAACAGAGAGGTAGGTTATTCGTGATCGGGGAGCTTGAGATCAGACCTTCAGGATGCGCTCACCCCTGCCGATACCAGAGCCGCCCGTGCGAACAGTCTCGAGAATGGCGGTACGCTCTATGGCGTCGATAAACGCATCGAGTTTGGATTTGTTGCCGGTCAGCTCGATGGTGTAGGTCTTCTCAGTGACATCGATGATGCGGCCACGGAATATGTCAGTGGTGCGCTTCATCTCTTCGCGCTCCTTGCCGACCGCGCGCACCTTAATCAGCATCAGCTCGCGCTCGATATGCGCGCCCTCGGTCAAATCAACGACCTTGACGACTTCGATCAGTCGGTTCAGATGCTTGGTGATCTGCTCGATCACATCGTCGGAGCCGCTGGTGGCTATGGTCATCCGTGACAGTGTCGGGTCTTCGGTCGGCGCGACGGTCAGTGTCTCGATGTTGTAGCCACGGGCCGAGAATAGGCCGACCACGCGGGACAACGCACCCGCTTCGTTCTCCAGCAATGCAGAAATAATATGTCGCATTACAGGTCCTCCGAGCCAAGCAGCATTTCGGTCAAGCCCTTGCCCGCCTTGACCATTGGCCAGACGTTTTCATCGCGGTCGGTGACGAAATTCATGAAGACCAGCTTGTCTTTCATCGCGAAAGCATCACGCATGGAACCATCAACATCACCGGGTTTGGTGATCGTCATGCCGACGTGTCCGAAGGATTCGACCAGCTTGTCGAAATCAGGCAGCGAATCCATGTAGGACTCTGAGTAGCGCGACCCGTAATCGATCTGCTGCCACTGCCGCACCATGCCGAGATAGCGATTGTTCAAAAGGATGATCTTTGGCGTCAGGTGGTACTGCTTGCAGGTCGCCAGCTCCTGAATACACATTTGAATCGAAGCTTCACCCGTGATGCAGGCGACTTCAGCACCCGGGTTCGCCATCTGCACGCCCATTGCATACGGCAGGCCCACGCCCATGGTGCCCAAGCCACCGGAATTGATCCAGCGGCGTGGCTTGTCAAAGCCGTAGTACTGCGCAGCCCACATCTGGTGCTGGCCGACATCCGAGGTGATGAAGGCGTCGCCCTTGGTGATCTCCCAGAGCTTCTCGACCACTGCCTGGGGCTTGATGACCTCGTCAGAGGATGGATATTTCAGGCAGTCACGGCCACGCCACTCACCGATCTGCTTCCACCAAGCATCGATGGCTTTTGCATTCGGTTTGGTTTCGGAGGCGTCGATTTGAGCGAGCACTTCGGTCAGTACATCCCTGACATTCCCGACAATGGGAATGTCGACTTTCACGCGCTTGGAGATCGACGAAGGATCGATATCGATGTGAATGATCTTGCGCGGTACCGTGCCGAAATGCTTGGGATTACCGATCACGCGATCATCGAAACGCGCGCCGATCGCGATCAGCACATCGCAGTGCTGCATCGCCATGTTGGCTTCATAGGTACCATGCATGCCGAGCATGCCAACGAACTTGTCGCTCGACGCACGATAGCCACCTAAGCCCATCAGCGTGTTCGTGCACGGATAGCCGAGCTTGTCGACCAGGTGGTTCACTTCGGGCGCGGCATCCGCAAGAATGACACCACCACCGGTGTAGATCATCGGACGCTCGGCCGACAGTAGCAGTTGTACCGCCTTGCGAATCTGGCCTGCGTGGCCTTTTTCTGCCGGCTTGTAAGAGCGCATGTCGACTTCTTTCGGATAGTCGAAGCTCGCCTTGGCGATCGTGATGTCTTTGGGAATGTCGACCAGCACCGGGCCGGGACGGCCAGTCTGCGCGATATAGAAAGCTTTCTTCATGACCGAGGCCAGGTCTTTCACGTCCTTGACCAGAAAGTTGTGCTTGACGCAGGGTCGGGTAATACCGACGGTGTCGCATTCCTGGAATGCATCCTGACCGATGGCGTGGGTGGGGACCTGTCCGGTGATGACGACCATCGGAATAGAATCCATGTGCGCCGTCGCCAGACCGGTGACTGCATTAGTCACGCCGGGCCCCGAGGTCACCAGCGCAACACCGACCTTGTTGGAACTGCGGGAGTACGCATCTGCCGCATGAATCGCCGCCTGCTCATGGCGGACCAGCACGTGCTGGAATTTGTCCTGCTTGAAAATCGCGTCGTAAATGTAGAGAACTGCGCCACCAGGGTAGCCGAACACATGTTCGACGCCCTCTTCGGCGAGACAGCGCACGACGATATCGGCGCCAGTGATTTCGGAACTCATTGCCACGTCCTTTCAAGGTCCATTGGAAATTGAACGGATGCTCTCTCCTGACGGCAGCGCTCGCATCAGTACGTGACAGGCATCCCTTTTTTGTGCGGTCACGTCGATCCTTCATGCACACTCCGGCGCATTTCAAAACGACGCTCAACGCGACTCGTTCAGCCTGCTGTCGTGCTTGTGCGATCGATGCCTCACGCTTGTGGCGTGGGTTAGAGCAAACTGCTTTCACATCGAAAGAGCATGCAAACCAAAAGCATCATGTACTTCCGGCACACGCTAAAAAATACCCCTCGCGGTGGCGAGGGGAACGATACGTTACTGCGTCGCAGCACCGAGGTCAAGGAAAATCTTGGAAAAAGCCTTTGAAATCAATAGTTTTACCAGACGCGCGAGCGTCTCGAGATTGCAAAAAAAATATCAATCTTCCCCGCACCAGAGCACACGACGGGGCCGCAGTACAATGCGGAGTCGCGAGCCATCCCGCGGACCATGATGGACTCTACCGTGACCGAGACTGACCCGCATTTACTGCCACCCGCGCCTTTAAAGAACCGCCTGCTCTGCATGGTCTACGAGGCCATGCTGCTGTTCGGTGTGCTGTTCATCGCCACCTGGCTCTTCTCGACGCTGCTGCAGCAACGGCACGCGCTGTATCTGCGCGATGCGCTACAGGACTGGTTATTCGTAGTGCTGGGGCTGTATTTCTGCTGGTTCTGGACCCATGGCGGTCAGACGCTGGCAATGAAAACCTGGGACTTGCGGGTGCTTGATCGCAAAGGTACGCCGCTGTCTTGGAAGCGCGCCGTGGTCCGGTATGTGCTCTGCTGGCTGTGGTTCTTGCCCGGGCTAGCGGTGGCCAAGCTGGTCGGCGCGCAAGGCTGGATGCTGGTGCTGCTGCCGGCGGTGAATGTGGTGCTGTGGGCGCTGAGCTCACGCCTTGATACGGATCGTCAATTCCTGCACGACCGGATCGCACGCACGCGCATTGCGCTGGTGCCACGCGCGCAACCACCTGACGCCAGCGCAGCACCCGTTCTTGCGGCAACGGACAAGGACTGAACCACTGCATCGGCAGACATGATCGCCCACCTTACGCGCATCATGATCCTTTTCCAGCTGCTGACGCTGGTTTTTATCGCCGCTCTGCTTAAGCAATTTCAGACACTGGACAGCTGGTCGCTGGCGCTAGCCGCATCGGCGGCGATACTGATGCTGGTTCGTGCCAGCATCGTCTTCAATAATTTTTTTCTATCGGGCGCGCTGCGTCAGCCCTGCGCTGATGGTCGACGGCTTGGCTTGCTCACGATGGCATTGATGATGCTGAGAGAGTTCTGGTTCAGCATGCTCTGCTGGTTCCGCCTGTTTCCGTTCGCGCGTCCCTACGACCACCACTTCGAAGGCGACCTCCGTCCTCCGGTACTGCTGCTGCATGGCTACGGAGCAAACAGCGGCTTCTGGGAGCGCCTGCACCGCCGACTGTCGGCAGATCGCATCGGCCACGGCGCGGTCGATCTCGAGCCAGTACTGGGCAGCATCGATAGCTACGCTGACCACATCGAGGAAGCGGTGCACCGCCTGCTTGAGGCGAACCACGCATCATCAGTCATCGTGGTTTGCCACAGCATGGGAGGTCTTGCAGCGCGCGCATGGCTGCGTCGTTACGGTCCTCAGCGGGTAGCTCGGGTGATCACGCTGGGCACGCCACATGCGGGCAGCTTACTGGCGGGTTATGGCATCGGTATCAATGCACGGCAGATGCTACCGTCCAGCGCCTGGAACAGTGGGGAACGCCACTGGCTATCCGCACTGTCGACATCGGAAGATAGCTCAGTACGATCGCTGCTCGTCAGCCTGTGGTCCCGGCATGACAATATCGTGATGCCGCAAAACTCGGCCGAGCTAGGCCATGCAAAGAATATCGTGGTGGAGGGCGTTGGGCACGTCGCGCTGGGTTTTGACGCACGGGTGCTGGATCAGGTGATGCAGGAGATCAATGCAGCCCGTCGAAGCAGGTTGTCAGGAGGAAGTGAATGACCTGGTCATCAGTGTACTGTTCGCCCATGCGCAGATAGTCAAGCGTAGGATCGCAGGAACGCGCATAGACAGTGAACAGCACGACTTCGGTCGGCAAGTCTTTGCGGATGGAACCCTCAGACTTCGCCTTTTCGATCAGCTGGCCCATCAACTCATTGAGGTCCATCAAGCGGCTGATGTAACGCGTGTTATTCAGCAGCGCATCGCGAAGGCTGGTGTTCTCAGCCGGCAGGGTCGGCAGACCGCCCTTCATTCGTATCTCGAGCGCCCACTGCAATACGCTCTTGAGCTGTCCGAGAGCGGGCTGATCTGACGCGAGTCCGCGCACAAAGGCCAAGGTGTTCTCCAGCAAGCGAATCATTGCCGCAGCAGCAAGTGCTTCTTTGGAGGGGAAATGCTTGTAGAGGCTGGCCTTGGCAATACCCACTTCGGCAGCGACCTCGTCCATGGTCATCAGGTCGAAGCCTTTCTTCGCCAGCAAATTGTTGGTCGCGTCAACGATGGCGTTCTCACGCACAATCAATTGCTGCTGCTTGAACGAGAGCTTGGGTTCTGTACTCATCGGTTGCGATGAAGGCCGCACGGTTTGGAATTGCCCTGATTATACGGCACTAGAAGGTGTGCCGCATGCATTTGTTTTTATGACAACCAAGGCAGTCGCCCCTCCGCATCCAGGGAGACACCGGACCGTCCGGCTTGGGTTCCCGCGACCGCCAGCGCCAGGCCGTGGGTATTCCACCACCACTCCGCTATGATCGGGGCCCTGATCCATCACCCGCTTTGTCATGACCACTCCATTTCGCGCAGTCTGCGTCTACTGCGGCGCCTCCTCGGGACATGATCCCGTCCATGCCGAGGCTGCACGAGCGCTGGGGCGCGAGATGGCCCAACAACGACTCGCACTGGTCTATGGCGGCGGCCATGTGGGTCTGATGGGCATCATCGCCGATGCCGTGCTGGACGCCGGAGGCGAAGTCACGGGCGTGATACCCAAAGCGCTGATGGACACCGAAGTCGGCCATGACCGGCTGACGCGGCTGATGGTTGTGAAAGACATGCATGAGCGAAAAGCATTGATGGCCGAACTGGCAAACGGCTTTATCGCGATGCCAGGCGGCATAGGCACGTTGGAAGAGTTATTCGAAGCAATGACCTGGGCCCAACTCGGCTTTCATGAAAAACCCGTCGGCCTCTTGAACGTGAATGGCTTCTACGACAAATTGCTCGCCTTCCTGTCCCAGTTGGAGCAGGAAGGCTTTCTGCGCGCCGAGCACAAGAATTTACTCATCAATGAAAGCGAGCCCTCGGCGCTGCTGGAGCGGTTGCGCGAGTTCCGGATGCCAGAGGGCGTTAGCTGGCTGAGCCGGCAGGCAGCCCGCACACTGGGGCCCTGAGTGCCTGTTTGAAAAACTACTGATCCAGCGCCTGCCTGAAATCATTCAGCAGATCATCGGTGTCTTCGATGCCGACCGACACACGAATCAGCGACTCGGCAATGCCCATGCTGGCGCGGCGCTCGGGTCCCATCTCGTGGTAAATCGTGTGCGCAACCGGAATCACCAGCGTGCGGGTATCCCCGAGGTTGCTGGCCGGGATGGCGAGCTGGAGGCGATTCAGATAGTCGAAGCAATCAACCCCGGCTTTGAGCTCAAAACTGAATAAACCGCCATAGGCCAGGAATAGCTCGGTCGCGAGGGCGTGCTGTGGGTGGAGGGGCAGGCCCGGATAGTGGACGGCTGCGACGCGCTCATCCGCATCCAGCATCTTCGCTAGCGCCAAAGCACTCGAGGACTCGCGCTCGATGCGCAACGCCATGGTCTCTGAACCGACGGCCAGATGATGCGCGGCCTCGGGGCCCAAGGCACCGCCAAAATCACGCAAGGCCTTCGCACGTAACTGAGCCATGCCCCACTGCACGGGTGCGAAGCGTTTGTAGCTCTCCGCGATATTGGGGTAGCTTGCCCAGTCGAACAGGCCTGTGTCGGTCAGACTGCCACCCAGCGCATTGCCATGACCGCCGATCGATTTGGTCAGCGCATTGAGCACCAGGCTGGCGCCCACGTGTTTGGGTCGGAACAGGTACGGCGAGGTCATCGTATTGTCGACGACGTAAAGAATGCCGCGCTCGCGACATAGCTCGCCGATTCGCGCCAGATCAGCAATCTGCGTGCGCGGGTTGGCAATCGTCTCGACAAACACCATGCGGGTCGCTGGCGTGATGACCTTTTCGACGTTCGCCACATCGGTCGCATCGACAAAACTGACCGGCATACCCTGCAGGTTGACCGTCTGCCACAGGCTGTTGGTGTTACCAAACAAAAAGGAGGATGACACCACATGATCGCCGGCGCGCAGCAGCGCCTGAACCACTGCGCCGATCGCCGCCATGCCGGTCGAGAAGCATAGCGTCGCAAAGCCGTCTTCCATGCGCGTGATCTTCTCCTCGAGCGCGCTGACGGTGGGATTGCCCTGCCGACCATAGCGATATCCCGGTTTTTTGCCCTGAAAAACCTCGGCCAGCTCGCGCGCATCGCGATAACCGTAGGCGACCGCCGTGTGAATCGGCTTGTGCAGCGAGCCATGCTCAATCGGCTTTTGGCGATCGCTGTGAAGTATCGTGGTGGTAAAGCCGAATTTTTTGTTCTTGTTCATGTGTTAGTCGATCCAGCCCGATCACTTATTCGATCTGAGCAAGATTCAGGTTCAGCTGAGTGCGCACGGCGTCCTCGATCACGGCTTTCGGGTGCTGGCGCGCATACTCAACTCTATCAAGATAATCGCGCGAAATATCGCCGGTAATGTAATGACCATCGAAGCAGGATGCTTCGAACTGTTTCAGCAAGGGGTTGACATCGGTAATTGATCGCTTCATAGCATCAATATCTTGGTAGACCAGCGCGTCTGCGGTGATCTCGCGACAGACTTCCTCTTCGTTTCGACCATGCGCGATCAGCTCGCTGCGCGTGGGCATGTCAATCCCGTAGACATTCGGATATTTCACGGGTGGCGCGGCTGACGCGAAAATCACGCGCTTGGCGCCAGAGTCGCGCGCCATCTGCACAATCTCTCGGCTGGTGGTGCCGCGCACGATGGAATCATCAACCAGCAGCACGCTCTTGCCCTTGAACTCCGAACCTATCGCGTTAAGTTTCTGGCGCACGGATTTCTTGCGCACGCCCTGCCCCGGCATGATGAAGGTGCGGCCAATGTAGCGGTTTTTGATGAAGCCTTCCCGGTAATTCAGGTTCAGCTTGAGCGCTAGCTGCATTGCCGCGGGACGGGACGAATCTGGAATCGGCATCACCACATCGATGTCGCCATCGGCAAACTGCTTGCGTATTTTGTCGGCCAGATGCTCGCCCATACGCAGACGCGTTGCATACACTGATGCGCCATCGATCACGGAATCGGGACGTGCGAGATAGACGAATTCGAATGCGCAAGGATTCAATGTGGGGTTCTCTGCGCACTGCTGGTTGTACAGCTTGCCATCGTTGTCGATGAAGATGGCCTCGCCCGGCATGACGTCGCGCAGGAAATGAAAGCCCAGTCCCTCGAGCGCCACGGATTCGCTGGCGATCAGGTATTCCGGGCCACGATCCGTGTCATTGAAACCTATGCATAGCGGGCGTATGCCGAAAGGATCGCGGAAGGCCAGCAGACCATAGCCCGCAATCTGAGCAACCACCGCATACGAGCCGCGTACGCGTTTGTGCAGCGTGGCCACAGCCTTGAACAGCATGGACGGGTCGAGTGAGAGCCCGGTCGTGACTTCCTGGATTTCGTGTGCGAGCACGTTCAGCAAGACTTCAGAATCAGAATCTGTATTGATATGACGCCGGTCATTCTTGAACATCTCGATCTTCAGCAACTCGGCATTGGTCAGATTGCCGTTGTGCGCGAGCGTGATACCGAATGGTGCGTTCACGTAAAAGGGCTGAGCTTCTTCTTCACTCTGGGAGCCGGCCGTTGGGTAGCGGCACTGCCCGATACCAGAGTTTCCAGGTAGCGAGCGCATGTTCCGGGTACGGAAGACATCACGAACCAAGCCATTCGCCTTGTGCATGCTGAAGGCGTTGCCGTGGCTGGTGGCAATGCCCGCAGCATCTTGTCCGCGATGCTGCAAGAGCAGCAATGCATCATAAATGATCTGATTAACCGGGCTATGCGAAACGACGCCAACGATGCCACACATGGTGGGCTCCTTCAAGAACAGACCCAGCGTGATTACCGGGAAAAACTTATGCGGGCTGCGCAGTGGCCGACAGACCCATCTTCAACAGGCGAGCGCGCATTTTGTCGGCCTCTTCGCGGGTGGCAAACGGGCCAACACGGACACGGTAACGCTCGCCCTCTTTGGTACTGGTTTTTTGCAAATAGGATTTGATGCCGGCTTGCTTCAGCCGGTTCTGTAATTCCTCAGCCTTGACTTTGTTGGCGACTGCCGCCACCTGAAGAATGACACGGGATGCCTTGGATTTTTCAGCAGCCGAGTTGTCCCTGTCGGCAGAGACATTTTCTGCTGGCTTGTTGTGCGATTTGTCTGCTGATTTGTCTGTTGCTTTGTCCACCGGCTTATCCGCTGGTTTCTCGGGCACGGGTTTGACAGCCTCAGCAACCGGTAGCTTTTCGGACGACGAGGGCTCAGCCTTGACCACCGATGACGACCGAGCAGGCTCAGAGTCCAGTGGCGCGGTATTTGCGATGACCGGGACACCGGCTCTATCGCGAGAAGGAATTTGTATCGCGATATCGTCGGTCAGCGGCTTGGGCTCGGAATCGAAAATCATGGGCAAGCCGATCACAGCCGCCAACACCAGTGCGGTGGCGCCGATCAGGCGCCGTCGGGCGCGCTTTTTCTCGGGAAGCATGGGATCGATGGGTTCTTCTTGCTGAACCCTCGCACGACGGCGTGGCTTGACCGGAGCATCGATATCGTCGTCGGGGTCCTGCTTGCTTTTGTTGAGGAACGAGAACAAGCCCATAAATCGCGTTGTGTGCGTTGTGTGATTGCCAAAGAATGGGGCAGCGATCAGCTCAGCCGGAGGATCTTGCCGCCATTACACCGGCAACCGTCATAAAGGATCCGAAGACCACCATTCTATCATTCTCACCGGCACGATTCTTGGCATCGTTGAATGCCTGCTCGGGCGTAGAGAAGCAGGTCAGCGTGCGCTCTACCCCCGGCTCAGCGCTTTCCTTGAACCCAGCGGCGCGCAGGTGTTGCGCCAAAGATTCTGCGCTGGCGGCACGCGGCAGTGGCAGATCGGTCAGGCACCAGTGATCGATACGATCTTTTAACTGAGCGATGATTCCTTGAATGTCTTTGTCGGCCATCGCACCGAATACCGCAAAGGTGTAAGGATGAAAACCCATGTTGTCGAGGTTCTGGGCGAGCGTGGCTGCTGCATGTGGGTTGTGGGCCACATCGAGTATCACTGCGGGCCGTCCCGGTAAAACTTGAAAGCGTGCCGGAAGTTCGACCATCACCAGCCCGCTTCGGACCTCTTGCGCGCCGAGTGGCAGACGGTCACGCAGTACCTCCAAGGCGGCCAGCGCAGCGCTGGCATTGAGCAATTGATTTGCGCCCCGCAGGCTTGGATACGCAAGCGCATTGCGACGAAGGCTGCGGCCGCCGTAATTCCACTGCTGGCGATCGCCTGAATAATTGAAGTCGCGCCCGAACAACCAGAGATCCGCACCAACCGACTTCGCATGTGCTACAAGCGACTCCGGCGGCTGAGGGTCACTGCAAATCGCCGTACGGCCGGACCGGAAGATCCCTGCCTTCTCGAAGCCTATCTTCTCGCGCGTGTCACCCAGATACTCCATGTGATCAAGATCGACACTGGTGATGATCGCGACATCAGCATCAACAATATTCACTGCATCCAGGCGACCGCCCAGACCGACTTCGAGTATCACGGCATCCAGACCGGCATCGGAAAAGCACTTGAGTATCGCCAGCGTGGTGAATTCGAAATACGTCAGCGACACATCGCCGCGCACCGCCTCGACCTGTTCAAAGCACTCGCAGAGCATCGCATCGGTGGCCATGTCGCCATTGAGGCGCGCGCGCTCATTGAAATGCAGCAGGTGCGGCGAAGAGTAGAGCCCCACCCGGTAGCCACCTTGCACCAGGATGGATTCCAGCATCGCGCAGGTCGAACCTTTGCCATTGGTACCGCCCACCGTGATCACCGGGCAGTCGAAGTGCAGGCCTAGCCTTTGTGCGACGCTGGCAACGCGTTCGAGGCCCATGTCGATCGCTTTCGGATGCAGCGATTCGAGACGGGCCAGCCAGTCGTTCAGGGAGAGTGGCATGAAGAGAGAATGTGCGGAGGTCGCTGGATTCCGGCCTGCGCCGGAATGAGGGTAGAAAACAAATCAGAGCATCACACGGACATCCCGGCGCAGGCCGAGATCCACTGTCTTTACATTGGACGTCAAAAAAATCAGGCCAGCACTTCCGGCGACTGATTTTGCAGCAGCGCAAGTAACTGTGCGATCTCTTCGCGCATCTTGCGGCGGTCAACGATCATGTCGATCGCACCTTTTTGCAGGATGAACTCGGAGCGCTGGAAACCTTCGGGCAGCTTTTCACGGACGGTGTTCTCGATCACGCGTGGACCGGCAAAGCCTATAAGCGCCTTCGGCTCGGCGATCACCACATCACCCATGAACGCGAACGAGGCCGACACGCCGCCCATCGTCGGATCAGTCAGCACGGAAATGAACGGTAGCTTCTTCTCGGACAGCTTGGTCAGCATCGCCGTGGTCTTGGCCATCTGCATCAGCGACAGCAGGCCTTCCTGCATGCGCGCACCGCCCGTGGCAGTAATGCAGATGAAAGGCACTTTTTGCTCCAGCGCCGTCTGCGCTCCGCGCGCAAAACGCTCGCCAACGACCGCGCCCATCGAGCCGCCCATGAACTCGAATTCGAAACAAGCAACTACCACCGGCAGCGACATGATCGCGCCACCCATCACGATCAGCGCATCGGTCTCGCCGGTCGCATCGAGCGCAGATTTCAGGCGCTCGGGATATTTCTTGGAATCCTTGAACTTCAGCGTATCGATCGGCAGCACCTCCTGCCCGATCTCGTAGCGGCCTTCCTGATCCAACAGCGCATCAAGGCGATCACGCGCGCGGATGCGCATGTGATGGTCGCACTTGGGACAAACCTGCTGGTTGGACTCGAGGTCGGTGCGGTAGAGCACGGATTCGCAAGAGGGACACTTGACCCACAGACCCTCGGGCACCGATCGGCGGGTGGCAGCGTCAGAGCGCTGGATGCGGGGCGGGAGAAGTTTTTCTAGCCAGCTCATGGGGGCTCTCTTTCGGTCGAGCGGCTGATGGCCGCGTAAGCGCGTATTTTAACCGCGCTGGGCGGAGCGCTGCTACCTTGGCAATCAAGTTGCCAAGGTAGTAATGCTTCGTCAAGGGAGAGGCTCAGGCCGGCACTTCGTCAATGGCCGCGCGGATGCCGGACAGAAAATCGCTGACGGCCGCAACGGCCTTGTCCTTCGGCGTGTTCTCCAGTTCCTGGATGATGCGGCTGCCGATCACCACTGCATCCGACACGGACGCCACCGCCTTCGCGGTCGCGCCGTCGCGGATGCCGAAGCCTACGCCGATCGGCAGTTTCACATGCTCGCGAATGGCCCCCAGACGGTTGGCAACTTCAGCAGTATCGATATGCCCGGCGCCAGTCACGCCGCGCAGCGACACGTAGTAGGAAAAGCCACTGCTGATCTGCGCAACTTGCTTGATACGCTGCTCGGTGGAGGTGGGCGCGAGGAGGAAGATCAGATCCATGTCATGCGCCTTGAGTTTCTGCGCGAACTCGGAGGCTTCCTCCGGTGGGTAATCGACAACGATCGCACCATCGGCGCCCGCCGCCTTGGATTCGGTCACAAAACGATCGACACCCATGCGTTCGATGGGATTCGCATAACCCATCAATACCACCGGCGTATGCTGATCGCTCTTGCGGAATTCGCGTACATAGCCGAGCACGTCGTGCATGCCGACATTGAACTTCAGTGCACGCTCATTCGCACGCTGAATCACTGGGCCTTCGGCCATCGGATCTGAAAACGGCACGCCCAGCTCAAGGATGTCGGCGCCACTCTCAACCAGCGCATGCAACAGCGGCACCGTCAGCTCGGGCGCGGGATCACCGGCCGTGATGAAGGTGATCAAGGCTTTTTTCTTTTTCGACTGCAGGTCAGCGAAAGTTTTCTGGATTCTGGACATGATGATCTGACCTTAGTGTTTTGGCGCTGCATGCTCTTTGTCGTATTCCTGAACGGTATGCATATCCTTGTCGCCGCGACCGGACAGGTTCACCAGAATAGTTTTATCTTTCGGTAGCGTCCTCGCGAGCGTCACGGCATAGGCGATCGCATGGCTGGACTCGAGCGCAGGAATGATGCCTTCAATGCGGCAGCATTGATGGAAAGCCTGAATGGCCTCGTCATCGGTGACGCTTACGTAATCGGCGCGATGCGAATCCTTGAGCCATGCGTGCTCGGGGCCAACGCCGGGATAATCAAGTCCAGCCGACACGGAATGCGTCTCCATGATCTGTCCATTTTCATCTTGCAGCAGATAAGTGCGATTGCCGTGTAACACGCCAGGAATACCGCCGCCCAGTGATGCGGAATGCTTGCCGGTCGAGACGCCCTCGCCCGCTGCCTCGACACCGATCAGTTTGACTTCCGGGTAATTGATGTACGGATGGAAGATGCCCATCGCATTCGAGCCACCACCGATGCAGGCCAGCACGTAATCGGGCTGACGACCCGTCAGCTCCGGCATTTGATCGATGCACTCCTTGCCGATCACGGACTGAAAATCACGAACCATCATCGGGTACGGATGCGGACCCGCCACGGTACCAATGATGTAGAAGGTGTTCTCAACATTCGTCACCCAGTCGCGCATCGCCTCATTCAATGCATCCTTGAGTGTCTTGGAACCGGACTCGACCGGCACCACGGTCGCCCCGAGCAGTTGCATCCGGTACACGTTTTGTACTTGACGCTTCACATCTTCGCTGCCCATGTAGACCACGCACTCCAGACCAAAGCGTGCGCAAATGGTCGCGGTCGCCACCCCATGCTGCCCAGCGCCGGTTTCTGCGATCACTCGCGGCTTACCCATGCGCTTGGCGAGCAGTGCTTGTCCGATCACATTGTTGATTTTGTGCGCGCCCGTATGGTTGAGGTCTTCGCGCTTGAAAAAAATCTGCGCACCACCGGTCTCGGAAGACCAGCGCTTGGCATGATAGATAGGGCTGGGACGGCCGACAAAGTACTTCAGCTCGTCATGAAATTCGCGCAGAAACTCGGGGTCATTTTGGTAGTGCGCGTACGCTGCCTTGAGCTCGTCGAGTGCATAGGTCAATGTCTCAGAGACGAAGCTACCACCGTAGGGGCCAAAGTGGCCAGAGGCATCGGGAAACTCATAAGCGCCCACGTGAGCGGGGTGGTGATCCATGGTGTCTTTCCTCAGAAATTTTATTGGCTGTCGCCGGCGCGCACGGCATTCGCGAATGCCTGCATCAGCGCCGCGTCCTTTACGCCCTTGCTGGCCTCGATGCCACTGCTGACATCGACGGCGTGCGGGCGTATCCGGCGCACTGCGTCAGTCACATTTTGCACGTTCAAGCCACCACTTAAAACGGCCTGATGCGCGATTTCTGCGGGAATGAGAGACCAATCGAAAACCTTTCCAGTGCCACCGTAGGCATCGCTCCAGGTATCAAGCAGCAGCCCGGCAAACAAGGGGCTGGCGCCACGGTAGTGAAGCACCGATTCTAGCAAATCTGCGGACTTTGTCTCTGGCCGTATCCTGATTGCGCGCAAGAACGGACGACCGACTGCTGCGGCAATACCGGCGCACTGCTCTGGGGTCTCGTCGCCGTGGAATTGCAGCATTGATATCGGCGCAGTCGCCAGTACCTGCCTTACTTGCTCCAGATCGGCATTGACGAACAAACCGACACTGCTGATGAAAGCGGGCAATTCCTTTAGCAGCCGGGCCGCCTGCTCAGCCGACACATGGCGGGGCGACGGCGGGTAGAACACGAGGCCGATCGCATCCGCACCTGCCGCTACGGCGGCGCGGATATCTTCCGGGCGGGTCAGTCCACACAGTTTGATCCTGGTTCGATGAGTCATCACGAAAAATATTTAAAGAATGGCAAGTCCGTGTCCTGCGCAGGCAAGCCCCAGCGCGCATCGTAGTCGACTCGGGCGAGGTAGAGGCCGTCAGGACTGAACGTTGGCGCGGCGAGTTCTCGGTCTCGCCCTTTGAGCAACTCGGCGATCCACTCCGGCGGGCGGTTGCCATTGCCAACCTGAATCAGCGAACCCACAATATTGCGCACCATGTGATGCAGAAAGGCATTTGCCCGTAAGCTGACTGCAACCAGATCGCCAACACGCCGCACCTCGATGCGGTGCATCGTACGCACCGGCGAGCGTGCCTGACACTCGGCCGCCCGAAATGCCGAAAAATCATGTTCACCCAACAGTGCCTGGGCCGCAGCATGCATGGGCAGCTCATCGAGCGGTCTGAACACCCATCCCGCGCGGCGCTCCCATAGCGGCGATCTGACTGCGTGGTTGTAGATCAGGTAGTGGTAAGTTCGCGCGGTGGCAGTGAACCGGGCATGAAAACCTTCATCGCCACCCTCCACTTCAGCAGCCCAACGCACCGCCACCGAGGGCGGAAGAAAAGCATTGACTCCCCTAACCCAAGAGAAAGGCTCGCGCACCGCATCGGTATCGATGTGTACGACCTGCGCCAGCGCATGCACACCGGCATCCGTGCGTCCCGCGCAGGTCGTAGCCATGGGCTGCTGAGCAAACTCGGCCAGTGCTTTTTCCAGCACATCTTGAACAGTCCGGCCATGAGGCTGAGTCTGCCAGCCCTGCCAGCCACTGCCGTCATACTGGAGGCCGAGCGCGATTCGTTTCAAAGGGATACTCTGGAATGCCGGTGGGATTGGAGTCGCCGGTACGGGCCCGCACGGCCCGTGCTTCGCCGGCCCAAAAAACGGATGCCGGCACGACGGTATCGCCGCGTTGTCGCAGCTTGATGGCGAATTTTACGCGAGTTGCTGCAGCAGAGACCGGGCGCGACTGGCCAGCTCGGGATGATGCGTGCCAGCGACCTCAGCGAGCAGCTCGCGCGCGGCGTCCCGGTCGCCGATTTCGTCGCAAGCGAGCGCCAGATCGATCTTGGTCTTCAGAGCGACAGCATCGGTTTTCGTATCGGTACCAGCGAACGATGGATGCCCGGTGCCGGATAGCTGAGAGTCATCATCCGATGCCCGCTCTGGCAGACGATTTGCCGGAGGCGTATCGACCGGTGCGAGCGACAGGTCTATGCCGGAATTTTTTCGGTGTTCATCGAGGAGGCTCTCCAGCTTGAGGCCTAAATCATCCACTGCGGATGACGACAGGGCCGACTCGTCCGGCCTGAGCAGCCCCAGAGGAGGCAGCAAACCGGAGGGATCTGATACTGACGGCGTGCGTGTCGCATGCACCGCGGAAGATGGCGATGACAGCGGGGCTGTGGCGGCCGTAGACGCCGTCGGCGCATTTGACACGGCGGCCGCCGTGACCGGCAGAGCCGCTACTGGCGGCGCAACTTTCTGCGCAGCGCCGATCACCGTCACGGGCACTGGCGCACCTCCATACAAAAGATTCCCCGGATCGAGTTGCTGCCCCATCAGCGCCGCCTGCATCCACTCCTGCCCTTGACCGTGAGTCATCACGCGCATCTCGGCGGCGACGGCGCCAAATTTCTGGGTGTCCTTGCGTGCGAGATAAATCTCCAGCAGCTTGACCCGCAATGCCTGCCGCTCCGGATGATGTTTCAACGCATCCAGCACTATTTCTTCCGCCTGCTCATCTCGTCCGTAGGCGATGTAGACATCGGCCTCAGCAATCGCATCAACCTCATTCGCGTCGAGCTGACTGACTGAGGGAACAAAATTGGAGTGGAACACGCTATTGCTGGTGTCGACGTTTCTGCCACCGGCCTGCCCGAACACGGACTGCGACTCGGCTTTCGGCTCTATCTTTGCCACCGGCGCTTGACGCTTTTTAAGCCGAGAGCGCAGCCAGATCATCAATAGGGCCGCGGACATCAGACCGAGCGGCCAGATCAATGACAATGGGTTGTTGGCGATTTGGTCCTGCCATTGGCTCAGCTGACTGAGAAATCCTTCCTCCTCTGGCACGACCTGCACCGATGACGTCGGTGGCCATGTTGGCTTTGCTGGTTTGGTGACACTGGGCTTGGGTGTTGCATCGCCAAGAGATTTTGCCGGTGCCTCGTCCGCAGCTGACTGAGCCTCGGAGATCGACTGCTCAGCGCGTTGCTGAGTATCGGCCAGCATCTGATTGCGCAATGCCAGCTGCTGCATCTGCTCGATGTTTTTCTCCAGTTCGGCAATGCGTGACTTCGCATCCGTCAGTGCCTTGTCGTTCGCGATCTGCGCCAGCTCTCGGTCATTGCCTTGCTGGCGATCTTCCGAATTCGACTGGTTGATGACAGAGGATTCCAGCTTCAACTGATCGCGAGCTTTATCGGCAACGCCTGCGGGAGTCTCTTTGACACCCACCTTGCCGCCACGGCTGCGGTTGCCCGCGAACGTCGACTGGGCACTGCTGTCGGTCGATGTATCTGCCGGCCGCACTGCCGAGCGCGCGAGCAGATTGCGATACCGCTGATATTCGGCGGTCTGCAACGCCACTGCACGGCGGGCCTCTGCCGCTGGGATATCGGCAATCGCCTGATCGTCCGGCACACGAAGCACGCTGCCGGTTTTCATGCGATGGATATTGTTGCCATCAAATGCGCGGGGATTGGCTTGTAGATAAGCGAGCAGCGCCTGTTCCAGGGTCGCGCCGGGAGGCAATATCTCCCGCGCAAATTTGTTCAGCGTGTCTCCGCGACGAACGACACGGGTGGATGATGCGGCAGTCTGCTCGGCGGCCTGGGTGTTTTCCGTTTTTACGATTGGAGCAGGCAGCGCTGATTTAGTCGCTGCTGCCGTCGATTCCGCCGCCGGCTGATCGACCACAGCGGTTTGCTGCGCATCCCGGTCGGTCGCGGGCGGATCAAATAACAGCGCATACTGCCGTATAGTACGATTGCCAGCAGCATTGACTTCTATCAATAGGATCAAAAAAGGATCGCTCACCGGAAGGTCGGAGCTGACCCGTATGGTGGCGCGGTCCGCTTTTTTTTCTATGCTCAAACGCAATGAGCGTTGCAGCGCACCGAACTCTAGGCCCGCATCGGCAAACATACTGGCCGAGGCAAGGCGAACCGCCAGCGATTCGGATTCGGTAGCGGATACTGCGGCAATATCGATGACTGCATCCAGCTTCTGACCCAGTGCCGAGCGTACCGTCACCTCGCCCAGTGCCAGCGCGTTTGCGAATTGCGGTAAACACATTGCCAGCAAAGCAGTTACAACAACTGTTCGTAGCGTCAGGCGCAATGCGGCGTAGCGCTTGGGGGAAAGCATGATTCGTAGCGTAGGGAATGTGTGCGTAGACATGAATGCTTGATGAGCGCAGAGAGCCGCTTAATCAGGCATTCGAAGAAACTGACCTTATCATCCGCAGTTAGTTGCAGCAAGCAGAACCGCGCTCTCGCGCCATGAAAAAACCCGCATATTTTCTACTTGGAGAAAACTCTGCGGGTTTAGTTGTGCGCTGACAACTTGACGAGTTGATCAGCGAACCGGTGATTCAGGTATCGAGAACAATGCGCAGCATACGACGTAGTGGCTCTGCAGCGCCCCACAGCAGCTGATCACCGACGGTGAATGCCGAGAGGTATTCCCCACCCATCTGCATCTTGCGCACACGGCCGACGGGAATCGTCAGCTTGCCCGTGGTCGCTGCAGGTGTCAGCTCATGCATCGAGGCTTCACGAGTGTTGGGCACGAATTTCACCCACGGGTTATCGTTAGCGATGATGTCATTGATCTCATCGAGCGGCATGTCTTTTTTCAGCTTGATCGTCAGTGCCTGAGAATGACAGCGCATCGCGCCGATACGCACGCACAGACCATCGACAGCAATCGCCGACTTCGCACCTGCGCCGAAGGCCTCTCCGCGACCAAGAATTTTGTTGGTCTCGGCGCCAGCCTTCCACTCTTCACGCGATTGACCATTGCCCAGATCTTTGTCGATCCAGGGAATCAAGTTGCCGCCAAGCGGCACACCAAACTGTTGGGTCTCCTCAGCTGTCAGTGCGTGCTGCTTGGCGAGTACCTTGCGGTCAATCTCCAGAATCGCCGACGCCGGGTCATCCAGCAGCGCCTTGACTTCCGCATGGATGCTGCCGAACTGCGTCAGCAGTTCGCGCATATGCTGCGCGCCACCACCAGAGGCTGCCTGATAGGTCATCGAGGTCATCCAGTCGACCAGGTCATGCTTGAACAACCCCCCCAGACCCATCAGCATGCAGGACACGGTGCAATTGCCGCCAATGTAGTTTTTCACGCCCGTGGACAGTGCGCTCTTGATTACATCGAGGTTGACCGGGTCGAGCACAATGATCGCATCGTCTTTCATCCGCAGCGTCGATGCCGCATCGATCCAGTAGCCACTCCAGCCGGCCGCACGTAATTTTGGATATATCTCGGTCGTGTAATCGCCACCCTGGCAGGTCAGGATGATGTCGCATTTTGTCAGCGACTCGATATCGTTGGCATCTTTCAGTGTGCTCTCGTTTTTTGCCATCGCAGGCGCTTTGCCGCCCGCATTCGATGTCGAAAAAAATACCGGCTCGATATGTGCGAAATCGTTTTCTTCTTGCATGCGCTGCATCAGCACCGAGCCGACCATGCCGCGCCAACCTACCAGACCTACGAGTTTCATCTTCAATTCCTTCGAGTATTGCAAAGCCACTGGATCCCGGCCTGCACCGGGATGACAGTTTGATGGCCGGATAGCTTTTCCATTGTCATTACGGCGCAGGCCGGAACCCGGTGTCTTTCAAAAATTTATGCCAGCGCCTTCACCACCGCGTTACCCATCTCGACCGTGCCTACCTTGGTCGTACCGGCCTCGTGAATATCTGGCGTGCGCAAGCCTTGCGCCAGCACTTGTTTCACCGCGTTCTCGATGCGGTCTGCCTCGGCAGGCAAGTTCAGGGAGAAACGCAGCATCATCGCTGCCGACAAAATCGTCGCCAGCGGATTCGCAATGCCCTTGCCGGCGATATCCGGCGCCGATCCATGCGAAGGCTCGTACAGGCCTTTGCTGTTCGCATCCAGCGAAGCTGAGGGCAGCATGCCGATCGAGCCAGTCAGCATCGCCGCTGCATCAGACAAGATATCGCCAAACATATTGCCGGTGACGATCACGTCGAATTTTTTGGGTGCGCGCACCAGCTGCATTGCCGCGTTGTCGACATACATGTGATCCAGCTCGATATCCGGGTATTCTTTGTGCACATCGGTAACGATATCTTTCCAGAACTGGAAAGTCTCCAGCACATTGGCTTTGTCCACGCTGGTCAGGCGCTTGCTGCGCTTTCGCGCTGCCTGGAAGGCCACATGCGCGATACGGCGAATCTCGGGTTCTGAGTAGCGCATGGTGTCAAAAGCTTCGCGCGCGCCCTTGAACAGACCATCGGGCGCCTCGCGCACGCCGCGCGGCTGACCGAAATAGATATCGCCATTGAGCTCGCGCACGATCAGGATGTCCAGGCCTGACACCACTTCGGGTTTCAGCGTCGATGCGCCGACCAGTTCGGGATACAAAATCGCGGGGCGGAAGTTTGCAAACAGCGTCAGATGCTTGCGCAAGCCAAGAATCGCCTGCTCGGGACGCAGCGCACGCTCGAGCGTGTCGTACTTCCAGTCACCCACGGCACCGAACAGAATCGCATCGGCTTCCTTTGCCAGCTTCAGTGTGCCCTCGGGCAGCGGGTGGCCATGCGCTTCGTAACCAGCGCCGCCCACGGGCGCGGTCTCCATCTCGAATGTCTGGCCGAGTGCGTTAAGCACTTTGACCGCCTGTTCAACGATCTCGGTGCCGATGCCGTCTCCCGGCAGGATTGCGATTTTCATGGTGATTGTGTTTGGGTTTAAATCGTGTTTGCCAGCCACGGGAAGCGGCTGATGTGACGCTCCTCGAATTCGCGGATGGCATCGGCTTTTTGCAAGGTAAGACCAATGTCATCCAGCCCGTTGAGCAGACAGTGCTTACGGAATTCGTCAATCTCGAAATGGAAGGTCGAGCTGCCATTGGCGGTCGATACCGTTTGCTCGGCCAGATCGATGACCAGGCGGTAACCGGGGAAGGCTTTCACCTCATTGAAAATTTGCTCGACCTCGGCCTCGGAGAGGCGCACCGGCAGCAAACCATTCTTGAAGCAGTTGTTAAAGAAAATATCGGCAAAGCTCGGTGCAATCACTGCGCGAAAGCCATACTGATCCAGCGCCCACGGCGCATGCTCGCGCGAGGACCCACAGCCAAAGTTCTTGCGGGCCAGAAGAACAGAGGCGCCCTGGTAGCGCGGCTGGTTCAGTACGAAATCCGGATTCAGCGGACGCTTGCTGTTATCCATGCCAGGCTCGCCGTGATCGAGATAACGCCACTCGTCGAACAAGTTGGGGCCAAAGCCTGAGCGCTTGATCGATTTCAGGAATTGCTTGGGAATGATGGCGTCGGTATCGACATTCGCGCGATCCAGCGGCACGACCAGCCCATCGAGTACAGTGAATTTATTCATGATGATTATTTTTTTCCTGCTTCCTGGACTTTCTCGCCCAGCTTTTCAACGTCTTTGCCAATGCCTTGAATCGTGTTGCAGCCAGCCAGCGCGAAGTTTGCGATAAGCAGGATGGCGAGGATGTTTTTCATGATGGGCTCCCTGAGTACAGACAAGTGGCCTTACAGACCGCGTACATCGACAAAGTGACCTGCAACGCCAGCCGCAGCCGCCATCGCAGGACTGACGAGATGCGTGCGTCCGCCCGCGCCCTGACGTCCCTCGAAATTGCGGTTGGAGGTCGACGCGCAGCGCTCGCCCGGCTCCAGACGGTCAGCATTCATCGCGAGGCACATCGAGCAGCCCGGCTCGCGCCACTCAAAACCGGCGTCTTTGAAAATCTTGTCCAGACCTTCTCGCTCGGCCTGCTCTTTCACCAGGCCAGAGCCCGGAACCACCATCGCCAGTTTCACGTTCGATGCGCGATGCTTGCCACGCACAACGGCAGCTGCAGCCCGCAGATCTTCAATGCGTGAATTGGTACAAGAGCCGATGAAGACTTTATCAATGCGAATATCGGTGATCGCCGTGTTGGGCTTGAGGTTCATGTAGACCAGTGCCTTTTCCATGGCGTCGCGCTTGACCGGATCTTTTTCCTTGTCAGGGTCGGGCACGCGCGCATCTACGGGCACCACCATCTCGGGCGAGGTACCCCAGGTGACTTGCGGACGAATCTCGGCAGCATCGATCATCACCACCGCATCAAATTTTGCATCCGGATCGGAATGCAGCGTGCGCCAGTAGGCGACCGCCTGATCCCATTGCGGGCCGACCGGTGCGAACGGACGACCTTTGACGTAATTGATCGTAGCGTCATCGACCGCGACCATACCAGCGCGCGCACCCGCTTCGATGGCCATGTTGCAGACGGTCATGCGGCCTTCCATGGTCAGCGAGCGGATCGCCGAACCGGCAAATTCGATCGCATAACCCGTGCCGCCGGCCGTGCCGATTTTGCCGATGATGGCCAGCACAATGTCTTTGGCGGTGACGCCTGGGCCCAGCTTGCCTTCGACCTGGATTAGCATCGCCCTGGATTTTTTTGCGAGCAGCGTCTGCGTGGCCAGCACATGCTCGACCTCGGAGGTGCCGATGCCATGCGCGAGGCAGGCAAATGCGCCATGGGTGGACGTATGCGAGTCGCCGCAGACCACAGTCATGCCGGGTAGCGTCGCGCCCTGCTCCGGCCCGATCACGTGCACGATGCCCTGACGCTTGTCATTCATGTTGAAGTAGGTGAGCTCGTAATCCTTCGCGTTCTGGTCGAGCGTCTCGACCTGCAGCCGCGATATCGGATCGGCGATGCCGCCGGCGCGATTGGTGGTCGGCACATTGTGGTCAGCGACCACCAGATTCGCCGATGTGCGCCACGGCTGACGGTTGGCCAGCTTCAGCCCCTCGAAAGCCTGCGGGCTGGTCACTTCGTGGATCAGGTGGCGGTCAATGTAGAGAACGGCGGTGCCGTCGTCGGCGGTATGCACCACGTGGGACTGCCAGAGTTTGTCGTAGAGGGTTTGGGCCATGGGGAGACGGGGCAAATTGCCCGGCAAATCAAGGAAAATAGCCCCAAATTATGCCACACCAACCTTTGACCAAGTCCCGTTCGGGAGCGGTTTTGCTCGACCGATCCCGATTGCAACCCGTCTCAGCCTCGGGCTTTCGCCTGCTGATAGAGCGGCAGCACACGCTCGGAGTAGTTGGTCAGATCCTTCACCCGATCTGCCCGGGACGGGTGGGTGGACATGAATTTCGGCGGCTCGTTGCCGCCCGTCTGCCCCATTTTCTGCCATAGGGTGATGGCCGCGCGAGGATCATAGCCTGCGCGCGCTGCCAGCTCGACACCGATACGATCGGCCTCGGTTTCGTGTGCGCGCGAATTCGGCAAACCGAGCAGGCCCTGATAGGCGTACTCCATGCCTCTTTGCCCGATCTGCCCGACACCGGCCACCGCGGCGACAATGGAAATGCCAATACCGGCAATCGCCTGCTCGGACGCGCGCTCGCGGGAGTGCTCGCGCAATGCATGAGCGATCTCGTGACCCATCACCGCAGCCAGTTCATCGTCAGAAATTTTCAGCTTCTCGATCAATCCGGTATAGAAGGCGATTTTCCCGCCGGGCATGCACCAGGCATTCACGTCATTGGAGGTCAGCACATTGACTTCCCATTTCCAGCTCAGCGCATCCTTGCGGAAGGCCGGAGTCTGTTTGATCAGCTTGTCAGCAATCGTCTTGACGCGCTCGTATTGCGCCGTGTCGGCGTTCAGCTTGCCTTTTTTTTCTGCCTCGGCCAGCACCTGCGCATACTGTTTGTTGGCGCTCTGTTCGATGGCCTCAGCCGAGACTGCCATGCGCTGAGTGCGATCTACACCCACCGTGCCCGCTTGCGTGGTTTGCACCGTCTGACAAGCCCCCAAAGGAAGCGCCAGCAGTGCCATCAGCGCTCCGCGATACAGCATCAATCTCATGACTCTCTCCGTGCTTCTGCCTGCCAGTGATAACTCAGCATTGCCGCCAGTAGCCCGAGCAAGGACATGAGCGCGGCAATCAAATAGACCGGACGGGCGCCCAATGTATCCCAGCAAGCTGACAGCAGCAAGCCGCCCAGCGTGCCTCCCAGCCCGTACGAGATGCTGATGAACAGTGCCTGACCGCGCGCTTGCAGGGGTCCGGAAAACCAACGCTGCAAGGTCGCGACCGACGCCGAATGATGCACACCAAATGTCGCCGCATGCAGCACTTGCGCAAGCAACAGCACGATCAGCGACTGAGCGCCGACACCGATCATCAGAAAGCGCACCACCGCGATCGCCAGACTGAACAGCATTAAGGGACGAATGCCGAAGCGGCGAAACAACGGCGCCTGGTAAAAAAAGAACATGATTTCCACCAGCACGCCCAACGACCACATCAGGCCGATCACGGTCTTGCTGTAGCCAATATCGGACAAGTAAAGCGAGTAGTACACATACAGCGATGAGTGCGCCGCCACCATCATGAAGGTCGAGACAAAAAACGCCAGCACCTGCCGCTGCCGCAGCAAGCTGCGTACCGAAGGCGTTTCATGCCAATGGCTCGCGGGCGCGTCTTCGCTCATGTTCAGCGTCACGCCGCAGACCATCAGCAAGAGAGAGAGCGCGATCCACGGCATCAGCGCGATACCCTGCCAGTCGAGCAACTGACCTGACAACATGACCGCTACAATGAAACCGACCGAACCCCAGAGCCGCAGCCGTCCATAGTGCGTGAGATCACCGCGCATCGCGGACAGCATCAGTGCCTCGGAGATCGGTCCCTGTGCGCTAGTGAACAGATTCACCGTCACCATCAGCGCAAAGAAAAAACCAAAGCTCTCGCCCCAGAACATGCCACAAAACGCCATCGCTGCTGCAGCTGAGGTAAAGCGCAGCACGTTGACCCGCTGCCGCGTGTGATCTGCCACCCAACCCCACAGATTGGGGCCAAAGATACGCATCACCTGCATCAGCGACATCAGTATGCCGATCTGGGCGGCGCTGATGCCTTTGTCCGCGAAGTACAGGCTTGCATAAGGCGAAAACACGCCCACGTAGCCGTAATACGCGAAGAAGAACAGCGCGAAGTTGAGCGACTGGGCGGGTTTGGAAGCTGGGGTCACAGAAATCACGAATGGTTGCCGAAATCATCGGGCCCCGGCGCGGGCGGCGATGAGGGCAGCACCCAATGCCATCGGCCGGGCCGATGCCAGGGCGCAGTGCCCTTACGATGTTGAGTACGAATGACTGACGTCGCCGCACTGGGCGCGGTGACGCAACGCATGATCCATGAGCACCAGCGCGAGCATCGCCTCGGCGATTGGCGTTGCACGTATGCCTACGCAGGGATCATGGCGACCGAAGGTCTCGACCATCACCGGATTGCCGTCGCGGTCTATCGAGCGACGTGGGGTGCGTATACTGGACGTGGGCTTGATCGCGATGGATACCGTGATGTCCTGACCAGACGAAATACCCCCCAGAACGCCGCCGGCGTTATTGCCTACAAACCCATCCGGCATGATCTCATCGCCGTGCTCAGTGCCCTTTTGCGCAACCGAACGGAAGCCAGCGCCAATCTCCACGCCTTTCACCGCATTGATACCCATCATCGCATAGGCGATATCCGCATCGAGCTTGTCGAACAGTGGCTCGCCCAAACCGACCGGCACCTGCTGCGCCACGATATCGATCCGCGCGCCGCAGGAATCTCCAGCCTTGCGCAGATCGTCCATGTATGACTCCAGCCGGGGAATGATATCGGCGTTCGCCGCGAAAAAAGGATTGTCGTGAACATGATCCCACGACTGGAAAGGAATCGGGATCTCGCCCAGCTGGCTCATGCATCCGCGGAAAGTGGTGCCATATTGCAGCTGCAGCCATTTGCGCGCGATTGCCGCTGCGCCCACGACCGGCGCGGTGAGCCGTGCAGAAGAACGTCCGCCACCGCGCGGATCGCGGATACCGTATTTGTGCCAGTAAGTGAAATCCGCATGGCCAGGACGGAAGCGATCGACGATATTGCCGTAATCCTGGCTGCGCTGATCTTCATTGCGTATCAGCAGTGCGATTGGCGTGCCGGTGGTCTTGCCCTCATAGACGCCGGAGAGAATCTCGACGGTGTCGGATTCTTTGCGCTGCGTGACATGGCGCGAGGTGCCCGGCTTGCGACGGTCGAGCTCGGGCTGAATGTCGGCCTCCGACAACGGCATGCCCGGCGGACAGCCATCGATCACGCAACCGATGGCGGGACCGTGAGATTCGCCGAAGGTGGTGACACAAAAGAGCTTGCCTATTGTATTGCCAGACATGGTGAGGAAATTGACGTATGCGAAAAACCATCATTTTACCAGCGGCGGCCTCCCAAAGAAGTCCGCCAGCCATCTCCACAGCGCGCGCAGATACTCCGGCTGCTTCAGGCACAGTGCGATCAGCACCGCCAGATTCATCATCGCGGTGGTTGCGAAGATCTCTGGCACGGACAGACCTGCTTGCAACAGCATCATCGCCAGCAGCGCCGCCACCACCATGAACAGGGCGTTGAGGATATTCATCCCGCCAATGATGCGCGATAGATGGCTGCGCTCGGCACGCGTCTGTATGAGCGTGAATAAAGGTACGACAAAAATACCGCCCGCCATGCCGAGCATCAGGCAGTCGACCAGGATGCGGACCTGCTCGCCGAACAACAGATCCTGCGCGATCAGCAATGAAGGCATGGGCCCAAGGCTGGCGAAATACAGATCAATACCGAATGCGGTCAGCCCCAGCGCGCCGAGCGGCACCAATCCCAGCTGCAGGCGTCCGCCAGACAAACGCTCGCACATCAGTGAACCCGCGCCGATGCCAAGAGAAAACGCGGTGAGCAAGACAGCGAAAATCTCCGGCGCGCCATGCAATACATCACGCGCATAAACAGGGAATTGGGCAAGCACGATCGCGCCGAAAAACCAGAACCAGGAATTAGCCAGCATCGCAGCGAACACGTCGGAGCGGCTGGCGGCAAAGCGCAAGTTGCGCAGCACCTCCGGGAAGGGATTGCGGCTGATCGCAAGCTCGGGCACCGGCGCGGGTGTCGAGGGCACGGCCAACGTGAACAACAAACCGAAGATGGCCACGAGTACGGTCGACCAGATGATCATGTGCACGCCAATCGCACCCCAACTCACCAGACCGGCACCGATCAGCTGGCCGGTGAGTATGCCGACAAAGGTACCCATCTGCACCATGCCATTGCCACCCACCAGCTCACCCGCGTCAAGATGCTGCGGCAGGTAGGAATGCTTGACCGGCCCGAACAAGGTCGAGTGCAAGCCCATGCCCACCACGGCGAGTACCAGAACCCACAACTGATGCGTGTACCACCCCACCGCCGCCACCAGCATGATGAGGATTTCCAGCACTTTGACGAAACGCATTAGCCGCGCCTTATCATACTTGTCGGCCATCTCGCCGGCGGTGGCTGACGCCAGCATGAAAGGAAGGATGAAAAGACCGGCGATCAGATTGTTGAGCAGGCCAATATTCAGCGAGGTCCATGCCGCCGCATCGAAGGTGATCACGGTCACCAGCGCCGTCTTGAACAGATTGTCATTGAAAGCGCCGAGAAACTGCGCGCCAAAAAAGGGAGCAAAACGACGCTGGGTCAGTAGTGCAAACTGGCCTGAACTCACTCGGTAAATTCCCTGATTTTATTTTTCTGCAGCATCTACTCTTCCGTAGTTTCGGACGGCCAGTCGCGGATGTAGGCCTTGAGCATTTTGTTCTCGAAGCTCTGCTCTTCGAACACGGCTTTGGCCACATCGTAAAAGGACATTACGCCCAACAGCACCTTGCCGTTGAGGACAGGCACATAACGCGCATGGCGCTCCAGCATCACGCGGCGGACCTCATTGATTTCGGTGTCAGGCGAGATGGTCAGCATCTCGCGATCCATGTGATCGCCGACCGTGCCGGCGATCGTTCCACGATGACGGTGCACGGCTTTCATCACTTCGCGAAAGCTCAGCAGTCCGACCAGCGAACCGCCCTGCATCACGACCAGTGAGCCGATGTCTTTCTCGCTCATGGTATCAACCGCATCGATCAGCGCTGTCTCGGGCGTGACGGTAAAGAGGATATTGCCTTTGACTTTGAGGATTTCGGAAACTTTCATCGGTCGCCCCCAGAGGTGTATTTCATGAGGGGACTGTAGCCCACCCGATTCAAAAAAGCCAGAGGGCTTGCGCACTGTGCGCAAGCCTCCGTGAAGACGGCCAAGCAGTCAGCCTCTGGCGGCCTATAATCGATCATTGTTCTTACACCGAGCCAATAAACTGCCCCGGAGACCTGCCCCCGATGAGTGAGCCCAAGTACCCTGGCTTCGATACGCTGTCGCTGCACGCTGGCGGCGCGCCCGACCCTTCGACCGGCGCGCGAGCGACCCCGATCTACCTGTCAACCTCATTTGTCTTTCGCGATTCGGATCATGCGGCCTCGCTGTTCAACATGGAGCGTTCCGGCCATGTCTACTCGCGTATTTCAAATCCAACTAATGCAGTACTGGAAGAACGCATTGCGGCGCTCGAAGGCGGCGTCGCCGGACTGGCCGTGGCCAGCGGACAGGCAGCGTTGCATCTTGGTCTTGCGACCCTTGCCGGCGCTGGTTCGCATGTGCTCGCCTCGCGCGCGCTCTATGGCGGCTCGCAAAATCTGCTGGGCTACACCATGAAACGTTTCGGCATCGAGACGACCTTCATCGATCCACGCGATCTGAACGCCTGGCGCGACAATATTCGCCCAAACACGAAGGTACTCTTCGCCGAAACGCTGGGCAACCCGGGACTGGATGTACTCGATGTTCCGAACGTGGCTGCCATCGCGCATGATCATCATCTGCCATTGATGGTGGATTCAACCTTCACGACGCCTTATCTGCTCAGGCCTCTGGATCATGGCGCTGATCTGATCTTTCATTCAGCGACCAAATTTTTATGTGGTCACGGTACTGCCGTGGGTGGCTTATTGATTGATGGCGGCACGTTCGACTGGCAGGCCGCCTATGACAAGACAGGTCGCTTCGCCGAACTGTGCGAACCCTACGATGGTTTTCATGGCATGGTGTTCGCCGAAGAATCAACTGTCGGCGCCTTCTCACTGCGCGCGCGCCGAGAGGGCTTGCGCGACTTCGGCGCAGTGATGAGTCCCTATAACGCATTCACAATTCTGCAAGGCATTGAGACGCTGAGCCTGCGCATGGAAAAGCATGTATCCAATACACGCAAGATCGTTGAATTTCTTGTTTCGCATCCAGCAATCGAATCAGTATCTTATCCGGAGCTACCGCATCATCCGGATCATGCCCTGGCAAAACAGTTACTACCCAAAGGCTGCGGCGCCGTGTTTTCTTTCGCGATCAAGGGAGACCGCGCTGCTGGGCGTCGTTTTGTCGAATCGATGAGCCTGTTTTCACATCTGGCCAATGTCGGCGATGCGAAGTCTCTGGTAATTCACCCAGCCTCGACCACACATTTCCGCGTGCCGACCGAACAGCTCGCGGCCTCCGGCATCACTGAAGGCACGATGCGTTTGTCGATCGGTCTCGAGGATGCCGATGATCTGATCGACGATCTCAAGCGCGGTCTCAAAGCGGCGCAGAAAGGAGCGTGAGCGATGATCATTGCGCTGAAACCACACTCAGCTTATGCCTACACGGGTGGCAAGACTTTCGACCCTAGCTTGCCAACTGCCATCTTCATTCATGGCGCGCAGAGTGATCACTCGGTATGGGCGCTGCAGACGCGCTATTTCGCGCATCATGGATTTTCCGTGTTGGCCGTCGATCTTCCAGGCCATGGGCGCAGTGCTGGCGCGCCGCTAAAAAGCGTCGAGGCCATGGCTGACTGGCTGAGCGAGTTGATACTCGCCGCCGCAGTGCAAAAGGCTGTGCTGATTGGCCACAGTATGGGATCCCTGATCGCACTCGAAACCGCCTCGCGAGCGAAAGATAGGGTCTGCGCCGTGGCGCTCGTGGGCACGGCCTATCCGATGAAAGTCTCTGCGCAATTACTGGAGGCTTCCGAACACCGAGAACCCGAGGCGATCGATATGGTTAACATCTGGTCACACTCCAGCATCGCGCAAAAGCCCTCCGCGCCCGGTCCGGGCTTTTATGTGCCCGGTGGCGCGCGGCGGCTGATGCAGCATGTCGCGCGCGGCAATCCGGACAAAGTCTTCTTCACGGATTTTTCCGCCTGCAATGCGTATGCCAACGGTGAAGCCGCCGCCAGCGCACTGAGCTGTGCTGCAATGCTGCTGCTGGGACGCAAGGACATCATGACGCCGCCCAAATCCACCGCTGCGCTGCGCTCGGCGATGCCCAAGGCGCGAGTGATATATGTTGAAGGCAGCGGCCATTCACTGATGGCAGAGCAGCCCGATCAGGTGCTGGATGCGTTGTTTACTTTCGCAGCCGAGGCTGCCGACGCCGAAAAATAAGCGGCAATGGGGCTCGAGAGCCCCAGAGCGATCACTCCCTCGACCTTCTGCCCCAGCGGGGACTGCGGCGCCGGCGCAAACGCGAACAGCTGGTAGACCTCGGCGACCGTCAGTTTATCGGGGTTCGCCAGCAGCACCCAACGATCCTGCTGCAACCTGCCACGACGGCCCAGACGCCAGCCGCGCGAGCGTTCAGCGCGAACGCGTGCAACCCAGCCCACATTGAGCATTCGCTGCAGCAGTCGCTCCGATTCTTCGAAGCCCTGACGAGTTTCTTCTCGCAAGCGCAATACATCGACGGCGACGGAACTGGTGCGCGACTCCACCAGCAAGCGAAGCACACTCATGGCGTCGAGGAATTCACCGCCCGGTGCTGGCCGGTGCCACCAGCGCTCATACTTGACAACCGGCAGCGCTGCTGCGATCACCGCACCCACCAGCGTGATCAGCCAGAACAGATACACCCAGATCAGGAAGATGGGCAGGGCTGCGAGAGCGCCATAGACCACCTTGTAACTGGAGCTGGGACCTTGCGCGATGAAAAAAGCAAACAATCTGCGCGTCACCTCGAATGCGATGGCCGCGACCAGTCCGCCAATCATTGCGTCTCGCCAGTCGACGAAACGATTGGGTACGGTCAAATACAGCAGCGAGAACGCTAGTGTCGAGAAAGCCAGCGACACCAGCACCATCAGCGTGGTGCGCAGCAGCGCCGTCTCGCGTCCGAGCAAACTCATCAGCGGCGACAACTCACTGGCGAAAGACAGTGACGCGCCCAACAGCAAGGGGCCCATCGTCATGACCGCCCAGTAGATAACCATTCGTTGCAAGAATGGACGCGGTTCAGTCACGCGCCAGATCTGATTGAGCGTGCGGTCCACCGTACCAAACATCATGATGGCAGTCACTATCAGGAACACTGCACCCACGGCAGACAGCCGGCTGGCTTTGGCGGCAAACTGACTCAGATAATCGAGGATGGTATTCGATAGGCCTTTGGGCATCAGAATCTGCATGAAATACGCATCGAGCGAATCCCTGAAGGTCGTGAACAGGGGAAATGTCGTGAAAATTGCAAACGCAATCGTCAGCACGGGCACCAGCGCCAGCACCGTGGTGAACGTGAGACTGGCCGCCACCTCGGAGATACGCTCTTCCGTGAGCCGGCGCCGAGCAAAGCGAACCAGATCGCGAATCTGCAACCGCGACCAGCCGCCAGAGGTATTTGAGGGATGTGGGCTCATGCGCTCGGCACCAGTGAACATGCTAAAGCGCCATATAATAGCAACCATGGTAAAGACGCCCTTGCTTCCCGTGCTCGTGCTGTACTACTCGCGCCATGGCGCTACGCGCAAGCTGGCTGATCTAATCGCACAAGGCATCGAGAGTGTTCCAGGCTGCGAAGCGCGTTTGCGCACCGTGCCCGCCATATCCACCGTCGCGGAGGCTACCGAGCCCGCTGTGCCGGCCTCAGGCGCACCGTATGTCGAGTTATCCGATCTGGAAGAATGCGCAGGACTCGCGCTCGGCTCACCTACCCGTTTCGGCAACATGGCCGCCCCGATGAAGTACTTCATTGATGGCAGCAGTGCGCAATGGTTGTCTGGCGTGCTGACGGGCAAACCGGCTTGCGTGTTCACCTCCACTGGGAGCTTGCATGGAGGGCAGGAGTCTACGTTGCTGTCGATGATGCTGCCGCTGCTGCATCATGGAATGCTGATCGTCGGACTACCCTACGCCGAACCCGCGCTGATGAATACTGTCAGCGGCGGCTCGCCGTATGGCGCCACGCACTGGTCTGGCGCCAGCGGCAAGCTGGAGATTACCGAAGACAGCCGCTCGCTTGCCATCGCACTTGGTAAACGCCTCGGCGAGACCGCGCTCAAGCTACGCAACACATGAACCGGGAATGACTCCAAACTGATTCAGAAACGGCACGCGAATGTCAGACATCTCCTCCACACAGCATCGCCTTCACCAGCTCGCCTCGGGCAGTTTGGTGCTACTTATCGTGCTGTGCATTGCCTGGGAACTCGTACTGGCGCCACTGCGTCCTGGCGGTTCATGGATGGTGATCAAGGCACTACCCCTGTTCGCGCCGCTCGCTGGCACGCTGCGCCGCAATGTCTACACGCTTCAGTGGGCATCCATGCTGGTGCTGATGTACTTCGCCGAGGGCGTGGTGCGCGCCTGGAGCGAGCGCGGCATGTCGCAAGCGCTGGCAGCGTTGGAGATCCTGTTCTCGACCGTGTTTTTCTTCTGTGCGATTTTTTTCCTGCGTCCTTACAAGCAGGCCGCAAAGCAGCTGGCCAGCGAAACCATTCGCAAGGCCGCTACCACAGCGCATGAAGACTGAGTTCCTCACGCACTGCGCCGCGATCGTCGGCGATGATCATCTGCTGCTCGGGGATGCGATGGCGCCTCACCTGACTGACTGGCGCAGGCGCTTCACTGGGCGCGCGCTTGCCGTTGCCAAACCAGCGAACACCGCTGAAGTCGCAGCCATCGTGAAACTATGCGCGCAACATCGAGTGCCCATCGTCCCGCAAGGTGGCAATACTGGCCTGGTGGTAGGCAGCGTACCCGATGCCAGTGGAACAGCCATCGTGTTGTCGCTGTCACGAATGCAACGCCTGCGTGCGATCGACACACTCAACAATACGCTAACGGCCGAGGCCGGCTGTCTGCTACAACAAGTGCAAGAGGCCGCGCAAAAGTCTGGCCGACTATTTCCACTGTCGCTCGCTTCTGAGGGCAGCTGCACAATCGGTGGCAATCTCTCGACCAACGCCGGTGGCACTGCTGTACTCCGCTACGGCAGCATGCGTGAGCTCACGATGGGTCTAGAGGTGGTGACAGCGTCGGGCGAGATCTGGGATGGCTTGCGCGGACTGCGCAAGGACAACACCGGCTATGATTTGCGTGATCTGTTCATCGGCGCCGAGGGCACCCTGGGTATCATCACCGCTGCTGTCCTCAAACTGTATGCACAGCCGGCTGCACGACTCACCGCGCTGATGGCCGTCGGCTCGCCACGCGACGCGCTGGCCTTGCTGGAACTGGCGCGGCAGCGATGCGATGCCAGCCTGACCGGCTTCGAGCTGATGTCAGACTTTTGCCTGCAATTGGTGGAAAAACATTTTCCTGAGCGGCGCCTTCCCTTCGCCTCACGACATCCGCAGTATGTGCTGATGGAACTGTCTGACAGCGAATCGGAAGCGCATGCGATGACGATGCTGGAAGCCATCTCGCAAGCGGGTATGGAAAAAGCACTGATTACCGATGCGGTGGTCGCCAGTTCGCTGTCGCAATCGCAGCAGCTATGGGCTTTGCGCGAACATATCTCGATGGCGCAGGCCGCCGAAGGGCTGAACATCAAGCACGATATCTCACTGCCGGTCTCACGCATCGGCGAATTTATTGACCAGACCGATGCCTTGCTACAAAAAGATTTCCCGGGTTGCAGAATGGTGACCTTCGGACATCTCGGCGATGGCAATTTGCATTACAACGTCTCAGCACCGCCGGGTGAAACACACGAGGCCTTCCTACAACAGCAGGATGCGATCAACCTCCGAGTGCACGATAATGTGCATCACTATGGCGGATCGATCTCAGCCGAACACGGACTGGGTGCGCTCAAGCGTGAAGAAATCCGCCGCTACAAATCCGGGACAGAAATGGCCATGATGGAAGCCATCAAGCGGGCACTGGATCCGCTGAACCTGATGAATCCAGGAAAAGTGGTCTGAGCGCACACGCGGCAGACCCATTCTGTCGCGAGGAGATCATGACATCTACTGTATCAGCCAAGCATCTGGCTGCGTCTGCTGCATTTTTTTTTAATCGCTTGATTCCACTCCTGCTGCTTGCGGGCTTCGTTCCCGCGCACGCTGCCTACAAGTGCACGATCGATGGCGCACTGACCTACACGGATCGCCCTTGCGGCAGCGAGTCTATGACGCTGCCCGTGGCTCCCGCGTCGAGAAGCGGTACCTCGGAAGACTCGCTTCATCGCGAAAAAGCCGAAATCGCCCGCCTTCAGCGGCTGCGCGAGCAGCGCGAGAGGCAAGACCAGCAGATACGCGATCTGGCGGCACGCGGAGCGGCTGCACGTGAACGCAAGTGCCGGTCGTTGTCGCTGCAACTTCGGTGGCGTGAGGAAGATTTGCGGGATGCGACGCTGAAGGAAGAGCACAAGGCTCGGGTGCGCGCACGCAGAGCCGCGGAGAAGCTGGCCCAGGAGTGCCAGTGACCGATGTGTGACAGTTCCGCGTCTCTTTAACCCATCACGAGGAAAAGCACGACGGTCACCATTGCGAAGGAAAAAATCGTGAGGCGAATTTCGATGTCGACGGGCAGCATGATCTGGCTCCTGTTTCTTGCCGGTCCTGATCGCAGCAGGCGAAACAGGGGCTGCCCTAATTATCGGCAGCCCGAGGCGAAACTTGATCCGTCAAACAGGGAAAAGGTGAAAAACGAATCAGGAACCGGCAGACGTGCCGGCAGCGCCTGCTTCGCCCTCAGGGGTCTCCTTCGGTCGATTCAGCCGCTCGATCAGCTTGCCGTAGCCGAGATTCGCATAGACAAACACGAACATCGGGATAGTGAACACCGTCAATATCAACGCAAAGACCGCGGAGATGGCCGCAAACACCAGCCGCAATACTGAGCCGATGTCCAGCGCATCAAGGGGTTTGTTCACCACCCCAACGCTGAACTTCACATAGTCGATGAAGCCCATCGCTTCGGCCTGGTCATAGGCAAAGATCAACCAGCCGACGAACATCAGCAGCACGACCAGCCAGCCCACAACCAGTGCAGAGACTATTGATAGCTTTTTGAAAATACCGAGTAGGGCTGTCAAGGCTCACTCCAAAGGTTCACTGAAAACCATCAGGCGGATCGGGGCGCGTAATCGTTAAACATGAAGTCGAACACTTCCCTCAGCGCGCGCTCGTTGACCAGATAGACCTTGTTGTTGTCCCGGGTCTTGAACGAGACCATTTCCGCACCCATCAGCGCCTCGATCTGTTTGACGATCGCGGGCGCTCCCAAACCCGTCTTGACCGCGATATCTGGCATCTCAAGCCCCTCTGAACCAACCTCCAGCAGGCACTGGATGATCTGTACCCGTTCTTCGATTGACAAGATTCCCAGCTTTCTGGCGATTTCTCTCGGATCCATTGGCGTCAGCCCGGCTTGGCGCGGCACGGCAAGTTAATGACTAAGTTTCAAGGATACCTAACTTTGGAGGGCCCCGAATCTCGCGACGCAGTCAACTGTGCAAAACAGGAAAAAATGATGGGAAGGATACATCCGGCGCATGAGCGAAGTTGTGATTATTGTATTTTTAAGATGCGCAACGACGGGTCTTGCGACCGGCGGCATGCGGGCAGATCAGGTGTCTGCTTTTTTCAGCTCATGGGTGGCGCGAGGCTTCTTGGTCGCCTTAGATTCCTCGCTCTGGCCGGAAATAAGAAACGCAGGTATGGCAACTTCGGTATTTCTGAGATCCAGTGATTTTATCTGCTGAGACGCATCAATGGAGAATGCGGCATCCAGCGGCATGTTCAACTTCTTTGCATAGAGCTTGGTGAGCCGCTCGATTTCTAGCTTGCCGCCTACGAAATACGCAAGGTTATCGGCCTCGAGAGCGATCACTTGCTTGGGCGGCATCCCCGTCACACGCGCGATGTCCTGGACTTCGAGCCCTAGCTCTTCACGCCGCTTCTTGAGAATATCGCCCAACATCGCTTCCCTCTTGGTGGAATCTGTATCGGACTCTTGCACAGTTCATGTGCATTGTCTATATGGCCTCGAGGGCAAATTTGCCTGCAATATCAAGGTCGTAGTTGTCATATTTTGAATTATCCGTACCGGCTGCTTTCAGCTATGAAAATAGCCTTCCGTGCTTGAACCTTGCAGAGGTGCTGATTAAGCAAGGCCTTGAGATCAGATCACTCTCACCCCAATGAGCCCAGGCTCGACAGCTCAGGTCTATTTTTCTGGCGTTGGGTTCGGCATGCGGCTGGAATCCGAATGAATTTCCTTCTTAGCACCAGCCTTAGCGCCAGTCCCGCCGAAGCAGATTCGAAGCATTAATTCCTCATTGACCGATGCTGGATCGGGATATACCCAGCGACCAGGTTTTTTATCGGTCGATAGCATGGTGCCCTGACCGCCCTTACCCGAGTAAACCAACTTCTGCACAACGCGGAGCTTTCCCTTCACGCAATCGGCCTCGTAGAGCCGCTTCACCGACGCGCTTTTTTCAATGGGCTCGATCAGATCGACCAGACTCCATACCTGATGAACGGTGCCCTTTTGAAGGATCTCGTTATCAAGGTAGTACACATCACCGCGCGGATTTTTGATGACTTGCTCCCAACCCGCGCGAGCGGGCATCGAGCAAATCAGTAGCGAGACAATGAGAAAACGGGTCATGGTAATCATGAGGGCTCCCAGCCCAGTGTCGTTGAGTTGTGCCGGATTATATCGATTACCTATCCGCGCCTCGGTTTGGTAATCGTTTATCATAAGACGTGCCTGAATGGATCTGACAGGATTGTCAAAATGATTATTCATGCTGGTCCCGCACCCTACGCACCCGCCACCGGCCCGGCCAGGCCCCAAGTGCCTGCCGAGCGTGTGATCACGCCCACGCCGAATCGCAGCGCGCCGACACCGCCGATAGGTCCGCTGGCACCGAATGACGCTGAGCGCGTCACGCGAGCCTTTCTGGACGTGGTTGAGCAGCTCAATTCGCAAATGCAGTCCCGCAACCGTAATCTCACATTCGCACTTGATCGCCGGCTCAACACCGCCATCGTTGCCGTCACCGACAAAAACACGGGCGAGCTGGTGCGACAAATTCCGGCTGAATCCGTGCTGCGGGTTGCGCATTCGATCGAGAACCTCAAGGGCGTTCTCTATAACGAGCTGGCCTGACCAGAAAGATACTCAGTCTTCCAGCGCACAATGCACTGTCTGCGCCCCCAGCAGCTCGGTCAGCAACTGCGGCGCCAGACTCACCAGAAAACCTCTGCGGCCGCCATTGATGTAAATGACTGGTAGATCCAGTATCGAGGCCTCGACATAGACAGGCAGAGTTTTCCGCGTCCCGAAGGGTGAGGTGCCTCCGACCAGGTAGCCGGTATGACGGTGCGCCTCGGTGGGCGCGCAAGGCTCGATCTGCTTGCGTGAAGTTTGACGCGCGAGATTTTTGGTCGATACCTTGCGATCCCCGTGCATCAGAACGATCAGCGGTTTTTTTTGCTCGTCTTTCATCACCAGCGTCTTGATCACCGCATGCTCAACCACACCAAGCTGGCGGGATGACTCTGCGGTGCCACCGTGATCAACATACTCGTAAGGATGTCGGCCAAAGCTGATCTTTCGCTGCGAGAGGAATTGCGTGGCTGGAGTTTCGGAAATATGCTTGCTCATTAAGAGGATTATGCTTCACAACGTTAAAATAGCGCTTCATGCACCCAACAATCACTGGCTCTTTTCTCACAGGAGAATATTGCTATGCCCGGTATCTCTGGTCGATTTGATCTGAACTCTGTCGAATGGCGCCGGGTCACCGACCCTGCCTGCAAAGCCTTTCTGGTGGATTTCGAGTACAGCCTTCTGGGTTATGACCACGCCACCGGCCGACTTGACATGCTGCTCCGATACGGCAAAGGCGGCCACTGCCGCCGGCACAGGCATATCGCCTCCACAGCGACGCTCGTATTAGAGGGTGAGCAGATACTCGAAGAGATGGACGCCGAGGGCCATATCCGGCACATACACCGTAAAAAAGGCGACTACGCACTGGCTTCTGCAGACGCGCTCCCACACATAGAGCGCGGAGGCGAGCAGGGTGGAACGGTGTTACTGTCCATGACCGCGCCAGACGGCCTGCTGTTCGAATATTTTGACGATGAGATGAACAGCACGGGCACCGTATCGATTACCGAATATGTGAATAGCTGGACCGAGGGCGTACCCTACGGCGCTCGTCAGGTCTGTTTATAACGCGGCGCCGCCACTGCGAACCCTGCTCCCACTGAACGCGAGATCCTATGCCCATAGACAAACAGATTGATGTCGTCGAGCGCAAATTGAAAAGACTGGAAAGCCCACTGGAACGGGTGATCTTCGGATCACGCTGGCTGATGGCGCCATTCTATTTGGGGTTGATCGGCAGTCTTGCCGTGTTGATGTTCAAGTTCCTTCAGGAGCTGATCCATTTTTTTCCGCTGGCAGCCTCGGCGCAAGAATCAGAGGTCATCCTCTGGGTGTTGTCGCTGATCGATCTCTCGCTCGCGGGCAATCTGGTGCTGATGGTGATTTTCTCAGGCTACGAGAATTTTGTCTCCAAGATCGATATTGCTTCTCACGAGGACAGGCCCGACTGGATGGGAACGGTTGATTTCAGCGGTCTGAAACTGAAACTGATCGCATCCATCGTTGCGATCTCGGGCATTCATCTGCTCAAATCCTTCATGGCGATCGACAGCATCAACAAAGAAAATCTAATGTGGCTGCTGATCCTTCACGGCACCTTCGTTGCCTCCGGAGTGCTGCTGGCAGTGATGGACTACGTCACTGAAAAATCTCACTGAATCGCTGCAAACGAGGGTCACCGGTCATCTTTCGGCTGTATCAACAGCTCGATCTCTTCGGGTGGCCCGCCCTCTTCAGGCAAGGGTAGCGGGCTGCTTTTCTCGATGGCCCGGGCAGCAGTAAGGTCCCAGTTCTTGAAACCGCTGGTCTGTATCAGCCGAACCGACTGCACCTCGCCGGCAGGAGACAGTTTGATATTGAAGCGAGCCATCGGATTGAGCGCCCGCTCTTCGCCATTCTTCGCGACGTAAACGATAAAGCGTTTGATATGCCCACCTACCTGCGACAAATACGCTGGGCTGCGCTTGGTCGAAGGCCTCAGCTCGCTGTTCAGAGGTCGGGCCACGTCTGTTCGACCCTCCGTGTTCGGCCATGCAGAAACGCTGCAAAGCCATACCAGACAGCCGACCAAGACCCGCATCATCGTCTCCTTCGAGATACGCAGCAACTTACCCACTGCGATAAGTCCACATTCTGTCGATCAGCTCTTCCAGTAGCGCACCCACGGGTATGCCACGCTCTGAGGCCACCATCCTCAGGCGCTTGTAGTGGAACACCGATATATCGGCCACCAGCTTATGCCGGTCCGAGGGATTGATCGCGCGGGCTACGTCGCTTGGTGTTTTTGTTTCTGCTTCTGCCAGTTCGTCCATAGCGTTGCCTTTATTTCTGATGGTGTGGGTCAGGCCGATAGCGATATCCGCAAAGGGCCGTCACTGCTTCAAAGCGACCTTACTGACAAACGCTGCAGATGACTATGCAAATCGATGCAAATTTGCCATCTCGGCAATACCTTGGATATGAAACAGCGCTTCTCGCGTTAGCTCGCCATCGGGCAGCACCGGGCACCTCAGGACAAGGCATCGAAGGGTATGGCAAGATGATCGCAGTGATTCAATCCGAGCAAAATCCTGCGCTCACATCTCCCTCCGGGTACCCCATGCACAAACCAAGCTCAGAACAGTCGCGCCGCCTGTACCCGCAGCCCATCGCACCACACGCCCCAGGCTTCGAACGGGTATGCCGCACTCACTTGGAGCGCAAAAGCGCCATGACCAGCAGCGCTATGGCCCGGAACATCATCGACGCCTTGGTGGCGGTTTTATCAGTCGCTGCGCTCATGGTGATGCCGGTGCTCGCCTCGGCGGAAGCTTTTTTCTTGGATGGTAATGCCACGGGATTTTTTATATCTCAGCAGGGTCACTTGGTCACCGCATATCATGCAGTGGAAAATCGCAAAGTCGCTGTCGTGTTGCCGGATGGGCGCGCTGTGTCTGCGGATCTGGTCAAGCACAACAAGGAAGCCGACCTCGCTTTGCTGAAAATTTCCGAGACCACACCCTTTTTGCCCATTGCCCGGCCCGAGAATATCGACATCGGCCTGGAAATCATGACGATCGGCTATCCCATGATGACTGTACAGGGTAGATCAGCGAAGGCCTCGCGAGGCATCATTAATAGCCTGGTCGGCTTCCATGAAGATAAGAGCAGCTTTCAGTTTGACGCCGCCACTGCGAGAGGCAACTCTGGCGGCCCCGTCATAGGCCCAGGCGGCATGGTGGTCGGCGTAGTGAATGGAAAACTGCACACCACGAAAGTTCTGGAGCGCACGAAAGAATGGATCGTGAATGTAAATTACGCGACCAATGTCACTACCCTGCTCCAATTTCTTGACGGTGTTGACGGATTGCCCGGCCCAAAGCCGCTGATGGCCGATACTGAAATGAATGTTCGCAAAATCGCCGCAGAGGCTCGCAGTGCCATCGTTCCTGTCGTCTCGGACATGTCTTCGATGAACCCGGCGCCTTCAATAATCTCGGATTAACTTCCGCAAGCCGTCATCAAAAAACTACCATCAAATTTTTTAATATGAATCCTTCATCGCTCGATATCAGCCAACTTGGACTGAATTCCTACAAAGATAAAATCCCTGCCGACATTTACTCCCCTATGCAGGCCTTTACTCAGTCGGATGTATTTCTGGTTCCGATACACAAGGCGGGAAAATCAGTCACTAATAACCGGAATCACTCGCACAAAAATGTCGAGGACTGGATAGAAAGTCTGGGTGGCTATCGCATCGGGGGATGGACACTGGATCGAAACAACAAACAACTCAATGAAGGAATCTATGTCTGGAGATTTCATTCTGACTGGCTAAGCAATGACAACAAGCTCGTCAATGTCACCATCGACAACCGTCATCTCAATCTTGATAAGCATACTTTTTGGCACGATGCGACCAGACATGCCGATCTCAATGAGGGTTACACCTACAATGACCTGTTCATCACAGTGAGCAAGACGTCAGCCGCCAAATTCAATGTCGATATTGGCAGGCTATATTGGTTTGCCGGTGGATTTTTCAAGCCTGTCGAAGAATTTGACGGCCGCTGCTACTGGTTGCAGGAAGATTACCCCAAGAATTTTGAACGGCTGGAAACGGAATGGGGAATCCGCCTGATGAAAACCGACAAAGGTTTCATGCCATCTCACAACAAGATACCTGCCAATCTGAACAAAGACTCACAGGCTTTGGAGGTGCTGTTCAGGTTCTCGATGAAAAAGACTCCTAACGCCACTGACTGAGGCAACGAGTCGGCTGCTAGCCGGGCAAAAGCCGCGATACGCCAGCACCATCAATCAACGAACAGGACCCTGCCCGCGCAGCTATTTGCGCGCGCTCAAAAAAGAGGGTATCCGTCGTTCGTGCGCATTGATATGTGACATGTCGCTACCACCTAGAAGCGGCTCTTGGCGCTTGCTCGACGTGCGTGACAACAAGAACCTATCCAATACCGTACCCGCATCCCTGGACGCACTCATGGGTATTTTTCGATGAGTATTTTCAGTCTCGCTGTTGACGATTAGTGCTTCAATGGAGCGAGCGAATTCGATGAAATTCTGCTTGATTTCCTCATTCTCGGATTCGAACAAGAACGAGTTGCAAAAGTAATCCTGCACCTCTGCACTGTATGTGACAGGCGGAGACAAGAAAAATTCGAAGTTGAAGGTTTTGCGCAGCATGCGCGAATAATCTTCGACACCTCGGATACGACTCGGCACAATAATCAATGCCGGCGGCTTCCTGAGCTTTGAGTTGATGATATGAGAGATGCGCTCAAGAAAATGCACCGTACTATCCAGCTCAACATTCGACAGCGAGCAAGGCACCAGCAAATAATCAAAATCGAAGAAGAATTCTTTGGGCAGCAGATCGTTCCACGTAAGGTCGGTAACGACGATGTCGTTATTCTGACTGGCGTTACGCAGAATGCTTGCGATATTCAGGCTGGTAATGCCGTTGCTGACACCTCTTTGAAGATTAAACGTGGTGTTTTGCGGAATCTCACCGGCTGCACCTTTGAACCACTTGCTGGAAGTGGCTTGATGATCCAGATCGACCAGAGCGGCTTTGGCCTTGGTCATCTTGTTGAAATAAGCAGCGAGGTTGACGGACAAAGTACTTTTGCCAACGCCACCTTTTTGGCTGGTGATCAGAATTTTGCTCGCCTTGCTCATAGCAGTTGCCGAATACAAAATTGACGGCTTCACAGAAGATCATAGCCAAGGCGCGATGTCAATAAAATTCCAAGCTGACTAACCAGTAATTTCGAAGACTGCCCTTGACTGTAATCGCGACTCAAAATTTACACAGGTTTGACTCAGCTTGATCGCCTTGTGTTATTCGATAAGCATGAGTGTGGCAGACGAGATTTATCCAAATAGTAATTTCATTGCCGAAGCGGCAATGCCCTTGCCTCAAAGCGGTTCGGAATCACGGCCTGAACACGACTGCAGTGACATCGTCTCTGCGCACATGGCTGCCCTGCCATTGCGCATAGTCAGCAAGAATGGCGCGCGTGATCGCTTGTGCATCATCTGCTCGATGCGCTTGAAGAACCGCTTCCATGCGTCGGTAACCGTAAGACGATTTACCGGTGTCGCCGCCGGGTTGATCGGTGATCCCATCCGTGACAATGGCGAATACATCACCCGTCTCATAATGAATTGTCTGCAACGATGGTTTGTCAGCCTCCGGAATGGGATCTTGATAACCGAGACTGCATCGCGCGCCTTTATGCCGTGTCAGCGTTCCTTCTGCGGTTACTTGAAACAGGCCCAGCTTGGCACCTGCAAACTCAATGACCTGCTTTGACCGATCTATCCGAAGCACAGCAGCATCGCAACCATCGTCACTCTCGCTGTCCGGTCGGTCTTGGTTCAGACCGGTCCTCACAGAATGATCCAGGGACAGCAAGGCGGTGGCAGGATCTTGGTCAGTGTCGTTCGCATATATCCGCTCAAGCGAATTACTGACCAACAGTGACAGCATGGCGCCTGGAACGCCATGCCCGGTGCAATCGGCAACAGCCAGAATGAAAGGTCCCTGATGCTGTGAAGAGGAAATCCAGTAAAGATCACCCCCTATTGTGTCCCGGGGCTCCCAGACCGTGGCGAATGATGAGAAACGACCTTCCACACGAACTGCGCGCGGAAGCTGCCCTCGCTGAAGCCGGCTGGCATAGTTCATCGAGCTGGCGACTACCTCGTGCTTGATTCGCAGCTCCTGCGTCCTTTCTTCGACTTTGGCTTCCAGCACGATATTTTGCTGCTCGATCAGCTCTGTTTGTTTCTTCGCGCTGAGCGTCAATTCAGATTGCAACCAGCGCGCTCGGCTAATGACCGCTAACGCCATGATCAAGGCCTCCATGCAAACACCGAAGGCTTGATTGGTCCAAGGATTTTTCAAAAAATATGCAAACCCTGAATCGGGCAGTGCCTGGAACGGCGAGGGCAATCCAATGATCCCGAATAAAAATCCAAGACGGAATATCAGGTACGGAACGACAGCGTAGGTGAAAAATAACGCGAACCCAAATCCCGCACGATAACGAAGATAGCTGCATACAAAAAGAGTCAGCAGAATCAGACCAACTGCAAGACTGTATACCCTGGCCATTGAGGAAGCTTGAACCATCACATCCTCGGAATAAAAACCGCCAGTGAGGGCGAGGAAGCAGTACAGTAGCGTGAATACAATCCAGAGATTCGTAAGGACCTGTATTTTAGGAAAGTAAGTTCTTATCCCCAAATAATGGCGGGCAAAAAGAACGTAGCTGATAGATTGCGCGAAAGCCAAGCCAATTGAAATGATGTAAGCATAGCTATCAGACCATGATGCCTTCAGCCCTTCGATATCAATGAAAAATTCGAATAGGCGGTGCCCGTCGATGATGCTTAGGGATGATACTGACAAAAATGCGATCGTGATCCAGATAGCGTAATAGGTATTGACTTTGTCTTTCGTCTGGAATGCATTAAAAAGGGAAAAAACCGTCAACGCAAAAAGCGTCCCTAGTAATAAACCCTCCATGTACAAGCTGAATCGTCTGAATTCAGCAAACGTGCTGCTGTCAATGAAATTGATGTAAAACGATTTGGCTGGGAAAATCGGATGAAAATTCACTCGCGTCAATACGGTCACCTCTTCCCCTTTCCGGAGAAGAAACCGTGGAAACTGGCTCTCAAATCGGGTTATGACGGTTGCGGCAGGGCTTCCAGCGAGATAAGGGTTGAAGCTGCCCACAAAGCCAGTCGATTTCAGTCGCTTGACTTCGCCCTTGCCATTGATGACGTGGGCTGTCAGATCTCTCCAGCCCGAAGCATCAACCTGAAGCTCTCGATCATGATCCAACTCGCTGGAGATTTGCTGAATGATCCAATAAGTGACACTGCCCTTGTAGCTCCTGATCTGATCCGGCGGCACGAATTGATCTGATTTTTTCAAGACCTCCTCATAGCTTGCCCTGTTGCTGGTGTCTTCATAGACACGCACATTTTTATCATTGAAGAGCATTGGACTGCCGTCAGATACCACGTACCGTGCGTGCGCCGTTGTCAGCATGCCGGCAAAAACTAAAACCAAACAGCACAAAATGATTTTTTTTAGTTTTTTCATTGTTTTGTCTGCTTTCAGAAGAGACTGGCGGACCACATTAACGCCAGAGCACGGCAAATGCGGCAATGCGAACCAATGCGCTCAGGACATCAGGCTTCGATTAGTTTTCATGGTGCAGCCGATATTCGTCGCGTCAGCAAGCACAGCATACAACCGGCGGCTAGGCGGCGGTGCGATAGTTGTTATTTTTTTAATGCCGATACTTTGTTATCGTAAAGTTAATAAAATAATTGCCTGCCGATCAAATACGCCCGCCGATCTTTATTTCGTGGACATATTTGCGGGGCATCAGCCGTGCCCAGAGACAAATTGCATGCAGCTCCTGTGGTCCTGATTCAGAATGTGCAGCAAAGCAAGTAGAGCGCCACCGATTGTCAATATGGAAATCTCGATCTAATCAAAGGACAAATTTCTTCGATCAATAGGCGTTGTCACCCAATTGGCAGCCCTGCCACCAGCGCCCTACTGTTCATCGGTTGAGTGAGGCGGCAGATTCGAACTGGACGATGTTTTTCGTAGTTAGAATGATTTAAGAATTTTCCGCAACAAATTGATTTTCATAGGCGATTGGCTGAACAAAATGTCTGAAGATAATCGCTCGAACCGTCCGCATAAGATCCATCGCGATAAAGATCTCGAGTTCGATGTGTTTCATGTCGAAGGCGATATCTCACGCCTTCCCGGTCAGCGTTTTCCAAATCAAAGCAGAGCAAACACTCCCAGCAATCAAGGAAAAACAAGCCAACGAGGAGTACAAGATCAATTTGATGGCCCTGTGCTGAAAAAAAACATCAGGGATGCAAGAATCGCGCAGCAAGAAGCCCTTGCACACACCAGAGAAATAAAAAACAACCCTGTCATCAAAAAAGCTGTATCTGACAGCAGCGGCCCTGCGTCAGAGAGAGTCCTTACCGATGCCGGCAGTCCCGAGCATATACGCATCATTTCTGACGGGAGCGGACCCAGACTCGACAGATCAGTGGAAGATGGCGATGGTCCCATCACGAACCGTGAATCACCAAACCACGGACAGATAATGGATCTCCTTGAAGAAACCTTAAGGTCACAGAGAGATGCGCTCAAAGAAATTCGCGCAATGAAAGATGGGCCAGGGCCAACATTCACACGGATAAGCACTGATGCCGTTGGTTCACCAAGAATTCGACAAACGAGAGACAGCCAAGGACCCATAACCGAGGCGGTACGATATGCGCCTGGCAGCGGCCCAACAGACAGAAAAGCCATTCCCTCGCTTCCCGGCCCAAGTAGCGATAAAAATCTGGGCACTAGTGATTTTTCGGAACGAATACGAGTTGCGCGAGCGGCGCAACAAAGCGCTTTGAATTTGCTTAAGTCAATGCAAGATGCGACTGGGCCATCCGACGCTCGAGAAATGCTCGATGTGAATTTGAATATTTCAAGAGCTCGCGAAGCACAACTACGGGCCTTGGCGCTATTACGAAATATTTCTGATCCCCCTGCATCAACCGATGAAACAGCGCTTTCAGATGCTGAAGGACCTGCCAGACTACGCGCACTAGCTGATCTCACAGAAGATACACAGACCCTCAAGCCCCACCATATCAACGTTGACAGCAAGGCCCACGCGACTCAATCCGAAGGGCTTCACATTGAAAGGCGCTCATCCGACAGTGAAGGACCAGAGATCATTAAAAATGTACGCGATGCAGAGGGTGCAGCGAAAGCCAGACATTTATCTGATGCTTCGAGATCCGAGAAATTACGTATTCCCCCGGATACCGCAGGACCATCTGAACGCCGCAAAATGTCAGATGCAGAGGGTCCGCCTATCAGTAAAATTCATATAGACGCTGATGGTCCATCAGACAAACGTGTAATAAAAGATGGAATAGGACCGAGATTTATCAGGGCCATCAAAGATGTATTTCTCTCGAAGGCTAAAAAACCTCAAGCCAAAACCGAGATAAAGCTCGACACTCATTCGATCTCTATAGCGGAGCGCATCGACAAAATTCGCGAAGAACAACGAAAAGCGCTTGAAATGCTCAGTGATAAAAAAGAAAAATGATTGTGAAGGATAGTGCTACTGACAAAAGAATTGAGTAAGTCGACACGGCGTCGACCGGGTTACGATGGGAAGCAAGCTTTTTGCTATCTGCTGAACCAGAAATCTACCGATACGGACGTATCGTGTCGCAAGCGATCTCGCTCAGCTGAACGTCCCCAGCCGCCATTGAACGCAAGCCAGCACGCGGTCAGCAAGCGTGCTGAGTGCTTGCCCCATGAGATCGGTGGCAAGGCGGCAGTACCGCAGACAGTGCAGACGTACGGCAAGGTACTACCAACGCCGCTAGCGGCTTCATGGGACAAGCTCTAGGGGCTGCGTTACATTCGCAAACCATAGCCGAGATAAAGCACTGGGGTGTATCGCCGGTCGGAGATGGGGCTATCTGCCTGCTCCTGTGAGAGACGGTTGATGGTGGTCCCAAAAAATACAGCGCTGCTGCTGTCAATACGATAAATTCCCGTCAGGCCCGCAGAAAATCCCGTTCCAGCGCCAATCCGAACAGGTTGGCCATCATTCGTTTCGGTGGCACGCAAACCCCAGTAGTAGGTGTTCATCGTCGCATTCTGCCAAGTCGCGCCGAGCAAGCCATTCAGTCGAAAACTGGTTTCGGTCACCAGCGGGCGGATGAATTGAATTTGTGCCACCTGCCCATTGCTGCGGCCAGTGATGTCGAAACCATAATCCAGGTTCAGAACCCCGGCGGCAGTGGTCCAGCGCACACTCGGCCCCGCGTCGACGGCGAATCCGCGATCTGCCATGCCAGCGGTACGAGGACTGTCGCTTGCATCAAAGCCAAATCGAGGTTCGGCATACAGTCCGATCCGCAAGGAGCGATCATCTGAGGTGAAACCCCAAAGGCCTGCCTTGAGACCAGTGACATAAGCGAAGTCGCCCCAGGTGTACTGCACCGCAGGGAGCAGCATGACGCGGAGATCGCTATTGCCGGGTGTTTTTGGGATGGCGCCGACCCCCAGCCCAAGAAAATTACCTGCTGAGGGAATCGGTTGCTGAGCCTGGTTTCCCGAGGCGGATTGCGCGATGGCTGCGGGCGCAAAAAAAACACTGATTAAAAGAATCCCCAGTCCACGCAAACGCAGTGCGAGAGGACGTTTAAAGGTTTTAATCATCTGAGCCTCTGTTGGAGCCTATCGGGTAGAACCTTCAACTGCGCTGCATTTCGCTTCCGCAACTACAGGAATACCAACAATGTACACCAATCTGATACTCGGTTGCCAAATACCTCGGTCTGCAAAAATTCTAAGAAAAGGAATGATTTCTTATTAAATTTTGTACCGCACGGATGTTGCGAACTTTGGACTTTGAACAATGCGCTTGAAGTCCTTACCGTACTGAGTGCTGGGTACGGGTATGAACATTATTTGCGTTTCAAAGCTTCATGCATGGCGTCGAGGTTCTTGTAGCGCTTGGCTTTCGAGCGCGGCTTTGGCGCCTCAAGCTCGGCAATCGCAGCGACAGTCTTGGCATTCGGCACGCGAAGCTCGAAGGGGATGGCACCTTCGGTGGCAACCCGCTTCAGGAACAGGCGGATGGCATCAGATACGGTCAGCCCCATTGCTTCGATGACTACGGAAGCGTCTTCTTTGGTCTTGGGGTCTATACGGCAGCGGACATCGACGGTTAGCATGGTGGTCTCCTTGTGTGCCACAATTGTAGCTACGAATTGGCTGCACCGTCAATCGTCATGCAAGGGAAATTCATGCACACGACCGCCCGCAATCGGATAAATGAACGAACAAAAGGGCGCATGAAGCGCGCTCACGATAAGACCTGTGAATGACACAGTCCGGTGTTACGTCACAGCTTTGCCAAAAGTACTTTTGGGAAACGTGTGCAAAACGCTGTAAGTGCTTGATTTTACTGGCCTGCCCAGCACGACTCGAACGTGCGACCTACGGCTTAGAAGGCCGTTGCTCTATCCAGCTGAGCTATGGGCAGTCTGGGGTGCGGAAATGAAAAACGGGTTGTCTCGGACAACCCGTTTTTTTGACTGGTCGGAGTACAAGGATTCGAACCTTGGACCCCCTGCTCCCAAAGCAGGTGCGCTACCGGGCTGCGCCACACTCCGAAGTACCCAATTATACCCGAGAGCGACGGTCTTGCGGCCAAACTGTTGCCAGTTCGATTATGCTGGAACGCAGGCTGCCAGGCGCTCGGCGAGGCTTTTCGCCTGATCAGGATCGCGTGCCTCGACCATGACGCGCAGCAGGGGCTCGGTGCCGGAGGGTCGGATGAGCACCCGACCGGTTTTTCCCAGCTCGGCCTCGGCTCGCTCTTTCTCGCTCAGCAACGCCTTACTCGATTGCCAGTCGAAGCCCGCCGGTATTCTCACGTTGAGGAGTGTCTGCGGCCAGAGCTGCATGTCGGACGTCATGCCCGCGAGGGTCTTGTCACTGTGGCGGATTGCCGCCAGCACTTGCAGCGCAGAGATGATCCCGTCGCCGGTGGTGTGCTTGTCCAGAAACAGCAAATGACCTGAGCCCTCGCCGCCCAACAACCAGCCGCGCTCTTGTAGCATCTCCAGCACGTAACGGTCGCCGACTTTGGCACGCGCAAAGCCCACACCCATTTCGCGGAACGCGAACTCTACGGCCATGTTAGTCATCAAGGTACCGACCGCGCCTTCAACTCCGCCATTCGCCAGCCTGTCCTTCACCATGACGTATAGCAGCTCATCGCCATTAAACACGCGCCCAGTGTTATCAACCATGAGCAGACGATCGGCGTCGCCATCGAGTGCGATGCCGAGATCCGCGCCATGAGCACGTACCGCTTCTGACAAAGCCTGCGGCGCGGTCGCGCCACAGCGATCATTGATATTGAAACCGTCTGGCTGGTTACCAATTGCGATCACTTCTGCGCCGAGTTCGTGAAACACATCGGGTGCAATGTGATAAGCCGCGCCATGGGCGCAATCCACCACTAGCTTCATGCCTCGCAAATCCAACTCGTTGGGAAAACTGCTCTTGCAGAATTCAATGTAGCGGCCACGCGCGTCATCAATGCGCTTTGCTCGGCCCAGCTTGTCTGAGCTGACGCATTCCATCGGTTGTTCCAGCGCAGCCTCGATGTCCAATTCGACCGTATCGGGCAGCTTGTTTCCCTGAGCCGAAAAAAACTTGATGCCGTTGTCGTGATAGGGATTGTGCGACGCGGAGATCACCACGCCCGCTGACAAGCGCAGCGCTCGTGTGAGGTAGGCGACCGCCGGCGTTGGCACCGGCCCCGCCAGCTTCACATCGACGCCAGCAGCGGTGAAGCCTGCCTCGAGCGCTGCTTCCAGCATGTAGCCTGAGATACGCGTGTCTTTGCCGATCAGGACCGTCGGACGACCCGAGCTCGATGCCTCGCTTCGCGCCAGCACCTTGCCGGCGGCATAGCCCAGTCGCATCACGACATCCGGGGTAATTGGCGAGCTGCCGACCCTGCCGCGTATCCCATCCGTTCCGAAATATTTTCTCGCCATGATGTCTCGTTCCTGCGCTTTCTCTCTGTGCTCGGTGCTGTGCTCTGTGCGTTCAGTGTGCCGCGTGCGCGCCGCTATTGCGGCGCGATCGGGGCTCGTTGTGCTGCACTCGCTGCTGCCTGCCACACTCGCAAGGCATCGACCGTCTCGGCAACATCATGCACTCGCACGATGCGCGCACCTTGCTGAGCAGCGAACAGCGCAGCGGCTATACTGCCGGCCATACGTTCTGCGGCGGGCTTGCCGGTGAGCTTGCCGATCATCGACTTGCGAGACAGTCCTGCCAGTAGCGGCACTCCCAGCTCGTCTTGCATGTTGCCTAATTGACTAAGCAGTGTCAGGTTGTGCTCCAGCGTCTTGCCAAAACCAAAGCCGGGATCGACGCACAGGCGCTGGCGGCTGATACCGGCATTTACCGCGTCATCGCAGCGCTGCGCCAAAAAATCGCGCACCTCGCCACACACGTCGTCGTAGTGCGGGTCTTGCTGCATTGTCTGAGGTTCGCCCTGCATGTGCATGATACATAACGCGCAATCACTATCCCTGAGCAGGCGTAAGCTACCTTCGGCACGAAAGCCGTTGATGTCATTGATCATGTCGACCTCCGCCTCGAGGACTTCGCGCATCACCTCGGGTCGGCGTGTGTCGACCGACAAGGGCTTGCCCGCGTCGCGCAGCGCGTAAATGACGGGCATCACGCGCCTGAGCTCCTCTTCGATCGGTACGGGGGGCGCGCCGGGACGCGTCGATTCGCCGCCGATATCGATGATATCGGCACCTGCCTCGATCATCTGCTCGGCCTGCGTGATAGCCGCATCCAGCGATGCGAAGCGTCCACCATCGGAAAAGGAGTCGGGCGTCACATTCAGCACGCCCATCACCAGCGGGCGAAAGGCGGGCCCATCGATCAGCAGACGGTAGCGTCCGCATTGCAGGGTGGGGGAAGGAAAATCAGGCACGAGAGATCAAGTATACGGAGCAGGGAGAGGTCTCAAGCAAACGGGGTGAGGATCGCTCCCCACCCCGTTTACTGACGACATCAGTGGCACACTCGTCAGCTCACCTCAAGATCAGGCGGGCGCGGTCGCCGGTGCGACACCACCGCCGGATGAATCACCGCTGGCACGTGGGGTGGGCGCGACCTTCGGGGGACGCGGCTCACTGCCTGCCATGATGTCATTGATCTGGTCTGCATCAATGGTCTCCCATTCGAGCAGTGCCTTGGCCATCGCTTCCACTTTGTCGCGGTTACGCTCAAGCAGGCTGCGCGAAAGCCGGTATTGCTCGTCGAGGATGCTGCGAATTTCAGTGTCGACTTTCTGCTGCGTGGCTTCGGAGACGGTTTTTGCGGACATCCGACCAAAGTAGGAATCCTGATCCGTGTCCTCGTACACCATCGTTCCGAGCGACTCGGACATACCGAAACGTGTAACCATCGCACGCGCCATCTTGGTCGCTCGCTCGAAGTCATTCGAAGCACCGGTCGACATCGTATTCATGAAGATTTCTTCAGCAATACGTCCACCAAACAAGATGGCAATGTCTTCGAGCATCTTGTCCTTGTACATGTTCACGCGATCATGCTCAGGTAATTGCCAGGTGAGCCCCAAGGCCATACCGCGCGGCATGATGGTGACTTTGTGCACAGGGTCTGCTTTGGGAAGCAGCTTGGCGACGACGGCATGACCTGATTCGTGAAAGGCGGTATTGCGACGTTCTTCTTCGCGCATAACCGCAGACTTGCGCTCAGGACCCATGACGATCTTGTCCTTCGCATCTTCGAAGTCTTGCATCTCGACGAGACGCTTGTTGCGACGCGCAGCGAATAATGCAGATTCATTGACCAGATTGGCCAAGTCGGCGCCAGAGAACCCTGGCGTGCCGCGCGCGAGCACATCGGCTTTGACATCGGGCGCGATCGGTACCTTGCGCATGTGAACCATCAGGATCTGCTCACGACCGCGAATATCCGGCAGACCCACGACCACCTGACGGTCAAATCGACCGGGACGCAGCAGCGCCTTGTCGAGTACATCAGAGCGGTTGGTCGCAGCGATCACGATCACGCCGGAGTTGGCCTCGAAACCATCCATCTCGACCAGCAACTGGTTCAGGGTCTGCTCACGCTCATCATTGCCGCCGCCCATGCCTGCACCACGATGACGACCCACGGCATCGATCTCGTCGATGAAGATAATGCAGGGGGAGTGCTTTTTGGCGTTCTCAAACATGTCACGCACACGGGATGCGCCGACGCCAACGAACATCTCAACAAAATCGGAGCCGGAAATCGTGAAGAATGGCACCTTGGCTTCGCCGGCAATCGCACGCGCAAGCAGAGTCTTGCCGGTACCCGGGGGCCCCACCATCAGCACACCGCGCGGAATGCGGCCACCGAGCTTCTGGAACTTGGTCGGGTCACGCAGGAATTCGACCAGCTCGCCCACCTCTTCCTTCGCCTCATCGCAACCGGCGACATCGGCAAAGGTCACAGCATTCTGACTTTCATCGAGCATGCGCGCTTTTGATTTACCGAACGAGAACGCGCCACCCTTGCCGCCGCCCTGCATCTGACGCATGAAGAAAATCCACACGCCGATCAGCAGCAGCATCGGAAACCAGGAAATGAAAATTTGCGAGAGGAACGAAGGCGGCTCGGGCTGCTTGACATCGAACTTGACACCGTTATTCACCAGATCGCCGATCAGGCCGCGATCGAGATTGGTCGTCGTGGCCTTGATCTTCTTGCCATCGGTCGTGATCGCAATGATCGTGCGATCTTCAATGGTAGCCTCGCGAACTCGCTGAGCCTTCACCTCTTCAAGGAAATCGGAATAAGCGATCGGGGTTGCGCCGCTACCCAGCCCGCGCTCGTCGAACTGCTTAAATACGGTAAAAAGCACCAAGGCAATGACGACCCAAATGGCGGCTTTGGAAAACATGTTGTTCACGAAAACTCCTTATTGCGGACTAGCGTTGGTCACCTGCCTGGCAACCCCTTCGCGACCCTGTATACCTTGAATAAATTTTACTCTCAATAACCTTAGCTTGCCAGCAAGGATATGAGGCTAAATCCCTGATTTTTCAAGTATTGGCGGCTTTACCCGCCGACGACAGGAGCGGGAGCAATTCTGCGCACGGACGGGGCGGCCTAAGCCATGCGCAGGGGCTCAGGCGGGATGACGCACTCCGCGTCCCAGCAGGAATACCTCGGAAGACTTGTCGCGACTGGCCTTCGGCTTCTTCGGGCTGACCGACCTGAACTCCTGGCGGAATTTCTCGACGATTTGGGTATAGCCGCTGGCATTAAAACATTTGACGAGCAGGCCCCCCGAAGGTTTCAGGTGGTGTCGGGCAAAATCTATTGCCAAATCGATTATGTCTTCGACCCGGGCGGCGTCGGTCGCGGCAATCCCTGACAGGTTGGGCGCCATATCGGAGAGCACCAGATCGACCTTTCGCCCTTGTAACACGTGCTCCAGCTGTTGCAGCACCTCGGTTTCGCGGAAATCGCCCTGAATGAAGGTGACATCGGCGACCGGCTCCATCTCCAGCATGTCCAGCGCCACAATCACGCCATGGATACCGCCACCTTCCTTGCCGGCCAGCTTCCGTCTTGCGTATTGGCTCCAGCTGCCGGGAGTGCTGCCCAGATCAACGATCACCTGTCCGGGTTTGATGAGTTTTTCTTCTTCGTCGATTTCCTTGAGCTTATAAGCCGCGCGAGCACGGTAGCCCTCCTTCTGCGCCAGCTTCACATACGGATCATTGATGTGATCATGCAGCCAGTTTTTGTTCAGTTTGTTCTTTGCCATTCACGTAGAATACCGTTTTTGGAAGAAACTCATGTTGAAACTGACTCCCGCCGAGCGTAGCGCACTGCG
>Ga0315902_10000156_pt1 | contig 114272 bp, 113 predicted proteins | sample LakEriMetagenome_9_FD_203523 | JGI IMG/M metagenome (GOLD analysis project Ga0315902, IMG submission 203523) | Freshwater fungal communities from buoy surface, Lake Erie, Ohio, United States - Buoy 12 MA117 | ecosystem: Environmental > Aquatic > Freshwater > Lake > Lake biofilm | place: USA...
TAACTTTAACTTGGCTGCTTATTTTTGAATTGCCGCGAGGATTTTCGAAATCAAAAAAGATTCTGTGGGGGCGGAGCTGAATACAAGCGCCTGCTTTGAACTTTCTAGCCGTTCTGCTTTTGCCTGCCTTTCGACTGCATTCAATTTTTCAATGGCTTCCGATACCCGTATTGGTGTTTGACTCGTGGACTTGATGTCTAGATTTTCGGTTGCAAGCTTGAAATTCGATTCGCTCCCTGTCCACCTAATGCCAGCACTTGCTACTAAACGCACTCCCTCTTTCCAAGTGGCTTTGTCTACACCGTCACTCTCGCGAGCTGACCTTTGAATCCATGCAATCACGGTTGCAAAGTCTCCATTGACGATCCGCTCTCCATTTATTTCCACTCGTGCTTCTGTAAATATTTCCTCGCGACTAATTACACCTATTTTTTGATAACCTCCGTCAAAATTTACGGTCGCGTAGGTGGGGGGTGTCGACTTAAATGAACCAGTACCGAACAAAAATCCTAGGGTTAGAATTAAAGAAACGATGATAGAGGCTACCGGACCATTCATGTTGATCTCCTTCTAATTTAAAGGAAGCAATCATGTCAAGGTAAATTAAGCTTGTCAACTATGAAGTTAGGCGAATTTTAGTATTACTTAAATAGTGGGCGCGGCGTGTCGAAAATTGATTTCGTCGTCTATGTAGTTGGCATCGCATGCAATTGTTCTCTCACCTGATCCGTAGTCAAGTGGGCGGCATAAAACTTATCGATCATCGCCTGGCTGGTTCTTGCGTTGCGCGCCAGTGCCAGCGTATCGACTTTGCCGATGATGATTCGAAGCATGATGGATGTGTGACGCAGACTATAGAGCGTGATGTTTTTATCGCTTGACTCTTTGAGCCCCGATTCATCAGCGATCTCTTTGAACAATCTACCAATGACTCCCATGGCGGTGTCTCGATTCTTGTAGTCCGGGAAAAACACGAAATCATCCGGTTTGCATTTATGCCCGTTCGATGCGTGGAACTCGATCAGTCGACGGTATATGTGTGTCGATAGCGGCATTGCCTGAATCGGATGCGCGTTGGTCTTGGTAGCGGGGTGATTGAGTTCGAGCCAACTGACGCGATCTTTGGTCTTCTTGACGATGTGTTTGTGCCGCAGAACGCGAAGGTCAGATGGGCGCAGAAATGAATTGACCATGAACTGGATCAGGAACTTCATTTCATGGGTCAGGGGCACGCCCCTCACTGCGATTCTTTTATCAACTAGCGAATCGCAGCACTTGATGAAGAGGTCGTACTCTTCGATGGTCAGGTAGTCGCGTTTCTGCGTCGTGACGAGTTTTCCTGTGATTTTTGGGAACACCGGCAACACGCTCATCAAATCGTTGGCGATCGCGTGCTTCATGATTTTTCGCAGGACAACCATGAAGTGTTTGATGGATGCCGTTGACAGTTCACGCGAACGAAGTCGCTCTAAAAATTTACTGATCTGCGCGTTTGTGATGGTGTCGATTTCCTGCTCACCAAAGAACGGCAGAAGATCGTTCTTGTAGCGGGAGAAATCTGCGCGGTGGCTGGTTGCTGCGTTTGAGGTCTTCTTGAGCGATTCAAAGAACTGCTGTCCGAGGCGAGCGAATGATTTGTTTTTGTTGGATGTGTTTGAGCCCCGAGCTGAGAGAAGCGTCTGCTCGTAGAAGTTGACGGCAAATTTTTTTGCGTTTGGGGTCGATTCAGTCTTCGTGGTCTTGTAGTGGTAGCGACCGGAGTGGTAGACGCGCGTCCAGTAGTACGGCGAAGCGGCGATCTTGTAGATGATCAACTTCTTGGGGTAGCCGTGGATGGTCTGAATCGTGTCGGCGATGGGGTTCAGACGGCTACGACTGGGGCTGGTCTGGGCGCGAGCTGACGGGGGCATAGAAGAGTGCTTTGACTGATCAGCGACCTTTATACAGACTTTTATACTTTCCGGCAATTCTTACGCAACCTATTGATTTTGTTATGATTTTTAGTTAAACTCGCGGACTGAAATGTCATCATAATCCACAGGTCCGCGGTTCGAATCCGTGAAGCGCCACCAAATTCAAGCCCGTTGTACCCCCTACAACGGGCTTTTTCGTAGCCAAAATGCAGTTCGGTTGCCAAAATCCAAGCCTGTTCGCCCGACAGGCATTCGCATAGGAAACTGACCATGTACCGTGTAGGACTTCCAGGCTGGACACTCCTTGCCAAGCTAGGCATGACGGTGCGTCTTCGCGTGAACATCCGACAGGATCTGGAGGCCAACGTCTATGTGGCAGAAAGCCCTGACCTGGAAGGCTTGATCGTCGAGGCGCACACACTCGACGAGGTCAAAGAAGAAGCGCTCGCCGCTGCCGCCGCCTTGCTAGAGCTCAAACTCCACACCAAGTCGCACGCACAAACCGACTTCATTCTGCACAGCCCTGTGCCTGCATGAATGGGTACTACGAGCTGGTAGTCAAACAGCTAAGAGCACATGGGTTCAGTCTGCTGAGGCAGACAGGCGGCGCACACCAGATCTGGTCCAACGGTTCCCGCAACGTCACCGTCTCGACGAACTGCTACTCACGGCATACCGCCAACGCCATCATGCGGCAGGCTGGGATCCCACATCACTTCTGAGCGCCGCAGACGCCCGCCCCAGCTGCATACAGGGCCAACTCAGGGCCGGCTCAAGAACTCCAGCAGGTCCTCCTTGCCGCGCGCCGTGATTGCAGGGTCCGAGCGGTTGGTGTTGGTGCAACCGCGCCCCTTGCAGGCCACGGGCTCGGGAAAGCTGTAGGTTCGGCCATGGTCCCAACCGTGGGTTGCGCCGGGGTAGACCTGGATGCTGCTGGCGCGACGCTGCCTCTCGTCGGGGATGGCGTTGACAAAGTCAGGACAGGCTTTCGGGTCACGGTCGTCGTAATCGTCCTGGGTGCCGGTGAAAATCTTGATTTCGATACCTTCCCACTTTTGCATGAACTCGGCGGGTACGCCGCGGAAAGCGGGCCTCTTGATCAACTCGCCGTTCAGACCGGCGCTCAATATCCAGCACACCGGGTACAGAGAGGCGAGTCGTTTGAAGCGAAGGTCCTGCAGGTCATGGGCCTTGTAGGCCCACTCGGTCGCGGCGAAGACGGTCATCCACGCACCGAACGAAAGACCCACCGCCGAGATCGCGTCCTGTCGCACCTGGGGCATCTGCGCGAGGTACCGCAGGGCGCTCATGGCCTGGCCTAGATGCTCCACATTGGGTCTGCGTCGCATGGGGTTGTTGAACATCCGAGGTTCGAGCGTGACGAACCCGCGCTGCGAGAAATATTCGCCGTATTGCGCGGTGGTGCCGGCCTCCCAGCCGCCCCCGTGGTGAAGCAGTACGAGGGCTGCGCCGTTGGCCGGACCCACGGGCCGGCGCAAGATGGCCTCGACCTCACCCTGCCTGGCGGGCTCGCCAGGACCCGCGGCAATGCGATAGGGGTAGCGGACGACTTCCTGGGCCTGGGCCAGGTGCGCGCCCAGGGCGCACAGGAGGACAGTCATCGCGGCTCGCAGCAGCATGTGGGGCTCCTCTAATTTTTTTCAGTGTGGCGCTCAAAGCTGAGTTTATCAATGGGCCTGTGCATCTTCGGCGGCAGGCAAGACCGACAAGGTTCGCATTGACCCACGTCAAGGACTGCGCCGCGTTTGAGGCCTAGCATGAAGTGAGTCAGGAGACCCCCATGAGCCACCACCTTACCGCCAGCCAAAAAGCCTTGCTGTCCGTCGAACTCGAACAACATGCGCTTGCGCTGCGCGCCCAGCTCGCGGCCCACCTGCATGGCCAGTCCCGCGTGGATCGTGCCAACGAGGTACTCCATCAGGATGACGACGACCCCTCGCAACGTCGCCCCGAACTGGCGGTGGCCGCTGCGCTGACCGACCGAGAGCAGGTCGAGCTCGAGGCCGTGGCCCAGGCCCTCGAGCGCCTGCGCAGTGGCCGCTACGGCGTGTGCAGCACGTGCGGCGGCGACATACCCTTCGACCGCCTCAAGGTCCAGCCCTGGGCTACGCAGTGCGTGCCCTGCGCCCAGTGACCGCGGAGTCACTCTTTTTTGAATCCTTAAGCATGAAACTGCCCGCAATTTAAATACTCGTAACGGCCATTCAAAAGAACAGCGCTCGACTACTTTGCGCTTTATCGATACCTTTTCACGGATTCACCCTACGATGGCACTTTAGCGACCAACGAATGCATGAAAAGGCGTCGGCACTCGCATCAGGCGACGTTTAAATCAGAGCCTGTTGCGGTCCGACGGATGCGATGACCGCCCACCCTTGCCCCCAATGCGGAGACTCCGCGTCGTTCAGCAAAAAACGCAACTGCCATTTCTGCGCCGAATGCGAACTGGAGTTCAATGCGCAGGCCGAAGATTCTTCCAAAAAGGGCGAGGCGAACGCAGTAGGTCCAGGCCGTGCCGATAAGCCTCTCAAGCTGTTTTTGAGCTACGGCCGAGACGACCACGTGCAGGAGGTCAAGGCGCTGCGCGACGCGCTGCGTGACCGGGGCCACGAAGTCTGGTACGACGAAGAACAACTGGGCACGGGTCTGGACTGGGAAGACCGCATCGAGAAAGGTCTGCAGTGGTGCGACCGCGTCGTGCTCACCATGACCCCGCACTCGGTGCGCCGGCCCGATGGCTACTGCTTGAACGAGCTCGCCAAAGCGCTCGAGTTGCGCAAGGCGATCATCCCCGTGCTGCTGGTGGAGGTTCCCCAGGGCGCGCCTACTTCGATCTGCCGGATCCAGTACCTGGACTGGCGCGACGCAGTGCCCGCCGCCGAAAAGGTCGAGCGTTTCATGCTGCGCCTGTCGCGTCTGTGTGAGGCCATCGAGGAAGACAAGCTCGACTTCGAAGGGGGGCAGCAACGACTGATACGTCACCTGCAACCGATCAACTTCGACGGCGACCTGCAACGCCACGTCGCGAGCTTCAAGGGACGAGTGCAGCTGGAAGAGCGCCTGCGCGCGTGGTTGCGCGATCCGAGGGGATCTCAGGTGTTGTGGCTGACTGCGGCACCTGGCCTTGGCAAGAGCGCGGTAGCGGCCGTGCTGTCGCACCGCTGGGCCGAGGTGGCAGCGGTGCACTTCTGTGTCGCGGGACATCAGGACAAAACCAACCCCGCACGCGCCGTACTCTCCATCGCGTACCAGTTATCACAGCGCCAACATATGAGCGTCTACGCCAACCGGCTCTCCAAGCTCGAACTCGAGCGCGAGGCGCACAAGGACGCGCGTACACTTTTCGATACCCTGCTAGTGGCTCCCTTAGCCCGGGACTTTCCGCAGCCTCCCCAGCCGCTGGTGGTCATCCTTGATGGTCTGGACGAGGCCACACAGCCTGGTGGCGACAACCCGCTGGCCGAGGTCGTCGCGGCCGACTGGGGACGCTTGCCGCCCTGGCTGCGCCTGATGGTCAGCAGCCGCGCCGAAACCGAACTGGTACCGTGGCTCGCAGGCACGCAACGCATTGAAATCCGCAGCGGCGACGAGGAACAGAAGACGGACCTTCTGGCCTTCCTGCTTGAGCGTCTGACGGCCATCGGCCGCCCGCCTAGCGACGAGGCGCTCGCGCGCATTCTCGAACGCAGCGAGGGAGCGTTTCACTACGCGGTGCTGCTGGTGGAGGAAGTACGCCAGGGCCGCTGCGATCCTGAGAATCCGGTGGACCTACCCGGCGGCCTGAATCCCTTCTACCTGCAGACCTTCAGACGCCGGTTCACGGACCTGACCACCTACCGCAGCCAGGTCCGCCCCTTGCTGGAGCTCCTCCTCGCCGCACCGGAGCCGGTTCCGCTAGCCGTACTGGCAGGTGCCACGCGGCGTGAGGTCCGCGACGTCCGGCAAGACCTCACCCAGCTTGGCTCCATGCTCTCCATCGAACCCGGCCAGGACGAGACGGATCATGACTGGGACACTGCGCGCGTATCGCACGCGAGCATGCGCGCTTGGCTCACGGGGCTGGATGCCACGCGGCAGCCCATGGCGGGGCTCTACGCGGCGCAGCCCGACACCAAGGGCCTGGCGGTCGAAGTGCTGGGTCTGTGGGAGAAGGCCAACGACCCCAATAAGGCGACGCAGGATCCAGCCCCCGAGCGCAGGGGGTTCGTGGTCCGCACGCTCTGGCTGCTGCTCAAGACAGCGAGAGACGAGGTGGCGATGGGACGGGTGGCATTCGATCTGTCCCTCTACTGGGAAGACCGGCGGCTGTCCTGGGCCATCGAGCCCGGCGAGTTCGCGGGGCAGGCTGCTTGGAAAACGTGTGAGGCGGGCACGACAGAGACCGCCGTACTGAGGCGCGGCGCGAATTGCCTCGGGCACCTGGGCGACCTTCAGTTGGCGCTGGGTCACAGTCAGAAGGCGTTGGAGGCCTACCGCAAAAGCCTTTCACTGAATGAGCGCCTCAGCGCCGAGGAACCCGACAAGGGGAAGTGGCAGAGTCATCTGGGCGCAAGCCACATCCGTGTCGGCGAAGTGCTAGAGGCCCAGGGCAACCTGGCCGGGGCACTGGTCGAGTTTCGAAAGAGCATGGCGATCCGTGAGCGCCTGGTCGCCCAGGATCCCGACAACACCGCATGGCAACGGGATCTGAGCTTCAGCCACAACCGCGTCGGCGGCGTGCTGGAAACCCAGGGCAACCTCGCTGGCGCACTGGCGGAGTTCAACAAGGACCTGGCCATCGCCAAACGGCTGGCGACCGAGGATCCCAATCACAATGTCTGGCAGAGTGATCTGAGCGCAACCCACAACCGGGTGGGCGGCGTGCTGGAGTCACAGGGCAACCTCACGCGGGCGCTGGCAGAGTTTCGTAAAGCCATGTTGATCCGCGAGCGCCTGGTTGCACAAGACCCCGACAACGTCAGCTGGCAACGAGATATGGGCTTCAGTCACGATCGCGTGGGCGACATACTGGAGTCACAAGGCAACCTGACCGGGGCGCTGACCGAGTTTCGCAAAGCCATGGCGATCCGCGAACGCCTGGTTGCTCAGGACCCCGATAACGCCGGTTGGCAACGCGATCTGAGTTTCAGCCACAACCGCGTCGGTGGCGTGCTAGAGGCCCAGGGCAAGTTCGCTGGCGCGCTAGCGGAGTTCAACAAGGATCTGACCATCGCCGAGCGACTGGCCCTCCAAGACCCCGACAACGCCAGGTGGCAAAACGATCTGAGCGCAAGCCACAACCGCGTTGGCGGCGTGCTAGAGGCTCAGGGGAACCTCAATGGAGCTCTGACAGAGTTTCGTAAGAGCATGGCGATCCGAGAGCGACTGGTCGCCCAGGACCCCGACAACGCCGGCTGGCAGCGCGATCTGAGCTTCAGCTACAACCGTGTCGGCGGCGTGCTGGAGACTCAAGGCAAACTCGCCGGAGCGCTGGCCGAGTTCAATAAGGACCTGGCTATCGCCGAGCGACTGGCCCTCCAGGATCCCGACAATGCCGTGTGGCAAAGCGATCTGAGCGGCAGTCACAACCGCGTGGGCGACGTGCTGGAGGCACAGGGCAACCTCGCCGGCGCCCTGGCTGAGTTTCGCAAGAGTATGGCGATCCGAGAGCGACTGGCTCTCCAGGATCCCGATAACGCCGGGTGGCAACGCGATCTGAGTTTCAGCCACAACCGCGTCGGCGGCGTGCTCGAGGTCCAGGGCAACCTCACCGGCGCCCTGGCCGAGTACAACAAGGACTTGACCATCGCTGGGCGGTTGGCCACCCAGGCGCCCGATAACGCGGAGTGGCAGCGCGATCTGAGCTTGAGCCATAGTCGTATTGGCGACGTGCTGGAGGCCCAGGGCGACCTCACTGGGGCGTTGACAGAGTTTCGCAAGAGCATGGAGACCCGAGAGCGACTGCTCGCCCAGGATCCCGACAACACGCGCTGGCAACGCGACCTGAGCTTCAGCCACAACCGCGTCGGCGGCGTACTGGAGGCTCAGGGCAAGCTCGCTGCAGCGCTGGTGGAGTTCAACAAAGATCTGGCGATCGCAGAGCGACTGGCCCTCCAGGATCCCGACAATGCCATGTGGCAAAGCGATCTAAGCGGCAGTCATAACCGTATCGGCGACGTGCTGGAAGCGCAAGGCAACCTCACCGGTGCCCTGGACGAGTTTCGCAAGAGTATGGCGATCCGAGAGCGACTGGCCCTCCAGGATCCCGACAACGCCGGATGGCAACGCGATCTGAGCTTCAGCCACAACCGCGTCGGCGGCGCACTCGAGGCCCAGGGCGACCTTGCTGCAGCGCTGACGGAGTTCAACAAGGACCTGGCCATCGCCGAGCGACTGGCCCTCCAGGATCCCGACAACGCCAGGTGGCAAAGTGACCTGAGCGGTAGCCATAAGCGTGTGGGCGGCGTCCTGGAGGCTCAGGGCGATCTCGCTGGGGCGTTGGCCGAGTTTCGCAAGAGCATGGCGATACGCGAGCGACTGGTCGCCCAGAATCCCGATAACCCCGGGTGGCAGCGCGATCTCGCCTATTGCCTTTACAGGACTGGCGGCGTCCATGAGGAACGCGGCGAGTTTTCAGTTGCTGCCGAGCTCTGGCTGCGGGAGCTGGAAGTGAGAGAAGCATTGTCGACACGCGAAGAGGACCCCAGTGAAGTTGCCAGTTCGCTGGCAGCCTGCCATCACCAGATTGGCGGCGTTCTGGCAGCGGTCGGCGACCATGAGGGTGCGCTGGCCGCATTCGAAACCTACCTAGCGCTACGCGCGCGGATTCTTGAGGCAAATCCGGCTGACAAGACCGCCCGACGCAATGTAGCGATCGGCCAGGTCAACATAGCGCGCAACCGCGTGGCGTTACTCGATTTCGCATCTGCCGACGCACGCATACGTCCAGCGGCGGAGACCTTGCGCGACCTGCTTGATCCAGAAGATCCCGGCACACGCATCGACTACGCCGCGGTCATCGCCCTACGCGCCGACATCGCCGAACGAACAGGCGATCAGAACGCCCAGATCCAACACCAGGCCGAACTGTTGGACATCGACCTGCACCCCGAGGGCATCCAGGGACTCTTTCGTAAGCGTTTCTTGCCCCTGATCCTGCAACGGTTGGCGCAGTCGCTAGTCAATACAAACCTGGATCGCCGTGCCCAAATTGTTTTTCGCGCCTTGCAACTGAGTCAAACCTCTCCGTCGAATGATGTCTCCATTTGGATCCGCCATGCACGGGACGTGTTTGACTTACTCCCGCCGGGCCATGCAATGGCGGACAAGCTCAGACCCTACAAGGAATGAGGATGGAGACACTAGCCGTGGGTTGCGGCGCCGGCTTTTCCGGTGACCGCTGCGACGCCGCACCGCCCGTCGTACGTACCCTGATCGAGCGCGGTGGCCCGGCCGCCCTGATCTTCGAAAACCTCGCCGAGCGCACGCTGGCCCACCAGCAACTGGCCCGGCGCGCCGACGCCTCGCGCGGCTACGAGCCGCTGTTGCTCGATTACCTGCGTCCGGTCCTTGCCGACTGCCTGCGCCATGGCATTGCCATCGTCGGCAACTTCGGCGCGGCTAACCCGCAGGGCGCAGCCCTCGCCATCCAAGGTTTGGCAACCGAACTCGGTCTGCCCGCTCCGCGTATCGGCATCGTCGAAGGCGACGACCTGTCCGACCCGCGCGGGCGCGCCCTGGTGCGCGCGCAACTGGGGCAGGACTTCGACGAAGCGCGCTTTGTCTGCGCCAACGCCTACCAGGGCGCCTTCGAGATCGCGCAGGCCTTGCATGCGGGCGCGCAGGTGGTAGTCACCGGCCGCGTGGCCGATCCTTCGCTCACGCTGGGGCCCGCCATTGCGCACTACGGCTGGACCGCCACCGACTGGGACGCACTGGCGGGCGCCACCATGGCCGGCCACCTGCTCGAATGCGGGGCGCAGGTCAGTGGCGGCTACTTCGCCGATCCCGGCTACAAGGATGTACCGGGCCTGGACGACGTGGGCTTTCCCATCGCCGAGATCGCCGCCGACGGCAGCTGCATCCTCACCAAGGCCGCAGGCACCGGCGGTCTGGTGGACTGCCGCACCGTCAAGGAGCAACTGCTATACGAGGTGCACGACCCGGCCGCCTACCTCACCCCCGATGTGGTGGCCGACATCACCGAGGCCACCGTGACCCCGCTCGGACCTGACCGAGTGCGCCTGGCCGGCGTGCGCGGGCATCCGCGGCCAGCTACGCTCAAGGCGCTGGCCTACTGCGACGGTGGCTGGCTGGGTGAGGCCGAGATCTCCTATGCCGGCCCCAATGCCGAAGCCCGTGCGCGTCTGGCGATGGACGTGCTGCAACGCCGCCTGGGCGCGCGGATGCCGCTGCGGTTCGACCTGATCGGCGTCCTGAGCATCCTGGGCGACGACGGCAACCGGCAGCTGCAAGCCCTGCCCGCCAGCGACTCGCGCGATGTGCGCCTGCGCGTGGCCAGCCGCCACGAAGATGTGCGCGAGATCGACCTGCTGCTACGTGAGGTCACCGCCCTGTGGACCGGCGGCCCGGGCGGTGGTGGTGGCGTACGCACCGCCAAGCGCCAGCGCCTGTCTAACCGCACCTGCTTCATTGCGCGCGAGCAACTGCCAGCCCGCTACACCCTGGTCTGAGGTCCACGCCCATGACATCGACACGCCTGTACGACCTCGCCCACGCCCGCACCGGCGACAAGGGCAACCACGCCAATATCTCGCTGATCGCCTACCGCGCCGAGGACTATCCGCTGCTTGTGCAGCAAGTGACCTGCGAGCGCGTGGCGCAACACTTCGGTGCGCGCCAGCCCACGCAGGTGCGGCGCTACCTGCTGCCGCGGCTCGGGGCCATCAACTTCGTGCTCGATGACGTGCTCGATGGCGGCGTCAACGATTCCCTGAACCTGGACATGCACGGCAAGTCGCTGTCCTTTCACCTGCTCGAGATGCGCATCGACGCGCAGCCAACACCCCAGACCACCCAAGCCGCTACGCTTCTGGCCACCCAATGGCAGGCGCGCCAACACCTGGATACCCTCCCCGCCAACTGCCGCCCCGCCACCCGCACCCAAGGCTACGCAGTGCAGGCCCTGTGGCCCGCCCTTGCCGGCCCGATCGGCGGCTGGAAGATCGCGGCCACCAGCGGCGCGGGCCAACGGCATATCGGCGTGAGTGGCCCGCTGGCCGGCCCGGTCTTCGCCCGTCGGGTGGTCGCCGACGGCGCGACGGTCTCGTTGGCTGCCAACCGCATGCGCGTGGCCGAATGTGAGGTCGTCTTCACCTTCAAGCGCGCCCTGGATCCCCGGCCGCAACCCTGGAGCCGCCACGACGTGCTCGAGGAAGTCGCCCAGGTGCTGCCAGGCATCGAGGTGCCTGACTCGCGTTTCCTTCAGTTCGAGCGCGCCGGCGAGGCACAGCTGATCGCCGACTGCGCGTGCTGCAACGACATGGTCTTGGGCGCGCCCCTGGCGCCCGAGGGCCGTCTCGAATCACTGGCCCATCTCGCGGTCCAGGCCCGCGTCAGCGATGGCCGCACCCTCGAGGGCGTGGGCAGCAACGCACTGGGCGATCCGGTCGAGGCCTTGCGCTGGTTCGTCAACGAGATGAGCGCTGTGGGCCAGCGCATCGAGGCCCACCACTTCCTCACCACCGGCACTTGCGTCACACCCATCCCCGTCGAGCCGGGGCAATCGGTGCAAGTGGATTTCGGGTGGCTGGGCCAGATGACCGTGCACTTCGACTGATCCAAGCGCAGACACGCGCGCAGTCACAATAATGGGCTTGCGAATCGCACCGGAGACCACGCTGATGAACAAACGCCAATTACTCATTGCCGCAGCCGCACTGGCCTGCCTGGCCCCCCTCTCACACGCCCAAGACTTCCCGCCCCGTAAAGCTGTCACCCTGGTGGTGGGCTTCGCCCCGGGTGGCGCCGCCGATGCCGCCGCGCGCCTGATCGCGAAGAAGCTGGGCGACAACATCGGCCAGACCGTGGTGGTGGAAAACAAGGCCGGCGCTGGCGGCAACATCGCCCACCAGATCGTGGCCAACGGGCCTGCCGATGGCTCCTTGCTGCTTCTGGGATCGGTCGGGCCGCTGACCATCGCCCCGCACCTGGGCAAGCTGCCCTATGACCCGTTCAAGGACTTGGCGGCCCTCTCGGGCGGCGTCCACTTTCCCAACGTGCTGGTGGTCAGCTCGCAAAGCGGCATCCGCACGCTGGCCGAATTCGTCGCCGCCGCACGCAAGGGCGCGGGCAACGTCACCTACGCCTCCACTGGTCCGGGCTCGGCCTCGCACCTGACCGGCGAGTTGTTTGCCCAGTTGATCAAGGCCGACATGACGCATATCCCCTACAAGGGCGGCGCACCGGCCATGCAAGACCTGCTGGCCAATCGCTTCACAGGCTATTTCGCCGCGCCGCCCACCGCACTGCCCCACCTGGAGACCGGCAAGCTGGTGGCCCTGGCCACCACAGGCCTGACACGCCCAGGCTACATGCCCCATCTGCCGACCGTGGCGGAACAGGGCTTTCCAGGCTTCGAGGCCTTGAACTGGTATTCCTTCAACGCGCCTGGCAAGACGCCCTCCGCGCTCCTGGATCGCTGGAACCAGGAGATCGTCAAGGTGCTCAATGATCCGTCCATCCGCGAGCAGTTGAACAAGCACGGGCTGTCGCCCCACCCCACGAGTCGCACCGAACTAGTCGAATTCATGCGCAAGGAATCGGCCAAGTGGGGCCAGATCGTGCGTGATCGCAAGATCCTCGCGGAGTAAGCGGACGCCGCTTAACGCGCCGGCGGTCGTGTCCGCAGGCGATCCTGAATCAGCGGCAGCTTGTCCTCGTACACCATCCCCGAGGTATCTCGCAGCGGCCGCCCCGGCACATACTTGGTGAGCCAGGCACGCAGGCTCTCGACTTCACCTGGCCTCACCAAGGGATCGTGGCTGTTGCCCGCAAAGCGATAGGACGTGAGGTTCTCGGGCCGCGACGTGAACTTGCGCTCAAAGCCCACCGCCGGCTGCGCCTTGCTGCCCTGCGCCCACGGGTCTTCGTCTTCGTTGGACGACCACATCGGCAAGTTCGTATCCCACTTCCACAAGTGCTCGTAGCTGGCGTTCAGGCTTTGCTTGTGACAGATGCCGCCCTTGATCTGAGGGTCGGCACGGTCCCAGAAGTACACAGTCCGACAACCCTCGGAGTGCCCGCTCAGAAGGATTGGCAAGGGGGTGAGGGTCTTGAGCCAGGCCACCACCTGCGCGATGTCGTCGCCGCGAGCGGAAAGCCGCGCCGGGTTGCGCGCGGTGTAGATGCCTTCGCGAAAACGCTCGCCGCCACGGCGCAGGCTCTCCTCGAGGCTGCCGCCCGGGCACCCGAGCTTGTTGCCCTCGCGCGTCACGAATTCGGGCGACACCACCGCAAAGCCCTCGCGGTAATAAAACTGAGACACATGCGTCTCCCAGCCCCATTGCCCGCCGCAGCCGTGGTTGTGAATCACCACGCCGCGTAGGCCCGGTATCTCCTTGATCATCGCCTCGAACTTCGCGCGGTACACCGCGCCATACAAAGGCAGGAAGAACACGCTGCGATCGAGCACGTTGGCCGCCAAGGTCTTGTCGTAGGCGGGTGCATGACGCCAGTCCTGGGCTTGCAAGGCCACAGGGGCCAGAGCCATTGTGGTGATGAATGCAAGACGACGGCACAGGTTGCTCACGTTCATCCAAGACCTCCCAAAAAACTCAGCGCCCGCGCTGGTGGTTCCAAAGCAGCAGCGCACCGCTGGTCATGGCGATGGCCATCAATGCCAAATAGCCCGCGCGGTAGGCACCAAACCAGGACGACAGGCCACCGAACACCGAGGGTCCGACCAAGCCGCCCATGAAGGTGAAGGCCAGCGTACCGCCCGTGGCCAAACTGGCCTGCCCCGGGGGCGCGCGTCGCGCCACCTCCGCCAGGTACACCCCATTCCATCCAATGGCCGAAGCGCCAAACAGCACCAGTACCGCGATCACCACCGCCCGCGGCACCTGCGGGGTGAACAGCGCCGTGGCCAGGGCGCACACGGCCATCAGACCCGCGAGCATCACCAGCGTTCGAAAAGCCCCCAACCATCGGTCGGCGGTATAGCCCCAGATGATCCGTCCGGCGACACCGCCCATTTGCGAGAACGACAACACCAACCCCGCCGCCACCAGGCCATAGGCCATATCGGTGTGCAGGAACGTCACCAGATAGGTCGTTAGCGACATCTGCACGATGCAAAACAGGAAGGAGCAGGCTGCCATGGTGGTCAGCGAGCGGTGCGCCAACACCAGGCGTATCGGCTCCATGAGGCTGGACAGGCGCACCGTCTGCCCGGGGTTGCGGTCCGCATCAAAGCCGACCTGCAAAGGCTGGCTCGTCAAGGCACACAACAAGCATGCGACGGCAACGATCACGAGACTGGCCTGCCACCCCGTCATCAGCATGAGTGAGGGCACGATGGCGCCGCCCAACATGAATCCCGCCGGCACGCCGGTCTGCTTGATCGAAAACACGAGTGACATGCGGTGGGCGGGGGTGGTGCGCGCCAGCACGTGCGAACTCGCTGGGGTGATGGGGCCGTAGCCCAGACCGATCAACAGGGCTGCGGGCAGCATCACCGGCAGCCAGCCCGTTGCGCACAGGATCAGACCCGTGGCGCAGATGGCCAGGCCCGATTGACTCACGCGGATGGCACCCCAGCGCGTCACCGCCACGCCTCCCATCAGGCTGGCCAGCGTCGCCCCGAGATAGGTGGCGGACACATAGACACCGAGCAGCGCTGGCGACACGCTCAGGGCTGCAGCCACCTGGGGCGCCATCACCGGCAGGGTGATCAGCGCCATGGCCACCATGGCCTGGATCGCCAGCGTGACCACCAGCGGCAGCCAGCTGCCCGGCGCGGGCGTCGCGGGGTGCGTCACGCCGTCTTCATTCGGTCATCACTCCGGCTTGACCCCTGCGCGCACCAACAAACCGCCCAGTACGTCGATTTCGCTTTTCAGGTGTGTGCGCAAGGCATCGGGTCGTGCCCGTTCGACCGGCACCGCCGAGACGCCCATGCCCTCCAGGCGCTGACGCACCTCGGGATCTGTCACCGCCTTTTGCAAGGCCGCCGAGAGCTGGTCCAGCACCGGCTTGGGCGTGCCCTTGGGCGCATACAGGCCGAAGGAGATGTTGATGTCAAAGCCTTGCACGCCCGCCTCGGAGATCGCCGGCATGTCGGGCAACTGCGGCAGTCGGGCCCGGCCGGCCGCGGCGTAGGCCTTGATACGGCCCGACCTGACCGAGGGGACCATGCCTGAGGTCTGGTCACACAAGACATCGACCTGCCCGCCCATGAGGTCGTTGAGCGCAGGCCCGGTGCCCTTGTACGGAATCTCATTGAGCTTCACGTTCAAGGTGTTCATCAGCATCAGACCGCACAGGTGCGAGGCCGAGCCCACACCGGCATGGGCCAGGCTCACCTTGCTCTGGTTGGCGCGCAAGTAGGCAATGAACTCGTTGAGATCTTTGGCGGGAAAGTTGGCGCGTGTAGCGACCAGCATCGGCCCGCTGGTGGCCGACCCGATAGGTTCGAAATCATCGATCGGGTGATACGGCAGGTTCTTGAACATCGCCAGGTTGGTGGCGTGGCTCACGTGGATCATCAGCAAGGTGTAGCCGTCGGGGCGGGCGCGCGCCACGCGGGCGGTGCCGATGCTGCCCGAGGCGCCTGCGGGGTTCTCCACCAGCACTTGCTGGCCCAAGGTCTTTTGCAAGGCCCCGGCAAACACGCGCGTGATGGTGTCGCCCGGGCCGCCCGGCGCATAAGGCATCACCAAGGTGATGGGTCGGTTCGGGAAATCCTGGGCGAGGGCCTGCAGGCCCAGGGCTGCCAGGCAAGCCGCCAACGCGACGCGCAAAGTGCGAGAGATCATCGGGGTCTCCTATGAATCAGAGCAGCAGTCTACGGATTTCCTCAGGCGCGAGCTCCTGCAGCGGCAATGCCCCCCCATTGGGGATTCCGACCTGAGTGGCATTGAGCAGCATCGACACCATCACATAGGTGCCAGACAAGACCGTGAGGTCGATCACCGCCTGCTCCCCCATGCGGGTGACGGCCTCCTGCCAGAGGGCATCTGGCACGCGGTGATTGAGCGTGAGCTGTACGCAAAAGTCATACACCAGGCGTTCGTCGTCCTGCATCGCGGACGGCCGACGGCACTGGCGCAGTTCGTCCATCACCGCATCGGACAGGCCGGCCCGCCGCGCGATCGGCTCGTGGGCCCACCACTCGTATTGGGCGTTGGAGATGCGCGCCTGGATCAGGATCGCAAACTCGTTCAGGCGCTTGTTCACCGAGGTTTTAAAGCGCAGGTAATCGAGCAGATCGAAGCAGCGCCGGGCCATGTCGGGGCTGCGAAGCAGGGCGTTGTAGGGGCCGCCCAGAGCGGCGCTGGATACCTTCAGGATGTCATCGGCCAGAGGGCGGACCTGAGCGGGCAGATCCTCGTAGGCCAGTTGGGAGAGTCGTTCGGTCATGGCGGTCTTGCGGGTCAACGTCGAGGGCTCGATTGTCTTCGCAGTGCGGGTCGCCCCCGGCAGACCCAGTCGCGGACATGACTGGGCAGCCCGGGCCACCGCCGTATCCTGCGATCAATTCTCACGGAGCCCCCATGCTGAAGTTCTTCTACAACGCCGCCCCCAACCCGATGAAAGTCGCCTTGCTCCTGGAGGAACTCGCGCTGCCCTACGAGGCCATCCCCGTCGACACCCGAAAGGGCGAGCAATTCGATCCCGCGTTCAAGGCGGTCAACCCCAACGCGAAGGTACCCGCCATCGTCGATGGCGCCACCACCGTCTTCGACAGCAACGCCATCCTGCTCTATCTGGCCGACCGCGAAGGCCGCTTCGTACCCACCGACCCGCGCAGCCCCGAACGCGCGCAGCTGCTCTCCTGGCTGATGTTCATCGCCAGCGGCATCGGCCCCTTCTCGGGTCAGTCGGTGCACTTTCGCCATGCCGCGCCCGAGCCCAAGGAATACGCACTGAATCGTTATGACTTCGAGGCGCATCGCCACTGGGGCGTGCTGGAGGCCCATCTCGCGCAGCGTACGTTCATGGTGGGCGAGACCTACAGCATCGTCGACATGGCCTTCTGGGGCTGGGCGCGGCTGCTTCCCTACGTGCTGGGCACGGGCGACGCCACCTGGTCGCAATACCCCAACGCCAAGCGCCTGCTCGATGCGGTCAGCGCGCGTCCTGCCGCCCAGCGCGCCGAGGCGATCAAGGCGCGTCACACATTCAAGACGGAAATGGACGACCAGGCGCGCGCATTCATGTTCCCGCAGAACGAGCGGCTTAAAAAAGCTTGATGCACGCGTGCCCATGACGCGCGACGCACTCGAGGCGATGGTTGAACGCTACTTCGCTGCGGTGGATAGCAAGGACCTGGCCACCACCTTGTCCTTTTTCACCCCCGACGCGACCTTCACGATCGCCACGTATCAAACGACCTTCCGAGGTCGGGATACGGAAATCTCGGGAATGTTCGAGCGCCTCTTCGATCGCTACGACAGCATCTATCACGGCCGCTTCGACCATGTGGTTGCGCCGCCCGATCGGATCGCCTCTCGATTTGAAGTCCGCAACGGGCGCGGCGGACACCCCACGATTCACAAAAACAACGCCAACTTCTTCAAGCTCAAGGGCGATTGTTTCGATGAAGTGTTTGTCTACATGAGCGGCGACAACGCCCTCACCTAGCGCCCGCCCCGCCGACTCACTGATTGAGTACGGTGATACTCACCCGCCGGTTACGCGGGTCGGCCGGATTGGCTGGCACGAAGGGCGCCGTGTCGGCCACGCCCTCAATGCGCTGGAAACGCTGGTAAGCCACGCCCGATCCCTGCATCAACTGGCGTGTGGCATCGGCCCGCTCGGTCGACAGCGTCCAGTTGTTGCGGCCGCTGTCCGCCGCGAAGCCCAGGCTGTCGGTATGACCGCGGATCGCCACCTTGTTCGGAAGATCCTTGATCGACTTGGCCACCTCGGCGAGCAACTGCGCCGCCTTCGGATCGAGCTGGTTGGTCCCCAGGCGGAACATGGAGTAGTCGGCCTTGTCGATGATCTCGATGCGCAAGCCGTCTTTTTCGCGGGTGATATTCACCTGGTCCTGCATGGATTTGAGCTGCTTGTTCTCGGACAGCTTTTCCTTCAGATCCTTCTCGAGCTTCTCGAAGTTCTCGCGATCCTGCTTGGCCTTGCCCGACTCGCCCTGACCTGGCTGGCCCTTGCCATCCTGCCCTGACTCACCTTCCTGCGTGCCGCCCTCGGATTCGGGGGTGAGGCGTTCGAGCAGCGCGGTCTGTTTGGCGGTGAAAGGAAAACCGTCGGGGTCGACTACCGAGCGGCCCCCGAGCAGACCGTTCGAGCCGGCGAGTTCGCCGAACCTGATCTGGCTGTGAGACGCCGGGCGGAAATAATCGGCCACGCTCTTGCGCTGGTCTTCGTTGGAGGCACCGAGCAGCCACATCAGCAGGAAGAAGGCCATCATGGCCGTCATCATGTCGGCCAGCGCGATCTTCCAGGCACCCCCGTGGGCGCCGCCATGACCATCCTCGACGATGATCTTGCGGATGATCGGCCGTACCGGCTCCTCGGCTGGCGCCGCGCCTTCCGCAGGGGCTTCCGTCGCCGGCGCAGCGGCCGCCTCGGGGGCGGCAGCAGGCGCGGCGGCCGGCTTTTCTTCCTCGGCGACTGCGGCTTCGGCCATCAGGATCCTCGCAGGCTATCGAACACTTCTGCGAAGCTCGGTTGGTTGTCGTGACTGATGCACGCCCTCGCCGTCTCGATCATCACCGGCTGCGGGAAGCCGCGCAGGTTGGCCACGATCATTTCCTTGATCACGTTGTAGATCTGACCTTCTTCGTCAATGATCTGCGCCAGTCGGCCCGCCCAGGGATCGAACATGCCGTAGGACATGAACACACCCAGCATGGTGCCCACCAGCGCCGCGCCAATCAGGGCGCCCAGCACCGGCGGCGGTTGGTCAATGGCGCCCATGGTCTTAATCACACCCAGCACGCAGGCCACGATACCCAGCGCAGGCAGACCGCCCGCGATAGCAGCCAACGCGCCCGATGCCTTCATCGCGTCGTGGTGGTGGGTCTTGATCGCGGTCTTCATAATGTCTTCGACGGTATCGGCCTCCAGGTTGCCCTGAGAGATCACCGCCAGGCGCAGAGGATCACAAATCATCTGCACGATGAAGTGGTCCTTGGCCAGCTTGGGGAACTCACCAAAGATCGGGCTGGAATCGGGGTTCTCGACGTGGGCTTCCAGGGCCACCACGCCTTCCTTCTTCATCACCCCCAACAGCTTGCCCACCAGCACCATCACGGCCAGGTAGTCGGCCTGCTTCCACTTCGGGCCGGAGATGCACTTGGCGATACCGCCCATGGCCGACTTGAAGATCGGGAAGCTGTTGGCCATCAGCGAGGCGCCGATGGCGGCGCCCAAAATGATGACGATCTCGATCGGCGCAGCCTTGATGATGGGCGCCATCTTGCCGCCGGCCGCGATATAGCCGCCGAACACCGTCGCGAACACCACCAACAGGCCAATGAAGAAAAACATGACGGACCTTCAATACTAAAAAACGCACCAGAGGCCGATGCACCAGCCCAACACCAGTTGGAACAGCAAATCGACCAGGTTGCCCAGGATCAGGATCGGCCCGCCCAGGTACAGCACGCACAAAAACAGCCCCAGAAGGGTCGGCCGGGGCCCCGGAATATCCAGGGCCAGCGCGTTTTGAGCGTTCTTCTTTCGGTCGGCCATCGGCGCGATCCCCTGTCATTTATCGGCACGAGCGCCTACAACTTGACCCTGGTCTTTTAGCCTTGGCATATTATGGTGCGATGAATGTCGCGTGGGACGAAGTAAGCCGAAATAATTGGGAGCTATTCCACAAGCAGCACGGTGGCAGTCTTGAGCAGTCCTGGGCCTACGGGCAGGCCCTTCAAACTCTCAAAGTACGCATTCTTCGCGCCTCCATCACCGACGGCACCTCGCTGCTAGGCATTGCCCAATTCATGTCCCGGCGACTGGCAGGCTACCTCTCGTTGGCTTCCTGCACCCGTGGCCCGGTCTGGCACCCGGATCTGCCCCCCGCAGACCGCGCCCGCGCGCTGCGTACCCTGAAGAAATCCCTGCCTCTGCCCGCGCTGAGGGTGCCGTTGTTCTCGCCCAACGCGCCGGCTGGCCCCGAGACAGACCCGGAAACCCGGGGCCTGTGGCGGGTCATGACCGGCTATTCCACCGTCATGCTGGATCTGCGTCGGCCGCTGGCGCAAGTGCGCAGCGACCTGGAAGGCAAGTGGCGCAATCGCCTGGTCAAGGCTGAAGCCGACACCGCCTTCGCCACGCGGGTCGAAGCCAATCTGCCCGAGTGCCTGCGCCTGCTCGAACGCGAGACCCAGCAGCGCTCCGAGAAAAAATTCCATGGCCTGCCCGCCTCTTTTGTGCAGGACTACATCGAAGCCGCGCCCTCCAAGGAGGCGGGCTTTGCCGTGAGCTTTGCGCAATCGCGCCAGAAAGAGACGATGGCGGCCATGTTGTTCCTGATTCACGGCAGCGGCGCCACCTACCATGTGGGCTGGTCCGACGAGGCTGGCCGCAAGGCCAACGCGCACAATCTGCTGCTTTGGCGGGGCATCGACTACCTCAAGAAGCTGGGCATCGAACGGCTCGATTTGGGCGGGGTCAACACCCGGGTACACCCCGGCATCTCCCGTTTCAAACTCGGCACCGGAGGGCGCCCCCTGACCTTGGCCGGCACCTATTTCTGAAAGAGCCTGAAACAGCGCCATGACGCACGCAATCGCGCACCGACACACACCCCGTGCCACCCGGTGGCGCCCACTCGTCGCAGTCCTGGCTGCCGCCTTGCTGCCGGGGCTCGCCTGGGCCAACTGGGCCAAGGTCGGCGAGAGCGAGCTGGCCACGCTGTACATGGACCGCAGCTCGATCCAGCGCGAGGAAAACGTGGTGCGGGTCTGGGAAATCCAGGATCTGAAGGCCGCCGACGGCGACGGCGTACGCTCGCGGCGCTACCTCAACGAATACGACTGCAAGTACCAGATGTACCGAATCAGCAACTTGACCAGCTATGCCGGCCCCATGCTCACGGGCCAGAAGCTGTTCGACCTCGAGGCCAAGGGCCTGTGGCGCAAGGTGGGGGGACTGAGCCCCTTCACCCTGAGCTTCGTGATTCACTGCGGCCGCTAAGCCGCCGCGGGCGCAGCGGGCTGACGGCAGACCGTCAGGAGGCGCTGATCTTGCGGCCGTTCAGGGGCTGCACGGGGCGCGCGTTCATCTTCAAGGGAAAGCCATCGATCATTTCCTTCTGGATGCCGATCGGCGACTTCATCACGAAGAACTGCACGCCCTCGGTGCAAGGCGGCATGGTCAGCGAGCCTTCGTAGGCGTAGTGCGCCAGCGACTCGGGCAGCAGATTGGCCGGATTGATCGACACGCTCGACACCGTCACCTCTGGGCCTGCTTTGGCTGGCATGTTCTTCCAGATCGCCCACAGTGCGCGGTTTTGAGCAGCGGACTCGCGCATCGTCACGGCAACGACCAGCACCTTGCCGCCAGCGTTTTTATGCACCAGGTGGGCCCCCATCGCCATCGGCTTGCCGTCGACCTGGTCCTGACTGGGGCGGTGGAAACTGATTTGCTGCAGTTCGTAGGATTCGGCGCCCACCTTGAGAACGTTGCCAGGCGGCACATTCACCATGACGGCGCGCCCAGTGTTGATCACGCGCAGCACGCCGGGCTTGTATTCGGCTTTGAGGGTGACGCTTGATTTTTCAAACGGGCCCGTGATGTTCAAAGGGGACTGCGACTTGCCGTTGCCGCAGGTCGCATAGCGGGCACCCCACTTTTCGGGGCCTGCCTCGCCGTCGTAGGCCCACTCATCGCCTTGCGCACCCCCGGGACCGCCCTTGGCCTTCTTGTCCAATGCGAGGATTTCTTCGTGCAGTTTCTTGAGTTCTTTCTCGTGGTCCTTGAGTGTCTTTTCCGCCACATACAGGCGCTTATCGACATCAGAGGTCTTCATCAAAGTGACCACGGACAGGGTCCCCAGCACGGCGAACAGGATGAAAACAATACCGCCGCCCAGAATTCGTAGAAACATGATGTCCTCAAGAAAATCGAGTTAGTGCCGAATTAATTGACGTCACGGTTGCATTTTTTCCCGTGTGGAACCTTCAATTAGCGGCATATTATTCACAAGCCCTGCCAGTATCATCGGATCATCGAGGCAGGTCTTGAGGGCAACATGAAGAACTTGATCATCGGCATCGCGGTGGGTGGAGTCTTGGCGGCAGGCGGCGTCCTGGGCGTCCAACAGCTGTTCTCCAATGAGGCCAAGCCTGTCGTCATCCCGTCCGGCCCTGTCGGCGCTGGCGGCACCAAAGCGGCCACCAGCGGCGTGATCGACCTGATCTGTGAGCTCCACCTGGACATCGAAGGCCAGCTGGCCCTGGGCATTCAGGGCAACGAGCCGCCCCGCATCACCATGGCCCAGGTCGACATGGACAAGTCCTCGGGCTGGTACCAGGGCAAGCTGTCTATTTCCGAGAGCCGCGCCGGCGTCCTGAAGGTGGAAGGCAACAAGTTCGTGGTCTCGCGCCCGGCCATGTTCCAGCGCTTCGGGGTCAGCATCAACAAAGAAGAATTCACCGTCGACCGCACCACCGGCGCCTTCGAGCAATCTCTGGGCATCACCGATGGCCGCACGGTCAAACTGATTCGCGGCACCTGCGCCAAGGTGATCAAGCCGCCGTTCTGACGCGCGTGGCCCTCGTCGACCTGCGCTGGCACGCCCGGGCGCTGCTGGCCCAAGCGCGCTGGCGGCGCACCCGAAGCGCCATCGCCCAGTGGCTGGCCCAGGCCCCCGACGGCTTCGACGACCTTCTTTTGTTCGGCGCCAGCGCCGGCTGGATGATGGACGACGCCTTCCTCGGGCGTTTTCGCCGCATCGACGCCGTTGACTTTGAATGGGCCGCCTCGCCGCTGTTTCGTCTGCGGCATGCAGGGGTCATCGTCTCGCGCCGCATCCGCGTCACCTTCCATCGGGTCGAGGCCCTGGACAACCTGGAGCACCTGCTGGCCCTGCGCCCGCAGGCCCTGGTGTTGTTTGACAACGTGCTGGGGCAGTACACGCTGACCTGCCGCGACATCGAGCGGGCCGAGCGCACCCTGAGCGACCTGCAGCGGCGCCTGCGCGGTCGCAGCTGGGGCTCCATCCACGACGCCCTCTCGGGCCCGGGCCAACAGCTGCCGGTGGGCGCACAGCCCGATCCCGTGATGCTGCCCGCCGGCACCCCCTGGCCCGAAGACCACCTGCTGGCCCAGGTGGGCGGGCGCGGCACCTGGGGCGATCACCTCACGCGCCAGGTGCTGCCGGCCAGCGCTGCCTCCACCCTGATCCCCTGGCAAATCACGCCGGGCTATTGGCACTGGCTGCAGGCCGGCTGGGTCACGCGTTAGACTTCACGCCCCGCTGCCAGACCCCGGCCCCCCACGGGCCCAGCCGTCTGTTGCCTCAGCCTCTGGATCCACACCACGAACCGCTGAAAGAGAGTGCCGCATGGCCAAGAAAGTATTCATCAAGACCTTCGGCTGCCAGATGAACGAGTACGACTCGGACAAGATGGCCGATGTCATGCAAGCCGCCCAGGGCTACGAGCCCACCCAGGATGTCGAGGAAGCCGACCTGATCCTGTTCAACACCTGCTCGGTGCGCGAGAAAGCCCAGGAAAAGGTCTTCTCCGACCTGGGCCGCGTCAAACACCTGAAGGAGCGCGGGGCGATCATCGGCGTGGGCGGCTGCGTCGCCAGCCAGGAAGGCGCCGCCATCATCGAGCGCGCGCCTTATGTCGATCTCGTCTTCGGCCCCCAGACCCTGCACCGCCTGCCCGAGCTGATCGCCCGCCGCGAGCGCGAGCAACGCTCGCAGGTGGACATCAGCTTCCCCGAGATCGAGAAGTTCGACCACCTGCCCCCGGCGCGCGTCGAGGGCGCCACCGCCTTCGTGAGCATCATGGAAGGCTGCAGCAAATACTGCAGCTACTGCGTGGTGCCCTACACCCGCGGCGAAGAGGTCTCGCGCCCCTTTGACGATGTCCTCACCGAAGTCGCGGGCCTGGCCGAACAGGGCGTGCGCGAGGTCACGCTGCTGGGGCAAAACGTCAACGCCTACCGCGGCAAGATGGGCGACACCAGCGACATCGCCGACTTCGCGCTCCTGATCGAGTACGTCGCCGAGATCCCCGGCATCGAGCGAATCCGCTACACCACCAGCCATCCCAACGAGTTCACGCAGCGCTTGATCGACGCGTATGCGCGCGTGCCCAAACTCGTGAGCCATCTGCACCTGCCCGTGCAGCATGGCAGCGACCGCATCCTGATGGCGATGAAGCGCGGCTACACCGCGATGGAATACAAAAGCACGATCCGCAAGCTGCGCGCCATCCGGCCCGAGCTGGCGCTCTCAAGCGACTTCATCGTGGGCTTTCCCGGCGAGACCGAGGACGATTTCCAAAAGATGATGAAGCTGATCGACGACGTCGGCTACGACAACAGCTTCAGCTTCATCTTCAGCCCCCGCCCGGGCACACCCGCCGCCCAGTTGCATGACGACACGCCCCACGAGGTGAAGCTGCGTCGACTGCAGCACCTGCAGGCCACGATCGAAGACAACGTGCGCCGCATCAGCGCCAGCCGGGTGGGGACGGTGCAGAAGGTGCTGGTCGAGGGCCCCTCACGCAAGGACCCGACCGAGCTGTCAGGCCGCACCGAGTGCAACCGCGTGGTCAACTTCCAGGCCCCTGCGCGCCTGGTGGGGCAGATGGTGGACATCACCATCACGCAGGCCTACCCGCATTCGCTGCGGGGTGAGGTGGTGACGGTTTAAAACTTGGGCATGCCCTTCATGCCCCCCATGCGCTTCATCATCTTCATCAGACCGCCGCCCTTCATCTTCTTCATCATCCCCTGCATCTGCTCAAACTCATTGAGCAGGCGGTTCACTTCCTGAACATGCACCCCTGCACCCGCGGCGATACGGCGCTTGCGGGTGGCCTTGATCAGGTCGGGCTTGCGGCGCTCCAGCGCCGTCATGCTGCAGATGATGCCTTCCTTGCGCCGAACATCGCGTTCGGCCTTGTCCATGTCGACCTGACCGGCCTTGGCCTGCATCTGCGCCGGCAGCTTGTCCATCAACTGCGACAGGCCACCCATCTTCTTCATCTGCTGCAACTGCGCCAGGAAGTCGTTGAGGTCAAAGCCCTCGCCGCTCTTGACCTTGGCCGCCAGCTTCTGCGCGGACTCCATGTCCACGCCCGCCTGCACCTGTTCGACCAGGGCCACGATATCGCCCATGCCCAGGATGCGGCCGGCATGGCGCTCGGCGTCGAACACCTCCAAGCCGTCGATCTTCTCGGACACGCCGGCAAACTTGATCGGCACCCCCGTCACCTGCCGCACCGACAGCGCCGCGCCGCCGCGTGAGTCGCCGTCGGTCTTGGTCAGGACGATGCCGGTCAGGGGCAAGGCCTCCTTGAAGGCGCGCGCCGTATTGATCGCGTCCTGGCCCTGCATGGCATCGACCACGAACAGCGTCTCCACGGGCTTGAGCGCCCCATGCAGCTCCTGGATCTCGCGCATCAGCGCCTCGTCGATCGCCAGTCGACCCGCCGTGTCCACCAGCAGCACGTCAAAGTACTGGCGCTTGGCGTGATCCAGCGCCGCGCGGGCGATGTCTAGGGGCTTTTGATCGGGGGTGCTCGGGAACCATTCCGCGCCCGCCTGAGCCGTCACCGTCTTGAGCTGCTCGATGGCGGCGGGCCGGTACACGTCGCCCGAGACCGTCAGCACTTTTTTCTTGCGCTTTTCAATCAGGTGGCGGGCCAGCTTGGCGGTGGTGGTGGTCTTGCCCGCGCCCTGCAGGCCGGCCATCAGGATCACCGCCGGGGGCTGCGCCGCCAGATTGATGTCGGCCACGCCCTCGCCCATGGTGGCCACCAGCTCGCGGTTGACGATGCCCACCAGGGCCTGGCCAGGATTGAGCGAACCCGCCACCTCCTGGCCCAGGGCCTTGTCCTTCACCCGCGCGATGAAATCGCGCACCACAGGCAGGGCCACATCTGCCTCGAGCAAGGCCATGCGCACCTCGCGCAGCATGTCCTGCACATTGCTCTCGGTGATGCGGGCCTGGCCCCGCATTTCCTTGACCAGGCGCGAGAGTTTGTCGGACAGGGCGGAGGCCATGGGGGGGGTCGCGGAAGGAGCGACTAAACTGCGAAGCCATGATTTTATCCAGCGCCTCCCCGGCCGGCCTGGCCCTCACGCTGGCGGCGGCCGCCGCCTACGCGATCCCGGCCGCCGCCGCAGCACGCCTGTCCGACCCGGCCGCCCGCCTGGCCCTGCAGGTCGCCTGGGTGCTGCATGCGGGCGTGCTGGCCTGGTCGCTGTTTGGTGACACACCGCGCTTTGGCTTCGCGCCGGCCCTGTCCGTCACCGCCTGGCTGGTGCTCACGGTCTATGCCGTCGAGCGCCAGATGTTCCCGCAGCTGCGCGCGCGCTGGGCCCTGGCCGGCCTGGGCGCGGCCGCCGTGCTGCTGGCCCTGGCCTTCCCGGGCACCCCCCTGCACGTGAGCGCCTCGCCCTGGCTGCCCTTGCACTGGGCCCTGGGCATCGCCTCTTACGGCCTGTTTGGCGCCGCGGTCGCCCACGCCTGGATGATGATGCGCGCCGAGCGCCATATCCGGCAGGCCACCGACTCGCATTCGGGCGTGCCCCTGCTCACGCTGGAGCGCCTGACCTTCCGTTTCGCCACCGGCGGCTTCGTGCTGCTCTCCGCCACGCTGCTGGCAGGCGCGATCTTTGGCGCCGGCTGGCGCTGGGACCACAAGAGCCTCTTCTCGGTGCTGGCCTGGCTGGCCTTCGCCCTGCTCCTGGTGGGGCGCGCGCGCTTTGGCTGGCGCGGGCGCAAGGCGGTGCGCATTCTCTACATCGGCTCGTTGCTGCTGCTGCTTGCCTATGTGGGCTCGCGCTTCGTGCTCGAGGTGGTGCTGGGGCGCACCGAATGAAGTACCTGGTCCTCTTTGCCATCCTAGCGGTGGTCTACCTGCTGTGGCGGTCCCAGCAGCGACGCGCGCAGGCGGCCTCGCGGCCTCCCCCGGCGCCGCCCAAGCCCGCCGAGAGCACCTCGCCCCAAGACATGGTCAGCTGCCCCGTGTGCGCGGTGCACCTGCCCCGGGGTGAGGCAGTCGCCGACCCCCAGGGCCGCCTGTATTGCTCGCCCGAACACCGCGCGGGCGCGAGCCGCTAAAGCGCCATGCGCGATACCCCCCGCGACGCCCTCTGGCACGACGGCTGGTACCGCTTCGCCCGGCGCGCTGACTCCCCCAACTTCGGGCCGCGCCCCGACGGTGTGCAGCCTGACCTGATCGTGGTGCACTCCATCAGCTTGCCCCCGGGTCGCTACGGCGGCGACGAGGTGCAGCAGCTGTTTTCCAACACCCTCGACTGGGACGCCCACCCCTATTTCCAGACCCTGCGCGGTCTGCAGGTGTCCGCCCACTTCTACGTGCGCCGCGGTGGCGAACTGTGGCAGTTCGTCAGCTGCGACCAGCGCGCCTGGCATGCCGGCGCGTCTAGCCACCGGGGACGCGAGAACTGCAACGATTTCTCCATCGGCATCGAGCTCGAAGGCCTGGAAGGGCACGCATTCGAGGCCGCGCAGTACGAAGCCCTGTCCAGCCTCTCGGCCGCCATCGCACAGGCCTATCCGGTCCAACATGTCGCCGGCCACGAGCACATCGCGCCCGGACGCAAGCAGGATCCGGGGCCCGGCTTTGACTGGCCGGCGCTGCGCCGCAGCCTGGGCTGGTCGCCCGAACGTTTCCCTGAATGAACTTTGGTTTTCCACCGCCGGCGCGCGGTTCGGGAAAAAACAAAGTCAAGGGCAAGAACACTACATCTAGTGGCTTGCCATCCCCCCGCACCCCAGATATAGTGCCTCGCACACCTGAAGACATGAAAAAAATTGGGGCCTTGCGCACACTGCTGGCGCACCGCCTCCGCCATCCATAAATAAAAGCCGCACCGACAAGAGGACCCATGCAGTCTGCCCAGAGCACCCCCGCTACCCAGCCCCGTACCAGCCCCATCGCTCCGACCGCGGACACGAGCATTCACGCAGGCAGCACCGGCCACCCGCTGGCCAACTACCAGATCATTCGCCGCAACGGCGCCGTCGTGCCGTTTGAGCCGGACAAGATCGCCATCGCCATGATGAAAGCCTTCCTGGCCGTCCATGGCACACAGGGCGCCGCCTCCGCCAGCGTGCGAGAGACCGTCGATTCGCTGACCCAGGCCGTGGTGCGCGCCATGGTCCGCTCGCGTCCCGGCGGCGGCACCTTCCACATCGAAGACGTGCAGGATTCGGTCGAACTGGGCCTGATGCGCGGCGGCCACCACGAGATCGCCCGCGCCTACGTGCTCTATCGCGAGCGCCGCGCCCAGGAGCGCGCCGCCAAGCAGACCGAAGCTGCCCCCAGCCAAGAGCCCACCTTGCACGTGATCGACGGCGGCCAGCGCGTGCCGCTCGACATCGGCTACCTGAAAAACCTGATCACCAGCGCCTGCGCCGGCCTGGGTGCGGACGTCAAGCCCGACCCCATCGTCGCCGAGACCATGCGCAACCTGTACGACGGCGTGCCGATCGACGAGGTCTACAAGGCCTCCATCCTGGCCGCCCGTACCCTGATCGAAAAAGACCCCGACTACACCTACGCCACGGCCCGCCTGCTGCTGCACACCATCTTCAAGGAGATCGTGGGCCGCGACGTCGCCCCGGCTGAAATGGCCGGCGCCTACGCCGACTACTTCCCCGGCTTCATCAAGAAGGGCGTCGACAACGAGCTGCTCGACGAAAAACTCCTGCAGTACGACCTCAAGCGCCTGGGCGCCGCCCTCAAATCCGACCGCGATCTGCAGTTCGACTATCTGGGCCTGCAAACCCTGTACGACCGCTACTTCCTGCACGTGCGCAAGACCCGCATCGAGCTGCCGCAGGCTTTCTTCATGCGCGTGGCCATGGGCCTGGCCCTCAACGAAATCGACCGCGAAGCCCGCGCCATCGAGTTCTACGAGGTCCTCTCCAGCTTCGACTTCATGTCGTCCACCCCCACCCTGTTCAACTCGGGCACCCTGCGTTCGCAGCTGTCGTCCTGCTACCTGACCACGGTGCCCGACGACCTGGACGGCATCTACGAATCCATCAAGGAAAACGCCCTGCTGTCCAAGTTCGCCGGCGGTCTGGGTAACGACTGGACTCGCGTGCGCGCCCTGGGCAGCCACATCAAGGGCACCAATGGCGAATCGCAGGGCGTGGTCCCCTTCCTGAAGGTGGTCAACGACACCGCGGTGGCGGTGAACCAGGGCGGCAAGCGCAAGGGCGCGGTCTGCACCTATCTGGAGACGTGGCACCTGGATATCGAGGAATTCCTCGAGCTGCGCAAAAACACCGGTGACGACCGCCGTCGCACCCACGACATGAACACGGCCAACTGGATCCCCGACCTGTTCATGCGCCGCGTCATGGAAAAAGGCGAGTGGACCCTGTTCTCGCCCTCCACCTGCCCCGACCTGCACGACCTGTTCGGCGCCGACTTCGAAAAGGCCTATGTGGCCTACGAAGAAAAAGCCAAGCGCGGTGAGATCAAGCCCGCCAAGACCGTCCAGGCGGCCGACATGTGGCGCAAGATGCTCACGATGCTGTTCGAGACCGGCCATCCCTGGATCACCTACAAGGATGCCTGCAACGTGCGCTCGCCCCAGCAGCACGCTGGCGTTGTGCACTCGTCCAACCTGTGCACCGAGATCACCCTGAACACCAGCGACACCGAAACGGCCGTCTGCAACCTGGGCTCGATCAACCTGCGCCAGCACCTGAAAGACGGCGGCATCGACCACGACAAGTTGAAGCGCACCATCTCCACGGCCATGCGCATGCTCGATAACGTGATCGACATCAACTACTACGCCGTCAAGAAGGCCCGCGACTCCAACCTGCGTCACCGCCCGGTCGGTCTGGGCATCATGGCCTTCCAGGACGCGCTCTATGAGCTGCGCGTGCCCTACGCCTCGCAAGAGGCCGTCGAGTTCGCCGACAAGTCCATGGAAGCCGTCTGCTACTACGCCTACTGGGCCTCCACCGAGCTGTCCAAGGAGCGTGGCCGCTACTCCAGCTACAAGGGCTCGCTGTGGGACAAGGGCATCCTGCCCCTGGACACCCTGGACCTGCTGGCCCAGGCCCGTGGCGGCTATGTCGAGGTCGACCGCTCGGCCTCCCTCGATTGGGACGCCCTGCGCAAGAAGATCGCCAAGGACGGCATGCGCAATTCCAACTGCGTGGCCATCGCCCCCACCGCCACCATCTCCAACATCATTGGGGTGGACGCCTCCATCGAGCCGTGCTTTGGCAACCTGTCGGTCAAGTCCAACCTGTCCGGCGAGTTCACCGTCATCAACCACTACCTGGTGCGTGACTTGAAGCGCCTGGGCCTGTGGGACGACGTCATGGTCATGGACCTCAAGCACTTCGACGGCTCGCTGCGCCCCATCGACCGCGTGCCCCAAGAGGTCAAGGCCCTGTACGCCACCGCCTTCGAAGTCGAGACCACCTGGTTGGTCGAGGCCGCGGCCCGTCGCCAAAAGTGGATCGATCAGGCCCAGTCGCTCAATATCTACATGGCCGGCGTCTCGGGCAAGAAGCTCGATGACACCTACAAACTGGCCTGGACGCGCGGTCTGAAAACCACCTACTACCTGCGCACCATCAGCGCCACGCAGACCGAGAAATCCACCGTGACCTCGGGCCGCCTGAACGCAGTGTCCTCGGGCAGCGCGCCGCAAGGCCAGGCCATGAGCGCACTCGACGCGGCGGCGGCTGCCGCACGGGCGCAGATGGATGCTGCGGTTCCTGCCACCGACATCAAGTTTTGCGGAGTCGACGACCCCACCTGCGAAGCCTGCCAATGACCCGCCGCATCGGCGATCTGACGGAGTTCTCCGACAGATCGCCGACGCAAACGAACAACAAAATCAAGCCGTGATGTGAATGGACACTTTGCTTTTCACTTCGCTGCTCTCATAATCCGAGCATTGGAAAACGTATGTTGACCTGGGACGAAGACGTCAAACCCGCACCGCAAATGCCTCCCCCGAGCGCACTGCCTGGCAGTCGCGAGGGAATCGCTACCTTCAATGACGCCGCGCTCGCACCTGCAGCGCCTGCCATTCGCCCCGCTGCCCCCACCACTTCGCGCCCTGCGACGGCCGCGACCAGTGGCCACCGCGTCAACGCCGCCGACAAGCGCATCATCAACGGCCAGACCGACGTCAATCAGCTGGTGCCGTTCAAGTACAAGTGGGCCTGGGAAAAATACCTGGCCACCTGCGCCAACCACTGGATGCCGCAAGAGGTCAACATGACCCGCGACATCGCGCTGTGGAAAGACCCCAACGGCCTGTCCGAAGACGAGCGCCGCATCATCAAGCGCAATCTGGGCTTCTTCGTCACCGCCGACTCGCTGGCCGCCAACAACATCGTGTTGGGCACCTACCGCCACATCACGGCGCCCGAGTGCCGCCAGTTCCTTCTGCGCCAGGCCTTCGAAGAGGCGATCCACACCCACGCCTACCAGTACATCGTGGAGTCCCTGGGCCTGGACGAGAGCGAGATCTTCAACGCCTACAACGAAGTCCAGTCCATCCGCGACAAAGACCAGTTCCTGATCCCCTTCATCGAGGCGATCATGGACCCCGACTTCCACACCGGCACCCCGGAAGCCGACCAGAAGCTTCTCAAGAGCCTGATCGTCTTCGCCTGCCTGATGGAAGGCCTGTTCTTCTACGTCGGCTTCACCCAGATCCTGGCGCTGGGCCGCCAGAACAAGATGACCGGCGCCGCCGAGCAGTACCAGTACATCCTGCGTGACGAGTCGATGCACTGCAACTTCGGCATCGACCTGATCAACCAGCTCAAACTCGAGAACCCGCATCTGTGGACCGCCGAGTTCAAGGCCGAGATCAAGGCCCTGTTCCAGAAGGCCGTCGAACTCGAATACCGCTATGCCGAGGACACCATGCCGCGTGGCGTTCTGGGCCTCAATGCCTCCATGTTCAAGGGCTACCTGCGCTACATCGCGAACCGTCGCGCCACGCAGATCGGCCTGGAAGCGCTTTTCCCGAACGAGGAAAACCCCTTCCCCTGGATGTCCGAAATGATTGATCTGAAGAAAGAGCGCAATTTCTTCGAAACCCGCGTGATCGAGTACCAGTCGGGTGGCGCGCTTTCCTGGGATTAAAAGGCAACTGCGAGAGTGGTTTTGAGATGAGATTTACCCGCGATGCATGACCGGCCGCAGAGCCAGGCAGCACGCGGGTTACGGTGTTCATAGGGCTGGGCCTCGGTCCAACCCTATGAATCGCTTCGATGCCCACAACGGGTGCGGAGCGCTTCTTCGTTGATGTTGATCAACTTGAACAGGAGATAGTGATGGCAACTGCAAAGAAACCGGCCGCTAAAAAAGCCGCCGCCAAGAAACCGGCCGCTAAAAAAGTAGCCGCTCGTAAGCCCGCCGCCAAGAAGGCCGCCGCCAAAAAGCCGGCAGCCAAGAAGGCAGCAGCTAAGAAGCCCGCCGCCAAAAAAGTAGCCGCCAAGAAGCCGGCTGCGAAGAAGGCAGCAGCCAAGAAGCCGGCCGCCAAGAAAGCCGCTGCGAAAAAGCCCGCTGCCAAGAAGGCCGCGAAAAAGCCTGCTGCGAAAAAGGCCGCGAAAAAAGTAGCCAAGAAGAAGCCGGCTGCCAAGAAAAAGGCTGCCAAAAAGCCTGCTGCGAAAAAGAAAGCTGCGAAAAAGCCCGCTGCGAAGAAAGCAGCGAAAAAGCCTGCTGCTGCCGCCCCTGCGGCGGCTGCGCCTGCGGCTCAGACCACTCTGAACCCGCAAGCCGCTTGGCCGTTCCCCACGGCCAGCAAGCCTTAAGCAGCAAGCGGTTCTTCCGCAAACTAAAAACCCGGCGTCTCGCGATGCCGGGTTTTTTATTGGGTGTGCGCCAATGGCGCGCGGGCTCAGTTCATGGCCCGCCCATAGACCCGCGCATAGGCCAGCGACTTGTCTTCCTCTGGGGGCAGGTAGATGGTGGTCCGATCGATCTTGGAGTCAAAGGCGGCCAGTTCGGCGCTGGCACTGCGGATCACGGCGCGATCCAGGGGATGGCATCGGCGCTGACTCAGTTTGCTCAGTTGGTCCGACTGCGCCACCACCTGGCGCACGGTGTCGGGGTCGGTCATCAGGGCAAAAGGATTCTGGACCGGGGTGTCAGTTCTCATTCGCGGGCACTCCTTGAAGTCGTTCTGTAGGGGACTTGTCGCGTCGTCGGCGTACGCCTTCGTGGGGCGGGGTCGCTAGACGCGAGGCTCACTGTCGCAGAGCGCTCGCTGGAGGTTCGGTCAGGGGGATTCGGAACGCCCTGTAGGACCCGCACTGATCGCCCGGATGGCATCAGAGGGAATCCGATGGCATCCGCGCGGGCACGCGTTGCACAATGGGCCATGCCTCATCCGCCAACCTTCATCGCCCCCACACGTCACGCCAGCCCCGAGGCCGCCCTGGCCCAGATCCGCTTGATCTACGACCAGCAGGTGCGGCATTTGCGTGAATCGGTGCAACGCTTTGCGGCGGGCGACACACTGGCGCAGCGCGTGCGCGGGTGCTACCCGTATGTGCGCATCCAGGTGGATTCGACCGCGCGCAAGCACGCCCCTGAGAATCTCGGCCTGTCTTACGGTTTCGTGGCCGACCCGGGCCGCTACGAAACCACGCTCACCCGCCCCGACCTGTTCGCCGACTACTACCTCACCCAGCTGGGGCTGCTGCAGCAAAACCACGGTATCGAGTTGGAGGTCGGCACCAGCACGCAGCCCATTCCGATCCACTTTTCTTTGGCGCCGGACGACCCCATCGAAGGCAACCTGCCGCCCGATCGTCGTGCGCTGATGCAGGACCTGTTTGACCTGCCCGATCTGGAGTCCATGGACGACGGCATCGCCAACGGCACCCACCGCCTGCGCCCGGGGGATCCCCAGCCCCTGTCGCTGTTCTCGGCGGCGCGGGTCGACTACTCCCTGCAGCGGCTTCGGCACTACACCGGCACCGCGCCCGAGTGGTTCCAGAACTTCGTGCTCTTTACCAACTACCAGTTCTACATCGACGAGTTCGTGCGCCTGGGCCATGAGGCCATGGCCGATCCTGCCAGCGGCTATGCGGCCTTCATCGAGCCGGGCAACGTCGTCACGCAGCGCACAGGTCAGACCGAGGCCCTCGTGGGCCCCACTGCGCCCGGCGTCGCACCGGCACGCCTGCCGCAGATGCCCGCCTACCACCTGGTGCGCCCGGGCCGCGGCGGCATCACCATGGTCAACATCGGTGTGGGCCCGGCCAACGCCAAGACGATCACCGACCACATCGCGGTGCTGCGCCCGCACGCGTGGATGATGCTGGGGCATTGCGCAGGCCTGCGAAACAGCCAGCAACTGGGCGACTATGTGCTGGCCCACGCCTATGTGCGCGAAGACCATGTGCTTGATGAAGACCTGCCGCCCTGGGTGCCGATCCCGGCGCTGGCTGAAATTCAGGTGGCGCTAGAAAAGGCGGTGGCCGATGTCACCCGCTGCGAAGGCGCCGACCTCAAACGCATCATGCGCACCGGCACGGTGGCCAGCACCGACAACCGCAACTGGGAACTGCTCCCGGGGAATCAGGCCCAGCGCCGTTTCAGCCAGAGCCGCGCCGTCGCCTTGGACATGGAAAGCGCCACCATCGCCGCCAACGGCTTTCGCTTTCGCGTGCCCTATGGCACCTTGCTGTGCGTGAGCGACAAGCCTCTGCACGGCGAGATCAAGCTGCCTGGCATGGCCAATCAGTTTTACCGCGAGCGGGTCGACCAGCATCTGCGCATCGGCATGCGGGCCATCGAGATCCTGAGCGCCGGCGGCAGCAGCCGCCTACACAGTCGCAAACTAAGAAGCTTCGACGAGGTGGCATTCCAGTAGCCCCCCCGACGCGGCCTGCGGCCGCCTCCCCCCCAGGGGGGCGCCACTGGCGGCCCGGCGGAGCCGGTTCCGCGGTGGCCCTGGGTTGGGGGGTGGGTACGCCGTCGTGGGTGAGGCGAAGGGGGATGGATCAGGCCTTGACCGCCATCGCCTCGCCCAGGCGCACGGCGCGCTTGGGAGCCCAGTCGGCGTTGAAGCTCGCCACGCCCTTCGGGAACAGCATCACCACGGTGGATCCGAGCAGGAAGCGGCCCATCTCCTGGCCCTTGGCGAGAACGATTTCCTGGTCGTCATACTGCCACTGCCGCACCTCGCGGCTGCGGGGCGGATTGACCACCCCATGCCACACCGTGGCCATGCTGCCCACGATGGTCGCGCCCACCAGCACGTTGACGAAGGGGCCGTGCGCCGTGTCGAACACGCACACCACGCGCTCATTGCGCGCGAACAGGCCCGGCACATGCTGCGCGGTGAGCGGATTGACCGAATACAGATCGCCGGGCACATAAATCATGCGCGTGAGCCGAGCGTCACAGGGCATGTGAATGCGGTGGTAATCGCGCGGCGAGAGGTACAGGGTGGCGAAATGCCCGTCCTCGAACTGGCCGGCCAGTGCCGCATCGCCCCCCACCAGCGCCGTCGTCGAATAGTGATGGCCCTTGGCTTGGAAGATCTGGTCGTGCGCGATCGGCCCGAACTGGCTGATCGCCCCATCGACCGGGCAAATGAAGTCCGCATCGGCCAGGGGTCGCGCCCCCGGGCGCAAGGCACGGGTGAAAAACGCGTTGAACGTGGGATAGGCCTCGGGCTGCGGGTCGACCGCTTCGTTCATGTCCACGCCATAGCGGGTGATGAAGCGGCGGATCGCGGCGTGCGTGACTGCACCGCCCTCCCACCCGGCGAACGCGCCCATGGCGCGTGTCAGAAGCTGCTGGGGCAGCAGGTGCTGCATCAGGATGGACAGGGGAGGAAGCACGTACAACCGATCGAAAAGACAGCCCGCAATTTTACGGGGGGGCATGTGGGCTCGTCCGGTGGGCCACAATAGCCGACTGCATGGATGCCCCCACCCCGCTATTTGCCGCCCGCCACCTGACCAAGCGCTATGGCGCGGCCACCGTGGTCAATGACCTGTCCTTTGAGATCGCCCCGGGCGAATGTCTGGGCGTGATCGGCCCCAACGGCGCGGGCAAGACCACCACCGTGCGCATGTGCCTGGGCCAGAGCGAGCCCGATAGCGGCGAGGTCACCGCCATGGGCCTATCGCTGCCTCAAGACGCCATGGCCATCAAGGCCCGACTTGGGGTGGTGACCCAGTTCGACACGCTCGACCCCGACTTCACCTGCGAGGAAAACCTGCTGGTGTATGGCCGCTACTTCGGCCTGCCAGCGCGCCAGGTGCGCGAACGCATTCCGCGCCTGCTCGAATTCGCCGCGCTCACGCACAAGGCGCAGGCGCGCCCGGGCGAACTCTCCGGCGGCATGCGTCGGCGCCTGAGCCTGGCGCGCGCCTTGGTCAATGACCCGGCCTTGCTGGTGCTGGACGAACCCACCACCGGCCTGGACCCGCAGGCGCGCCACCTGATGTGGGAGCGCCTGCAACTGCTGCTGCAACAGGGTAAATCCATTCTCCTGACCACCCACTTCATGGACGAGGCCGAGCGCCTGTGCCACCGCCTGCTGGTGATGGACCACGGCTGCAAGATCGCCGAGGGGCGCCCGCGCGATCTGATCGCCAGCCACCTTGAGCCCGATGTGGTCGAGGCCTATGGCCAGGGCGCACTGGACTTGGTGGACTCGCCCCTGCGCGCGCACGCGGCGCGTGTCGAGGTCAGTGGCGAGACGGTGTTTTTCTACACGCAGGATGCGCGCGCCCTGCTCGAAGCACTGTCCACCCGGCCGGGCCTGCGCACCCTGCATCGCCCCGCCAACCTCGAGGACCTGTTCCTCAAACTCACCGGACGCCAGATCCGCGAGGAGGCCTGACCATGAGCCTGTGGCACGCGCCCGATCTGTCCTTGCGCTGGTGGCCCGTATTCCTGCGTAACCTGCTGGTGTGGCGCAAGCTGGCGGTGCCCAGTGTGCTGGCCAATATCGCCGAACCCCTGATCTGGCTGATCGCCTTCGGCTATGGCCTAGGCGCTCTGGTCGGTCAGGTGCAGTTAGGCGACACCCAGGTCCCCTACCTCGTCTTTCTGGCCAGCGGCTCGATCTGCATGAGTGCGATGAACGCCGCGTCCTTCGAGGCCCTGTATTCGGCCTTCTCGCGCATGCACGTGCAAAAGACCTGGAGCGGCATCCTCAACGCGCCGGTGTCCCTGGACAACGTGGTCGTCGCGGAAATTCTGTGGGCGGCCTACAAGGCAGTCTTCACCGTCACCGCCATCCTGATCGTGATGTTGGCGCTGGACATCAGCACCAGCCCCAAGCTCGCGGTGGCCTGGCTGGTGCTGGCCGGCGCCGGCATCACCTTCGCCAGCATGGCCCTGATCTTCAACGCCCTGGCCAAGGGTTACGATTTTTTCAACTACTACTTCACGCTGTTTCTCACGCCCATGATGTTCCTCTCGGGCGTGTTTTTTCCGCGCGATCAACTGCCGCCGCTGCTGCGCGTCGTGTCGGACTGGCTGCCCCTGACCAATGCTGTCGAATTGGTCCGACCTCTTTTCATGGACCGCTGGCCCGACACGCCACTGCGCCATCTGGCCGTGCTGGCGGCCTATGCCGTGGTGGCTTTCTCGCTGGCCCTGGTCCTGACGCGCCGGCGCTTTCGAAGCTGAAGCGGCTGCAGGGGAGACAATCCCCCCATGGCCGATCCTTCGCATCCCTACGACACCCTCACACCCGATGCGGTGCTCGGCGCCCTGGCGTCCATCGGCCTGTGGGGCGACGGTCGCCTGACCGCCCTGAGCTCCTACGAAAACCGCGTCTACCAAATCCCGCTGGACGAACCCGTGCAAGGCCATGCGCAGGTGGTCGCCAAGTTCTACCGGCCCGGCCGCTGGAGCGACGCCGCCATCCGCGAGGAACACACCTTTGCCGCCGAACTCGCGGCGGCCGAAGTGCCCGCCGTGCCGCCTCTGGTGATCCAGGGACACAGCCTGCATCACCATGATGGCTTCGCCTTCAGCGTGAGCCCGCGCCGTGGCGGGCGTGCCCCCGAGCTGGACGACGCCGAGGTACTCGAGTGGATCGGACGCTTTCTCGCGCGCATTCACGCAGTGGGCCAGACGCGGCCCTTCACCCACCGCCCCACCCTGGACATCGCCAGCTTCGCTATCGAGCCACGCGACTGGCTGCTGACGCACCACACGATTCCGATGGATGTCGCCTCACGCTGGGAGCGTCTGTGCAATGACGCCATCGCCGTCATCGCCCAGCACTTGAGCGCCTTCAAGCCGCAGCACCTGCGTCTGCATGGCGATTGCCACCCCGGCAACATCCTGTGGACACCCGACGAGGGCCCGCACTTCGTCGACCTCGACGATGCCCGCATGGGGCCGGCGGTTCAAGACCTGTGGATGCTGCTCTCGGGCGACCGCGCGCAGCGCCAGCGCCAACTGGGCGCGCTGGTCGACGGCTACGAGCAGTTTCGCGAATTCGATCGGCGCGAACTCGCGCTGATCGAGCCTTTGCGCACCCTGCGCCTGATCCACTACAGCGCCTGGCTGGCCCGACGCTGGGACGACCCGGCGTTTCCGCGGGCCTTCCCGTGGTTTGGCAGCAGCGACTACTGGAAGGAGCAGATCCTCATGCTCGAGGAACAGCTCGAGGCCATGGACGAAGCGCCGCTGGTAGCCTGAGCGCTCGCGCTCACACCAGCAGCGCGTTCACCCGCTTCACATACGCCGCCGGGTCTTCGGGCAGGCCGCCTTCGGCCAGCAGCGCCTGGTCAAACAGGATGTGGGCCAGGTCATGGAAATGCACTGAGCCCTCGAGCTTCTTGACCAGCGCGTGCTCCGGGTTCACCTCCAGCACCGGCTTGGTCTCGGGCGCGGCCTGACCCGCCTGTTTGAGCATGCGCGCCAGCTGCAGGCTCATGCCGCCGTCGCTCACCACCAGGCAGGCCGGTGAATCGACGAGGCGGGTGGTCGCGCGCACGTCTTGGGCGCGGTCCTTCAGGGCTTCCTTCAGGCGCGCCAACACTGGCTTGAAGGTCTCGGCCGCTTCTTCGGCCGCTTTCTTCTCGGCCTCGTCCTGCAGCTTGCCCAGATCGAAGGCACCCTTGGCCACCGACTGCATGGGCGTGCCATCAAACTCCGGCAGGAAATTCAGTGCCCATTCGTCGACACGGTCCGCCATCAGCAGCACCTCGATGCCCTTTTTGCGAAACACCTCCAGCTGCGGGCTGTTCTTGGCGGCTGCCAGCGTATCGGCGGTGATGTAGAAAATCGCCTCCTGGCCTTCCTTCATGCGGGCCTTGTAGTCGGCCAGCGAGACACTGACCGTATCGTGCGTGGTGGATGCAAACCGCAGCAGCTTGGCCAGTCGCTCGCGGTTGGTGTGGTCCTCGCCCAGGCCCTCCTTGAGCACCGCGCCGAACTCGGCGTAAAACTTGGCGTACTTGCCCTTGTCTTCTTCAGACGCGGCTTCGTCTTTTTCCAGCTTGGCCAGATCCTCGAGCATCGAGAGCACACGCTTGGTACTGCCCTCGCGGATCGCGCGCACATCGCGGCTTTCCTGCAGCAGCTCGCGGCTCACGTTTAGGGGCAGGTCGGCCGAGTCGATCACGCCCTTGACGAAGCGCAGGTACACCGGCATCAGCGCCTCGGCATCGTCCATGATGAACACGCGCTTGACGTACAGCTTCACGCCCGCCTTCTTGTCGCGGTTCCACAGGTCAAAGGGCGCCTGCGTCGGGAGATACAGCAGCTGCACGTACTCGGTCGCGCCCTCCACGCGGTTATGCGCCCAGGCCAGCGGCGCTTCGTGGTCGTGGCTGATCTGCTTGTAGAACTCCTGGTATTGCTCGGTCGTGATGTCTTTCTTGGCGCGGCTCCACAGCGCGCTGGCCTGGTTGACGGTTTCCCATTCGTCGGTCAACACCATCTCGCCGGGCTGGTTGTCGGCGCCCTCTTTCCATTCCTCCTTGCGCATGCAAATGGGCAGCGCGATGTGATCGGAGTATTTGGCAATGATGGACTTGAGCTTCCAGGTGGACAGGTAGTCCTCGGCGTCGTCGCGCAGATGCAGGATGACGCTGGTGCCCCGCTCGGCGCGGGTGATGGCCTCCACCTCGAAATCGCCGCTGCCGCCGCTGGCCCAGCGCACGCCCTGCTCGGGCGGCAGACCCGCGCGGCGTGATTCGACCGTGATGCGATCGGCCACGATGAAGCCCGAATAAAAGCCCACGCCGAACTGCCCGATCAACTGCCCCTGCTCGGTGGCCGTAGCCTTGTGCTCGCCCGAGAGGCGACTCATGAAATCGCGCGTGCCGCTCTTGGCGATGGTGCCCAGATGGTCCACCGCCTCTTGCTGCGACAAACCGATGCCGTTGTCGGTGATGGTGAGGGTGCGCGCTGCCTTGTCGAAGGCCACCTTCACTTGCAGCGTGGGCTGGTCTTCGTAGAGGGCGCTGTTGTCCAGGGCCTCGAAGCGCAGCTTGTCGCAGGCGTCCGAGGCGTTGGACACCAGCTCGCGCAGGAAGATTTCCTTGTTGGAGTAGAGAGAGTGGGTGACCAGGTGCAGCAGCTGGGCCACTTCGGCCTGGAAGGAAAGCGTTTGTTTGGAAGACATGGCGAGGAAAAAAAGGAAGCCTTGGAAGTGCGCTCAAGCTGAGGGCGTTGCCACTACTTTCAAGCGCAGCGGCCCTCAGGAACTCGTCAGCCAGCCAGCCACTCGCCTTCGATACTTCTTTGGATGTACAGCAAGTGGGCCATGCCCGCGAACCTGTGCCCCCTCCATCCCCCCGTCTCACACCCTGAGGAGCTTCAACCATGACTCTCACCCGCATGCTGCCCGTCCTCGTTGCTTGCCTGTGCGCCGCCGCCCAGGCCCAGACCGCCCTCGACACCAAAACCGCCCTCGTCACCGCCCAGGTTCTAGACACCTGCAAGTTCACCAACCCCACCACCAGCCTTCAACTGAGCGTGGGCAGCCTGGATCCCTCCTCGGTCGTCGCGCGCAGCGCTACCGTGGTCTCCAACCTCAGCTGCACCAATGGCTTCGCCTTCCAGATCGGCGTGGCCGGACAGACCCCCGCGCTCAGCCCGACCTCCACCCTCGCACGACAGCTCACCCACCGAACCGATGCCACCCAAACCCTGGGCTACACGCTCAGCGTGGCGCTCCCCAACGGCACCACCGGCAAGGGATTCAGCCCGGGCAATGAGCTCGCCCTGCACTTGACCGCGACCGTGGCGGCCTCCAGCTATCGTGATGTGAAGGGCGGCGACTACGAAGACACGCTGGTGGTCGAACTGCGACCCTGATCCTGGATGACAGGACGGTACGGCCTCACAAGCCTGGCCCTGGTTGCCGCGCTGACCGTCACCCCGCCCACATGGGCCCGGGGCAACAACTGCGTGTTTCGTTCGCCCAGCCAGATCCTGCTGCTCTTCGGCCCTCTCGATCCCAGCCGGGGATTTTCCGTGCAGCAACGCGCCACCGCCGCCCGCAATGAAGACCTTGACGTCGGCGATTGCGCGCCAGGCCAGACGATGACGCTTCGGGTGGAGGGCGGCCAGCATGACGCCGCTGGCCGACCGCGCATGCAGCACGCCCTGCGCCCCAACACCTACCTGCGCTACGCCATACGCATCGCGCCCACCGTCCAACGCGCACCCGGCAACGGCCGCTACATCAGCTTCCAGCTCACTGGAAACATTGAGCCGGCCGACCTCGCGGACGCGCCAGCGGGCGTGTACAGCGACGTGCTGCGTGTGAGCGTCACCCCGTGAGCTGCTTCCCCCGCCATGCCGCCCGCCTTGTTCATCCTGCGTCTGCTGCTGCGCCTGCCCACCCCGGGGCGCCGTCTCGCGCTCGCCGTGCTCGCGGCCCTGACACACATCGGGGTCCATGCAGGCCAGTTCACCGTTCAACCCACCCGACTCGAGCTCGGCGCCCCTCAACGCAGCGGCGCGCTCACCCTGCGCAATGAATCGCCAGCGCCCCTGTCCTTTCGGGTTCAGGGTCTGCGCTGGACACAAGACGACAACGGCCAAGAGCACTATGGCGAAGCCCCCGAGCTCGTGTACTTTCCGCGCCTGCTGACGCTGCCCCCTGGCGAGGCGGCGGTGATCCGCGTCGGTGTGCGCCAGCCGCCTGAAGACATCGAGCGGACCTACCGGCTGTTCATCGAGGAGCTTGCGGCCCCATCCCAGACAGCCCTGGAGGGCGCCCGCGTACGTGTCCTCATGCGCTTCGGTGCTCCGGTGTTCGTGCGGGCCGCTGTGGCGCGGCGCCAACTCGAGCTGACCGACTTCGACCTACATGGCCCGCAGGCGCGCTGGTCGGTGCGCAATCAAGGCACAGGGCATGAAGTGTTCAAAGCAGTCACCCTGCGCGGCATCGGCGCATCGGGCACCGAGGTCTTCCGCCAAGACCTGCTCGCCGAGCGCTACCTCCTGGCGGGCGCCCTGCGCCGCTTCGAAGCCACCGTCCCCGTCGACCTGTGCGGGCAGTTCGCGCGTCTGGCCTTGGTGATCACAACCGAACAGTCCGAGGTCCGCCGCGATCTCGATGTCGGTACACGCCCGTGCCCCTGAGGGCGAGGTCGTGGGCGCTGGCCTGTCTCGCCTTGAGCCAGGTCTTGAGCGTCTGCCACGTGCAGGCGGCAGACGTACCTGCAGACCCTGCCCTGTTCGAACCCGCGATCGTGACGGTCACCGTCAACGACACGCCGCGGGGCGATCTCTTTGTGCAACGCACCGCCTCGGGCAACCTCTGGGTGCGTCGCCAGGATCTACCCTCCCTCGGCCTACAGATCACAGCGCACCCCGCCGCCCAAATCGATGGCATCGAACACATCGCACTGGACCGTGTCAGCGGCCTCGCCCTCGCCCTCGATGAATCCACGCAGACACTCGTCATCACCGCGCCACCCGCCCTGCTGGCGCGCACCGTGATCACGGCCAAGCCGGCACAGCACAGCGTGCCACGCGTGGCCGGCGAAGGCGCTTTCCTGAACTGGGCCATCGAGCAGTCGCAAGAGACGGGCTCCACACGCCCACCCGCCTCGCTCGCCCTGGAAGCCGGCGCGCGTCTGGGCCCCACGCTGCTGCTGTCACGCGGTCAGACCGTGAGCGATGGCCATCACACGCGCTTTGTGCGGCTCATGTCCTCGGTCACACGCGACATGCCCGAGCAGCAGGCGCGCTGGACACTGGGCGACCTGATCACCGGCTCAGACGAATTGAGCCCGGGCGTGGTGCTCGGTGGCCTGTCCTACGCCACGCTGTCGCGCCTGAACCCCTATCAAATCCGTTATCCCCTGGGCACGGTACAAGGCCAGGCCCTGCTCCCCAGCGAGGTCGAGGTCTATGTCGACGGCCAGCGGGTGCGCACCGAGCGCGTGCCCGCCGGCGTGTTCGAGATCCGCGATCTGCGCACGCCGCTGGGCGCGCGCTCCGTGCAGTTGCTGGTGCGCGACGCTTATGGCCGTGTGCAAAGGTTTGACCAGTCGGTGTACGCCAGCCCCCGCCTGCTGGCGCCGGGCCTGCACGATTTCCAGTACGCCGTGGGCGCGGTACGACGGCGTGTGGGTCAGGAGAGCGCGGACTACGGCGCGCCGGTGGTCAGTGCCCGCCACGCATGGGGCGCCACGCCAACTCTGACCTTGGGCCTGCGCGCGGAAGGACGCGAGGGCTTTGCCACGGCCGGAGCATCTGCGGTGTGGCAGGCGGGCTCGCGGGGATTGATCACCGCCGCCTTTGCCGGCAGTCGCGCGGCGCAGGCGCGGGGGCAGACCGGTCTGTTGCGGTACGACTACCAATCCGCCGACTGGGGCCTGGGCCTCACACACCGCGCCGACAGCGCCGGCTACGCCACGCTCGGTGAATCCCTGATCCAGAGCAGTCGCCTGCGCGAGACGCAGCTGCAAGTGAGCCGGCGCGTGGGCGAAGGGCGCTCGGTCTGGCTCAGTCACAGCCGCCTGGCGACTCGCGCGGCATCGCACACAGACCCCGACTGGCCGTTCGCAACACTCGCCCCCGTGCGCAGCACCTCGGTGGGCTTTGCGGCATTCCTGCGACCCTGGGGCGGCAGTCTGCGGATCGCGGCCACCCGCGTGGACGACGAACGCGGCCCGCGGCGCACCCTGCTCACCGCGAGCCTGGTGTTCCTGCTCGATGGCCGCAACCTCCTCGCTACCCAGCTGCGGCGTGACGCCGACAGCAGTGCGGCCTCCGTCCAATGGACCCGCCCGCCGCCGATCGGCGAGGGCTGGGGCTTTGACATTGGCGCGACGCAGGTCAGCGGCACAACCGACACGACCCAGTGGCGCACCGCCGCCCAACGCGAGTCCCGCTGGGTGCGTCTGCGCGCAGACCTCAGCGGCGACACACGCAATGACCAGAACGCACTGCGTGTGTCAGCCGCCGGCGCGTTCACCTTCATCGCAGGCCAGGCCTACCTCAGTCGCCCGGTGGAGGACAGCTACGCGCTGGTCCAGGTCGGCGATCTGCCCGATATCCCGGTCACGGTCAACGGCATGCCCATGGGTCTGACCGACCGGCGTGGCCGACTCTTTGTGCCGCGTATCAGCGCGCATTACGACACGGTGGTGGCCATCGACGCACAGGCGCTGCCCCTAGACCATACCGTCTCGGACGTGCAAAGGCGGGTGGTGCTACCCGAGCGCAGTGGCACCGTGATCCGCTTCGAGACCCGGCGCCTGCGGGCGCTGGCGGCGAAACTGGTCTGGGGAGAACAACCTCTGGCGAGGGCCCGGGTCTGGATCGGCAGCGCCAGTCAGGCCATCGAGACCTTCACCGGCCCACAGGGCGAGCTGTACCTGGAAAATCTCGCACCTGGCGCTCACCACGGCGAGGTCGAGAGCGAGCGGGGACGCTGCCGCTTTGACCTGCAGATGCCGCACCACGACGAGGTGCTGATCGAACTGGGCACGCTGGCCTGCCGGCCAAGCCTCGACGATCAAAAGCGCTCGGAGGGTCCCAGATAACGCCACTGCCCCAGCGGCAGTTGCCCCAGGAGCACGCGGCCGATACGCACGCGCTTGAGGCCCACCACCTTCAGACCCACCAGCTCGCACATGCGCCGGATCTGTCGCTTCTTGCCTTCGGTCAGCACAAAGCGCAGCTGCTCGGGGTTTTGCCAATCCACGCGTGCCGGCTTGAGCGCCTGACCGTCCAGACTCAAACCATGGCGCAGGCGCGCCAAGGCGGCGGGCGGAAACACGCGCTGCACATCGCCCGTCACATCGCCGAAGGTCACCCGCACCAGGTATTCCTTCTCGATGCTCGAGTCCTCGCCTATCAATTGGCGCGCAATGCGTCCGTCCTGCGTGAGGATCAACAGGCCGGTGGAATCAATGTCCAGACGCCCGGCGGGGGCCAGCCCGCGCAGTTGCGAGGGCGCAAAGCGCAGACGCGAAGCATCCCCGCGCCAATGCGTGCGGCCTTGCACCAGGACGACCGCCGGCTCATGGCCATCTTCGGCCTGACCACTGACATAGCCGATCGGCTTGTTCAACAACACCGTGACCTGCTGCGCCTGCTGACCGCGCGCCGCGGGGTCAATGTCGATGCGCGCCTGAGGTCCGACCTGCAGCCCCATCGTGGCCACCTGGCCATCGACCCGCACCCAACCACGCCCGATCCAATCGTCCGCCTCGCGGCGCGAGCACAGGCCCAATTCGGCCATGCGCTTGTTCAGGCGGACGGTGGAAGGGACGGAAGTCTCAGTCATGGGATCTTCGGATTATCGTTTTCCCTTGGTCGAGGCGTCCTGCAAGCCTATATTTCACCCGCTCCCTAGCATCAGCCTCCCGTTCACTCAAGGAGAGCATCCATGGACCGAGCCACCCGCAGCCCCCATCTGGCAAGCCACGACGCCTCCAATGGTCACCCAGAGGCACCGGATAGCACCCCCCCGCCAGCCCGCAACAAAACAGACCTCGTGAAGGTCGGTAAGAACGCCATCGCCAGCGCCGTCGCACTGGGCGGTTGCTTTGGCACCATGACCGCCTTGAACCACGCCGTGCGGGCCACGCCCGCCATGCCCACCCCAATGCGCATCGTTACCGGTCTGCTTCCCTCCGCCAGTGTCTTTGCCACCCCTTGGGTGGAAGATGGCGTACGCCAGACCGTGGGCACCACCGCCACACTGCCCGTGCGGCCCTCGCTCGCACACGATGCGGTGGCCAGCGTCAGCCTCTTTGCGTTCAACGTCGCCTGTGCGCGCAGCGCCTATGTCCCGAAATTCCCGCCCGCCACGCCCGCCGGCATGGCCGTTGGCGTGCTGCAATGCACCGTAGCCTCCCTCATCGCCGGCGGCGCATCCGAGATCACGGCGCAGTGGATGAACGCGGCAGAGGACGACAACGGGCACGCTGCCCCAACGCCCCCGCCGATGACCACCACAGACAAGGCCACCGGCCGGGTCCTCAGCCAAGTGCCGGCGGCCGCCTTGCAAACCGGCATCGCGCTCTCAGGAAAACCATTACCCTCGCGCGCGTCCCTGCTGCCGCTGGGCGCGGTCACAGGCGGATGGGCGTTTCGGCGGGAGCTGGCGCCCCCACTGGGCCTGACCTTCCCGGCCCCGCCGCAGGGCTGGTCCCCAGGTTGAATTTGTCCTGATATCCCTTGGGCCTATCCGGGCGCGATCAGCAGGTGCGCCCGGGTGCTCTACCATACGCGTCTCATTTTCAGGAGCTACTCGATGCGTTCGTTCAAGAAAATCCTCACTTTGGCCGCTCTGGGCGTGGCGTCGATCGGCGCCGCCCAAGCCAGCGACTTCCCGGCCAAGGACAAGTCCATCACCTTCGTCGTGCCCTTCACGGCGGGCGGCCCCACCGACCGCGTGGCCCGCGACCTGGCTGAAGCCATGCGCAAGCACCTGGGCGGCGCGACCATCGTGGTCGACAACGCAGCAGGCGCCGGCGGCTCGATCGGTGCCAACAAGGTGGCCAAGGCCAACGCCGACGGCTACACCCTGCTGGTGCACCACATCGGCATGGCCACCATGCCCACTCTGGTGCGCAACATCCCCTTCAAGGTCGAGGGCGACTTCGAGTACCTGGGCATGATCAATGACGTGCCCATGACCGTGATCTCCCGCCCCACCCTGCCGGCCAACAACTACAAAGAGCTGGTGGGCTGGGTCAACCAGAACAAGGGCAAGATCAACCTGGGCAACGCCGGCATCGGCTCGGCCTCGCACCTGTGCGGTCTGCTGTTCCAGTCGGCCCTGCAAGTGGACATGACGGCCGTTCCGTACAAGGGCACCGCTCCGGCGCTGGCTGACCTGATCGGCGGCCAGATTGACCTGCTGTGCGACCAGACCACCAACACCACCGCGCAGATCGAAGGCAAGAAGGTCAAGGCCTTTGCCGTGACCACGCCCAAGCGCCTGACCACCCCGGCGCTCAAGGACCTGCCCACGCTGGACGAATCCGGTCTGAAGAACTTCCAGGTCACCATCTTCCACGGCCTGTACGCCCCCAAGGGCACGCCGGCCGACGTGCAGAAAAAGCTGAATGACGCACTGAAGGCAGCCCTGAAGGACGCCGAATTCGTCAAGAAGCAAGAAGGCCTGGGCGCTGTGGTCGTGAGCGATCGCCGCACCGAGCCCGCCGAACACAAGAAGTTCGTCGCCGCTGAAATCGCCAAGTGGAGCCCGATCATCAAGGCCGCTGGCGTGTACGCCGACTGAAGTCGTCGTTCTGTCGATACGAGGCCGCCTTCGGGCGGCCTTTTTCATGGGCGCCGCCAGGGGGCCGCCCCTGGCCACCTGCCGTTACCCCTCATAGGCAACCGGTGCAGACGGTGGCAGCATGGGCCCGTTACAGCCTGTTTCAGGAGTTGCGTATGCCCACCGCTTTTCAAAATCGCCGCCGCCAGGTCCTGGCTGCCGCCCTCGGCGCCAGCGTCGCCCCCTTCGCCTTCGCCCAAGGCGCCTGGCCCAACCGGCCGGTGCGCATCGTCGTGCCCTTCCCGCCGGGGGGCACCACCGACATCCTGGCGCGCGCCCTCGCGCCCGAACTCACGCGCGCCTTCGGCCAGTCCTTCGTCGTGGAAAACCGCGCCGGCGCCGGCGGCAACATCGGCGCCGAGATGGTGGCCAAGTCACCCAACGACGGCTACACGCTGCTGATGGGGACCGTGGGCACGCACGGCATCAACCGCGCCCTCTATGACAAGCTGCCCTACGACCCGATCAAGGACTTCGCCCCCGTCTCGATGATGGCGGGCGTCCCCAATGTGATGGTGGTCAATGCCGACAAAGCGCGCGCCCTGGGCATCCAGAACGTCAAGGATTTCATCCGCTACGCCAAGGCCAACCCCGGCCGTCTGAACATGGCCTCCAGCGGAAACGGCACCTCGATCCACCTAGCCGGCGAATTGTTCAAAAGCATGACCGGGACCTTCATGGTGCACTTCCCCTATCGCGGCTCGGGGCCGGCCTTGCTCGACATGCTCTCGGGCAATATGGACGTGATGTTCGACAACCTGCCCTCGTCGATGCCGCATATCCGCTCGGGCAAGCTCAAGGCCCTGGCCGTGACCAGCCTGGAGCGCTCAGTCGCCCTGCCCGATGTGCCCACCGTTGAAGAGGCCGCGGGCCTCAAGGGCTTTGATGCGAGTTCGTGGTTCGGCCTGCTCGCGCCGGCCGGCACGCCCGCCGACATCGTCAACCGCACCCAGCAGGAAGTGGCCAAGGCGCTGGCCACGCCGGCGCTGAAGGAAAAGCTGGCAGCGCAAGGCGCCATTCCCAGTGGCAACACGCCCACAGAGTTTGCGCGCCTGATCGACGCCGAACACCGCAAGTGGGCGCAGGTGGTCAAGACCTCCGGCGCGAAAGTGGACTGAAAACGAGCGGGGCCTCAGACGCCCCAGACAATGTCGGCGCTGGCCTGCTCGCAGCGTCGCAGCATCTCGATCAGCGGCGCGGCGCGATGGCGCAGGGTGATGGCCTCTTGCGTCTGCAGCTCATGGCCATGCCGTCGGGCCTCGTCGGCTTCGGCCTGACGCTGCGCCTCGTCCTGAGTCACAGCGCCCTCGAGCGCCGCGACGGCGGCCGCCATCTGGTGTACCTCGATGATTCCCTGGGCCCCGGGCGTCTTGCCGATGATCTCGAGCATGCGCCGGCCATTGGGCTCGAGCATGATCAGATCGCCACTGGCCTTGGACTTGAACTTGTAAAGCATGGATGCCTCGGTGTGCAGGTGATCGCGGCTGAAAGGATAGTCTGATTGTGCGCCTCGAATGACGCCGGAATCCACCTCGCCGGTCGGCCGTGTGGCCAAGACCTGGTGCAGGGACACCCAACCGCGCTCAAAGGCCATGGCGCAACCCGCCAGGTACAGACGATAGGCCCGCAAGATGCGCGGGGCCGATGCCGCACCCGCACTGGCCACCAGCGCCCGGCTCGCCTCCTGCAGCTTCGCCTCGAGCCGGTCCGACCAGGCCCACAAGGTGCGGGCGTAGTGCGGGCGTAGGTTCTCGACGTCCACCACCTCCAGGCCCGCGTCCGCCTGGTGCTGCATCACCTCCCACGCCGGCAGCAGCTCGCCGCCCGGGAAGATATAGCGCTCGATGAACGCGCTCAGGCCTGGATCGACTTGACCCGGGCAGATGCGCCCCGCGGTGATGCCATGGTTCATCACCAGCCCGCCCGGGCGCAGCAGGCGCTGGATCTTCGTGAAATAAGCGTCCATTTGAGCGCAGCCCACATGCTCGAACATCCCTACCGAGGCGATCTTGTCGTAGGACACGGATTCATCCAGGTCCCGGTAGTCCATCAGATCGATACGCACGCGACCTGTCAGGCCCTGCGCCTCAATCAGGCGGGTCACATGCGCATGCTGGTTGCGTGACAACGTGATGCCCTGCGCCCGCACGCCATAGTGCTGCGCGGCCCACAGCAACAGAGCGCCCCAGCCTGCACCGATATCCAGGAAACGCTCGCCCGGGCGCAGCATCAGCTTGCGGCAAATGTGATCGAGCTTGGCCTCCTGCGCCTGGGCCAGCGTCAGATCGGGCGTGCGGAAATACGCGCACGAATACACACGACGCGGATCCAGCCACAGGGCATAGAAGGCGTCGCCCACGTCGTAATGAAATTGCACCTGGCGCGCATCGTGCGCACGGCTATGGCTCGCCCACGAACGCAGGCGGGCCAGCCCCTGCATCCAGGCGGCCTGCGGCCTGTGTTCGCCCCCGCGCGCCGCACCCGCGTGCGACAACAGACTGGCGGCGGCCTGCATCGCCGGGCGCATCGCACCCTCCAGCGTCACACGGCCCTCGACCACATCGCAGGCCAGCGCACCGATCCGGCCTGCCACCAGCGAGGCCAACGACGACCACTGCGAAAACGCCAGCACCACCTCGGGGTCACGCGCCCCCAGTCGTGTGCCTTCGGGCAGACGCAGGGCCAGCCGCACCGGCAGGCTTTCCATGTGCGGCGCGATCCGTCGAACCAAAGCATCCTTGTAGAGCATGGGGGGCAGACGTAAAGGTGATACGGCTAAAGCGACCGTTTGATTTTGCGCCGCGGAATCACCTCGCCGGTCGACCGCGTTGCCAAAACACAGTGCAAACGCACACAACCGCACTGAAAGGCCAGGGTCCGCTCACATAGGTATCGCGACAGCAAGCCTCTGCCCATAATCAAACGATGCCTGCCTACTCTTTCGAAGCCTTGGACAGCCAGGGGGTCACCCACAAAGGCATCGTCGAGGCCGACAGCATCAAGGCCGCACGTGCGATGGTGCGGTCGCAATCGCTGGTGCCGCTGCAGGTGCGGCCGCTGGCAACGGGCCTGGCCAGCGGCAGCGCCTGGAGCAGCGCCACCTGGCAAGCGCGCCGGGTGTTCTCGGCCACCGGTCTGGCCGTCTGGACCCGTCAACTGGCGGGCTTGGTCGCCGCCGGTCTGCCACTCGAGCGCGCCCTGACCGCACTGGCCGATGAAGCCGAAGACGTACGCCAACACGCACTGGTCGCTGCGCTGCGCGCGGAGGTGAATGCGGGCTCGCCATTTGCCAAGGCCCTGGCGCAACACCCGCGCGAGTTCTCCGATGTCTATCAGGCGGTGGTCGCGGCGGGCGAACACAGCGGTCAACTCGGTGTGGTGCTTGAACGCCTGGCCGACGACCTCGAGGCCAGCCAGGCGCTCAAGGCCCGCTTGGTGGGCGCGGCGCTCTACCCCGCCATCGTCACTCTGGTGGCCATCACGATCGTGATCTTTCTGGTCACCTATGTGGTGCCGCAGGTAGCCGCCGTCTTCGCAGGCAGTCAGCGGGCCCTGCCCTTTCTGACCTCGGCGATGCTGGCGATCAGCGCCGGGGTGCGCGAGGGCGGCCTGTGGATCGCCGCGGCGCTGGCTGCAGGCGTGTTCGCGCTGCGACTGGCGCTGCGCAACCCCGGTTTTCGTGAACGCTTCGATGCCGCATGGCTGCGACTGCCGCTGGTGGGTCGGCTGGCTCGTGGCTACAACGCGGCACGCTTTGCCAGCACGCTGGCCATGCTGGCCGCTGGCGGCGTTCCGATCCTCAAGGCGCTGCAGGCGGCGGGCGAAACCCTGAACAACCGCTCCCTGCGCGCCGACGGCCTGGACATCCTGGTGCTGGTACGCGAAGGCGCGCCGCTGGCCTCGGCCCTGGCCCAGAAAAAGCGATTCCCAGGCCTGCTGGCCATGTTCGCCCGCCTGGGCGAGCAGACCGGGCAGCTGCCCACCATGCTCGATCGCGCGGCCCAGCAGCTATCGGCCGAAGTGCAGCGCCGCGCCCTCACCCTGGCCACGGTGCTTGAGCCCCTGCTGATCGTCACCATGGGGCTGGTGGTCATGCTGATCGTGCTTGCGGTACTCTTGCCCATCATCCAACTCAACCAATGGGTCCGGTAATGGCCTGCGCGCTGACATGAGCGTCTCTCTGGAAAACAAGCTGGTCGTGGCGATCTCCTCGCGTGCGCTGTTCAACTTCGAAGAAGAAAACCGCCTCTTCGAAAGCGGCGACCCCGGCGCCTACATGGCCCTGCAGCTGCAGCGTCTTGACCAGCCCGCGCGCCCCGGCATCGCCTTCTCTCTGATCAAGAAGCTGCTGGCCTTCAACGAGCCCGAGCAGCAGCGGGTCGAGGTGGTGATCCTCTCGCGCAACGACCCGGTCTCGGGCATGCGCATCTTCCGCTCGGGCCATGCCAACGAGATCAAGCTCCAACGCGGCGTGTTCACCCAGGGGCGCTCGCCCTTTCGCTACCTGCGGCCGCTGGGCGCGCATCTGTTCCTGTCGGCCAACGCCGAAGACGTGCGCGAGGCACTCAATGCCGGCTTTCCGGCGGCGCGCGTGCTGACCGAGTCGGTGCTTGCCGGCAACAACTACCCCCAGGAAGTGCGCATCGCCTTTGACGGTGACGCGGTGCTGTTCTCCGACGAAGCCGAGCGCGTCTTCCAGGCCCAGGGCCTGGACGCCTTCCAGCAACACGAATCCAGCAAGGCCGCCCACCCCCTGCCCGAGGGCCCCTTCAAGCCCCTGCTGGCGGCCCTGCACCGCCTGCAACAGGCGGGCATCACCACCCCCTCGGCCAGCCCCATGCGCATACGCACCGCGCTGGTGACAGCGCGCAGTGCGCCGGCCCACGAGCGCGCCATCCGCACGCTGATGGACTGGAACATTCAGGTCGACGAGGCGATGTTCCTGGGTGGCTTACCCAAGGGCGAATTCCTGCGCGAGTTCGAGCCTGATTTTTTCTTCGACGACCAGACCGGCCATGTGAACCACGCCGCCCGGCATGTGCCTGCGGGGCATGTGGCCGGCGGCATCACCAACGCCTGAACGCGCGCAGCGTGCGCTTTCAGGTCGCGGCGCGCGCCTCGCGCCGCGCGATCCAGACGGTCGACGCGCAGATCACCAGCCCCCCGACCACCGTCCACTGGCTCAAGGCATCACCGAAGATCAGCCACCCAATGGCTGCCGCCCAGACCAGGTCGAGAAACTTGATCGACTGCGTGGCCGAGATGTCGGCACTCGCATACGACCGCGTGAGGCAGTAATGCCCGCCCGACCCCAACATGCCGCACACCACGAAGCCACCCCATTGCGCCAGGCTGGGCCACTGCCAGTCGGTCAGCGCGAAGGGCAGACTCAGCAGCGTCACGGTAATCGCTTGCCACAGCACGATCACCGAGGGCCGCTCGTAGCGCGTGAGGGCCTTGGTCATGAGAAAAGACACGGCATAAATCGGCGCTGACATCAGCATCACCAGCAAGTGGATGCCGCCCTCGCCCGTCAGGCGCGGCCCCACCACGATCAACACGCCGGTCATGCCCAGGCCCGCGGCCACCCAGCGTGAGCCCCGCATCGGCTCGGACAGGAACAGCGCCGCGCCCAGCATGATGAAGATCGGTGTGGTGAACCCGATCACGGTGGTGTCGGCCAGCGTGATGTGCGGCACGGCGGCAAACCACACCAGCAGCCCCAGGGTGTGCACCGCTCCCCGCAAAAACTGCCCACGTAGGCTGACCGGTCGCAGATCGGCCAGGCCCGACCGCAGCATCAGGGGCAGCATCACCAGCAGCCCCATCAAATAGCGCAGAAATTGGGTCTGGAACGCGCTCAGCTCGAGGCTCAGCTGGCGCATCAGGGCATTGAGCACCACGAAAATCAGTCCGGACGCCCCTGACCACATCAGCGCCTGGATCGCCGTCGGCCACCGCCCCATCCGCCAGTGCGCGATGGCCGCGCGCCGAAACAGGGGGTGTCGCCGAAACAGGTGCATCACCGCCCGACTATAGGCCCGACCCCGGCCGTGGCCCGGTCAAAAGCGGGACGTCTTGAAACTGGCCAGAAAGCCCGTATCATTAGCACTCGCCGAGGTTGAGTGCTAGCACCCCTCGCGTTCAATCCAAAGTGCTCACCCCGGTGGGCGCTTTTCGATGTCCCTTATCAAGAAGTCCCCTCAAGGAGAACCCATGAAACTTCGTCCCCTCGCCGATCGCGTGATCGTCAAGCGCCTCGAAAACGAGACCAAGACCGCCTCGGGCATCGTCATCCCCGACACCGCCGCCGAAAAGCCCGACCAAGGTGAAGTCCTGGCCGTCGGCCCCGGCCGTAAGAACGACAAGGGCGATCTGGTCGCCATGAACATCAAGGTCGGCGACCGCGTCCTGTTTGGCAAGTACAGCGGCCAGACCGTCAAGGTCGACGGCGACGAGCTGCTGGTCATGAAGGAAGATGACCTGTTCGCAGTGGTTGAAAAGTGAGCGCGTAAGCGATCACTTTCGTCGCAGGCTAACTTGGCAAAGCCAAGTTAAGGGCCGCAGGCCCGGCCGCAGACAAAAACCTCTTCACTTTTAACTGAATTCGGAGTCAATCAAATGGCAGCAAAAGACGTAATTTTCGGCGGCGACGCCCGCGCCCGCATGGTCGAAGGCGTGAACATCCTGGCCAACGCGGTCAAGGTCACCCTGGGCCCCAAGGGCCGTAACGTGGTGCTCGAGCGCTCCTTCGGCGCCCCCACCGTGACCAAGGACGGTGTGTCCGTGGCCAAGGAAATCGAGCTCAAAGACAAGCTGCAGAACATGGGCGCCCAGATGGTCAAGGAAGTCGCTTCCAAGACCTCGGACAACGCTGGCGACGGCACCACCACCGCCACCGTGCTGGCCCAGGCCATCGTGCGCGAAGGCATGAAGTACGTGGCCGCCGGCATGAACCCCATGGACCTCAAGCGTGGCATCGACAAGGCCGTCCTGGCCCTGACCGAGCAGCTCAAGAAGGCTTCCAAGCCCACCACCACCTCCAAAGAGATCGCCCAAGTCGGCTCCATCTCCGCGAACAGCGATGAGTCCATCGGCAAGATCATTGCCGATGCCATGGACAAGGTCGGCAAAGAAGGTGTGATCACCGTGGAAGACGGCAAGTCGCTGCAAAACGAACTCGACGTCGTCGAAGGCATGCAGTTCGACCGCGGCTACCTGTCCCCTTACTTCATCAACAACCCCGAGAAGCAGTCCGCTATCCTGGACAACCCCTTTGTTCTGCTCTACGACAAGAAGATCAGCAACATCCGTGACCTGCTGCCCACCCTGGAGCAAGTCGCCAAGTCGGGCCGTCCGCTGCTGATCATCGCGGAAGAAGTCGAAGGCGAAGCCCTGGCGACCCTGGTGGTCAACACCATCCGCGGCATCCTGAAGGTTGTGGCCGTCAAGGCCCCCGGCTTCGGTGACCGTCGCAAGGCCATGCTGGAAGACATCGCCATCCTGACCGGCGGCAAAGTGATCGCCGAAGAAGTCGGCATGTCCCTCGAGAAGGTCGCTCTGACCGACCTGGGCCAGGCCAAGCGCATCGAAGTGGGCAAGGAAAACACCATCATCATCGACGGCGCCGGTGCGGCCGCTGACATCGAAGCGCGCGTCAAGCAAGTGCGTGTGCAGATCGAAGAAGCCACCTCCGACTACGACCGCGAGAAGCTGCAAGAGCGCGTGGCCAAGCTGGCCGGCGGTGTGGCCGTCATCAAGGTCGGTGCTGCCACCGAAGTCGAGATGAAGGAAAAGAAAGCCCGCGTGGAAGACGCCCTGCACGCCACCCGCGCTGCGGTGGAAGAAGGCATCGTGGCTGGCGGCGGCGTGGCCCTGCTGCGTGCCAAGCAAGCCGCTGGCGCCATCAAGGGTGACAACGCTGACCAAGACGCCGGCATCAAGCTGGTGCTGCGCGCCATTGAAGCGCCCCTGCGCGAGATCGTCTACAACGCCGGTGGCGAAGCCTCCGTCGTCGTGAACGCCGTGCTGGCCGGCAAGGGCAACTACGGCTTCAACGCCGCCAACGACACCTACGGCGACATGATCGAGATGGGCATTCTGGATCCGACCAAAGTGACCCGCACCGCGCTGCAAAACGCCGCGTCCGTCGCGTCCCTGATGCTGACCACCGAGTGCATGGTCGCCGAGGCCCCCAAGGAAGAAGCCGGTGCCGGCGGCATGCCTGGCGGCATGGGTGGCATGGGCGGTATGGGTGGCATGGGCGATATGGGCATGTAAGCCCACGCCGTGCCAGACAGGCACGCCAAGCAAAAGGCCGGGGAGACCCGGCCTTTTTTGTGTGTCAACGCAAAGAATAAATAGTCATAAATAACTAAAATCCAGCCTTCGCTCGGAATGCGCGCGACAAAACTACCCTCAAGGGGTATTCAAAAACACCCTTTGAGGGTATCCTCGAATGAAGCAACGACCGACCTACGAGTTGCGACTCATCCAGGCCATGGTGAAGGCTCAGGGGCTGTCGGCGTTCACATCGCAGGCCCTCCGCACGGGGCAAGACGAGCTGGGAATGACGAGCACGGAAATGATCGACCTGGTGATGTCGCGCAACGACACCACCTGCTACAAGACGATGCCCTCCACGATCTATCCCGGCCAAATGCAAGACGTCTATCACTGGCCCACACCGACCGGCAAGATGGCATACGTCAAGTTCTCGCTGGGCCCCCGCGGGAAAGTGGTTGTGTCATTCAAGGAGAAGTGAGATGAACCCCCGGCAATCAGCGCCTGAAGTGTGCAGGGAATGTGGCGCCTCAGCCCCAGCATACGAAACGCGCGACGTCGAGGTCGTACGGCGCGGCCTGAAAGCCGTCGTTCCCGCCGTCAGCGGCTGGTTTTGCAGCCACTGCGATGAAATCGAGTTCGATGAATCTACAGACTCCCTTCAGCGATGGGCTGCTGCAGGCGATGCCTTGGTGATGCGTGACCGAGAGCGTGCCAAGCGCCTGGGGGAGCACCTGCGTCGCCAGCGCCAGCAACTGAAGCTCACGCAGATGGATGCCTCCATCCTGGCCGGGGGCGGACACAACGCGTTCTCTCGCTACGAAACAGGTTCGACGATGCCTGTGGCTGCCGTCACAACGCTTTTCGGTCTGCTCGAGAGACATCCTGAACTGGTCGATGAGGCGCGTGCGCTCGCACGGCAAGTCCAGACTGAATTTCGTATCGACGAGAGCACGACGTCAAGACGCGCCTGAGGCCCGTAGGGCGTCCGTCACATCCGACCGCGAACAATCCCCAGTAGACCCGCCGTCGAAGCGTCCAACCCGCGCACATCGCCGGTATCCAGACGCTGGCCTATGTCCTGGGCCAGCACCTTGCCCAGCTCCACGCCCCATTGGTCAAAGCTGTTGATCCCCCACAGCGCGCCGCTGCAGAACACGCGGTGCTCCTGCAAGGCCACCAAGGCGCCGAGGCTGGCGGGATCGAGGCGATCGAGCAGCAGCAGGGTGCTGGGGCGGTTGCCCGGGAAGTGGCGGTGGCCCGCCGCATCGGGCCGACCCTGCATCAACGCCTGTCCCTGGGCCAGCACATTGGCCAGTAGCTGCGCCTGATGCCCCGGCAGGTCGTGCGCGGCCTCGCGCACGGCAATGAACTCCACTGGCACCACATCGCTGCCTTGGTGGATCATCTGGAAATACGCGTGTTGGCCGTTGGTGCCCGGCTCGCCCCATAGCACCGGCGCGGTGGCATAGGGCAGCGTGCGGCCCGCGCGGTCCACGCGCTTGCCATTGCTTTCCATCTCGAGCTGCTGCAAATGGGCCGGCAGACGCGCCAGACCGCTGTGATAGGCCGTGATGCAGCGGCTGCTCAGGCCGTGGAAGTTGCGATACCAGACATCGAGCAGCGCCAGGCGCACCGGCAGGTTGGATTCGAGGGGCGCCGTCGCGAAGTGGGCGTCCATCGCGTGGGCGCCAGCCAACAGATCACGGAAATTGCGCGCGCCCACCGCGATGGCAATCGGCAAACCAATCGCCGACCACAGCGAATAACGCCCGCCCACCCAGTCCCAGAAACCGAAGGTGGTGGTGATGCCAAAGGCGCGTGCCGCCGCGACGTTGGAGGTGAGCGCTGCAAAGTGACGCGCCACATCGACGCCGCCCCGCGCCTCGAACCAGGCACGCGCCGAATGCGCGTTGGTCATGGTCTCCAGCGTGGTGAAGGTCTTGGAGGCGATCAGGAACAGCGTGCGCGCCGGATCCAGATCGCGCAGCACGCCATCGAGTTCGTGGCCATCGACGTTGGAGACGAAATGCAGGCGCCGCCCACTCGACGCATAAGCCGCCAGCGCGCGCACCGCCATCTGCGGCCCGAGGTCAGACCCACCGATACCGATATGAACGATGTCGGTGTAGGCAGCATCGGCGCGCACCCGCTCGGCGTAATCGAGCATGGCGTCCAGCGTGGCCTGCACCTGGGCCCGCTGCTCGGACAAGGCCGCAAGCCCCTGTGGCGCCCACTGCGCGCCCGAGACCGGATACCGCAGCAGGTAATGCAACACCGCGCGGTCTTCGGTGGTGTTGATCGCGTCACCGCGAATCAGGGCGTCGCGCTGCGCGGGCAGTGCGCACTGGCGGGCCAAATCGAACAACAAGGCCTGCGACGCAGCGTCGATCAAGCCCTTGGAAAGGTCGGCAAACAGATGCGGCGCGCGCTGGCTGAAGGCGGCGAAGCGGCCTGCATCGTCGGCAAACGCCTGTCGCAGGTCGAAGCTGCAGCCGCTTTGCGCATAGTGCGCATGCAAGGCCTGCCAGGCCGGGACCTCGTCACAGCGCACAAACGTGGCAGACGATGACGGCAGGTCGGTCGCCATGTCAGACCGCCTTCATCAGGTCTTCGAGCTTGCGCGCGTCGACCACAAAGGCGCGGATACCCTCGGCCAGTTTCTCGGTGGCCATGGCGTCTTCATTGAGTGCAAAGCGGAAACCTGCCTCGTCAAATCGCACTTCGGCGATATCGAGCGTGCGCGCCTGCGCCGGGTCGAGTGCACGCGAGACGGCCTGGTCTTGGGCCATCAACTGCGCCAGCAAGTCAGGGCTGATGGTGAGCAGGTCACAACCGGCCAGGGCCAGCACCTGGCCGATGTTGCGAAAGCTCGCACCCATCACCTCGGTGGCGATGCCGTGGCGCTTGTAGTACTGGTAGATCTGGCGCACGGAGCGCACGCCGGGGTCGTTCGTACCCGCATTCGCGGCTTCGTCCCACTGCGCGCCGGCGAATTTCTTGTACCAGTCGTAGATGCGACCTACGAAAGGCGAGATCAGTTGCACCCGGGCCTGCCCGCAAGCCACGGCCTGGACGAACGAGAACAGCAAGGTGAGGTTGGTGCGGATGCCCGCTTGCTCCAGGCGCGCGGCGGCCTGGATGCCCTCCCAGGTGGCGGCGATCTTGATCAGGACGCGCTCGCGCGGCACGCCCTCGGCCTGGTACAGCGCGATGATCCGCTCGGCCCGCGCCGTGGTGGCCGCAGTGTCAAAGCTCAAACGGGCATCGACCTCGGTGGACACGCGACCTGGCACATGCCGCAGGATCTCAACGCCAAAACGCACCAGCAGGCGGTCCACCACCTCGTCCAGCGGCTGCTGGCGAAAGCGCTCGACGGTCTGCTGCAACAAAGGCGCGTACTCCGGCTTTTGAACGGCCTTGAGAATCAGGGACGGATTGGTGGTGGCGTCCTGGGGGCGAAACTGCGCGAGCTGGTGGAAGTCGCCCGTGTCGGCCACCACGGTGGTGAACTGCTTGAGCGCGTCGAGTGAAGTCATGGCTGAATTATCGGGGGCTCGGCCCCGACAGGGCGCTCACCCGATGGAAACTTCTGCATGAAATCCCACTACATTCCGACCCAGGATCCCTCATGAGTTTTGACCTTGTCCTTTTCGGCGGCACCGGCGACCTGGCCTGGCGCAAGCTCATGCCCGCCCTGTTCCAGGCTTTTCGCCATGGCAGCCTGCCCGCGGGCGGGCGGATCATCGGCGTGGCGCGCGATGCGCTGAGCGATGCGCAATACCGTGACTGGATCCGGGCCCGCTTCGAGCAGGTCGAGGGCGCCAAGCGCCCCAGCGCCGAGGAGTTCGACCGCTTCGCGGCCCTCCTGACCTATGTGCGCATGGACCTGTCGCAGCCCGCCGACTACGCGCGCCTGGGGCAGGCGCTGGCGCAGCGCCAGGCCGACACCGTGGTCATGTACCTGGCCACCGCGCCTGCGCTGTTCACGACTGTGTGCGAGCAGCTCGGGGCCGCAGGCCTGAACACCCCACGCACGCGCCTGGTACTGGAAAAACCGCTGGGGCATGACCTGGCCTCGAACCGCGCGATCAACGACGCCGTGCGCCGCGTGCTGTCCGAGCGGCAGGTGTTTCGCATCGACCACTACCTGGGCAAGCCGGCCGTCCAGAACCTCTTCGCCCTGCGCTTTGGCAATGCCTTGTTCGAGCCCCTGTGGCGGCGCGAGCACATCGACCACATCCAGATCACCATCGCCGAAGACCTGGGCGTGGAGCGGCGCGGCGCCTTCTACGACAGCACGGGCGCGCTGCGTGACATGGTGCAAAACCATGCCTTGCAGCTGCTATGTGCCTTGGCCATGGAGCCGCCGATCAACGCGCATGCCGACGCCATTCGCGACGAGAAGCTCAAGGTGCTGCGCTCGCTGCAGCCCTGGACACCTCAGACCCTGGAGCAGCATGCGGTCCGCGGTCAATACGCCGCGGGGCGCGTGGGTGGCGAAGCGGTGGCGGGCTACTTGCAAGAGCCGGGGGTGTCAACCGAGAGCACCACCGAGACCTTCGTGGCCCTGCGCGCCGAGATCGCTAACTGGCGCTGGGCCGGCGTGCCCTTCTACATCCGCACCGGCAAGCGCCTCGCGGCGCGTGATGCGCACATCGTGGTGAACTTTCGCCCCGCGCCGCATGCGATCTTTGACACGCCCATGGACGCCGCCAACCGCCTGGTGATTCACCTGCAACCGCGCGACGGACTGGCACTGCACCTGCTGGCGCAGGGCCAAGACAACCGGCAGGCATCGCGCGCCGCCGCCCACACACTCACCCCCGTCCAGCTGGATCTGGACTTCGACAAGCGCTTTGGCACCGAGCGTGTCGGCGCCTATGAGCGCTTGCTGCTGGATGTGATCGACGGGCGCCTGAACCTGTTTGTGCGCAGCGACGAACAGGAAGAAGCCTGGCGTTGGGTCGAGCCGCTGCTGCATCACTGGCAGGGCCACGGGCGGGGTTTGCGCACGTATGCCGCTGGCACCTGGGGCCCTGACGCCTCAAACGCCATGATCGCGCGCGGCGGGCACTGTTGGAGTGAGGCGCGCTAAGGCGCAGAGGAGAGCTGCACCGCCCCATACCAGGCGCGCGTCACCGATCGGGTGTTGTCGCTGTCGGTCATGATCGCCACGCCGCGCAGCGCGCCGGGCGGCTCGCCAAAGGCACGCTCGTAATCGGCGCGCACATCGCGCTGGTAATCCAGCCAGCGCCCGAGGTTGGTCGCGCCGGACTCCACCACCACCTTGCGGATGCGGCTGGTACGCGGATTCGTGATCACCTCGCCCGGCGCGCGGCGGTTGCACCACACGTACATCAGCGTGGCGTAGGGCATCTCCTCGCCGGTCAGCGTGCGCGCGAGCTCGGACATCATCGATTCGGCCGGCGTGAAGCGAGAGCGATCGCCATCGAACACCAGCACGATGCGCGCGGGCGAATCGTCCAGATCGCGGCGGGACATATCGGCTTGCTCAATCAGCTGCGGCACCATCCAGGAAAAGCGCACAGCGCCCAAGGCCTCAGGCGGCACATCCAGGCGCAGCCGCTTCATGCTGACCGACGCGCGGGCGACGGCCATCACGGCATCGCGGCCCTCCTTGTGCACGTGCACGAACTGGGTACGGGCCTTGCCCGGAAAGTTCAGAACCTCCCAGCCGGGCGCTGCCGGGCTGCTGCTGGACTGCGAGCTGCTCTCCGCCTCGGGAGAAGCCGCGTGGGGCGCTGGCCCCGAGGCGCAACCGGCCAGACCCGCCGCAACCATCGCAGCGGCGAACCAGGCAGGGAGGGAGGCGAATCGGAACATCATGATTCAGGGTCCGCGCGATGGTAAGGCATCACCCCCAACTCGCTCTACCGCACAAACCCAACATGCCCATCGGCAGTTCGATACACGCCTCTGGGCAATTTCAGAGCCGCCGCCTCAGAAAACATCTTTTTACAAATCAAGCACTTAGCGTGACGGCGCGCGCTCGTCCTCTCTCGGCTGAGTTTGAAACACCCCGGGGGGTTTAATCCTCGCCAGAAAAAAGCCTCCGGACCTTGCGATCCGGAGGCTGAATCCACCAAAGAGGAGGTGGAGGAGACAATCTGTGCATGCCAAGCTGCCGGGGCGAACTCGCTATGCTCCGGCCCAGTATAGCGCGATCCCTGCTGCATCGCAGCAAGGTTGACGCGGATACAACAGAACAGACGCCGCCGGCCCCTGCCGCGGCACACCCGAACCAGGAGTGAGTGATGGATTGCACAGTGAGTTGGACGGGCGCCACAGGCGCGCGCTCGGGTATGGGTTTCATCGCCGAGACCGGCAGTGGCCATGTGCTGATGATGGACGGCGCGCCCGATGCGGCCAAGCCCGAGAACGGCGGCCAGAACCTGGCGCCGCGCCCCATGGAGACCGTGCTGGCCGGCACCGGGGGGTGCACCGCCTACGACGTGGTCCTGATCCTCAAACGCGGCCGCCACGATGTGCGGGGTTGCTCGGTGAAACTCACCTCCGAGCGCGCCGAGACCGACCCCAAGGTGTTCGTGAAGGTGCACATGCATTTTTCCGTCACGGGCAAGGGCATCCCGGCCGCCGCCGTGGAGCGCGCCATTGCCATGAGCCACGAAAAATACTGCTCGGCCAGCATCATGCTGGGCAAGACCGCCGCCATCACCACCAGCTTCGAGCTGGCCGAGGCCTGAGCCTGCGCGTCAGATGTAGTGGGCCGTGGTCGTCATGACCTTGGCCGCTGCGCGCATAAGGCCCTTGACGGGCTCAGGCAAGGGCGCGGCGCCCGCAGCCAACGCTTCGTTGGCGTGAGCGGCTTCATCGGCCTTCATTTGCGTGACGATGGCGCGTGAAGCGTGGTCGTCGGCGGGTAGGCGCTCCAGGTGGCTGTCCAGGTGGGCTTCCACCTGGCGCTCGGTCTCGACGACAAAGCCCAGGCTCACCGGATCACCCAAGCGCCCGGCCACCAAGCCCAGGCCAAAGGCACCGGCGTACCACAGCGGATTGAGCAAAGACGGGCGGCTGCCCATGTCCTGCAGGCGCTGGTGGGTCCAGGCCAGATGGTCGGTTTCCTCTCGGGCCGCGGCCTCGAACTGGTGCCGCAGCTTCGGATCGCGCGTGCCCAGGGCCTGCGCGGTGTACAGCGCCTGCGCGCAGACCTCGCCCACGTGATTGACCCGCATCAGGGCCGCCGCTTCACGCCGGTCCGCCGCTGCACGGGGCACGTCAGTGGTGTTGCCACCCGGGTTGGGGCGGCTGGCGCGCGGCGTGGCGAAGAGGGTGCGCAAGGCGCTGTCGAGGGCTCCGATGAGGGCATCCATAGTCGAAGCAGTTTACGCCTGCACCGCTCGGTCACTTGAGGGGAGGCGAGAAACCAAATGAATACCAAACAACTCATCCATCCGATGGCTCGAAAAGAACGGCTGGGCAGGGGCTGTTGTCCCTGTGCAACGGAACAACCTCACAACGCGCAAATCCTTTGCGTGCGAAAAGTCCCTCTGCTTCAATAGCGGCAACTTCCGTAATGGAGGTCGGCCCCGGGGCTCGGTTGACTGTCGGTATCCAATCCAAACGCACCGGCGCCTCTTGTTTAACCTTGGAGAAACTTGCATGAAAAAAACCCTAGTTGCTTTGGCTGCTTTGGCCGCCACCGGCGCTTTCGCTCAGTCCACCGTCACCCTGTCGGGCAACCTCGACTTCGCGGCTGCCACCATCTCCGGCACCCAAACCCTCGCCCAAGGCTCCACCGTGAGCACCGGCGTGGGCACCGCCTCCACCAGCGTGATCAACCTGGTTGCTGAAGAGACCGTCACCGGCGGCTTCAAGATCACCGCCAAGTACGGCCTGGATCCCCGTGGTCTGGCCAATGATTCGCTGGCTGTGACCAACAACACCACGTCCGCCGTCACCGCGGGCGAACGTGCTGCAGCGCCTGCCAACACCACCACCGGTCTGGCACGCGACGAAGCCTTCATCGGCATCTCCGGTGGCTTCGGCAACCTGCGCCTGGGCGCCCCCAACTCCATCGGCCTGAACAGCTTCCAAGTCGCTTCGCCCCTGGGCACCGGCGTGGGCTCTGGCTACACCGGCGGCAGCACGGCAGCCACCATGACGAACTCGTTCGTGCAGACCCGTTACAGCCGCTCGGTGCGCTATGACAGCCCCAGCTTCAACGGCATCACCCTGTCGGCCCTCTACGCCCCCGGCAACGACGCAGCTGTCCTGCGCGTCAGCAACGTCGCCGCGGCCGTCTTGATCCCCAACGCGCGTCAAGCAACCGAGTTCGGTCTGCGCTACGCTGCCGGCCCGATGACGGTGTCTTACGCCTATGTGGCACAAGGCGCTCAGTCGAACCCCACCGGCTGGTACTCTGGCACCGCCCAAACCCTGGACAAGACCGCGGTCAGCATGCTGAACGCCAGCTACGTGATGGGCAACACCGCCCTGTCCGCCGGCTGGAACAATGGCGACCGCCTGGCCAGCTTCGGCGCCACCGACGCCACCGCCGTGGACACCAACGGCTATCGCCTGGGTATCCGTCACACCATGGGCAACATCGACCTGGGGGCTTCCTACACCCGCCAAACCGCCAACTCGGGCGGCACGACCTCGGCCCGTTCCGACGTCACTGCCAAGGTGACCGGTCTGCGTGCTGACTACAACTTCAGCAAGACCGCTGCCGCTTACGTGGGCTACGAGAACTGGGACACCGGCGCTGCTTACTCTGAAGCCGCTGTCGCCTCCGCTCTGACCACCGGCACCCGCAAGATCGTCTCGATCGGTCTGCGTAAGTCCTTCTAATTTCATGCTGGCGAGAGCCAGCTGAGATCTAGAACAGAAAAACCCCGCTGTGGAAACACAGCGGGGTTTTTTATGGTGAAGGCGCATCAGCGATGCACATAAAAAAACCCACCGTGTTTCCACGGTGGGTTTTTTGTCTTCAAGTCTCAAGCTGTCTGACGACAGCGTGGGATTAGAAGGACTTGCGCAGACCCATCGAGACGATCTTGCGGGTGCCGCTCGTCAGTGTGCTGGCGTAAGCCGTGCCGGTGTCCCAGTTCTCGTAGCCGACGTAAGCGGCAGCGGTCTTGCTGAAGTTGTAGTCAGCACGCAGGCCGGTCACCTTCGACTTGACCTCAGCACCGCTGGCGCCAGAACCGGCGTTTTGCTGGGTGTAGGAGGCCATCAGGCCGATGTTGCCCATGGTGTGACGGATACCCATGCGGTAGCCGTCGGTGCTCACGGCGGCACCCGCAGCGGTACCGCTGGTGGAAGTGCCGGCAGCCAGACGGTCACCGTTGTTCCAGCCGGCGGACAGGGTGGTGGCGCCCATCGTGTAGCTCGCGTTCACCATGTTGATCGCGGTCTTGTCGAGAGTCGCAGCCGTGCCAGAGTACCGGTGGGGTTCGCCTGAGTGTCTTGTGCCACATAGGCGTAGGACACCGTCAGCGGGCCTGCGGCGTAGCGCACGCCGACTTCGCTCGCCCTGCGGGCGTTCTGGACCAGGAATGCGACACCAGCGTTGCTGGTGACCACGGCTGCACTGTCACTGCCCGGTGCATACAGGGCCGACACGGTGATGCCATTGAAGCTGGGGCTGTCATAGCGCACCGAGCGGTTGTAGCGGGTCTGCACGAACGAGTTGGTCATCGTGGCTGCCGTGCTGCCGCCGGTGTAGCCAGAGCCCACGCCGGTGCCCAGGGGCGAAGCGACTTGGAAGCTGTTCAGGCCGATGGAGTTGGGCGAGCCCAGGCGCAGGTTACCGAAGCCGCCAGAGATGCCGACGAAGACCTCGTCGCGTCCCAGACCGGTGGCGGTGTTGCCGGGAGCAGCCATCAACGAGGTGGTGGTGGCGCCCGGGTTCACATAGTTCGTGGTGGTGTTGGTCACACCCAGGCCGTCGTTGGCCAGCAAACGGGGATCCAGGCCGTACTTGGCGGTGATCTTGAAGCCGCCGGTGACGGTCTCTTCAGCGATCAGGTTGATCACGCTGGTGGACGAAGTGCCCGCGGTGGTGCTCACGGTGGAGCCGTTGGCCATCGTCTGGGTGCCGCTGATGTTCGCAGCTGCGAAGTCCAGGTTACCCGACAGGGTCAACGGAAGATTGAGCGAAAGCACTAGTGGCTGCAAGGGCAGCCAAAGCAGCTACCCTTCTTCATATAAATTTTTCGTAAAAAATCCAAAGAGTGATGATTTAGAAATTAAATTGATCTAAACAATAATTTATTTGTTCTATACCACTTTTTAACGAACTGGTCGCCCACGCTCCCTCAGGCACGTAAAAAAGCCCGCCGTGTCCCCATCGGCGGGCCCCATGGCGGCATCCCTGCGCTTAAGCCGGCGCCGGCAACACCTGCCTGCGGCTTTGCAGCATTCCCACATTCATCTCGCCGCTGAGCGCTGAGGCATAAAAGCGCTCGATCATGTTGACGCTGGTGCGCGCGTTGCGCGCCAAGGTGAGCATGTCAATCCCCTGCCCGTACAGCAGGCTGTAGAGCGTGCGCTTTTGGCCCAAGGGCCCGGTCGACAGGCCGCATTCGGCCATCACCCAGTGAAAGAGCTGGTTCATCACCGCCAGCGCATGCTCGCGGTTGCTCACTTGGGGCAGGAAGAGATAGTCATCCGGGCCGCCGAAGCCCGCAATCGTGTTGCGCTGTTTGATCTGCGCAAAGATGCGCACGGCCGCCCGCATGCTGACGATGGGTTTGTCATGGCGCTTGGTCTCGGGCAGGTTCATGCGCAGGTACATGTGCTTGCCGCGAATCTCTTCGATGTGCTTGTGCTGCATCTTCTTGATGTCGCCCGGGCGCACAAAGGTGTTGACCATGAAGCCGATCACCCAGGCAATGTCTTGCGGCATCACCAGCAGATCGCGCGAAATCCAGTAACGCTGGTTTTCTTGGAGGGTGCGCAAGAGGGGATGCGACTGGCCCTGCAAGGCGCGCGCCTTGCGCAAGAGCTGGCGGTATTCGACGATGCTGAAGCCCCCACGCGGCGTCGAGGTGACACGGATCTGCGGAAACTCGGGCACCTCGGTGATGTGCCCCAGATGGCGCGCCATCTTCAAGATCTTGCGCACGATCACCAGGTACTGCGAGATGGTGGTGGTGGTGAAGCCCTCACGCCCCAGCCCGTCGGCAAACGTTTGCAAGGCCGCGTAGTCGACCGCACGCACCGTGAGGCCGCCAAGCTTGGGCAGGATGTGCGCATTCAAACGGTTGCGCATGACCTGCAGCGAGCCCCTGCTGAACTCCCCTCGGCGCTGCCGTGCCGATTCTTGTTGGAAGAGTCGCTCTGCCACCATGGCAAAGCCGGGCGAGCCGGATTCGGAGTCGGTGTCGCGCCCCAGGTGAACGGCGGCTGCGGTGGCATCAAAAAAACGTTTGGCCAGCGCGATCGCATTGGGCTTGGACGTCGTGCGCAGGCTCTTGGAATAGGTCTTGCCGTTGAACCAGCAGCGCACCTGCCAATAGCGGCTGGCGGCGATCCTGTAGATTCGGAGCTTCTCGGGATACCCCGCCACAGAGGTCAGGCTGTCCGGAATGGGGACCGTGCGGCCGCGGTGCGCCCGAAAGATCAGGTCATTCGATGCGGCGGCAGACGCAGCCCAGCCACTCTCAAGGTCAGACATGTTGGAATCGTTTCACGGAATCTATGTTCTCGAGTGGATAAGGTCTATTGGGATTGGCAACTAATACCAATAAATCTAAACCGCATTGAATATACGAATTAAAACAACAAATCGTCACCGACATAAGTTCTTCCTATGTGGTCTCGTCATAAATAGAAGCCAATTGCTACAACGCCATGCCCGCTGCCTCCCCCCTGAAGACTGCTGATCCCTATTTGCGCAGAGTGCTGAACGCCCGCGTGTACGACGTGGCCGTGGAATCACCGCTGGAGCCCGCCCGCGCCCTGAGCCGGCGCTTGCACAACAAGGTGCTGCTCAAGCGCGAAGACCAGCAGCCGGTGTTCAGCTTCAAGCTGCGCGGGGCCTACAACAAGATGGCTCAGCTCACGCCTGCGCAGCTCAAGCGCGGTGTGATCTGCGCGTCGGCGGGCAATCACGCGCAGGGGGTGGCGCTGTCAGCGCACAAGCTGGGATGCCGCGCGGTGATCGTGATGCCGGTGACGACGCCGCAGGTGAAGGTGGACGCGGTCAAGACGCTGGGCGGCGAGGTGGTGCTGCATGGCGACAGCTACTCCGACGCGTACACGCACGCCCTGACCCTGGAGAAAAAGAACGGCATGACCTTTGTGCATCCGTTTGACGATCCGGACGTGATCGCCGGCCAGGGCACGATCGCGATGGAGATCCTGCGCCAGCACCAGGGGCCGCTCGATGCGGTGTTCGTCGCCATTGGTGGCGGCGGGCTGATCTCGGGCGTGGCCAGCTACATCAAGGCGGTGCGGCCCGAGGTGAAGGTGATCGGGGTGCAGATGAACGACTCCGACGCGATGATCCGCTCGGTGACGGCGGGCAAGCGCGTGACGCTGTCCGATGTGGGCTTGTTCTCGGATGGCACGGCGGTCAAGCTGGTGGGCGAAGAGACCTTTCGCCTGTCACGCGCGCTGGTCGACGATTACGTGACGGTGGACACCGACGCCGTGTGCGCAGCGATCAAGGACATCTTTGTCGACACGCGCAGCATCGTCGAGCCTGCAGGCGCCTTGGGTGTGGCGGCGATCAAGCAATACGTGGCCACGCACAAGACCAAGGGCCAGACCTACGCCGCCATCTTGTGCGGCGCCAATATGAACTTCGACCGCCTGCGCTTTGTCGCCGAGCGCGCCGAAGTGGGCGAGGAGCGCGAGGCGCTGCTGGCGGTGACCATCCCCGAGGAGCGTGGCAGCTTCAAGCGCTTTTGTGCGCTGATTGGCGATCTGCGCGGCGGGCCGCGCAATGTGACGGAGTTCAACTACCGCATCAGCGATGCGGCGAAGGCGCATGTGTTCGTGGGCTTGACCACGCAGGGCAAGGGCGAATCGGTGCGCATCGCCAACAACTTCACGCGCCATGGCTTTGAGGCGCTGGACCTGACGCACGACGAACTGGCCAAGGAACATATCCGCCACATGGTGGGCGGTCACTCGACGCTGGCTCAAGACGAACGGCTGCTGCGGTTTGTGTTTCCCGAGCGGCCGGGGGCGCTGATGAAGTTTCTCTCGCACATGCGGCCGAACTGGAACATCACGCTGTTTCACTACCGCAACCAGGGCGCGGACTACGGACGCATCCTGGTGGGCCTGCAAGTGCCCAAGGCAGATGACAAGGCCTTCAAGCAGTTTGTCGCGACACTGGGCTATCCCTGCGTGGACGAGACCGACAACCCGGTGTATCGGCTGTTCTTGCGAGGCTGAAGGACAGCGCGCGTGGGCTTAGGGCGTGTTCGGCAACAAGAGCGGCGCCAGCGCGGGTAGCGCCAAGGTCAGCGTGGTGGGGCCGTCGGGCTTGGGCCCCAGGCGCGCCAGGCGCGGCTGCAGCGATTGGAGAAACAAAGCCCCTGGCACCTCGCTGCCCACGCGATAAGGACGCGCCGGCGCGCCATCGACCGAGATGAGCGCAGCGCCGGCGCCCGACGGCCCGGCCACCACTCCCATCAGCACTAGACGACTGCCCGGCGCGGGCCGGGCGTCGGTGTCCGCGGCTGCGCCCGTGGCACCCAGCAAACGCGCCGAGGCCTGCGCATCGACCGGCTCGGGCAGCCGCACCACCGGCGCAGGTCCGCCCGTCACCGCGCGCGGCGCACCCAGCCGCAAGGCCCAGAACACCCCACACAGCGCGACCAGCGCCCACAGGAGAAAGGTGACCCCGCGCGAGGCTGACAAGGACGTACGGGCCAACATCCTTGCATTATCATCGGTATGATTCTTTTTAACTACAGATGGGCTTTAATGAGAGGCATAAGAGGTTATTTTCAGCGTCGCTCGGGCCGATTCCTGGGGTTCCTTGGCTTCACCCTGATCGAGTTGATGGTGGTGCTGGTGATCATCGGCGTGCTGGCCGCCCTGATCGTGCCGAACGTGCTGGAGCGGGCGGACGATGCCCGGGTCACCGCCGCACGCACCGATGTCAACAACCTAATGCAGGCGCTCAAGCTGTATCGCCTGGACAACCTGCGTTACCCCACCACCGAGCAAGGCCTGCAGGCCCTGGTCACGCGCCCCACCACCGGGCCCACGCCCACCAGCTGGCGGCCCTATCTGGACAAGCTGCCGCAGGACCCTTGGGGCCGCCCCTACCAATACCTCAACCCCGGCCTGCGCGGCGAGGTCGATGTGATGTCACTGGGGGCCGACGCCCAGCCCGGCGGAGAGGGGCGCAATGCGGACGTCGGCAGCTGGCAGTGACCTGCATACAGGCTTCACGCTGATCGAGCTGCTGGTGGTGGTGGCGATCATCGCGATCGGCAGTGCCGGCGTGACCTTTGCGGTGCGCGATCCCGCGGCCACGCAGCTCGATCGCGAAGCGCTGCGTCTGGCCTCGCTGCTCGAAGCCGGCCGGGCCCAGTCGCGTGCCACCGGTCAGCCCCTGCGCTGGCGCGTCGTGGGCGACGGCTTTCGCTTCGAGGGTCCGCTGGACACCGGCCTGCCCGATCACTGGCTGGCTGACGGCGTGCAGGTGCGCGGCAACCCGGTGCTGGTGCTCGGACCCGAGCCGCTGATTGGCGCGCAGTCGGTGAGTCTGTCGTCCAGCGCCGCGCCAGATCGCGAAGTACGCATCGCCACCGACGGCCTGCGACCCTTCACGGTTCAACCGCAGGCAGCGCCATGACACGCGCACGCGGCTTCACACTGATCGAGGTGATGGTGGCCCTGGGCATCGTGGCGATTGCGCTGGTCGCCGGGCTGAAGGCGACGGCGGCTCTGGCCTCCAATGCGCTGCGCCAGTCGGACATGCTGCTGGCGCAGTTGTGCACCGATAACGCGCTGGCGACCCTGCGCCTGTCACGCCAGATGCCGGCGCTGGGCCAGACGCGCGCGGCCTGCGAGCAGGCGGGGCAGGTTTACGAGGTGACGCTGGCCGTTGCGCCCACGCCAAATCCGAATTTTCATCGGGTCGATGCCAGCGCGAGCCAGGAGGCCTCGATGCGGCTGCGGGTGTCGACCGTGCTGGGTCGCTACTGAGGCGATGGAGCGAGGGCCCATGGCACAGACATCTGCCTCACGCGGCTTCACGCTGGTCGAATTGCTGGTGGCCTTGTTTGCGCTGGCTCTGCTCGCGGTACTGGGTTGGCGGGGTCTGGACGGCATGGTGCGGGCCCAGTCGCAGTTGCAGGCGCGCGCCGACCAGGTGCTGGCGCTACAAGTGGGACTGGCGCAGTGGACAGCCGACCTCGACGCCCTGGAGGCCCTGCCTCGGATCACCCCCCTGGACTGGAACGGTCAGGTGCTGCGCCTCGTGCGACGCAGCACCCAAGACACCGCCTCCAGCGCAGACGGCGTGGTGGTGGCGGCCTGGACGCGCCGCACCGTCGAAGGCCAGGGCATGTGGCTGCGATGGCAATCACCCGCGCTCACGCGGCGCGCCGAAGTCGAACAAGCCTGGTCGCAGGCGGAAAACTGGGCGCGCGAGCCCAGTGATGCAGATCGCGCAGGCGAGGTGCGCGTGATGCCTCTGAACCAATGGCGCGTCTTGTACTTCGCCGACGACAGCTGGAGCGAGGCCACGCCGGGGGATCCGCAGGACTCGGAAACCCAACGACCGTCCACGCCCCTGCCCGATGGCGTGCGCCTGATCCTCACGCTGCCGCCCGGCGGCCCCTTGGCCGGCGCGATCACGCTCGATTGGGTGAACCCGCGGGTCAGCCCCCGTCGATCATGAGACGCACACCCCCCGCACGCGGTGCCGCCCTGCTGGCCGCCTTGCTGACCGTGGCCTTGGTGGCGACACTGGCATCGGCCGGCCTGTGGCAGCAATGGCGCGCCATCGAAGTGGAAACCGCCGAACGTCAGCGCGCGCAGTCGGTGTGGGTGTTGGTCGGCGCCCTGGATTGGGCGCGTCTGGTGCTGCGCGAAGACGCGCGCGCGGGCACGGTGGATCACCTGGCCGAGCCCTGGGCGATTCCGCTGCAAGAGGCGCGTCTGTCGACCTTCCTGGCTGCGGGCCGTGAGGGTACGCCCGGTGACGCGGCGGGTGATGCGGCGTTTCTCTCGGGCACGATCACCGACCTGCAGTCGCGGCTGAACGTGCACAACCTGCTCGAGTCGGGTCGGGTGTCGCCCGCGGGTCTGCGCGCTTTCGAGCGCTTGTTCGACCTGCTGGGTCTGCCACCCACGCAGTTAGACACACTGGTCGCCCGCCTGCGATTGTCGGGTGGTGGTACGCGTACCAGCGGTGGTCTGTGGGCGCAGCCTGCGCCTGGCGTGCAGACCGACTCCGACACGCAGCAGGTGCCACTGATTCCGCTGCGGCCCGAGCAACTGGGGTGGCTGGGGCTGCCACCGAGCAGCGTCACCACCTTGCTGCCCTATGTCACCGTGCTGCCCGGGCGCACCGCCGTGAACCTGAACACCGCCAGCCCGCAGGTGGTCTACGCCGCGATCGGCGGCATCGGGCTGGCCGATGCGCGTCGTCTGGTGGCAGGACGCGCCGCGCGACATCTGTCGGGGCCAGCCGATGTCGCACGCGTGCTGGGGCAGGCCCTGCCCGACGACGCGCTGGTGGGCTACGGCAGTCGCTTCTTCGAGGTGCGCGGGCAGCTGCGACTGGATCGCTCGGTGATGCAGGTGCGCACGCTGGTGGAGCGTGAAGGATTGAACGTGAAGCCCCTGCAGCAGCAACGCGGCGCCTTGGAGGCGCCGGTCCCTGTGGCTTTGCCGGGTGCGCGTTGACATGAGCTCGCTCTTTCTCCTGCTGCCTGCAGCGCCGATCACGGCGACCAGCGAGTTTGCCTATGTGCTTTCGGTCGATGGACGCAGCGCAGACACGGTGTCGCGCGCGTCCGTGTCGCTGCTGCCGCATGCCCATGGCGCGGGCGCCGAAAGCGTGGCGGTGGTGCCGGCGGATGCACTGTCTTGGCATCGCGTCGAGTGGCCGCGCGGGATCACGCCTCGGTCGCCGCGCCTGCGTGCGGTGCTCGAGGGGCTGCTCGAGGAGCACCTGCTGGACGAAACCGAAACCCTGCACTTCGCGGTGGAGCCGCATGCACGTGCCGGCGAAGCGACGTGGATTGCCGTGTGCGATCGCTCTTGGCTGCGTGCGTGCCTGCAGGCCCTGGAGGCGGGTGGTCACCCGATCACGCGCATCGTGCCGGAGATCGCACCGCAGTCGCCGGCGGCGCTGTACGCACTGGGCGAGCCGGCGCAACCGATGTGGGTCGCGCGCAGCGAACGGGGGGTGCTGGTCGTGCCGCTGGCCGCAACATCGATGGACTTGTTGCCCGCGCTGCCCGATGACGCCCTGTGTCTGGCCGAGCCCGCGCTCGCCGAGCAGGCCGAGACGCTGCTTCAGCGCCCGCTGGTCTTGCAGCCCGCCGCCGAGCGTTGGCTACAGGCCGCCCAATCCGACTGGAATCTGGCGCAGTTCGAGTTTGCGCGCAGCGGGCGGATACGCGCGCTGCGCCGGCTGGCAACGGCCTGCGCAGCGTGGTGGCGGTCGCCGGCCTGGCGGCCGACGCGGTGGAGCCTGGCGCTGCTGGTGGTCGTGAACCTGATCGGGCTGCAGGCCTGGGCCTGGCGCGAGCGCGCCGCGCTGGAGGCGCAAGGTGTGGCGATTCGCGAGGTGTTGACGCGCACTTTTCCGCAAGTGAAGTCTGTGATCGACGCACAGGTGCAGATGGCGCGCGAAGTGGCCGCCCTGCGCCAAGCCACGGCCACACCCGCGAGCACCGACCTCGAGACCCAACTGGGGGCCCTGGCGAGCGCTGCGCCGGATCGCACCGCGCAAGGCCTGGATTACACGCGCGACACCTTGCGCGTTCGCGGTCTGAGCTGGACCGCCGCCGACCTGCAAAGCGCGCAGGCGACCCTGCAGGCGCAGGGGCTGGCGGCATCGCTCGAAGGCGAGGCGTTGGTGCTGCGAGCGGAGGGTGCGCGATGACACTGAACGAACTGCGCACGCAGTGGCAAGGTCTGCCGCCACGCCAGCGCTTGCTGTTCGTCGGGGCGATGGGTGTGCTGGTCGCGGTCTTGCTGTGGTGGTTGGCTCTGGGCCCCGCGCTGGCGACGCTGCGTACCGCGCCCGCGCAGCATCAGGTGCTGGACGCGCAACTGGCCGTCATGCGTCAGCTGCAAGCCCAGGCCCTGGCGATGCGCGAGGCGATGCAGGCGTTGCCCCCCTTGAGCCGCGAGGAGGCGCAAGGCGCGCTCGAAGCCACGGTGCGCCAGAACCTGGGGGAGACGGCGCGTCTGACCCTCAGTGCCGAGGGCGCGACGCTGACGCTCTCGGGGGTGTCGGGCCAGGCCCTGGCGCAGTGGCTGACGCAAGCCCGCATCGAGGCGCGCACGCTGCCGACCGAGGCCCACCTGAATCGACAGGCCAATGGCTTGTGGGAGGGTCGGATGACGCTGTTGCTGCCGGCCACGGTCGGTGCGCGCTGAGGTCGACGTGATGTCCCGCACGCTCGCCACAGACACCTTGCATCCGCGCCCGCCCTGGGTGTGGGCAGGCGCCGGGCTCATGGCCGGCGCTGCACTCGCCCTGCTGCTTTTTGCGCCCGCGCGCTGGCTAGCCAGTGCGGTGGCCTGGACCACCGAGGGCCATGTGGTGATGCAAGCCGCACGCGGCACCGTGTGGCGCGGCTCGGCGCAGTGGGTGCTGGCAGGCGGGCGCGGCAGCCGCGACGCCGTGGCCCTGCCCTCGCGCCTGTCGTGGCAGCTGCGACCTGGCCTGACGGGTTTGCATGTGGCTTTGCACGCCAGCTGCTGCACGCCGCAGCCGCTGGGGGTGCATCTGCAAGCCGGCTGGCGCAGGCTAACGATCACGATCGACGACGGCGCGCCTTCGCACTGGCCTGCGGCCTTGCTCGCCGGCCTCGGAACGCCCTGGAACACGGTGCAACTGGACGGTCGCTTGCAACTGGCGACGCGCGGACTGGTCTTGCAATGGGGCTCGCAGGCGCTGCAGATGCAAGGCCAGGTCGAATTGCTCGCGCTGGACATGACCTCGAGTCTCACCACGCTGCGCCCCATGGGCAGCTACCGGCTGACGCTGGAAGGCGGCCCTGCGCCGACGCTGCACCTGGTCACGCTGGCGGGCGGCCTGCAAGTGACGGGCAGCGGCCAGTGGCAAGGCACCCGCCTGCAGTTTTCGGGCGAGGCCCACACCGCGCCGGGTCGCGAGGCGGTGCTGGCCCATCTTCTCAATCTCATCGGACGCCGCGAGGGCGCGCGCTCGATCATCACCCTGGGATAAACCTCATGTCGCTGCGTCTGCTCCGCTCCTTGATAGGTCTGCTCCTGGCGATGGCCTGTACGCAGGCACCGGGACAATCGCCCAAGCCGCCAGGCCGACCGCCCGCACGCGAGCCGGTGACCTTGAATTTCAGCAACGCCGAGATCGAGGCGGTGACACGCACGATGGCCAGCATCATTGGCCGAGACATCGTGGTGGACCCGCGGGTCAAGGGCACGATCAGCCTGTCGACCGAGCAGCCTGTGCCGCCGCAGGTGGCCTATGAGAATTTTCTGGGCTTGCTGCGGCTGTCGGGGTACACCATCGTCGACTCGGGCGGCTTACTCAAGGTGGTGCCCGAGGCCGATGCCAAGGTGCAAGGTGGGCCAGTGAGCGTGGGCGCGACACCCACGGGGAGCCAGCTGGTCACGCAGATCTTTCGCCTGACGCACGAGAGCGCCAACAACCTGGTGCCGGTGCTGCGGCCTCTGATCAGCCCGAACAACACGATCAACGTGAGCCCCGGCAGCAACGCGCTGATCATCACCGACTACGCCGACAACCTGCAGCGGATCGGTCGCATCATCGCGGCGCTCGACATCGCCAGTAGCGCGGACGTCGAGGTGCTGCCGCTGCGGCATACATTGGCCGCCGATCTTGCGCCGGTGGTGCAGCGCTTGGTCGATGCCAGTGGTGGCACCCCTGGACCGCCCGGATCGGCCGGCGGCGGCGACGCGGGCACGCGCGCCACGGTGATTGCCGAGGTGCGTAGTAACACCCTGCTGGTACGCGCGCCGAACGCCGCGCGGATGCATCTGATACGCACCCTGGTGGAACGGCTGGACCAGCCGCCTGCCGCGGGCACGATGGGTAACCTGCATGTGGTTTACCTGAAGAACGCCGACGCCACGCGGCTGGCGGCGACGCTGCGTGCGGCACTCGCGGGCTTGGGCGGCGCAGGCGGGGGTGGGCCCGCACCCAGCGTCGCGGGGGGCGGGCTGGGCGGCGTGGGCGGCGGGGGCGCATCACAAGCGGGCACGATGCAGACCGCAGGCAGCAGTCCTGCGACCGCAACCCTCTCGCCGACATCGGCCCCCTCGACTGGCGGTCAGATCCAGGCCGATCCGGCGACCAACGCGCTGGTCATCACCGCCGCCGAGCCCCAATACCGCCAGCTGCGCGCGGTGATCGATCGCCTGGACACGCGGCGCGCCCAGGTCTTCGTTGAGAGCCTGATCGCCGAAGTGAACGCAGACAAGGCCGCCGAATTCGGATTTCAGTGGCAGAACGTGCTGGGCGGCGTCAACAACAGCGACATCGGCGTGGCCGGCACCAACTTCACCATCGGCGGGGCCAACATCATCGGCCTGAGTCAGGGCGCCGCCAGCGGCACCACCCTGCCCTCGGCGGGCCTGAACCTGGGGGTGGTGCGCCAGATCAATGGGGTCTACGTGTTGTCCGCGCTGGCGCGCTTTCTGGAGACCCAGGCCGACGGTAATGTGCTGTCCACACCCAACCTGCTGACACTGGACAACGAAGAGGCACGTATCGTGATCGGCCAGAACGTGCCCTTCGTGACTGGTCAATACACCAATGCCAATACCAGCGGCACGGGCAGCGTGAATCCGTTTCAGACCATCGAGCGGCGCGACGTCGGCCTGACCCTGCGGGTACGCCCCCAGATTAACGAGAACGGCACGGTGAAGATGCAGATCTTCCAGGAGGTGTCGAGTGTGCAGCCAGGCTCGGTCAATTCGGTCTCGGGTCTGATCACGAACAAGCGCTCGATCGAGTCGACGGTGCTGGTGGATGACGGCGCGATCGTGGTGCTCGGCGGCCTGCTGCAAGACGAATACGCGGGCAACGAGCAGAAGGTGCCGGGTATCGGGGATGTACCGCTGCTTGGGCGCCTATTCAAGAGCGAGACCCGCAGCCGAAAGAAAACGAATCTGATGGTGTTTCTGCGACCCGTGGTGGTGCGCGATGCGGCACGCAGCGACGCGCTGTCCCTGGACCGCTATGAGCTGATGCGCGGAAAGCAGGAGGCCGCGCAACCCGCGCCCAGCGCCGTGGTGCCGATTCAGGGTTCACCGGTGTTGCCATGACCCGTCACCCCCTGCCCTATGCCTTCGCCCGCGGCAGCCAGTTGCTGCTCGAGGACGACGGGGACAGCCTGACCCTGTGGCATGCCGGCACCGCACCTGGCAGCGCCTGGGGCGAGGTGATGCGCAAGTTTCATGTGCACGCGGTGCAGCAGTTGGATGCGCCCGCGCTGGCCCAACGTATCAGCGCGGCGTATGCCCAGGGAGAGTCGAGCGCAGCGACGGTGGTGAGCGAGGTGCAAAACGATGCGGACCTTTCACGCATCATGCAGGAGCTGCCCGCCGTCGAAGACCTGCTGGAGACCAGCGACGACGCGCCGATCATCCGCATGCTCAATGCCCTGCTCACGCAGGCGGCACGCGATGGTGCCAGTGACATCCACATCGAGCCCTATGAGCGACATTCCTCGGTGCGCTTTCGGGTCGATGGCACGCTGCGCGAAGTGGTGCAACCCCATCGCGCGCTGCATGCGGCGCTGATTTCGCGGCTGAAGATCATGGCCGAACTGGATATCGCGGAAAAACGCCTGCCGCAAGACGGCCGCATCAGCCTGCGTATCGGCACGCGCGCAGTCGATGTGCGGGTGTCGACCCTGCCCAGTGCGCATGGCGAGCGGGCGGTGCTACGGCTTTTGGACAAGAGCAGCAGCAAGCTGAGTCTGGAGTCGGTGGGCATGACGGGGGAAACGCTGCGCCGCTTCGAGCATCTGATCACGCAGCCCCACGGGATCATCCTGGTCACCGGCCCCACCGGCTCGGGCAAGACCACCACGCTGTATGCGGCGCTGACGCGCCTGGATGCGGATTCCAGCAACATCATGACGGTGGAAGATCCGATCGAGTACGACCTGCCGGGCGTCGGGCAGACGCAGGTGAATGCACGTATCGACCTGGACTTCGCCAAGGCGCTACGCGCCATCCTGCGGCAAGACCCCGACGTGATCATGATCGGCGAGATCCGTGATCATGAGACCGCGCAGATCGCGATCCAGGCTTCGCTCACCGGCCACCTGGTGCTGGCGACGCTGCACACCAACGATGCCGCCAGCGCGGTGACGCGTCTGACCGATATGGGGGTCGAACCTTTTCTTCTGAGTTCCTCGCTGCTGGGGGTGCTGGCCCAGCGCCTGGTGCGCAAGCTGTGCGTGCCGTGCCAGGGCGCGGGCTGCGAGGCGTGCGGGCGCACCGGCTACCACGGGCGCACGGGCGTGTTCGAGCTGATGACAGCGGACGAGTCGGTACGCGGGTTGATTCATAACCGCGCTGCCGAGAGTCAGATCCGCGACGTGGCGATCGCCGCAGGCATGACGCTGATGCAGGCCGATGGCGAGCGCCTGGTTCGCGAGGGCATCACCTCGCGCGAAGAGTTGCTGCGCGTGACCCGGGATTGAGGCGCGAAGACCGACGAGGCAGCCACGTCTAGGCGCGGCGGGTCGCTAGGGCGTTTCGTCTTTTCGTTCGGAGCGCTCACGGGCCTCGCGGGCTTCACGCTCGGCGCGCGCCTTGCGCAGGTCGTGGAACTGCCAAGCCGCAAACACGAAGACCAGTAAAAAAACGCCCAGCTCGATCCAGATGCCCATCGCTCAATCTCCCTTGTCAGCCGGCAACACCCAATTGAGTATCAAGGCGCCCAGATACAACACGATGAAGGTGCCCAGGGTGTCGCCAACAAACATGGGAAGAAAGCCTTCCACTGGCGCCAGGCTCTGGGCGGCATAGGCGAAGTACAGGGTGTGGCCCATGCTGCTCAGGAAGCCACCCGCCAGGCCAAAAATCAGCAGCTGGCGTCCGGTCAGCCCGACGAGATCGCTGCTGACCTTGAGCAGGCGCTGCACCAAGCGCGCCGCAATGAGACAGGGCACCGAGGACAGACCCGCCACGATCAAAGCCCCCAGCGGGTCGAATTCGAACATCGACCCCAGCAAGGACAGGGAGCCGATGTACAGGCCGGCCACCCCGGCCCACCCCAGCAACATCACAGCCAGCATGCGGATCGCCGCCGGCAAGAAGATCCAGCTGATGTGATCCGTGACCCGGGCCACGCTGAACAGCCATGCATTCAGCTTGAAGACGAGCACATAGAGCAAGGCGACGGCCGCCATGCCAGCGAAGAAGTGAAGAACAGAAGACGGGCCCTGGCGGGGCGGCGCCGAGAGCATCAGACCGCGCGGGGACTCAGTCGGTCTGGGCCTTGCGCATGCACTGCCCGAGGGCCGCGAAATAGCGCATGGACAGCTCGGTGGGCTGCACGTACTTCAGGCGGTTGTCTTGCTGGTCGTTCTCGACCTGCAGCAAGCCTTTGAAGCGCAGCGCCTTCAGGCGGCGCTGGACGGTGGACGGCGAAATCTCGGGCATGCCGTTCATGGCCTCGACCACGCTGATGCGCTCACCCGCATACCAGGAGCGGGCCAGGAACGCCAGGATTCGGTCCTCCACCGCATCGATCTCGGGGATGCCAGGCAAGCGCCGCGTGGCCGCCACCAGGTTGAGGAACTTGAAATAAAGCAGCGAGCTTTCTTTTTTGCTGGAGGGCATGACGCGAATGGAGGGAGTGATCGCTAGGAAAAAGTCATGTTACCCCAGGAGAAAAGGCCTCATCCGCAGGGAATCCCTTAGTCCGCGCGGTTTCCGGGTTGCGTAAGCCCCGCGCCTGCATCCGCCGCCACGCGAAACCCGCAGTGGCTGGTGGCCGACATGGGCGCGTTGGACGCGCGTGCAGCCACGCGGTAGCGGTCGCAGTACGAGGCATGGCACAAGAAGGAGCCGCCTCGCTGGGCCCGTCGGCCAGGGGTGGCATCGACTCGGGGATCGCGTAAAGCGGTCTCCAGGTGGTAGCGCGGACTGAAGCCGTCCGCGCACCATTGCCAGACATTGCCGACCATTTGATAGAGGCCATAGCCATTGGCCTCGAAGCTGCGTGCGGCCATTGGCCCGGGCGTCCAGCCGGGGAGTGGCTGCGCGGGGAAGACGCCCTGCCAGGTGTTGCATCGGCGCTGCCCCCCGGGCTCGAATTCATTGCCCCAGGGATAACGCGCCTGCACCAGGCCGCCGCGCGCCGCATATTCCCATTGCGCCTCGGTAGGTAGGCGCAGGCCCGCCCACGCGCAATAGGCGGTGGCATCGGTCCACGACACATGCACCACCGGATGATCCAGAAGATCCTGGATGCCACTGCCGGGACCCTGCGGGCGCTGCCAGCAGGCGCCTTCCACTTCCAGCCACCAGGGCAGCTCGCGCGAGATGCGTCGCATCGCGGCGCGTCGCTGCGGGTCCACCTGCAGATAGAACACGAAGGACGTGCCCGCCTGCTCGGCGTCGGTGATGTAGTGGGTGGCGCGCACGAACTCGCGAAATTCGCGATTGGTGACAGTGGTCTCGCCGATTGAGAAGGGCGAGACCTCGACCTCGCGCGCAGGGCCTTCGCCGTCTTCGGCAAAGCCCTCTTTCGTATCGCTGCCCATAATGAAGCGGCCACCGGGCAGCGACACCAGGTGCGGGCGCGCCGCATCGGCTGCAGCCACCGAGGCTGCAGAAACCGTTGCCGAGGGAGTCGGCGCTTCGAACCCGGGCCAGGCCATGGGCAGCGCCCAGGCCGGGACGCAGCAGCTCACTCGTCTTCCCAGAAGGCGCGGGTGACGCCCTGACTGCGCATCAGGGCAACGACTTTCTCGCGATCGAGCACGCCGCAGCGCTGGGCCCAGGCCTCGTACTGGCGGGTCATGTCGGCCACGCGATCGGGGTGCTGGGTGGCCAGGTCGTGCAACTCGGTGCGGTCTTCGACCATGTCATAGAGCTCCCAGGCCTTGCCGTGCTGGCGCACCAGCTTCCAGCGGCCGATGCGCACCGCGCTATTGCCCTCGTGCTCCCAGAACATCGGCGGGCGCTGTTCGAGGTCGGCTTTAAATGCGGGCTGCAAGGAATGACCTTCGAGCGGCAAGATGGAGCGCCCCCCCAGCGACTGCGGATACGCCACGCCCGAGATATCGAGCACGGTGGCCATGATGTCAGGCAGGTAGCCCGGGGTGTGGCGAATCTCGCCGCGCTGGGCGATGCCCTTTGGCCAATGCATGATCAACGGCGTGGAGATGCCGCCCTCATGGATCCAGTGCTTGTACAAGCGAAACGGGGTGTTGGACAGATTGGCCCAGGCCGTGCCGTAGCTTTGGTAGGTGTCTTCGGCGCCCGGCATGAGGTCGGGGTTGTTGCCAAAGCGCACGACGGCGCCGTCGCGGGTGTGCGAGCGCGCGATCATCAGCTTGTTCACGAGTTCGTCGATGGTGACGTTCTCGGGGATGTCTTCGGCGCAGGCGCCGTTATCGGCCAGGAAGATCACCAGGGTGTTCTCCAGTTCGCCATCGGCTTCGAGCTGGTCGAGGATGCGGCCGATGCCCTGGTCCATGCGGTCGATCTGCGCGGCATACACCTCCATGCAGCGGGCGAGCCAGGCCTTGTGTTCGGTCTCGGTCCAGGCCGGCTGGCTGGGGTCGCGGTCGGTGAGCTTCCACTTGGCGTCCAGGATGCCCCAGCGCACGAGTTTTTCCAGGCGCTGCTCGCGCAGGGTGTCCCAGCCCGCATCGAAACGGCCCTTGTAGCGGGCGATGTCTTCGTCGTGCGCATGCAGCGGCCAATGCGGTGCGGTGTAGGCCACGTACTGAAAGAAGGGGGCGCTAGCATGCTGCTGGTGGTGGGTGCGCAGCATCTTTACCGCTTCGTCGCTGATGGCGTCGGTGTAGAAAAAGCCCGGCTCGCGCGCTTCGTGTTCGGCGTTGTCGTTGCCCCGCGTGAGGGTGTTGGGATCGTAGAAGCTGCCCGCGCCAATGATGGTGCCGAAGAACTCGTCGAACCCGCGCTGGCGCGGCCAGGAGTCGGTGGGCTGGGTCAGGTTGCTCGAGACATGCCACTTGCCACTGAGGTAAGTGCGATAGCCCGCCGTCTTGAGTACCTCGGCGATCGTGGCGCAGCGCTGATTGAGGTTGCCCGCATAGCCCTCGGGGCCCGAGTCGTAGGTGAGGATGCCGATGCCGGTCTGGTGCGGATGCAGGCCTGTGAGCAGCGACGCACGCGACGGGCTGCAGCGGGCGGTGTTGTAGAACTGCGTGAAGCGCAGGCCGTTATTGGCCAAGCGATCGAGATTGGGGGTCGCGACCTCGCCGCCGTAGCAGCCGATGTCGGAGTAGCCCATGTCGTCGTTCAGGATCAGAAGAATATTGGGTCGCTTGCTCATAGCTTCTCCAGGAGACGATCGGTTCAGGCCAGGCGCAGGCCCGCAGGGTCAAAGAGGTGGGCGGCCTCGGGCTCAAAGCCCAGGTGCACGGTGTCGCCCTCGTTCACGGGGGACAGGCCGTTGACCTTGACCTTCAGGCGAGTGGGGCCCGCCTGCACATTCAAGATGGCATGGTCGCCGAGTTCCTCGACATACAGAACCCGAGCGGCCAGACCCTGGGGCTGCAGGCGCAAGTCGCCCGGACGGATGCCCAGAGTGACCGGGCGTTCGGCGGGCGCGGTGGCCGTCACGGGGTGCGTGCTGCCTTCGACGGTGACAGCGGCGCCGCTCCAGGTGCCTGGCAAAAGATTCATCGGCGGCGTGCCGATGAAACCGGCCACGCTGGCTTGCGCTGGGCGGCCAAACACTTCGCGTGGCGTACCGATCTGCACGATGCGGCCTTCCATGAAGACCGCGATGCGGTCGGCCAGGGTCATGGCCTCTTCCTGGTCGTGGGTCACATAGACGGTGGTGACGCCCAGATCGCGTTGCAGCTCGCGCAGCTCCAGGCGTGTCTCCAGGCGCAGCTTGGCATCGAGGTTGGATAGGGGCTCGTCCAGCAAGAAGATGCGAGGCTGGCGCACGATGGCGCGGGCCAAGGCCACGCGTTGCTGCTGCCCGCCCGAGAGCTGGCCCGGGCGACGTGCCAGCAAGTGGTCGATGCGCACGCGCGCCGCTGCCGCTTGCACCGCCTGCGCAATCTCGGCGGGCGGGCGCTTCATCATCTTGAGCGGAAAGCCGATGTTCTCGGCCACCGTCATGTGCGGATACAGCGCATAGCTTTGGAACACCATGGCCACATCGCGCGCGCCGGGCTCGTCGTGGGTGACGTCCTCGCCATCTAATTGAACCTGGCCGGCACTCACTGGCTCCAGGCCCGCCAGGATGCGCAGTGTGGTGGTCTTGCCCGAGCCCGAGGGCCCGAGCAGCACAAAGAATTCGCCGGCGCGGATGTCCAGGTCGACCCCGTGCAGCACGGTGGTTTCGCCATGGCGCTTGACCACCCCTTCAAAGCGGACGCTGCCGCGTGCGTTCATCGACGTCCTCCCCCTTTGACCGCACCGACGGTGAGGCCCTTGACGATATGTTTTTGAGCCAACAGCCCCAGCAGGATCACCGGTGCCATCGCCACCATCGCGCCAGCGGCCACCTTGGCCCACTGGGTCTGTTCGACCGAGATGAAATTGAACATGGCCACCGTGACGGGCCGCACCTTGTTGCCCCCGAGTACGACGGCGAACATGAATTCGTTCCAGGCATTGAGGAACACGAACACGGTGGTGACCGCGATGCCTCCGCGCACCTGCGGCAGGATCACATGCCACAGCGCGCCCCAGCGGCCCGCGTGATCGAGCAGGGCGGCCTCTTCCATCTCGTAGGGCACGTCTTCGAAATACGAGACCATCAGCCAGATGGCAAAGGGCAGCGAGAAGGTCAGGTAGATGGTGACCATGCCGCTGTAGGTGTCTAGCGCGCCCAGGCGCTGCAAGGCCAAGTAATAGGGAATCACCAAACCCACCGGCGGCAGCATCTGCGTGACCAGCACATAAAAGCCGCTGGCGCGCTTGAACGGATAACGAAGTCGCGCCAGCGCGTAGGCGGCGGGAATGGCAAAGGCCATGGTCAGGAAGGTCGCAGAGCAGGTGACGACTAGGCTGGACCAGAGATTGGGCAGGATGGACGCGGGCCCGAACAAGACCTCGCGGTAGTTGGCCAGTGTGGGCGTGAAGAACAAGACCGGCGGGTAGGCCAGCACGTCACGCTCGGTCTTGAACGAGGTGAGCAGCGCCCACAACACCGGAAAGGCCCAGACGGAGACCAAGAGGCCCGCGACCACCCACAGCATCATCTGACGCGGCATCGGTTTCATGCAGGGCTCCGGCGACGGCGAAACAACAACCACGACACGAACACGGTCAGTCCCAGCAGCACCATCGCAAGCGCCGATCCATAGCCGATGTTCAACTCGGTGAACGAGGTGCGGTAGGCGTACAGGTTCAGGATCTCAGTGGAGGTGCCGGGCCCGCCACCCGTGGCGGCGAAGATGGCGGCAAAAGCAGACAGCGCGGTCATGGTGCGCAGGATCACCACCATCACCACCGCCGGCCGTATCAGGGGCAGCGTGATGTGCCAGAACCGCTGCCAGGCGCTGGCGCGGTCCAGACGCGCGGCTTCATAGACATCGGGCGGTAGTGTGGCCAACGTCGCCAGCAGCACCAGGAAGGCAAAGGGCGTCCATTGCCAGGTGTGAATGGCGATGACCGAGATCAGTGCCAGCTGCGGATCGCCCAGCCAGTTGTGACTGCCCAGGCCCAGGGTGCGCGTGACGATGTCAACCAGACCGAAGTCCGGCGCGAGCACCAGCGTGCGCCAGAACAAGCCCACCACCACCGGCGCGAGCACGATGGGCAAGATGGCGGCCACACGCAAGATCGCCTGCCCGCGGGGAATCTGCAGCACCAGCAGGGCCAGGGACAGGCCGATGATGATTTGCAGGACGACGGTGGACGATGTGTAGATGACCGTGAGCGTGAGCGAATTCCAAAAGCGCGGGTCGTTCCCCATCTTGGTGTAGTTGCCCAGACCTGCGAACCCCGACAACCAGGGCATGCTCATATCGAGTTTTTGCAGGCTGTTCCAGGCCAGGAACACCAACGGCGCGGTGGTGATCAACAGCAGCACGACGAACGCAGGCGCGAACAGGGCCAGCGCGAAGCGCCGCTCCTGCCGTGCCTGCGAGTCGATGCGAGCGACCGCGCCGTTCGCCATCGCGCGTTAGCTACGCATGATTTGCGAGATCCGCGCCTGCGCCTCGTCCAGGGCTTCCTTGGACTTCTTCTGGCCCACCAGCGCTGACTGAATCGCGGTGGCCATGGTGTCGCCGACAGCGGGCCACTGCGGCACACGCGGGCGCCAGTCGACGTCCGTGTCCTGCTCCAGCGATTCGAGGGCGGCGTTGATGAAGTTGTCGCCTGCGTCCTTCATGGCGTTGGCGAATTCGGGGGCCTTCCAAGAGGACATCCGGTTCAAACCTGAGCGCTTGGCGGGACCCGCGAATCTCCAGGAGGTGCGCGCCTGCGTCTCGGCAGCCGTGGCCCACATGATGAACAGCCAGGTGGCTTTCTTGGCGCGCTCGGACAGCGCCGCGTTGATCGGGAACCCCCAGTTCCAGATGGAGGTGACGCGCTTGCCTGCCGGGCCGCGCGGCCAGCGGGCGTAGGCGATCTTGCCCACGACCTTGGATTTCTCAGGGTTGTTGATCACGGCCGCCGAGGAGTGGGCATCGAGGTAGCAGCCCAGCGTGCCTTGCGAGAAGGCGTCGGCGATGTCGGGCCAGTTCCAGTTACGCACGGCCGGCGGCGCAAACTGCGTGAGCGCGCTCACATACCAATCGAGGGCGCGCACGGCCTCGGGGCTGTTGACGACCAGATCCCTGCCTTGGAACCAGTTGCCACCGAAACCGCGGAACAGCGACGGGTACAGGTACATGTTCTGACCCGCGCCTGCAAAGCCACGCATCGCCAGGCCGAACACGCGGTTGGCGGGATCATTCAAGGCCTTGGCGTTGGCCAAGAGTTGGTCGTAGGTGTCGGCGGGCTTGAGGCCCTTGGCGGCGTACAGGTCTTTGCGATAGACCTGCACGGTCACTTCGCCGTCGAAGGGAATGCCATAGGGCTTGCCGTCGACCGAGTCGGCATCGCGCCAGGCCTTGAGGATGTCGTTGTAGTTGTACCAGGCGGCATCGGTGAGCGTGGCGTCGTTCAGGTACTTGTCCAGGGGCTCGACCCACTTGTTGGCGACATACAGCGGGTAGTACATCGGGTCGGTGGCACTGGTGGCATAGGTCGCTGTCTTGGACGACAGATCGAGCATGGACTTCTGGCGGATCTGGCCGGGCGGCACTTTCTCGGCGCGCACCTTGATGCCGGTGAGGGCCTCGAACTGCGGCAGCAGGTCCAGCAGGTTGTCGAAATAGCTGGCGGGAATCACCGCCACGCTGATGGACTCGCCCTCGACCTGCTTCCAGTTGATCTTGGCGCGGGTGTAGGGCGAGAGGTCGGCGGCTTGCGCATTCGCCGCCCCCATCCAACCGGCACTGCCCAGGCCGGCCACGCCCAGGGCGGCGGCCTTGCCCAAGAAGCTACGGCGCTCGTCGTCGAATTGCGGTCCGCTCACAGGGGATTCGTTCATGGATGTCTCCTTCAACAGGGGGGGTGGAAAGCCTGAATGCGCGCCCGAAAGCGCCATGAAATCGATTACATGGAGATACAATGTAGAGGGTTTGGGCCCGCTTGTCATCGTCCTTGATTCAGGGATTTCCCTGGGTCAGGAGGCTGATTTGCTGCAGCCACTGGGGTAAATTAGCATCGAATCGCACCCAAAAGAACGATTACATGAAGCCCGACTCCCCGGCCCCGTCAGGTGCGCCCGGCGCACCCCGAAGCCGATCGGCCGCCAAGGACGTCGCGCGCCTGGCGGGGGTGTCCACGGCGACGGTGTCGCGGGTGATGAACACCCCCGACAGCGTCGAGCCGGCCACCCGCCAGAAGGTGCTGGAGGCGGCGACCAAGCTGCGTTATGTGCCGCATGGCGCAGCGCGCACCTTGCGCAGTCACCGCAGCCGGATGGTCGGCGCCATCGTGCCCTCCTTCGACTACGCGCTGTATGCGCGCACCACCAGTGCCTTGCAGCGTCGACTGGCCGAGAGGGGTTACTCGCTGGTGCTGGCCGAACACCATTACGACCTGGGCGCTGAGCTGCGCGTCGCCGGGCAACTGGTGCAACACGGCGTCGATGCCTTTGTGTTCGTGGGCCTGGACCATGAACAGGCCTTGTTCACCCTGCTTGAAGACTATGGCCGCCCCTATGTGCTGGCCTGGGCGGTCGATCCACAGCGGCGCCACCCGAGCCTGGGGTTTGACAACCGCGGCACCACGTACGCGATGGGGCGGCACCTGCTGGAGCTGGGGCACCGGCGCTTTGGTCTGCTCAGTGCGCCGCTAGCGGGCAATGACCGCGCGCGCACCCGGGGCGAGGGCCTGCGCGCGGCGCTGGACGAGGCGGGGCTGACCCTGGATGAACGCTGCGTGCAGTACGCGCCGATCGCGCTGCAAGCGGCGCGCGAGGCCATGCACAAGCTGCTCGCACTGCCCGATCCCCCGACGGCGGTGGTGGCGACCAATGACGTGTTCGCGGTGGGCGCGATGCTCGCATGCCGCGAAGCGGGCGTGCGGGTGCCGCAGGACATCAGCATCACCGGCGTGGACAACACCGACCTGGGCGCCACGCAGACGCCAGGGCTGACCAGTGTGTCGACGCCCATCGTCGATGTGGGACGCGCGGCGGCCGACCAGCTGGTGGCACGGCTGGAGGGTCAGCCCTATGAGGCCTTCCAGGTGTTTCCGGCGGACATCGTGCACCGAGGGACCACCGCGCCGCCGCGGGTGGGGGCGCTGAAGCGGTGAGGGTGAGCCACGCTCTACAGTAACGTATGTGTTACTGTAGAATCCATGACATTCCAGATCAAAGAACTCCTGCTGGACGACGGCATGAGCCCGTTCGGGCAGTGGTTCAAGAGCCTCGAAGGTGTTGCAGCTGCCAAGGTTCAGGTTGCAGTGACTCGAATGGAGCAAGGCAATCTGTCGAATGTGGTGTGGTTTCGCTCCATTGGCGAGTTTCGGATCGACTGGGGGCCTGGCCTGAGGATCTATTTCGCAAAAGACGACACCCGAATCCTCCTCTTGCTAGCGGGTGGAACCAAGAAACGACAGCAAAAGGACATCGATTTGGCCGTTGAACGTTGGGACGACTACAAACGCCGCAAGGCCGTGAAAGGATGAACACCATGGCCCTGACCCGAGACTTCAAGGAGACCGTCGCTGCGCGGGTTCAAGCCGATCCCGCGTTTGCGAAAGCGCTGCTGGACGAGGCGATCACGCTATTTCTCGACGGCGAGCCGGATACTGCCAAGCTGGTTCTTCGCGACCTAGTGAATGCCACGGTGGGCTTCGAAAGCCTGGCCGAGGAAATTCACAAGCCCGCCAAGAGTCTGCACCGGATGCTGTCGGCCTCCGGGAATCCGACCATGACGAATATTTCGTCTATCTTTGCAGCGATCAAGAAGAACCTGCGCGTGCAGGTTCGCACCAAGGTGGTGGCGGCCTAAGCCGGCGCGCGCACGACATTCACCAAGGACTCACCGCGCATCAGGCGCGTGATGTTGTCAATCAAAGTCTGTTGACGACGGCGCACGGTGCCATGGGTCCAGCCGGACATGTGCGGCGTCATCAGCACATTCGGCAGCGACGCGAAATCGAAGCGCGAGGGCGCGCACCCGGCGCGCGTCGCATCCGGATACTGGTACCAGGTGTCGATGATGGCGCTGGCCAGTCGGCCCGATTGCAAAGCATCAAACAGCGCCGACTCGTCGATCACCGCGCCACGCCCCACATTCACCAACACGGCGTCGGGCCGCATCGCCCCGAGGGCCTGACGCCCCACCAAGCCACGCGTGGTGTCTGCCAGGGGCAGCGTCACAACGACGATATCCACCGAGGCCATGAATTCATCCAGCGCCGCCAAGCCAAACGCCCGGTCCACGATCGGGCTGTGGATCGGACTGCGATTGGCCGCATGCACGCGCATGCCGAAGGCCTTGGCGCGCGCTGCGACGGCCTGACCAATATGGCCGAAGCCGAGCACGCCCAGACTTTGGTCGCCCAGCTCGGTGCGCAAGGTGTCGTGGTGGCCCGCGTAGTACGTCCAGCGCTGTTCACGCAGGTCGGCGTCGGCTCTCGCCAGCGGCACATGCCGCAGCAACAGGGCCGCCATCACATATTCGGCGATGGCGTATTCATGCCCGAAGCAGTTGCACACGGCACACCCAGCAGGCAGACAGCGCATATCGATGCCGTCGGTGCCGGCGGCAGGCGCATGAAACAGGCGCGCCTGCTCGGGACGCGGCATGCTGGCATCCAGGCGCACCCCCACCACCACATCGGCACTGGCGTAATGTGCGCGGTCGGCGGGATCGGTCAGAAGATCGGGCAGATCCACTAGGGACAGACCCGGCAGCAGACGGGATTCGATGCCCGCGCGGAAGCTGCGCGCGTTGTGGCCGTGGAAAACGATCTTCATGATCAAGCAGCTGCCGTGACGAGCCAGACGATCAGGCCCCTGCGGCTTGGAAATCGATCTGCACCTTCAGCGACTGCAGCTTGTCGCAGGCCAGCTCAAAGGCCTTGAGCGCCTGCGAGGCAGGCACCACGCCGGTGATGACCGGCTTGCCATCGATCAGACCTTCGTTGAGGAATTGCACCGCGGTGGCGAATTCGGGATGAAAGCGGAAAGTGCCACGCAGATCCACCTCCTTGGCCACGATCTGGTTCATGGGCAAGGCGATGTCGCCGCCCAGGCCCACCGTGACCAACACGCTGCGCGGCACGATCACGTCCAGCGCCATCTTCAGGGCGGCTTCGCTGCCCGAGGCTTCGAATACGGCGTCGAATTGGCCCTTGTCCACTTTGTAGCGATCCAGGGCCTGCGGGTCGGTGCGCAGGTTGATGGCCTCATCTGCACCCATCTCGCGTGCGCATTGCAAGGGGCGATCAGCCAGGTCGGCTGCGACGATGCGCGCCGCGCCCGCGCGGCGCAGGCCGCCAATCAAGAGCGAACCAATCGGGCCGCAGCCCGTGACCAGCACCTGCTTGCCCAAGACACCGCCGGCGCGCTGGATGGCATGCAAGCCCACCGACAGAGGCTCGGCCAAGGCCGCCTCGGACAGACTGAGGTGATCCCCAATCGCATGCGCCTGGTGGGCTTCGATCACGATGAACTCGCTGAAGGCGCCCTGAATATGCGGGAAGGGCATGGCGCTGCCATAAAAGCGCATGTTCAGACAGTGGTTGTGCTGACCCTGCTGGCAAAAGCGGCAATGGCCGCAAGGGCGTGAAGGCGAGATCGCAATGCGCTGGCCCGCGCGCAGGCCCGCCACCTGGGCGCCCACACTGTGCACGATGCCCGAGACCTCATGCCCCAGTGCCATCGGCTCGCGAATGCGCACGGTGCCGAAGCCCCCGTGCTGAAAGTAATGCAGGTCTGAGCCGCAGATGCCGCCGAAGGCGACGCGCACAAGCAGCTGGTGTGCGCCGGGTGCGGGCATGTCGGCGTCTTGAATACGCAGGTCTTGAGGGCCGTGGCAGACGATGGATTTCATGGTGAGGCGCGATCAGAGGGTGGCGGTGATGCCGCCGTCGACGTACAGGATATGTCCGTTCACAAAGCGTGAGGCCTCGCTGGCCAGAAACACGATGGCAGGACCGAGGTCTTCCACATCCCCCCAGCGACGGCTCGGGGTGCGGCCCACCAACCAGGCGCTGAAGGTGGCGTCGTCCACCAGCGCTTGGGTCAGCTCGGTCTTGAAGTAGCCCGGGCCCAGGCCGTTGACCTGCAGGCCGTGGGGGCCCCAGTCGACCGCCATCCCCTTGGTCAGCATCTTCATCGCGCCTTTGCTGGCCATGTAGGGCGCCGTGCCGGGGCGACCCAACTCGCTTTGCACCGAGCAGATGTTGATGATCTTGCCGTGCCTGCGTGGGAGCATCTTGCGGGCCACGGCCTGGCCCACGTAGTAGGCGCTGTCCAGATTGGTCTTCATGATCCGGTGCCAATCGGCATCGGCGAATTCGTGCAGGGGCGCGCGAATCGTCATGCCGGCGTTGTTCACCAGGATGTCGATCGGGCCCTGGGCCTCGATCTGTTCGATGGCAGCGCGCACCGCGTCGCCGTCGGTCACGTCAAAGCCCATGCTGCTGGCGGGGAGGCCCTCGGCCTGCAACATGGCCGTGGTGGCAGCGAGCTTGCCCGCGTCGCGGCCATTGAGGATCACGTGCGCGCCAGCCTGGGCCAAGGCCCGCGCCAGGGCCAGGCCGATGCCCCCGGAGGAGCCCGTGATCAGGGCGCGGCGGCCATCGAGGCGAAAGTCGTCAAGGATCTGGGTCATTTCATCATCAACCAGCGCATAGGCGTGAGCACCAATTCAGGGAAGGCAATCAAGAGGCCCAGGACGACGACCTGCGACAACAGGAAAGGCATCACGCCCTTGATCACATCATGCATCGCGATGCGGCCCACGCCACACACCACATTCAGGACGGTGCCTACCGGCGGCGTGAGTAGACCGATCGCATTGTTCATGATGAACAGAACGCCGAAGTACACCGGATCGATGCCCGCCTGCTTGACCAAGGGCATAAGCACCGGCGTGAGGATCAGGACGGTGGGCGCGAAGTCCAAGGCCGTGCCCACCACCAGAACCAGCAGCATCAACACCACCATCAGCAGCTTGGGGTTGTCCATGAAAGGGCGCGCCAGATCCGCAATCTGGTTGGGGATGTTGGCCACGGTGATCAGCCAGGCGCTCACCAGCGCTGCGGCCACCAGGAACATCACCACCGAGGAGGTCTTGGCCGCGGCCAGGATGATCCCGTACAGGTGGCGCACCTGGATCTCGCGGTACACGAACATGCCGATGACCAGCGCGTAGACGACAGCGACCACCGCCGCCTCGGTGGGCGTGAACACCCCCATCTTCATGCCACCAATGATGGTGACCGCCAGCAGGTAGCACCAGAAGGCATCTGCCGTGACCCTCAGACGCTCTTTCAGGGGCACGCGCGGGGCCACCTTGACGTTGTCGCGGGCCGCCACGATGCGCCAGGTGATGATCAGGGCCACGCCCATGAGGATGCCGGGAAAGATACCGGCCATGAACAGCTTGGAGATGGACACACCGCCCACCACCCCGAAGAGGATGAAGCCGATCGAAGGCGGAATGATCGGGGCGATGATGCCGCCGGCGGCAATCAGACCGGCCGAGCGATCCATGCGGTAGCCGGCGTCGCGCATCATCGGCATCAGCACCGCCGCCAAGGCGGCGGTATCGGCGACCGCCGAGCCCGAGAGGCTGGCCATGATCAGGGCGGCGAACACCGCCACATAGCCCAGGCCACCTTGAAAGTGACCCACCCACACCATGGCTGAATTGACGATGCGCCGGCTCATGCCACCCGCATTCATCAACTCGCCAGCGAGCATGAAAAAGGGCACCGCCATGAGCGGGAAGTTGTCGGCGCCGTTGATCAGGTTCTGCGAAACGATCTGGGTGTCGAAGTTGTCCAGATGCAGCATCAGCGCGACGCCGCACACGATCAAAGAAAAAGCCAGGGGCATGCCCAGAGCCATGGCTCCGAGCAGCGAAATCAGAAAGACGGCGACGGTCATCGCTTGACCTCCGCGCCGTGAGCCGCCAGGACTTCTTCAGACTCCTTGACCTGCACGAGTTCGTCTTCAGAGACATCGCCGCGGATCAGGCGCACCAGTTTGCCCACCAGGATCAGGGCCATGGCGATGCTGGCGACATAGCCCACGCCATAGACCCAGATCATCGGGATCTCGGTGACGGCCGACCGCGTGCTGGCGTTGATGCCGTGTTGCTTGAAGGTGCCATAGAACATCAGGGTGCAGCAGCCGATCATCATCAGGTTGGAGACGATGGCGGCGGTCTTTTTGCCGGTCAGACTCAGCTTGCGCAACAGGGTGTCCACGCCCAGGTGGGCGTTTTCACGCAGCGTGACGATCGCGCCGAGGAAGGTGATCCAGATGAAGAGGAACCGCGACAACTCCTCGGAGCTGATGATCGAGCTGTTGAAGCCGTAACGCAGGACGACGTTGCCAAACACCATGACGACCATGGCCGACAACATGACGACGAGCAGGACTTCGACCAGGCGGAAAAAGAGGTCGTTCAGTGTCTTCATGAATCACACCCACATACAAAACCCCCGCGCACTCGGGCGCGGGGGCGGCTCACATCACTTGACGGCTTCGATGGCGCTCAGAAGCGCCGGGCCGTTCCTCTCGGCAAAGGTCTTGGCGATTTCGCCCGAGACGATCCGCTGGAAGGGTGCCATGTCCACATTCTCGATCACCTGCATGCCGGACTTCTTCAGGTCGGCGACGACCTTGGACGCGTTTTGCGCATTCAGATTGCGCTGGAAGGTGGCGGCTTCACGCGCGGCATCCACGATCACCTTCTGGTAGTTGGCGGGCAGGCTGTCGAACTTGGCTTTGTTCATGGCGACGACCAACGGCGAGTAGACGTGGTTGCTCACGGTCAGGAACTTCTGCACCTCAAAAAACTTGGACGACCAGGTCACGTTGATCGGGTGCTCCTGGGCGTCGAAGGTGCCCGTCTCCAGAGCGGTGTACAGCTCTGCGATGGGCATGGGCGAGGGGTTCATGCCCAAGAGGCGAAACGCCTGGATGTGGTACGGGTTGGGGGTGGAGCGGATCTTCAGGCCCTTGAGATCATCAGGCTTGGTGACGGGGCGCTTGTTGTTGGTGAAGGCGCGCCAGCCGTTTTCCCAATAGGCCAGGCCCTTGAGGCCATGCGGCGACAGCTCATTGAGCACGCCGGTGCCGACGGCGCCATCGAGCACGGCGTAGGCGTGCTGGGCGCTGCGAAACACGAAAGGCAACTCCATGGCGGCCGTGTTGGGAACGATGCCGTTGAAGTTGGACGCGCCGCTGGAGACGATGTCGATCGTGCCGCCGCGGGTGCCGTTGATCATGGCGGCGTCATTGCCCAATTGGTTGGCGGGGAAGACGGTGATTTCCACATCGCCGTTGGTGCGCTGCTTGACCAGTTCGGCCAGCTTCATGGCCGCCGCATGCTGGCCGTCGGTGGGGTTCACCGCATGACCCATCCTGAGGTTGAACTTGGCCGCAAAGGCAGTGGATCCCAGGGCTGCCAGCAGGCAGGCGGTGAGGACGCGAGAGAGTTTCATGCTGTGTCTCCTGTTGAAAAAGGCAAGGGGTGAGGGGAAATCAGTCGGTCGGCAACGGGTACTCGTCGGCGCTGAAGACGGTGTGAAACACCGTGCCGTCGAACATGGCGATCAGGTCTTTGGAGACCTCGCGGCTTTCCATGCGCACGGCCGATGCCAGCGCAATGTCGATCGACTCGCGGGTCGGGTAGCGCACCGACAGCACCATGCCGAAATGCGGCTGCGTCACGTCGCTTTCGACCTGACGCAACACGCGCACTTCCTGCGCGCCGGGGAAACGGGTCCACAAGGGCACGAGCTTTTCGCGGATGTAGCGGCTGAAGGCCTCGTGCATGCCGGGTTTGACCTGGCCCTGGAAGAACGCGCAGCGGATGTACATGGAGTCTTTCTAAAAATGGGGCATTCAGGCGGGCGATGAAGAGGCGGGGACATCGAGATCCAGGGCCTGCAGGGTGCGCGCCAGCAGCGTACCCACAGGCGGCTCGATCCCCAGATGCAGGACATCGGTCTCGTCGGCGGAGGGCACCTCCAGGGTGCGCAGCTGGCTCTCGAGCAGGCCGGCTTGCATGTAGTGGCCCACCCGGGCGGCCATGCGCTGACCGATGGTGTGCGCGTCGCCATGCAGGAACACGAACCGCACACCCGCGGCGTGCGCGCGGATGCGGTCTCGGTAGGCGCGCTTGAGTGCCGAGCACGCCACGACGCGCCCACGCGCATCGCCGTCGTCTAAAGCGGCCAGGTATTCGCCAATACGGTCCAACCAGGGCCAGCGGTCCGCGTCTTCCAACGCGATACCCGAGGACATCTTGCGGATGCTCTCTGGCAGGTGCAGATCGTCGCCATCCACCATGGCCAGATGCAAGCGATCCGCCAAGGCGCGCGACAGCGTGGACTTGCCGCAGCCGGACACACCCATCACCACGATGCGCAGAGGCTGGCTGGTGTGACGCAGCAAGGTCATGTACCTGTCTGTCAGCGCGATGCGCACTCCGGCACGGGCGAGCGCAGCGGCGCACCGGTGACGCCCGCATGCAAGTTCGCGAAAGCCAGATCGGCCATGGCCTGACGGGTTTCGCGGGTGGCACTGGCCATGTGGGGCGTGAGCACCACATGAGGCAGGGTCCACAGCGCTTGCGGCACATGGGGTTCGTCGGCGAACACATCGAGCCCGGCGCCCGCGATGGTGCCGGCCAGCAAGGCGGCGACCAGCGCAGACTCGTCGACCACGCTGCCGCGCGCCACGTTGATCAAATAGCCCTCGGGCCCCAGTGCCTGCAGCACCTGCGCGTCGATCAGGTGACGGGTACCCGCACCGCCCGGCGTGATCACGACCAAGAAGTCCACCTGGGCGGCCAGGGCGGCGGGGGTGGAGTAGTAGGTGTAGCCGCAGCCCTGCTTCTCGCTGCGCGCGGTGTAGGCGATCGACATACCGAAGGCCTGCGCGCGCTGGGCGATGGCCTTGCCGATGCGCCCCAGGCCCACGATGCCCAGGCGCGCGCCCGAGACCTTCTTGCCCAGGGCAATCGGTCCGTGCGGCCAGAGGCCCTGGCGCACGAACTGGTCGGCCCGCGGGATGGCGCGGCCCACCGACAGCACCAGGCCCATGGCCAGATCAGCCACATCGTCGGTGAGCACGTCGGGGGTGTGCGTGACGGGAATTCCGTAGCGGATCGCGGCGGGCACATCGACGCCGTCATAGCCGACACCGAAGACCGACACCACCTTGGTCTGGGGCAGGTGAGCCAGCAGATCGGCCGGCACCCGCGATTCGCCCGTGGCCGCCACTGCAACGATGCGCGGCGCGAGCTGCGCGAAGGCGGCCGGATCGGTCACATGCGTGCGGTCATGCACGGTGTAGGCCGCTTCCAGCGCCTTCTGAAAGAAGGGGTGCAATTTGGCAACCGCCAGGACATCAGGCTTGGACAAGGATGGACTCCTCTTTTTGGAAAGCGCTGTCCGATCTGAAAACGAAGGATTTCGGTCAGGAGGGTCTTTCTTTTACTCTTGACCTCAGCTGCGCTTTCTTCCAGGATCGCGACTGGGACAGCGCTATCCTAGGAGGCCCACAAACCGGCCTACTCCGTAGAAACCCGCATATCGCCAATGACGCCCTCCCCTCGTCGCCACCGCTCCACCGGCCGTGTCACGCTGGCCGATGTCGCCCGTGCGGCGGGTGTGAGTCTGAGCACCGCTTCGCGCGCGTTGCGGGGCGAGCGGGCGGTCGACCCGGCCCTGGTGGCGCGGGTGCAGGCCACCTCCGACAAACTGGGCTATGTGCCCGACCCGGCGGCACGCGCCCTGGCCTCGCAACGCAGCGACCACGTGGCCCTCCTCATTCCCTTGCTGTCGAACGCGCTGTTTGTCGACCTGCTGGAATCGGCCCAGACCACGCTGCGTCAGGCGGGCTTTCAGACCCTGATCGGCGTGACGCACTACGACAGCCGCGAGGAAGAACAATTGCTGCGCGAGCAGCTGCTGCATCGACCCGCGGGTTTGTTGGTGACGGGCCTCGATCACAGTGCGACCACGCGCCAACTGATCGCGCGCAGCGGCGTGCCCTGCGTGCACCTGATGGAGTTGCCGCAAGACAACGGCCAGGCGGCCAGTCACTGCGTGGGCTTCCGGCAGATGGAGGCGGGCGCAGCCCTCACACGCAAGCTGCTGGCCCGGGGTTACCGGCGCATCGCCTTTGCCGCCGCACAACTCGATCCGCGGGTGATGCAGCGCCTGCAAGGCTGGCGGCTCGCCTTGCAGGAGGCCGGCTTGCACGCACCCACCTTGGAGTGGCTCAACCCCGCTTCCTCCTCGCTGGCGCTGGGTGCGGTGATGTTCGAGCAGATCATGCAGCAGACCCCTGCGGTCGATGCCATCTTCTTTTGCAACGACGACCTGGCACAGGGCGCGTTACTGGCTGCGATGCGCCTGGGCATCGCCGTACCCGGGCAAGTGGCCATCGCCGGCTTCAATGACCTCACGGGCAGCGACCAGATGGTGCCGCCTCTGACGACGGTGCGCACACCCCGCGCGCAGGTGGGTGCCAGCGCGGCGCAGATGCTGCTGGCGCTGATGCGCGGCGAAGAGCCGGCGCAGCCCCTGCTGGATCTGGGCTTTGAGATCATGGAGCGACAGAGCACCTGAGGACGCGGCCTTGATGCGCCTTACTTGCCTGCGATCGGTTCAACCTTGAGTGCGCCCGCCTCGATCGACAGGCGTATCACGTCTTGCGTATCCACCGCCTCGAGCCAGGCGTAATCGGTACGGGGGTCGAGGGCGCGCGTGCCCACATGCGCATGAAGCTTGTCTTCAGGATTGAAGCGCATGACCTGCAAATCACCGGTGAAGCCGTCGACCACCACGGCACCAAACTGGTAGGGGCAGTTGCTTTTCATGCAGGCGTTCATCACCAGGTAGCGGCCGTTGACCAGTCGGGACTCGCCGGGCCCGCTCATGGCGGCGCGAAGCTGGCGGAACTGCTCAGGCTTCATCCTCTTGACGATAGGCGCACGGGCCTGGGGATCGGCCAACACCGCCTCAGGATGCTCGCCCAGGAAAGGACGCCACACAGCCCGAAAGCGCGTGTCGACGTACTCGCCGCTGGCGGCGTCCCAGCGGCGGGTGGAAGGCAGCAGATCGTCCAGCGGGTTGCGCTCGCCGCCGTAGAAAGGCGAGAGCGTGCTGCGGGCCAGGTCATCGCCCTGGAACCCGAACGAAGCCACCATGGGCTTGCCCTTGGGTCCGTCAAAACCGGTGCCCACACGGGCGACGCGAACCGAGCCCTTGGCCAGATAGAGGACGAAGTAGTCGTTGTACCCGTGGCAGGCGGTGCCGCCGCAGTTGGTGGCGACGATGGCCACCCGGGCTTGGGTGGTGGAGGGGTGCGCCGCGACCATATGCACATAGCTATCGCAAGCGTGCGTGAGTGACAGCAGCTCGCCGGTGCGGCCTCGTCGAATCTCGAGTCGCGCGATATCGCAAGCGCCCGAGAGCTCGCGCCCCGGCATCGGTCCTCGCGCCACCTGCGCCAAGTCGCCATTGGCAAATCGCACCTGCTCCAAGAACAGGCCCGAAGCCGTCGCCGCCCAGGTGAAGTCAGACATCGCCGGCCGCGCCGACTGGGCGGCAACCCAGACAGGCGCCAGGGCCAGAACGATGGCCAGCCAGGGCCGGGCAACGCGGTGTGCGAGCGTCACGGGAATCCTTCAGCGGGTGCGATCACCATCAGACCCCAGGGTCTTGGCGTTTTGCGCAGAATCAGACCGTGGCGCGTCGGCACTGTCCGTCGTGGTGTGCGGAAAGCACATCTTCTCTCCATCCCACTTCTGGCCGCACCAGCACACGCCTTCGTCGTTGATGATGCAGGTGCCAGTTCCACAGCAACGCGGGTCGTCTTCGTTCATGCACATGTCTCCTGTCGATCGGCGTGACCATAGCGCCTCCTGCCCAGTGTGGCACAGGGCCCAAGCGGATACCCGCACAGGCCGCTACGCCTTCCCATGAAACGCCATGTCGCCCTGGTCGCCTTGGTGGTGACCGCCGCTGTCGTCATCGATCTGCATGTGGACTGGCGCCGCGCGGACAACGGCGTACTGATGCGGGTGGGCGAGCAGGATGTGGATGTCTGGGGCCAGATGCGAGAGGCCTGGACCGTCTTCTCGCGCCGCTGCGGGCGGGTGCAGACCTTGCGGGCTGGCGACCCGGTGTGGGAGCGGGCACAGGCCACCATCCGCGACTACAGCCCGCCCGATTCACACAGCGCGCAGGTGGTCGACCTGCTGCGACAAGATGAGTGGTTGCTGGCGCAGGTGGTCTCCGATCGTCTGATGCCCGCGGTTGCGGCCCTGAAGATCGATGGCCCCGACATCAGCTTGGTGCCCCGGGGGGTTTGGAGCGGCAACACCGCGCCCTGGGTGGCGGCGCCGTGGGTGCGTGATTACCTGCGGCGCCAGGTACCGCAGCTGCCGCAGGCGCTGACCGACTGCCTGGAGATCGCCTCCGACTCGCCCCTACAACGCGCAGGCCCCCTGCCTACGAAAGCCCCCCGATGACCCTGCGCCACCTCGTGATTGTGCTGGGCGACCAGTTGGACCTACAGGCCAGCGCCTTCGATGATTTCGACGCGGCGCAGGACCGAGTGTGGATGGCAGAAGTGGCTGAGGAATCCACGCATGTGCCCTCCGCCAAGCCGCGCATCGCGCTGTTTCTCAGTGGCATGCGGCACTTCGCGCAAGCCCTGCACGAGCAGCAGGGTCCGATCGTGGACTACACGCGTCTGGACGATGCAGATAACAGCGGCACGCTGGCCGGTGAATTGCGCCGCGCCATCGAGCGCCACAAGCCTGCAGGCCTGGTCATGACCGCGCCCGGGGATTGGCGCGTGCTACAGGCGATGCGCGTGGTCGCCGCTGACAGCCAGCTGCCGCTGGACATACGCGAGGATCGCCACTTTTTCAGCACGGTGCGCGAGTTCGCCGAACATGCCAAGGGCCGCAAGCAGCTTCGACTGGAATATTGGTACCGCGCCCTGCGCCAGAAGCACGCCATCTTGATGGACGGCGACGCGCCAGTGGGCGGCCAGTGGAACTTCGATGCGGATAACCGCGAAGCCTTTGGCAAAGAAGGACCTGTGAACCTGCCCGCGCCCCAGCGCTTCGCACCCGATGCGATCACACGCGAGGTGTTGGATCTGGTCAACACCCGCTTTGCCGACCATCCGGGGCGCCTGGACAGCTTCGCCTGGCCCGTCACCCGCGCGCAGGCGCTGCAGGCCCTGCAAGACTTCATCACGCACCGACTGCCGCTCTTTGGCCGCTACGAAGACGCACTATGGGCGGGCGAGCCTTGGCTGTATCACTCGCTGCTATCCGCGGCTCTGAACCTGAAGCTGCTGCAAGCGCGCGAAGTGGTGCAAGCGGCGCAAGACGCCTGGCGCACGGGCCACGCGCCGATTGAAGCGGTCGAGGGCTTCATCCGCCAGATCCTGGGCTGGCGCGAATACGTGCGGGGCATCTACTGGACGCAGATGCCCGAGTACCTCGATCGCAATGCACTGGACGCTCAGGCGCCGCTGCCCGAGTTCTTCTGGACCGGCGATACCGACATGGCCTGTCTGCGCGATGCGCTCACGCAGACCCTCGCGCACGGCTATGCCCACCACATTCAGCGGCTGATGGTGACGGGCTTGTACCTGTTGATGCGGGGCGTGAAGCCGCAGGCGGTGCACACCTGGTATCTGAGTGTCTATGTCGACGCCGTGGAATGGGTGGAGCTACCCAACACCCTGGGCATGAGCCAGTACGGCGACGGCGGCCTGATGGCGAGCAAGCCCTACATTGCCACCGGCAAATACATCCAGCGTATGGGCAATCACTGCAAGGGGTGCCGCTACGACCCCGCGCAATCCACAGGACCCACCGCCTGCCCCTACACCACGCTGTATTGGAATTTCCTGATGCGGCACGAGGCCCTGCTGGCGGGCAATCCGCGTATGGGGATGCAGGTGCGCAATCTGGCGAGACTCACACCCGAGAAGCGCGAGGCGATTCGCGCGCAGGCCCAGAGTCTTCGCACCGAGTGACGCGGCCTGCGTCGGCGGCACGGCGCGCCACGACAAACTGGATTTTGCTGCGCCGCGGCATCACATTCGTCAGACCTTTCGGTCCTTGATCCGACGATTTGGACTTTCGTCGGACTGTTGCGTTTCGTCGATGGCAAGGAGGTCCGGACACTGCGTCCTGATTGGAAACAACGCAGGAGTCCCCACGTGCACCGCGATCCGGGCCTGGCCATCGAGGCACAGCCCACCTCACCTGAACCCCATCTGGGCCGCTCCCTGCCTCGGCAGGAGGATGCTGCGCTCCTGAGTGGGCGCGGGCGGTTCGCGGACGATCTGGGCACGCTCCCGGGAACGCTGCACGCGGCCATCGTGCGCAGCCCGCATGCCCACGCCGAGTTGCTGGAGGTAGACAGTTCGGCGGCGTTGGCACTGCCCGGGGTGCGGGCGGTGCTGACCGGAGCGGACGTGCTGCGCTGGGCGCAGCCCTTTCTGGTGGGTGTCAAAGTGCCGGTACGCCATCACGCACTGGCCGTCGACCGCGTGCGTTACAGCGGCGAGCCGGTGGCCGTGGTGGTCGCCGACAGCCGCGAGCTGGCCGAAGACGCCTTGGAAGCCGTACGCGTGCGTTACCGCGCGCTGCCCGCCGTGGTGGAGATCGAAGCGGCCTGCGCCGACGACGCGCCGCTGCTGCACGAGGCAGCCGGCAGCAACGTGGTCAATGAGCGGCACTTTCGCTATGGCGATCCCGAGCAAGCCTTCGCGAGTGCCGACCGCACCGTCAGCGTCGAGATCCACTACCCCCGCAACAGCTGCACACCCATCGAGTGCGGCGTGGTCATCGCCGAGCACCAGCCTGACGCCAACGGCGGGCACGCCTACGAGGTGTTGTCCAACTTCATGGGGCCTTTCTCGCTGCACTCGGTGATGGCCCTGGCCCTGGGCGTGCCCGCCAACCAACTGCGCCACCGCGTGCCGCGAGACAGCGGCGGCAGCTTTGGCGTCAAGCAAGCGGTGCTGCCCTATGTCGTGCTGATGTGCCTGGCCTCTCGCAAGGCCGGCGCCCCGGTCAAGTGGGTGGAAGACCGGCTCGAACACCTGGCCGCTGCGACCTCGGCCACCGCCCGACTGACCACGCTGGACGCCGCGCTGGATGCCAGCGGCCGCATCACCGCCCTGCGCTGGGACCAACGCGATGACGTGGGCGCCTACCTGCGCGCCCCCGAGCCGGCCACGTTCTATCGCATGCACGGCGCGCTGACCGGTGCCTATGACATCCCGAACATGGCCGTTCGCAACCGGGTGGTGATGACCAACAAGACGCCGACCGGTCTGGTGCGCGGCTTCGGCGGCCCGCAGGTGTACTACGCGCTCGAGCGACTGATGGACCGTATCGCCAGCCTGCGGGGCGAAGACCCGATCGCGCTGCGCCGGCGTCACTTTGTGCGGGCCGAACAGTTCCCCTACACCGCCACCGCCGGCGCAGTCCTGGACAGCGGCGACTACCACACCCTGGCCGACAAGACGCAGGCCGCTGCGCTGGAACACGGCTTGTGGGAGCGACAAGCGGCCGCACGCGCAGCCGGACGGCTGTACGGCATCGGTGTGGCCGCCGTGGTGGAACCCTCGATCTCCAACATGGGCTACATCAGCACGGCGCTGACCCGCGAGCAGCGCGCCAAGGCCGGCCCGAAAAACGGCGCGATCGCCAGCGCCAGTGTCGGCATCGACTTGCTCGGTGGCGTCAACGTGGTCATCGCCTCGGCGCCTGCGGGCCAAGGTCATATGACGGTGTGCGCGCAGGTGGTGGCCGATGTCTTCGGACTACAGCCCGGGCAGATCGCGGTGAACGTGGAGTTCGACACGGGCAAGGACGCCTGGAGCGTGGCCGCTGGCAACTACAGCAGCCGCTTTGCGGGCGCGGTGGCCGGCACGGTGCATCTGGCCGCCATGCGACTGCGCGAGCGGCTGGCACGCATCGCAGCGCCGGGGCTGAATTGCCCACCCGAGCGCGTGATGTTTGCGCAGGGCGCCATCTTCAACGGCGACGCACCCGACACGCGCCAGCCCTTCGCGCGCCTGGCCGCCAGCCCTCACTGGGCACCGGCCCTGCTGCCCGCAGGCGAGCTGCCCGGCCTGCGCGAAACCGCGTTCTGGACCCCACCGACCCTGGCGGCGCCCGATGATGCCGACCGCGTCAACACCAGTGCAGCCTACGGCTTCGTGTTCGATCTGTGCGGCGTGGAGGTCTGCCGCGACACCGGCCGCGTGCGCATCGACCGCTACATCACAGGCCATGACGCGGGCCGCCTCCTGAACCCCGCCTTGGTGGACGGGCAAATCCGTGGCGCGTTTGCGCAAGGCCTGGGCGCCGCACTGATGGAGGAATTTCGCTACGGCCCCGACGGCAGTTTTCAAAGCGGCACATTTGCCGACTACCTGGTGCCCACCGCTTGTGAAGTGCCCGACCCGGTGATCGTGCACCTGGAGACGCCGAGTCCATTCACCCCCCTGGGCGCCAAGGGCGTGGGCGAAGGCAACAACATGAGCACCCCCGTGGCGATCGCCAATGCGGTGGCCGACGCGCTGCGGCCCTTGCGCGAGGTCACGGACATCCGCTTACCCCTGACCCCTTCACGCGTGCTGGCCCTGCTCGATGAACCCGAGCCCGAGGCACCCGCCGGATCACGCGAAGTCTCAGCGCCAGTGACCCCGGCTACCGGCGCCCGCGCAGGCGCTCGCACCGGTGGCCGCGCCTTGCAGGCCCAGGGGTCGGTGACCATCGCCGCTACACCGCAGCGTGTGTTTGCGGTGCTGATGGATCCGCAGGCGCTGGCCCGGGTCATTCCCGGCTGCCACGCGCTCGTGCCCGAGGGCGAGCACGCCTACCGGGCCGATGTGACCGTCGGCGTCGGACTGGTCAAAGCCCGGTACGAAGCGCGCATCGTGCTGTCCGAGATGGACCCGCCCCGCAGCCTGGTGCTGGCCGGCGAGGGCCAGTCGTCACTCGGCACGGCGGCCGGCCAGGGTCGCGTGCAGCTGGAGGCGGTGCCGGAGGGCACGCGGCTGCATTACGACTATGAGGCCCAAGTGGGTGGCAAGGTGGCCGCCGTGGGCAGCCGCATGCTGGAGGGGGCTGCACGCGTGGTGCTGGCCCAGTTGTTCGAATCCTTGGGGCGCCAAGCCGCCGCACAAGATGCCGCCAGCGGCGCGGTGCACGCACCCCGCCCTGTGTCCACGCCCTGGTGGCGACGGTTGCTGCAAGCGCTGGGGATGCGCCCATGAAACCCGCCCGCTTTGATTACCAACGCGTCGAGACGGCGCAAGAGGCGGCCGCTGTGCTGGGCGAACTGGGCGACGACGCCCGCATCCTGGCCGGGGGTCAGTCGCTGATGGCGGTGTTGAACATGCGTCTGGCACGCCCCAAGCGCCTGCTGGACGTCTCGCGCTCGCAGGCGCTGGCCACCGCACGCATCGACAGCGGCGCGCTGCAAGTGGGCGCTGCGGTGACGCAGGCCGCCGTGGAACACCGTCCGCGCCTGGCGCAGGAAGTGCCGCTGCTGGCGCTGGCCTTTCCGTGGATCTCGCACTTTCAGATCCGAAATCGCGGCACGGTGGCGGGCAGCGTGGCCCACGCTGACCCGTCGGCCGAATTGCCTCTGGTGCTGACCGCGCTGCGTGGCGAAGTGTGCTTGCGCAGCCAGCGCGGCACACGTCGCCTGGCCGCCGACGACTTCTTCACCGGCATGCTGCTGACCGCGCGCGCCGCCGACGAACTGATTGAGGCGGTGCGCTTCCCACTGGCCCAGACCGGCCAGGGCTTTGGCTTCGAAGAATTCGGCATCCGCCACGGTGACTTCGCTCTGTGCGCGGTCGCTGCGGTGGCCGATGCATGCAGCCTGCGCGTGGCCGTCGGCGGCGTGGCTGATCGACCTGTGGCGCGCGACTGGCCCCTGCTGTCAGGCGCCGCCCTCGATGAGGCACTCAATCAACTGGCCTGGTCGTTAGAGGTCCGCGATGAGCCGCAAGCCAGTGCGGCCCTGCGCCGCCGGCTGGTGCGCCATCTGGGCCGCCGGGCGATCGATCAAGCCCTTGCTTCCAGGAGCCCCCTATGAACGTACTGGACGGCGACGTGGTGCATCCGCTGCGTCTGACCCTCAACGGCCGTGAGCGCTGCGCCAACGTCGAACCGCGACGCCTGCTCTCGGATTTTCTGCGTCATGACCTGGGTGCGACAGGGGTGCATGTGGGCTGCGAGCATGGCGTGTGTGGTGCGTGCACCGTGCTGGTCGACGGCGCGGCCCAGCGTGCCTGCCTCACGCTGGCGGTGCAGGCCGATGGACGAGAAGTCCGCACGGTCGAAAGCCTGGCCGACGTCGATGGCACGCTCGACGATCTGCAGGCGGCGTTTCGGCGCCATCACGCCTTGCAATGCGGCTTTTGCACGCCCGGCATCCTGATGTCGTGCGTCGACTGGCTGGCGCGCTGCGCGCAGGGCCCTGTGCCCACCGAGGACGACGTACGCATCATGCTCTCGGGCACTTTATGCCGGTGCACGGGCTACACGCCCATCGTGGCCGCCGTGCTGGATGTCGTGCAGCAGCGCCGTGGCCTCACGACCACCTCCGACCAACCGCTGCTGGAGACGCCCCATGCTTGATCTGGGCCGCACTTTCTTGCAAAGCGTCGAACGCCGTCCGCATGCGATCGGTCTGGTCGATGCGGCCTTGCAACTGACCTATGCCCAGTGGGCACACCGCATCGGCGCCGCGCAGCGTGGCCTGACCGATGCCGGCCTGAAAAAAGGTGACCACCTGGTCACCGTGCTGCAAAACCGCTGGGAGATGGCGACCTTGCATTGGGCCTGCCAATTCGCCGGCATCGTGATGACGCCCTTGAACTGGCGCGCCAAGCCCGATGAAGTGGATTACTGCCTCCTCGACGCGCACGCCCGCGCCATCGTCTGGGAACCCATCACCGACGCCGCGGTGGCCGCCAGCACCGAGGCGCAGCGGCTCGCACGTATCGTCATGGATGGCGCAGCGCCCGGCGACGCCTCGGTTCACCGCTTTGATCACTGGATGGCGCAGGCGCACGAGCCCGTGCCGCTCGCCGGTGCGGACGACGGATCGCTGATGCTCTATACCAGTGGCACCACCGGCAAGCCCAAAGGCGTGCCACGCCGCCATCGCGCCGAGCGTGCCGCCGCCCTGGCCCATGTGGCACAGAACCGCTATGCGGTCGGGGAATGCACGCTAGGCGTGATGCCGCTGTATCACACGATGGGCGTGCGGTCGCTGTTGGCGATTGCCCTGATCGACGGCCGCTTTGTCTGCATGCCGCGCTTTGACGCCCAGCGCGCCCTGCAACTGATACGCGATCAGGCGGTGAGCCACTTGTATCTGGTGCCGACCCTCTACCACGACCTGTTGTCTCACCCGGATTTCAAGCGCAGTGATGTCGCCAGCGTGCGCAAGCTCGGTTTTGCCGGCGCCCCCATGCATGACGCCCTGCTGCAGCGGCTGCAGGCCGCCTTTGCGCCCGAGCTCTTTGTCAACCATTACGGCAGCTCCGAGATCTATACCTTCTCGATCAACCAGCAGGCCACGCTCAAGCCAGGCTCGGCCGGCCGGGCGGGCTTCAACACCCGATTGCGCGTCGTCGCGCTGAATCAGCACAACCCCGACGCCGTGACCGACCCGATGCAAGAGGGCCAGATCATCGCGGAGCTCAGTAGCGACGAGGCCTTCGAGGGCTACCACCGTCGCCCCGATGCAGATGCCAAGAGCCTGCATGCGGGCTGGTACTTCACCGGAGATACCGGCTACGTCGATGCCGACGGCGATCTGTTCGTCACAGGTCGTGTCGACGACATGATCATCAGCGGCGGCGAAAACATCTCGCCAGTGGACATCGAATCGGTGCTCTCGCTGCACCCCGAGGTCGACGAGGTGGCGGTGGCGGGCCTGCAGGACGAGCGCTGGGGCCAAAAGGTGGTGGCCTTTGTCAAGGCGCACGGACCCGTCGATGCCCAGAGCCTGGATGCGCACTGCCGCCGCAGTGACCTGGTCAATTTCAAGCGCCCGCGTGACTACGTGTTCGTGCGCGAGATCCCCAAGAGCCCGGTGGGCAAGGTCCTGCGTCGCCTGCTGCAGTCCGGCGACTACGAGCTTGCGCCCCAACAGCCCGCCGAAACCACCCATCCCGAATGAACCCGAGAAAGACCGCACCATGACCCTGAACGCTCTGGCCCACCCGGCCACCACACTGCCCGACGCCCTCGATGGCTTTCGCGTCGAGATCCTGGCCGAGCAGCACCGCGCCGACATCGTGCTCGATCGCCCGCCCCTGAACGTGGTGAGCATGCTGGCGCGCGAGCAACTGCGCATCACCTTCGAGGCGTTGGACGCCGATGACCGTGTCCGTGTCATCGTGCTGCGCGGCGCTGGTGAGCATTTCTCGAGCGGCGGCGATATCAAGGGCTTCCTGGAGGCGTCGCCCGAGAAAGTCAGCGCCCTGGCCTGGAACGTGGCCGCACCGGCGCGCTGCAGCAAACCCGTCATCGCCGTCGGTCGCGGCTATTGCTTCGGTGTGGGCTTCGAGTTGACCCTGGCCTGCGACTTTCGCCTAGCCGGCGAGAGCACGCTGTATGCCCTGCCCGAGCAGAAGCTGGGGCAGATCCCCGGCTCGGGCGGCAGCGCGCGCCTGCAAAAAATGGTGGGCATCACCCGCACCAAGGACATGGTGATGCGCTCGCGCCGCATCAGCGGTCGCCAGGCCTATGACTGGGGCGTCGTCACCGAGTGCGTCCCGGACGCCGAGCTGCCGCAGGCCGTCGATGCGCTGGTGGCCGAGTTGTGCAGCCTGTCGCCCCTGGCACAGCGTACGGCCAAGAAACTGCTCAATGACACCGAGGACTCCCCGCTGTCGATTGCCATCGAATTAGAAGGTCACTGCTATTCCCGGCTTCGCAGCAGCGACGACTTCCGTGAGGGCGTGACCGCCTTTCATGCCAAACGCAAGCCCCACTTCACGGGGCGCTGACCGCGCCTTTTTACCCACCCTGTTCCCCCCACTCCGCCCGTGAAACGGCGGCCCATGACTCAAAAGGAGACTCTGACCATGAAAACCGTTTTTGTTGCCACCCTCACCACCCTCGCGGCCGCCGCAGCGTTCGCGCAATCCACCCCGATTCGCATTGGCGTAGTCACCCCGCTGTCGGGTACCTATGCGGGTATCGGCCAGCAGGTGCGCTGGGGCCTGGACCTCGCCGCCCGCGAGATCAATGCCGCTGGCGGCGTGGCCGGTCGGCAGTTGGAACTGATCTATGAGGACGAGGAAGCCAACCCGGCGGTCGCCGTCCAGAAGGCGGAAAAACTCTTCCAGGTGTCCAAGGTCGACTTCCTGACCGGCACGGTCAACAGCGGCTCCACGCTCGCCGTGGGGCAGGTGGCCGAACGCAACGGCAAGCTCATTGCCACCACCGTATCCTTTGCCGACTCGATCACCGGTGACAAGTGCTCGCCCAATGTGTTCCGCGTCAATGCCCGCGCCGGCATGCAATCGGCTGCCCTGGCGGACTGGATGGCCACGACCCGACCCAACGCCAACGTCTTCTACCTGGGCCCTGACTACGAAATGGGCCGCAGCACGGTAGCGGCATTCAAGTCCGCCGCCGAAGGTAAGGGTGCCAAGTCGGCCGGCGAGGTCTTCGCACCGCTGGACAACAAGGACTACTCGCCTTACTTCGGGCAGATTCGCAGCTCACGCCCCACCGTGATCTATACCTCGGTGGCGGGGAATGACACCGTGCGCCTGTTCAATCAAATGGCAGAGTTTGGTGTCAGCCGCAACGTGCAGGTGGTCGGTGCTAGCGGCACCGTGACCAGCCAGAACCTGGCCGCCATCGGCCGCAACGCGGATGGCTTCGTGACTGGCGTGGGTTACTCGCCGCTGATCGATTCGCCCGAGAACAAGCGATTCGTCGCCGCCTTCGAGGCCGCCAACAAAGCGCTGCCCGACTTGTATGGCACGGACAGCTACGGCGTGCTGTACCTCTACAAGGCCGCCGTCGAGAAAGCCCGAAGCACCGACACCGACAGGGTGCGCGAGGCCATGCGCGGCATGAGCTGGGCCACCCCGCAAGGCGTCAAGACCATTCGCGCGGGGGATCACCAGGCCATGCAGGACATGTACGCGGTCCGGGTGAACAACGGCAAGTTCGAGATCGTGGGCAGAGTGGGCGCGGCAGCGGCGATCGGTGCCGACGTCTGCACCCGCTTCTGATCCCCTTTCACTCACGTCAAGGACATACGCGTGGACTGGCTTCAGTTCGTCCTGGCACCCCAGGTCATCAACGGTCTCTCCATCGGGGTGGCCGTGGTTCTGATGGCTTTGGGGCTGACCATCATCTTTGGCCTGCTGGATGTCATCAACATGGCTCACGGCGAGTTCTACGCGTTGGGGGCCTTTGTGGCCGTGGCGCTGATCGGACTGGGCCTGTCGTTTTGGCTGGTGCTGCTGATGACCCCTCTGCTCCTGGCGGGGGTGGGCTATCTCACCGAGCGCACGCTGGTCCAGCGCGTCTTTCACAGCAAGGATCGGCATACGCTGACCTTGCTGCTCACCTTCGGCCTGGGCGTGGTGATGGAGGACGCGCTCAAGATCGTGTTCGGCGCTAACCCGCTGCGGCTGGAGGCGCCCATCCAGGGCGCCACCGAGATGCTCGGGTTGTTCTTCCCCCACTACCGCCTGTTCGTGATGCTGTTCGGCGGCGCCGTCATCGCGGCGGTCTGGCTGCTGGTGTTCCGCACGCCCTTGGGCGCGATGGTGCGCGCAGCCGCCTTTGACCGTCACATGACCGCCAGCCTGGGCGTGCCGGTGCACAAGGTGTATGCCGCCACCTTCGCCTTTGGCGTGGCACTGGCCGCACTCGCGGGGGTCTTGCTGGCGCCGATGTACTCGGTGTTCCCGACCATGGGCCGAGACTTTGTCTTCATCGCCTTCAGCGTGGTGATCATCGGCGGCATGGGCTCCATCAAGGGCGCCGTGCTGGCCGGACTGGTGCTCACCCAGGTGCAATCGATCAGCAGCTTGTGGATCAGCCCCGTCTGGAGCGATCCCCTGCTGTTCGGAATCATGGTGCTGGTGCTCGTCTGGCGCCCGCAGGGCTTGTTTGGGAGGCTCGGTCATGCTTGAGTCTGCTTTGGCGCGCGTCGCGCCGGCGTCGGCCACCACCGGTCACCGCACCGACGCGCTGCGCTGGATCGCAGTCGCCTTTTTCCTCTCGGCCCTGGCCTTCGGAGGGGTCGCCTGGGTGATGGGCGACGTGTTTTTCCTGCGCCTGGCCACCGAGGCCTTGATCTACGGCGGGCTGGCGCTCAGCGTCGATCTGCTGCTGGGGCGCACCGGCTTGCTGCCCCTGGGGCAGGCGCTGTTCTTTGGGCTGGGCGCCTATGTGTCTGCGCTGGTGCTCAAACACTGGGATGCCTCTTTCTGGCTGGCGCTGGGTGTGGCCATCGCGGCTTCGGCACTCGCGGGGCTGCTGGGCGGACTGATCGCCATTCGCAGCAAGGGCGTGTATTTCGCACTCATCAGCTTTGGTCTGGCGCAGGTGGTCAGTAAGGTGATCTACAACACGCGTGAGCTCGGCGCGAGCGATGGCCTCATCGGTGTGCCGGCAGCGCAGGTGGGCGGCGGACTGACCTCCGCAGTACCCATGGGTTTCTTCCTGCTGGTGCTAGCGCTCATTTTTATGATTTGGGCGCTGCTGTCGCTGCTGATGGACACGCCGTTTGGCCGCCAGCTGGCGGCCGTGCGAGGCAACGAGCAGCGACTCGCCTTCATCGGGGTGGACCCGTGGCGCGTCAAGCTCGCGGTCTTCGTGCTGGCGGCGGTGATTGCAGGGGCCAGCGGTGCGCTCTACCCGATGCTGCGCGGCTTTGTCAGCCCCGAGCTGATGTTTTTCCAGGTCTCAGGCAACGCGGTGATCAACGTCATCGTCGGCGGCACCGGCACCCTGATCGGGCCGCTGCTGGGTTCGAGCTTGCTCACCGGCCTGCGCTCGGTGGTTGGCAGCTGGACCGAGCACCACCACATCGCGATTGGCCTGCTGTTTGTGGCCGTAGTGATCATGGCCCCGCGCGGTTTGGTCGGCGGCCTCGCGCCCTGGCTGCAAGCGCGGCTGGACCGGCGCGGCGCAAAGGATCGCACATGAGCACCGACATCCTCCTTCAAACGCAGCACCTGGGCGTGCGCTTTGGCGCCCTCAAAGCGGTCGATGATGTGAGCTTTGAGGCCCGCCGTGGCGCCATCACCGCGGTGATCGGCCCCAACGGCGCAGGCAAGAGCACTTTGTTCAACCTGATCAGCGGCTCCCTGCGTCCGCTGACGGGCCAGGTGATCCTGGACGGACAAGACATCACGGGTCAGCCACCTCAAAAGCTGCTGGCCGCAGGGCTGGCGCGCAGCTTTCAGATCACCAACCTGTTCTTTGAACTGCCTGTGCGCGAGAACCTGCGTCTGGCGGCGCAATTTGTCGAGCCCGGTCCCTGGTGGCGTGGCTTGCGCCATGTGCGCACCAGCCGAACCGCGATGCAGCGGGTGGACGAACTGATTGCGCAGTTTGACCTGGCGGCAGATGCCGACGAACTCGCAGGCTTTCTCAGCCACGGCCAGCAGCGTCGCCTGGAAATCGCGATGGCGCTGGCCTCGCGCCCACGCCTGCTGCTGCTGGATGAGCCCACCCAGGGTATGAGCCATGCCGATACCGAAGACACGGCCCGGCTGATTCGCAGCCTGGTCCAGGACGGCCTGAGCATTCTGATCGTCGAGCATGACGTGGATTTGGTGATGAAACTGTCTGACCACGTGGTGGTGATGCACCAGGGCGCCAAGCTGGCCCAAGGGCGACCCGACGCCGTACGGGCAGACCCGGCGGTGCAAGCCGCCTACTTTGGCCAGGAGGTGCAGCATGCTTGAGTTACAGGATGTGCACACCCACTATGGCCTCAGCCACGTCCTGCAAGGCGTGACCCTGCGGGTCAATGCGGGCGAGGTGGTGGGCCTGTTCGGGCGCAACGGGGTGGGCAAAACCACCGTCATGAAGACCATCGCCGGATGGGTCGCGCCCAGCGCTGGGCAGCTGCAGTTTGATGGGCAGTCCATCGGCGGGACGGCCTCGGAAGTGATCTGCCGGCGTGGCATCGGCTTCGTGCCCGAGGACCGGCGCATCTTTCCGGGTCTGACTGTGGAAGAAAACCTGGTGCTCGGGTTCATGCAAACGCCCGGCGTCTCTCGCAGCGAGCGTCGACGCAAGCTCGAGCAGCTTTACACGCAATTTCCCCGCCTGGGCGAGCGCCGCACGCAGATGGGCACCACGCTGTCCGGCGGAGAGCAGCAGATGCTGGCCATGGCGCGGGTGCTGGTCGGCCAACCCCGGTTGCTGCTCATTGACGAGCCCACTGAGGGCCTGGCGCCCATGATCGTCGACGAGATCTTCAAACTCATCGACGGACTGCGGCGCGACGGGGTCCCGATCCTGCTGGTCGAACAAAACCTGCATCGGGCCCTGGATCTGGTCGACCGCTTCTACGCCCTGGAGCGCGGCGCGGTGGTGCTGGAGGGGCGCGGCGACCAGGCAGACGACCGGGCGGCGCTGGTACGACAGCTGAGCGTCTGACCGGCCGGACCGAGGCGCCTGCTCCCCTGGCCCGCCGACTGGGGAGTACCCCGGTTGCGGCCTGCTCTGCAATTGCCCCAGAATCTTGAGAGTGTCTACCGCCATCAAGATTTACCAGGGCCGGTTCGGCCGTGTCGCTTTGCTCGACATGGACGCGCCGCTGGTCGGGCACGCCCATCACCACTGCCACATCCTGCTCAAAGCGGGCGGTGCCGATAGCGCCTTCGTGGTGCGCGGCGAAACCGCGCCCTTGCGGGCCGACACCGCCGTGCTCGTGAACGCCTGGGAGCACCACGCCTACATCCACGACGCGCCGCCTGGCGACCGGACACTCATCCTCGCGCTCTACATTGAGCCGAGCTGGTTGGCCGAGCTACAGCGCTCGCTGGCCGTCACGGCTCATCCGCGGTTTTTTCCGCAAAAGTGCGTGTCCATCACGTCCGCGACACAGCGCATCGTCGAAGAGTTCGTGCTCGAGATGTGGTGGGCCGACGAGGTCTCGCCGACGCGGATGGAGGAGTTGCTTTTCAACCTGATCATCGCCGTCATCTCTGGCTTCACCGGCTGGCGCGACTTGGCCGGCATGCTGCGTATGCGGCCACCGGTCGCCATGGACCCGAGGATCCGCCAAGCGATCGCCTTGATGCGGGACGATTTGGGCCGTGAGCTGGATGTCGATGACCTGGCCGCGCGCAGCGGCCTGTCGCGCGCCCACTTTTTCTCGCTCTTTCAGCGCGACACGCAGGTCACGCCCCTGGTCTACGCCAATGTGCTGCGCTTTGAGGCCGCGGTGCGTCGGCTGAGCCTGGGCAATGAGCCGGTGTCGAACGTGGCACTGGACCTGGGCTTTTCGGCGCCAGGGCACTTTGCGCGCTTCTTTCGCCAGCACCTGGGCATCACGCCCACGGAGTACCGACGGGTGGTCAATCTGTTTGAACCGCCGGCCCAGGCCGGGCGTACGGAGCCACCGCTGATTTAAGCCCTGCGCGGGCGCCTGGGCGGGACCGCCGCTCAGACCGCGCGCATGAACCCGGCAAAAAACTGAGCCAGCGCCTGGTGGGCGTCCAGCGGCAGCACGTGGGCGATGTATTGGTCGGGGCGCACCACCACCAACGCGCCCTGCGTCCGATCGATGCCGCGCAGGTCGTAG